>Ga0066652_100000122_pt1 | contig 44934 bp, 21 predicted proteins | sample GraSoiAngelo_101_FD_71413 | JGI IMG/M metagenome (GOLD analysis project Ga0066652, IMG submission 71413) | Grasslands soil microbial communities from the Angelo Coastal Reserve, California, USA - 14_0903_02_30cm | ecosystem: Environmental > Terrestrial > Soil > Grasslands | place: USA... | reverse complement strand
TTGATCCTTGCAGAAACTGTTTTAAAATCGGCATTATCATTTAGTTCAACAAATAAAGTAAAGGCATTCGGCCTCCAGGGATCTTCAATGGTTTTAATCCAGTCGGTACCATTGTAAATCAGGTCCCAGGTAGCGATAAAAGAAAGGTCTGCAAACTCCGAGTTATGCGGAAAATCGGCATAGACACCAGTGATCTTAACATCGAACTGGTTGTCGATCTTCATCAGCTTATTGATGGGGTCCTCATCGCCAAAATATGCTTTGGCGGCGGATTGTGAAATAAGCAGGGAGGACTGATCTTTAAGACTGGCATTGCCATGCAAGATCCGGAAACTGAACATCTCCGGCATTTCTTTTTCAAAGAAGCCGCCTGTCCGTTTTAATTTTTTATCATCATAGCTAAGAATGTGATCGCCGATGCCGCTGCCCATTACGACGCGTTTGAAGTCGCTTCCGTAATTTTTACGCAGCTCATCAGCAAGCGGGTAGGGGACGCTGGTCCAGGTTTGCATCTCTCCATTGTTGGTTACGGTTTGAATAACCTGCGCAATGCGATCATAGTTTTTAAAACTTTTATTGTACGACACTTCATCAAATATCCATAGTCCAATCAGCATTGCCACGGCCATACCAATAGATAGCCCGGTAATATTAATAAAGGAATGCATCCTGCTCTTTCGCAGATTGCGCCATGCAGTTTTGAGGTAGTTTTTGATCATACTATTCAGATTGTTGAATTGTAAATGGCTGGATGGTAATGAAAGCAGCAATCATGAACCATCAAACCATATGACGATTTATTCTGTTCTTAAACTTCTTTGCTTCACTCTGTTCGCAATGACGTAACCGGGTTAGCTATTCCGGCTTTCACCGCCTGGAATGCGATGGTAACAAATGCAACCAGCAAAGCCATTGAGCCCGCAATAACAAATATCCACCAGCCGATGGAAATGCGGTAAGCAAAATCCTGTAACCACTTGTTCATAAAATACCACGCAAACGGTGCGGCAATGACCAACGCAATAGCTACCAGCTTTAGAAAATCTTTTGATAATAATTTCACAATGACAGGCAATGAAGCACCTAATACCTTGCGGATACCGATCTCTTTTGTGCGATTAATAGCCGCCAATGCTGCCAGTCCAAACAGGCCAAGGCAAGCGAGAAACACCGAAATACCACCGGCCCAGCCAATTATATTACTCCATTTTCTTTCCGATTTATAAAACCTGTCAAGGCTCTCATCCAGGAAGCTGTACTTAAAAGGCAGATCGGGAACTACAAGTTTCCATGATCTTTCCATGGCCGCCAGGGCAGGAGCCGGGTTGCCCGGCTTTATTTTTACAAAAAACCTGTAAGGCGCATAGTCATTAAACTGGTGGAACATCTGAGGCATTACTTTTTCTTTAAAGGGACGATAGTTGAAATCTTTTACCACACCTACAACGACAGGCGTCTTTGATTCCATATAACCTTTGATTTGTTGACCAACGGCGTTATCAATTGTCCACCCCATATCTCTTACCATCGTTTCATTTACAATTACTGAAGTGACGGTATCTGCGGAGATTTTCGGATCGAAATTCCTGCCAGCAATTATTTTCATTCCCATCAGCGGGATATAATCCTTATCGATAAAATATTCGAATACGTCTTTATGGGTACCGTTATATTCAAAGCCGGAGCGGCTCCATCCCTCGTCTTCGCCCAATCCCAATTCCGCGCCTGCAATACCGGCTATATCCGTTCTGGAGGCTATAGCTTGTTTAAATAAGGGATAGATCTCCTTTGTCTTCGTATCGCTTGCATCTACCATTATAATGTTGTCCTTAGTAAAGCCAGGATTTTTACTGCTCATGTACTTTGTCTGCTGCATTATGACCATTGTACAGATGATCAGGCCAATAGACACGGCAAACTGGACAGTGACGAGTGATTTTGTAAACAGGTTAGAGCCATTGACTCTTACTCTGCTTTTTAATACTTCAATAGGTTTGAACCCCGATAATATCAATGCGGGATAACTGCCGGCCAGTAAGCCAACCAACATGGTCAAACCTGCGAGCATCCATATCATTTCAGGATATTGTGAAAAAGAGAATTGAAGTTCACGGCCGGAGAGTTGGTTAAAATAAGGGAGTAACAATTTTGCAAGCAATAACCCTAATGCCAATGACAGAATGCTTAATAAAACTGCTTCAGCCAGGAACTGGATAACTAAATGCTTTCTTTCGCTACCAATAACTTTCCTGACACCTACTTCTTTTGCTCTCCTTGCTGAACGACCTATCGCCAGGGTTGTAAAATTGATACAGGCGATCAGCAATACGCCGGCTGCTATACTTAATAATATCCAAATCGTTTTTGGGTCTATATTTTCGACGGCGCCGGCCCATACTTTTGTATCTGTGTGTGAGGAACGTAATGGCTGCAACGCAAAACGTACCGGCGGATCAGCGCTTTCCCATTTAAAACCAGACTCCTTTAGTTCCTTTTCTTCATCGGGATAATATTTATGACGGAATGCCGCTAATTTTTTGGTATCGCTTACCAAACCACTACCCGGTCTTAGTTGAACGTATGTTTGATACGATGAGCGGTGCCAGTTATTAACGCTTCTTTTTCCCGAGTTAGTCGTAAGCATATATTCAAAGCTGCCAACTACATCGAAGCGGATGGAGGAGTTGGCAGGAATATTTTCTGCCACGGCACTAACTGTAAAAGGTACAAAAGAATCATCTATTTTGACTTGTATTGTGCGGCCTACGACGTTATCAGTACCGAAAAGTTGGTTTGCTTTTTCCCTGGTCAAAACTATATTCCCCAATTCCTTTAAAGCAGTTTGCGCGGCGCCATATTTTAATGGAAAGGAGAACACAGAAAATAACTGAGGGTCGGCATACGACACCTTTACGCGGCTCACCGTGTTGTCTACTTTCACAAAACTTTCTCCCCCACCTATCTGTAACCGGACAAAATCAACAACTTCCGGCAGGTCCTGTTTTATAGCCGGGCCAAGTGGCGCAGGCAAATAGGGGTCTCCTTCCGGTCCCTGGCCATTCATGGCAATCGTGCTGCGATAGACGCGATAAATAGCGCCGGCATTTTTATGGAACCTGTCAAAATTGAATTCATTAACTGCATATAAAAGGAATAAAGAAAAGCAAGCCAAGCCGACTGATAATCCTACAATATTAATAAAGGAAAGTACTTTCTGGCGACCCAGGTTGCGTAATGCAATTTTGAAATAATGCTTTATCATGGCTTTTATTTTATTCGGTTCTTAGTCATCACTGTCAGCAACGTAATAAATACAATGCAACGGGAAGAAGATTTTCTATCATAATGATCTTTTATTCTGTTCTTAAACTTTTGACTGGTTTCGTCCAAGCCGCCCGGGCAGAGTGATAACTCGCGGTTATGACTGCAGTAAGTAATATCACAAGTGCCGATACGGCGAAGGGGATCAAAGTGAGTTCCGCTTTATACGAGAACTCCTTCAACCATCTGTTCATAAAGTACCAGGCGACCGGGAACGCGATGGCCGCGGCAATCAGTGTCAGCCATATATAGTTTTTAGTGATCAGCGTAACGACTTCGGAGGTAGAAGCTCCCAGGACGCGCCGGATACTTATCTCTTTCTGTCTTTGCTGAGTGGTAAAAGCTGTAAGCCCAAGTAAACCGAGGCACGTTATAATAATTGTAAGTATGGAGAACGAGGCGAATATTTTCCCCCGCTTTTGATCGGCGGTATACTGTGAATTGAAATCGTCGTCCAGGAATTTATACTCAAAAGGTAATTGCGGAAAGTATTTTTTCCAGACAGCTTCTACTTTTGAAACGGATGATTTTATGTTGCCCGTTTCCATCTTTAACTGGATAATGTTGCCATTAGGCCTATAAAACAGCAATAACGGCGCAATGGGGCTATACAACGATTTTTGATTAAAATCTTTGAAAACCCCAACAACCTCAACATAATTGCCCGAACTGTCGCCCGGGAATTTTACCCGCTTACCGATCGGTTCTTTCCACCCAAAATGCTTTGCCATGTCTTCGTTGACTACAATGCTACGCAGGGTATCGGATAGCCCTGAAAAGTTTCTACCTTTAGTCATTTTGATTCCAAGTGTATTGAAATAATGCTCGTCAACGGAATACATTTCAACAGCCTTGTCCACATATCCTTTATCGGTCTCTACAGTGAATAAATTTAGATTGACATTTTTGGCGCCGGGATAGGAATTGCCGGCGCCGACTTCTTTGATGCCCGCCAGGTTGCGGAACTCGTTGTTCATCGAAAATATTTTACCTCGCTCATCCTCGCCAGTGTTGACAGTGACCATCATTACCTGGTCTTTGTTAAAACCCAGGTCTTTCTTTCTCACGTAAGAAAGTTGCGAATAAACCACCCAGGTGCAGATGAGCATGACCATTGCAATGGAAAACTGCAGCACAACCAGAGTACGCCGTAGATTGATATTGCCCGAAGCCTTGGATAAAGCACCCTTCAATATCCCCACTGGTTTGAACCCCGAAAGGTAAAAAGCCGGATAACTTCCCCCAACCAGGCCGGTAAACAATACTACTCCTAACACCAACAGGATATTGAACTGCTGAAACAAGGTTTGCAGTGTAAAGGTCTTACCTGAAAGCGTATTAAATGTGGAAAGCAAAAGCATCATCAATAAAACACTGAGCAGCGCTGCTACGAGCGAAGTAAGCAGGCTCTCGCTCAAAAATTGGGCAATCAACTGCTTTTTAGAGGAGCCTGTCACCTTGCGGATGCCAATCTCCTTTGCGCGGCGAGCAGATCTCGCCGTTGTCAAATTCATATAATTGATGCAGGCAATGATCAGCATGATGAATGCTACCGCAGAAAAGATCCAGATGTAGGACATGCTACCCGTTTCTTCAGGTTCATATTGCAGTTCTGAATGCAGGTGAATAGCAGTGATCGGCTGCAGGTCATAACTCATCTTCACATTGAACTGCTGGAATATGGGTTCAACAAATTTTTTATAGACATCTACGAGCTTTTTGTTCAGAGCGGCTGCGCTTGCTCCCGGTTTGAGCAGTATGTAAGTATAATAACCAAAATTGCCCCAGGCATACGGATTAGCTTGCTGACCTCTTAAGATAGTAGAGAAAGAAATCAGCATGTCGTACCGGATATGTGAATTCGTCGGTACGTCCTCGATCACACCGGTTACTTTGTACGTATCATACACTGATTTCAATGTCTTGCCAACCGCCGATGCATTCTTGCCAAAATATTTGTCTGCCAGGGTCTTTGTGATCACAATATCAAAAGGCGCGATCAAGGCGGTAGCAGGGGACCCTTCCAAAAAGCGGTGAGTAAACACATTGAATATAGTACTGTCGACATAATAAACCTTTGTTTCATAAAACTGTTTGTCCCCATTCTTAAAAAGCGTCCTTTCCCGGTTTTGAAACCGCACCTGCTCTTCTACTTCAGGATAATCGTTCTTTAGTGTAGGTCCCATTGGCAACTGGGTGTACGTCCAGTCTGTATTTTTATCCTTTTCCTGAATATAGGAGTTGATCCTGAAAATGCGGTCCGCTTTCTTGTTATGCCTGTCAAAACTCAATTCGTCCTTGACATACAAGATCAGGAAAATGCTGAAAGTAATACCGATGGTAAGCCCAAGAATATTCAGGATGCTATACCATTTGTCCCTTCTTAGGTTGCGCAAGGCAACGAGGATTAGATTTTTTATCACGAGGTTGATTTTTTTTCTTCAATGATCTTACTTCCTGCTTCTTCGTCTCCGGCGGATCGCAGTCGCAATGACGTCATTCCGAGTTTACTTCACTCCGCTCGCAACGACTTCACTGGATTTGTAATTGCCGCCTTGATCGTATTCAGGCCCACTACTAACAGGGCAAGCAAAAGAATCAATATGCCTACCACTCCAAACAACCAGATGCTGATAGTGATCCTGTACGGATATTTCTGCAACCAGTCGCTCATAAACCACCAGGCTAAAGGCGTCGCTATGGCAAGAGCGATCAATACAAGCTTTAAAAAGTCTTTTGAAATAAGCACCAATAGTTGTTGCAGGGTTGCGCCCAGCACCTTGCGGATACCGATCTCCCTGAAACGCTTTTCTATAGTGAACGAGGCCAGCCCTGCCAGGCCGATACAACAGATGAAAATAGCCAGTCCGCCAAATATGTTGGTGATCTTACTGATCAGTTCCTCTGTCAGGAATTTCCTGTTGAATTCCTGGTCGACGAATTTATAATCGAAGGGATAAGCTGGGTTATATTTCTTAAAGATATCTTCAATTGGTTGCAGGGCCTGTTGAGGTTTGATGGAAGAAGCCAGCCGGATATTGATCGAATTCGAGTTATTCGGATCAAAATAAACCAGCATCGGGTCGACGGCTTTGAACGGCGATTCCATAATTATATTACTTGTGACGCCAATAACAGTGTATTTGTTACTGCCATAGCGTAATTGAGTTCCGATGGGGTTTTTCAGGTTCATGGTTTTAACGGCAGCTTCATTGATCAACATGTTGGCGGAATCGGCTGGCAGGCCGGAAAAATCTTTGCCCTGGAGGACCTTTACACCCATCGTTTTTGTGTAATCAACATCGGTGGTCATGCTGGTAACGATCAGCTCAGCACCCGCTGGTTTCCCATCCCAATCCGGGGCCGGTGCTTTCCACCATACTTCTGTGATTGGAGAAAACGACCGGTTCACCGAGGTGATGATGCCGGTCTTCATCAACTCGTCCCTGATGACCGAGAAATTTTTTTGCGTTTCCGGCGATGCTGGGATCATTATAAGATTATCCGGGATATAACCGATATCCCTGCTGCGGATATGTTTTATCTGCTGGTAGATTATTATAGTGGCTGAAATAAGCAAGATGGAGATGGCAAACTGCCCAACTACGAGAATATGTCTTGGCAGCGCGGTTTTCCAGCCCGGAAGAAATGTGCCTTTCAAAACTTTGACCGGGCTAAACGATGAAAGATAAAGGGCAGGATAACTGCCGGCGACGATGCCGGTAAAAAGTACCAGGCTGAGAGAAGCTATCCAGAAAGCAGGTTGTGTAATGTCCAACGAAAGGTGTTTATCCACCAGGCTGTTGAAAGCAGGAAGCAATAACAGGACAGCGATAACCGACAAAACAAACGCAAATAAAGAAAGGATAATGGATTCTGAGAAAAACTGCAAAATAAGTTGCTTCTTGCCCGATCCAAGTGTTTTCCGTACACCGACTTCCCGGGCTCTTTTTTCTGAACGTGCAGTCGAGAGGTTCATGAAGTTGACACAGGCGATGACAAGGATAATGATGGCGATAATGCTGAAGAGCCTGACATATTCTATCATTCCGCCGGTGTTCTTTCCGTCCTTGAACTCACTTTCCAGCCGCCATTTGCTCATGGGGAAAGCGAAATAAGTGCTTATTTTTTTATCTCCGGGATCATGCGAATATTTTATTTCATTGATACTTTTTTCCAGGAGCTTCAGATCGGTCCCGGGTTTAGGTTGCACAAATACATCCCAGGATGAATTTTGCCAGTTGGTCATTGCCTTACTGAGATAGTTACCGGAATAATTGAACGAGTTTACAAAATCGAATTGAAAGCTTGAGTTCCCCGGGATGTCTTTAACTATGGCCGTCACTTTTGCATCGTACTCATTGTCTACTTTTATGATCTTGTTTATAGGATCATCTTTTCCAAAAAGGGCTGTTGCTGTAGATTCGGTCAATACAATCGAATAGGCATCCGGGAGCGCCGAAGCGGGATTTCCCGTTACAAATTTCCAGGTGAACATGTCAAAAAAATGTTCGCTTACCGTATAGCCTTCTTTTTTCAGTTTCAAATCGCCGTATGTAAGAATGTGCGGCTGACGATGAGTAGTTACCACCGCGTTCTTTACCTGCGGGAGCTTTTCCTGTATTGTTTTTGCCAGCGGCAACACCATGTTTTGGTCGGTAAATACCTGGTTGTTAAAATCGCGGTTGGCCATTACCCGGTAGATGTCCTTATAGTTGGAGTGAAATTTGTCGTAAGTCAGTTCATCCTGTACCCATAAGGCGATTAACAATGTGCAAGTAATGCCAATTGTAAGACCAAGCAGGTTGGTTAAAGAAAATCCTTTGTTACGGGATAAATTTCTCCAGGCGATCTTGATATAGTTTCTTATCATGGATGTCTTTTTAACGTGAATGGTCAATGGTGAATGGTGAATGGACCCTAAATCTTTGACGCTTTTCAAATGTCACGCTACGCTCTAAACTTTAAACTCTCACAATTCATAATTCTTAATTCTAAATTCATAATTGAAGTTTACTCCGTTCGCAACGACTTCACCGGGTTAGCTATCGCCGCCTTGATAGCCTGGAAACTTACCGTTGCCAATGCAATCAGCAGCGCAACAATACCTGCTATCACGAATGCTGTCCACCCGATATTTATCCTGAAAGCGAAATCCTGGAGCCACCTGTGTATACCCCAATAAGCAAGTGGAGCAGCAATGGCGATTGAAATAAATACCAGGATCAAAAAATCCTTTGCCAACAGTGAAACTATGTTTGGTACGGAGGCGCCCAGTACTTTTCTTACTCCAATCTCTTTTATGCGTTTTTGAGCCGCGAAGGTTATCAGGCCCCAAAGACCCAGGCAGGAGATAAGCATTGCCAATCCCGAAAAAATCTTGAAAAGACCATATAATCTTGCTTCATCCTTATATAAGGCATCCAGCCGTTGATCCAGGAAATTAAACTCAAATACCCCCGTTGGATAGGCTTTTTTATACGCCGCATTGATCCTGTTGATCGTAGTAGGAATATCACTGCCCGCAGCCAGTTTGATATTTAGCTTATCAGCGAAAGGCAGGAATTGAGTAACCAGGGTGGGCTTAATCGTTTCACGCAGTGAGCCGATATTGAAATCAGCAACGACACCTACAATCTCCGCGGTCCATCCATTCATGCCGATCCAAAATCTTTTGCCGAGGGCTGCTTCCAAAGACGGAAATCCAAGTTCCTGCACCAGTTTTTCATTGACTACTGATTTGGCATAACGCTGTCCCGCCGGAACTGAGTTGGATACTGCACTCGTGTCTGAAATTGTAAAAAATCTTCCGGCTTTCAATTTCAAATTGTATAAGGAGCAGAACTTTTCATCGCTCATAATGGTAGTTACTGATTTCTGGTTCGGATCATCTTTACCGGTAATACTCATAACCGTGCCCCAATGGATTTCATCTTCACCGCTGGGGGGACTTGTAGAAAAGGACCATTCTTTAATACCTGGGATGTTTGAAAGCTCATTACCCATCAATAGTTTTTGCTGTGACTTTTCGCTGAATTCGACCGGCACAGTAACTATATTGTCCTTATCAAATCCCAGGTCTTTATGTTGCATGAAATCCATCTGTTTGCCAATCAACAATAAACCTATCAATAGGCAAACGGAAATAGTGAATTGGGTTATCACCAGCCCTTTCCGGAGTAACGAAGATTGTGGACTGGCGTTTACAGAGCCCGTTTTCAAAGTTGTTGCCGGCTGGAACCGCGTGATTATCCAGGCCGGGTAGATGCCAGCCAGGAATGCCGTTGCGAAGATCCCAAGCAATAGTGAAATGATAAGAGTTGGCGATTCCAGCGGATTAAATGCCATCTGTTTACCCGAAAGCTGGTTTATAGATGGCAGGGAAATTTTTACAATAAATCCGGCGACTATCGCGGAAAATAAAACCAGCAGCAGTGCTTCGCTAAGAAATTGCGTGATCAGTTGAACTCTACCCGCGCCGATTGATTTCCGGATACCTATTTCTTTTGCACGACTGAGCGCCTGCGCGGTTGACAGGTTGACAAAGTTGATGCAGGCTAATATCAATACTGCTAAACCAATAGCTCCGAAGAACCAAAGCCAGGTTGTATTGATCGCTTTTACCCATTGGCCACCTCCCGCATATTTGGAATTAAAATGAATATCGCGCAAAGGCTGAAGCTCGGCTTCTTCGCGGTGTTCTTTGCCTGCCCATTTTTGATTGTTGGCAAACCTGTCATAGATACTTTGTATCGCACTGGTAAGACCAGTTCCTGGTTTGCTGCCTTTTGGCAATACGATGAAAGTTGACCCTCCTGAGACAGAGCCATAATGCGTGGTACTGGTATGCAGGAAATCCTCATTATCGGCAAACGAAAGCAACATGGAGGCCGGTAAATGTGTATTGCCGGGAAAATCCTTTATCAATGCACCAACGGTTATAGGAAATTTGTTATTGTACGTAAAAGTTTTCCCGATGGGATCTTCATTGCCGAAAAATTTTTTGGCCGTGGTTTCCGTCAACACTGCCTGGTAAGGTTTGCGCAGGGCTTCATAGGCATTGCCTTCTATGACCTTTACATCAAATACATCGATGAATTCGGGGTCAGTCATCATCACATTGTCCTGTTTGAATCTCTTCAATGGCGTTATTTCAATGATCGATTCAAACGGGTGATGGACCTTGGTCACATATTCCAAACCTGGAACATCTTTCCTAACCTGGTCAGCAAGGGGGAACGGAGTAGAAAAATGAAAGTTCTTCTTTCCAAAATCTATCCAGACCTGGTTGATCCGGTAGGTACGATCCGCTTTTGATTCATAACTGTCAAAACTAAGTTCATGCTTTATGAACAAACCGATAAGCAGGCATACCGAAATGCCCAGGGTTAATCCCAGCACATGCAGGAAAGTGGTCAGTCTTTGCCGCTTGAACCGGCGGAGAATAAAAGGGATGTTTTTTATCATGACTGTCTTTTTTGTGAATTGTCTTGCTTCGCTACGCTCGCAATGACGGTCAGTTAGAAATAGGTAACGAGCAATAAATAACTTTCAATGTTCCACGCCACACTCTAAACCACATTCATAATTCGTTTGCTTCTTACTTCCTCCTTCGCTTCGCTCGGAGTCGCAGTCGCAATGACGTCATTCTGTTCGCAACGACTTCACAGGATTAGCGATCGCCGCTTTTATCGCCTGGAAGCTTACAGTGATCAAAGCCACAAGCAAAGCAGCCAGCCCGGCCAGCACGAAAATCCACCAGCTGATATTGATCTTATAGGCAAAATCCTGTAACCATTTATTCATGGCCCACCAGGCGATCGGCGATGCAACAAGCAACGATACGATCACCAACTGGATAAAGCTCTTTGAAAGCAATACCATAATTCCTCCTGTACTTGCTCCCAGAACTTTGCGTATACCGATTTCCTTTACTCTCTGTTCGGCGCTGAACGCTGCAAGCCCGAATAACCCCATGCATCCTATCAAAATAGCCATGGCAGTAAAGATCCAAAGCAGCTCCGCCAATTTTTCTTCGCTTTTATACATCTGTGCGTAGCTCTCATCCATAAATTGGTAGTCGAGCGGATAGGAGGGAACAAACTTTGCCCAAGTGTCTTTGATATATGCCAGCGTACTTTTAATGCCGGCGGTTTTTAGCTTTATTGCAACTTTATAAGTAACCTGTGGATAGAGCTGAATTACGGAAGCAGTCACTTTTTCGTGAAGGCTCTTGTAGTGAAAATCCTGGATAACACCGATTACTTTCCCCTTTTTTACCCGGTTCAAAGTATCTTTCGGTTCCCATTCAGGCCAGCTTATCGATTGGCCGATGGCTTTCTCCGGACTACCAAACCCGAATTCATTTACCGCGGTCTCATTGATGATAAATGCCTCACGAACATCTGTCGCCATATCTTTTGAAAAATCCCTGCCTGCAATGATCTTTAGTCCAAGTGTCTTTACATAGTCTTCGTCGCCGATAAAGACATTTGCGCTATGATCCTTCTTTTCATTGCCAACCAACACTCCGTCGCCGGCATATGCATCGCCTGGAAGACCATACCCTGAGGTTAGTGATACAATACCGGCAGATTTTCTTAATTCTGTCTTAAAGGCTTCCAGTGTTTGCGGGTTTTGTTCAAGACTGTCTCTTACCTGGAAAGAAACTACCTGTTCCCTGTCAAAACCAAGATCCGTATTGTTGAGGTATTGAGTTTGCCGGTAAACGATCATCGTGGAAACGATCAATAATATGGAAAGGCTAAACTGTACAACGACCAGGGCTTTTCTTAGCAATGCACCACCGGTTCCCAGGGAAGACGGCTTTATGCTCTTTAAAACTTTTACTGGTTGAAAACCTGAAAGGACCATTGCTGGGTAAGCACCGGCAAGCAAGCCGACCAGTAATCCGCCCAACAGGAGGATCAGGGCCAGCAAAGGATTGGCAAGTGGGTTAAAAGAAATTGTTTTTCCAGTAAACTGGTTCAACAAAGGGACAACCAATATCGTTACCATCGTCGCGATGATCACGGAAAAAACTGACAGTAAAATGGTTTCGCCGATGAATTGAAGAACCAATTGCCTGCGCCCCGCCCCGACTACTTTCCTAACACCAATTTCTTTCGCACGCCGGAATGACCTGGCTGTAGCAAGATTTATGAAATTAAAACATGCGATCAGGAGCACGAAGACTGCAATAATTGTCAATGCCCGTACATATGTATCGTTTCCCCGAATAGCATTATCATAAATAAAATTGGAAGACTGAAGGTGAATATTTTTTAATGGTTGAAAAAACGGAAGGAAGCTTGAACCATCGGTCAGCGTCGGGTGAATTTTCTTCTTAACATAAGACTGGAACTTGTCTTGCAACTGGCCTATATTGGCGCCGGGCTTAAGTTTTACATATGTATAGAACTGGTTCCATGTCCATTTTTCCATTCTTTCTTTTGAAATGCCGGTAGAGGGAAGAGACATCAGGTAATGGAAGTCAAGATGAAAATGACCCGGTAACCTGGCAAGAACACCGGTGACATTAAAATCTCCTTTGTCTATTTTAATTGTCTTACCAATAGGATTGCTTTCTCCAAAATATTTTTTGGCGAGATCTTCCGAAAGAACAATTGTCGACGGTGACACCAGAGCCGAGTTTGCATCTCCTGCAACCAGTTTGAGCGGGAATATTCTGAAGAAAGAAGATTCGACAAACCATCCTTTTTCTTCATAACCTTTTTTATCACCATTTTCCATAAGAAACCGGTCGCGGAGCATCAGGATGCGAAGAGTAGTGTCTACCTCCGGGTATTGTTGTTGAAGAAAACTCGCAAAGGCAGGTGGGGTCGGAGCCATCAAGGTCGTAGTGTTATCGCTTGTTCTCTCATCATAGATACGGTATACGTTTTCGCCACCCGGGATATTTCTATCATACTGCCATTCGTCCCAAACGAATAACCCAATCACAAGGCAGCCAGTGACACCAATTGCCAGGCTGGCTATATTGATAAGCGAAAAACCTTTGTAACGAAGCAGGTTCCTGATGGCGGTTTTTAAATAATTTTTAAACATGATTGTCTGTTTTGTTGTGAGTGTCCTGCGTCACTCCGCTTGGAGCCGCAGTCGCAATGATGTTATTCCTGGGTTACTTCACTCCGTTCGCAACGACTTCACCGGATTGGCAATCGCCGCTTTTATCGCCTGGAAGCTGATCGTGAGCAGCGCAATAAGCAGGGCAATGCCCGCTGTTGCTGCAAATACTACCCATCCGATATTTGCTTTGTAGGCAAAATCCTGCAGCCATTTATTCATCGCCCACCAGGCAACAGGTGATGCGATGACAACGGCGATCAAAACCAGTTTTAAAAACTCTTTGGAAAGTAAACCGACAATATTTCCAACACTGGCACCGAGCACTTTTCTTATCCCGATCTCTTTGGTACGTTGTTCAGCGCTAAACGTTGCCAGTCCAAATAACCCCAGGCAGGATATCAGGATGGCAATTACCGTGAAATAGCCTACGATGGATGACAGGCGATTCTCCGCCCTGTAATTCTTTTGAAAATCTTCATCCAGGAAGCTATATTCGAAAGGTTCGCTCGGATCGAATTTATGCCAGCTCGTTTCTATCGATTTCAGCAACGGCGAAACATCCGCTGCCTTTGCATGAACGATCAAATAGTTGTAATAGGGTTGATTGTTAAGTTGGAAACAGTAGGGCTCAATAGGTACATGTAAATCCTGGAAATGAAAGTCTTTGACTACTCCTACGATCGTGAAAGTGTAGGTCTCACCCCTCCAGTCAAAATGAACATTATGGCCCACTGCTTTTTCGGGTGAGCCAAACCCGATCTTCCTGATAGCCGCTTCATTCATCACAAGGCGTCTGTTGGTATCTGCGGGAAATTGTTCTGAAAATAACCGCCCTGCGATCGGTTTTATATCCAGTGTCTGAAGGAGTGATTCGTCAACGATATTTGTATGTACAAGCTGCGCATCGTTTACGGTTTTGCCTTCCATGTACAAACCAAAATCACTTGGATTGAGAATGCCCGGGTAGTAAAACGCAGCACCCGTTCCCTTTACCTGGCTATTGTTCCTGATATCTGATTTCAGGGATGTATAGATATTCTTGGCATTGGCGCTTCGCAGAGGAATGACGATCTGTTGGTCTTTGGCAAAACCAAGGTCTTTGGTCCGCATATACTTCATCTGGTTATTAATGATCACCGATGCAACAATAAGTATGACCGAGATGACAAACTGGAACACGACCAGTACTTTTCGAAGTGATACAGCTGCCAGGGAATTGCTGATCCTTCCTTTCAAAACTTTAACCGGTTGAAACGATGACAAATAAAACGCAGGGTAGCTCCCGGCTAATAATCCGGTGAGAACTGCCAATACAAAGAATCCAGCCAGGAAAAGCCGATGTTGTTCAAAGGAAAATGAAATTTCTTTTCCTGAAATGGCTGCAAATCCAGGCAACAATAATCGCGTAAAGACCAGCGCCAGCACAAATGCGATCATTGATAACAGCACTGATTCTCCGAGGAACTGGCGGACCAGGGATTTTTTTTCTGCGCCCAATACTTTCCTGACACCCACTTCGGCAGATCGTTTGGAGGAGCGTGCCGTTGAAAGGTTCATAAAATTGATACAGGCAATGAGCAGGGTAAATACGGCAATGCAGGCAAGTATATACAAATACGTTACACTACCAACTGCAGAAATATCACTCGGCATGCCTGCCCGTAGATGCATATCCCGTACGGGAATGAGAAATTGTTTTTTGTAAAACCCGGATTTCCGCAATCCATCACCGATATATTTGTCGACAAAGGCAGGAAATTTAGATTCAAGGTTTTTTGCACTTGCACCTGGTTGCAGCAGGAAGAAAGTATGGAACATATTGTTGCTCACCATATCGGTTTGCCGGTTCATAAACTGTTCGATACCACCTCCTCTAACCGAAAGAAAGAATCTCGCATCGATCTGTGAAGGTTTTTTAACTGGCCTGAAAACTCCTGTTACAACGAAATTGGTGTCGCCGTTTGTATTGCTGCTGATGCGGATTATTTTGTTCAAAGCCGGCTCATGACCGAAAAGTCTTTGAGCGATCTCTTCGCTCAAAACGACTGTGTTGGCATTATCCAGGCTTGTAGCAGCATTGCCTTCGATAAAATCGTAGTTAAACATCCGGAAGAAAGTTGAATCGGCCATAAATCCCTTGTCTTCATAAAATGAACGTAGCGGACCATTGTCTTCTTTATATTGCAAGAGAGTCTTATCTTCCGCGAACAGCGCCATGATCCTGGCAGTCTGCCTGATCTCCGGGAATTCCTGCTTCATTTCATATGCCATAGGGGCGGGGGTATTAGGTGTTCTTTCTTCTTTTCCCTGCTTGACAAAAATGGTTCCCAGCTGATAAAGCTGTTTTATATTCTTGTGATACCTGTCATATCCTGACTCGTAGTTGATGTATAAAGCGATCAGCATACAACAAGTCAACCCTATGGACAAACCAAATACGTTGATGAAAGAAAATATTTTATTCTTCATCAGGTTTCTCCACGCAACTTTTAGATAGTTCTTTATCATAATTAGTATTTTCTATACGTGAATGGTCAGTGGTGTCCCGATAGCTATCGGGAGGTGAATAGACTCTAAACCTTTGACGTTAACTCTTAACTTTTAACTTTTAATTCTAAACTCGTCATTCATGATTCTTCATTCTGAGTTTGCTTCACTCCGTTCGCAACGATTTCACTGGATTTGCAATCGCCGCTTTTATCGCCTGGAAACTTACCGTGACTACTGTAATTGCCAGTGCGACCAGGGCTGCCATGGCAAATACCTGCCAGCTTATCGAAATCCTGTAATCGTAATTGGTAAGCCAACTGTCAAGGTAGTACCAGGCTATCGGTGTGGCTATGATACATGATAGCAGGACCAGGATCACAAATTCCCTCGATAGCAAACGCCAGAGATTGAGGATGCTTGCGCCAAGTACCTTACGGATGCCAATTTCCCGGGTTCTTTGTTCGGCCACAAAGCTTGCCATCCCAAATAGCCCAAGACAGGAAATAAAAATGGCCAGAATAGCAAAATAGGAGGCGAGTTTTCCAATTCGCTCCATCGTGATGAACTTACCACCGAATTCTTCATCTACAAATTTGTAATCAAACGGTACGTCCGATGCATATTTCTTCCAAACCTTCTCGATCCCCGCCAGGGATTGCCTTGCATTCTGGGAGGGATTAAGTCTCATTATCACATTACCCATATTATCATAGGTGCTGATATGGTATAACGTTGGTCGCACCGGGTAAAAAGGTGATTCCTGCATAATGTCATTTACAATACCAATAATTGTAAAGGGCTGGTCATTCCATGTAAGGGTCTTGCCGACAGGGTCGCCCATGTTCAAAAACTTAGCTGCGGATTCATTAATAACAAATGCAGCAGAGTCCCTCGCAAACTCCCTGGAGAAATCACGGCCCTCCCTGATCTTCCAGTTCACCGTGTTACCAAATTCATAGGATACCGTGTTGTTAGGGAAATCCACAGCCAGGTTAGGGTCTTTTCCTTCCCAGTTAAAGCCGCCGTTTGTATTCCACACTTGTGTCAAAGGGCTGTTAGAAGCAGCCATTTCTACAATCGATCCGGAATTTCTTAATTCTGTTCGAATTGCTTCATAGTGTTCGCGGATCTCTTTCTGCATGCTGAGGCTGACCAGGCCATTCTGGTTATAACCAATTGGCCGGTTCTTGGCATGTTGGATCTGCTGATAAACGATGATCGTCCCGATCATCAACATCACCGAGATAGTAAACTGCAATACCACCAGCACCTTGCGGGGGATGGAGGCCAGCTTGCCGACTCTGAATGTTCCTTTCAAGACCTTTAATGGCTGGAAGGAAGAAAGATAAAGAGCGGGATAGCTGCCCGAGAGCACTCCTGTCACCAGTATAAATGCCAGGCTGGAGAGCCAGAATACAGGGTTGGACCAGGGTATTTCTATTTTTTTGCCTGCTACCTGGTTGAACAATGGCATTAATAATACTACGAGAACAAGGCACAATATAAATGCCAACAGAACGACCAAATATGATTCGGCAAAAAACTGCCTTACTAGCTGCCATCGCAGCGAGCCGATCGCTTTGCGGATGCCAACCTCTTTCGCTCGCTTTTCACTTCGCGCAGTGGCAAGATTCATAAAATTGATGCACGCAAGGATCAGGACAAAAATGCCTATGGTACCAAATAACCGGACATACTTGATGTTTCCTCCTGTGTTCACCCCATTTTTAAATTCATTATGTAAGTTCCATTTACTCATGGGTTGAAGGAAAACAACCCACTGGTACTTGGCTTCTTCTTTACTTACGTTATTCAGCTTAACATTTTTGATCCTGGCGGAAACCTTTTCCATGTCCGCATTGTCAGCGATCTGCACGAAAGTTTGAGAAAAATTGGAACCCCAGGGCTCGTCCATTTTTTTAGCCCAGGGATTTTGAATTAGCCAGAGGTCCCAGGGCATCATGATCTTTATATTCCGGAAAGAAGTATTGTAAGGGAGGTCTTCATACACGCCGGTGACTTTCAGGTCGGCAAGCCGGTCTACTTTGACAGTCTTATTGATTGGATCGTCTTTACCAAAAATAGATTCGGCAACCGAGGCCGACAACAGGATCGAGTAGGGGTCTTTCAATCCGTCTCTTGTTCCTTTGAGCATGTTAAGCGTCAGCATATCCGGAGCGCCGGCTTCAAAATAATTTCCAATGGCGGTTATATGTTTATCTCCAACAGAAAGTAAATGGTCTCCTGTCCAGGATGATTGAATGACATGTTTGAAATCACTGCCGTATTTGGCTTTTAATTCAGGTCCCATCAAAGCAGGATTAGCGGTTTGCGATTCTATCTTGCCGTTAAAGTTGGCGTGCTGCATCACCTGGGCGATGCGATCATAGTTTTTATGATACCGGTCAAAAGTAAATTCATCATAAACCCATAAACCGATCATCATAGCCACAGCCATACCCACGGCAAGGCCACCGATATTGATGGCGCTATATCCTTTGCTCTTTACTAAATTTCTCCAGGCGATGCGGAAATAATTCTTTATCATAATTCGATCTTTAATCGTGAATGGTGTTGCTTCGCTTCGCTCGCAATGACGCACTCTAAACTTTAAACCTGCTACCTGCAGCTCACAATTCATAACTAGTTTGCTTCCTGCTTCTCCTTCGCTCTGCTCGGAGTCGCGGTCGCAATGAGGTCACTCCGTTCGCAACGACTTTACTGGATTTGCAATCGCCGCTTTGATTGCCTGGAAGCTTACCGTGACCAATGCTACGACCATAGCTGCAGCTCCAGCCAACAGGAATATCCACCAGTTAATGCTAATCCTGTAGGTAAAGTCCTGTAACCATTTATTCATCACCCACCACGCTACCGGGAAAGCGATCAGGCTCGCGATCAAAACAAGCTTGACAAAATCTTTCGATACCAAAAACAAAATATTCGGTACGGAAGCGCCCAATACTTTTCGAACGCCGATTTCTTTGGTGCGTTGAACAGTAGAGAACATTGCCAAACCAAACAATCCCAGGCAGGCAACAAAAATGGCGAGAGCAGCAAATATTCCAAATGCTTTGCTGAATAGCCGGTCATTTTCGTATTGACGATTGAACCGGTCGTCCAGGAAAGTATAATCAAAGAGATTACCAGGGAAAAAAGCCTCGTACTTCTTTTTTATCTGTGCAATAGTTCCGGGTAGGTCGCCGGGTGTGATCTTTATGGAAATTTCGCTGTTGTTGCTATAAAAAGGCATGAACAACATCGGTTCCATCGGATATCGAAGTGACTTCTGGTGATAATCGCCAACCACACCAATAACAGTCCATGTTTTCTGACCACGTATGATATTCTGCCCGATGACGGCATCCGGAGTGCCAAATCCCAACAGTTTTGCAGCTGATTCATTGATCAGGATATTTTTCAGGTTTTTGCCAAAAGGGTCATGATCCGAAGGTTTGAAATTTCTGCCGGCAACCAGCTTAATCCCATACACTTTCAGGAAATCGTAATCTACCGATGTATGACGCATGGTGTACTTTGCCGTAGCAGAAGAATCTGCACGGTGTACGTTAAAGCTTCTCCCGATGTCTCCGCCAGGTGTATTCCAGGAAGTAGTAGCTGCTTCAACATGTGCGATCTGCTTCAGTTCTTCTTTGAAATTGTTGGTGCGGCTGAGAAAAGTAGAATCCCATTGGGTGAGCTTGGGCGGTTTTACCACCAGCACCTGGTCCATCTTGAAACCCAGGTCGCTTTTATTCATGTACCGCAACTGGCGAAGTACGATCATGGATCCGATGATCAGGGCGACTGTCACCGCAAATTGCCCAATGACCAGTGCTTTCCTGAACGCAATTCCTTTTTTTGAGCTACTGAGTTTGCCTTTCAATACGGAAATAGGTTTAAACGCAGAAAGAACAAAGGCAGGGTAGAAACCCGATATGATAATTCCTGATGCAATGATGACCAGGAGGCCGATCAATATGCTATACCCATTCAGACCTTTTGAAAACAAGTAAGACAACGAAAGTTTATTCTGTAATAAATGATTGAACCCATCCTGCACCAGCAAAACAAGCACAATGGCAAGGCTTATGCCGATCAGGTTGACAAGAACTGATTCAATGAGGAACTGGGTAACAAGTTGTTTTCTGATTCCGCCAACCACTTTTCTTATTCCCACTTCCTTTGCCCTGTTGACAGCCCGGGCAGTGGAAAGGTTGATATAATTTACCCAGGCGATGGTAATAATAAACAAGGCAATGATCAAAAGTCCCCATACAACAGTAGCACTCCCGGTCTTCCCGATCTCGTATTCAAAATCAGAATAGAGATGCGCTTTCGAAAGAGGTTGCAGGTAGAATTTTTCATCAGTACCCGAAACTTTGGTTCCCTGGAAATGTTTTTGGCTGAATGCGTCCATTTTTGCATTGAATGCCTTGTAATCCGTTCCTGGTTTCAATTGCACATAGTGCCAGAAATCCGAATCCGTAAAATCATAGTCAGATTGTTTCCAACCGGCGCTGAAAAGTGTTTTATAGGAAATAAGCATCTGGAAGGATAGATGAGAATTCCCGGGAACATTCTTTAGAATCCCCTGTACTTTATAAGGTAGGGAGTCGGTACCCATCACAACTGCCTGGCCTATGAATTGCCCGTAATCGTTTCCTTTATATCCAAATAGTTTGTAAACAAGATCTTCAGAAAGAAGAACCGTATAGGGTTCATTCAGCACTTTAGTCTTGTCCCCGGCCGCCAACGGATAGTTGAAGATTGAAAGAAACGAATTGTCTACAAAGAAAATCTGGTCTTCAGCTATTTTCTTATCCTTATATGTAAGGATAACCTCGTCGGATGGGAAAACCCTGGCATTTTCAATTACTTCTTCATAATCGTCATTCATGGCTTTACCAATCCCCGAATAAGTTATTGTTCCATGCTGGATCAGTTTCCCATTCTGGAAACGGTCATTGACCACCCGATAAATATCTTTTACATGCGGGTTAAACTGGTCGTAGCTTAATTTAAAGCTGACGTACTGCAGAATTAACAGGCATGCAGCCATTCCAATCGCCAGCCCGGCAATATTGATCGCCGAAAAACTTTTGTATTTCCAGAGGTTTCGGACTGCGATTTTTAAATAATTTTTTATCATACATTGATGTTTAATCCTGGGTGATGAGTAGTTTGCTTCGCTCCGCCTGCAGGCAGGTTCATCATTCTGTTCTCAACGACTTTACAGGGTTAGCGAGAGCGGCTTTAATTGCCTGCACACTCACTGTTAACAAGGCAATGATCAATGCCACGAGGGCGCCCGCGAGGAATACCCACCATTCCATCGATACCCTGTACGCAAAGTCCCGAAGCCATTTATCCAATGCCCACCAGGCAATGGGAAACGCGATCAATGCCGCAATTGAAACGAGAACAATAAAATCCTTTGATAAAAGGCCAACTAATCTTTTTACATCAGCGCCCAGTACTTTCCGGATACCAATTTCCTTTGTTCTTCTTGCCACTACCAACGTAGCCAGGCCAAACAATCCCATGCATGCAATAAAAATGGACAGGATGGCCGCATACAAAACGATGTTGCCAATACGCTGATCATCTTTATACATATTATTCAGGGAATCATCCAGGAAGCGATATTCGAAATCCTGGGCACCGGCAACTGTTTTCCATGCCGACCGTATAGAAGCTACCTGCTCCTGTATATTTCCACCTTTCAAACGGATATTAATCCTGGGTTGAGGCGCGAATGCAAAGCCAACATCATCTGATTGCCTGAACACGGAATCGGGGCGTATCACAAGTGCCATTGGTTTGATCGTATTATGCAATGATTCGAAGTGGAAGTCTTTTATGACACCGATCACCTGTTGTTCATATCTACCAGGAAGTTTTTTCCCAATCGGGTCTTTCCATCCATACTCCTGGACTAGTGCTTCGTTTACCAACATCGAACCGGAGATATCGGCGGGATTATCTTTCTGGAAATCGCGGCCTGCAATGACCTGCAGATTCATTGTTTTTACAAAATCAGCATCCACAGCATTCATCCTGAAATTGCGATAGGTGTTTTTGTCATCTTTATATCCCATGTTCATCCACCCCGGTTCCGAAAAGCTGAACAGGCTGGTGGTACTGCCGATCACCTGCGGGTTTTTTGACAGCTCTGCTTTGAAACGCTCGGCCAATGGAAAACCTTCCTTTCTCGATTTATTAGTTGATACGATCACGATGTGTTCCTTATCATAGCCAAGGTTTTTATTGCGCAGGAAACTCAGTTGTTGGCCGATGACCAGTGTGCCAATGATCATAATAATTGAGGCTACAAACTGACCCGCGATCAATCCTTTGCGAAAAAAACTGATCGAACCACCGTTCTGCAGGCGGCTCTTCAATACTTTGATGGGAGAAAACGCTGAAAGAACGATGGCGGGATAGAAACCGGCGATCAGACCCACGACAACAATGACTGCGAAAAAGAATAAGATCGTGGTCCCATCAAAAGCAAGCACCAATTCTTTATTGGCTATTCTATTGAATGGCTCGAGGAAAACCAGGGCAAGTACAATTGCAAAAACTAAGGATAGCAGTACCATTAGTAACGCTTCACCCCAGAACTGCCGGATCAGTTGAGGACGTTCGGCACCCATTACTTTTCTGACACCAACTTCCAATGCTCTCGTAGCAGATCGTCCAACCGAAAGAGTAACAAAATTGATGCAGGCGATCAGCAATATTAGGATTCCGATCGTTCCAAGAATGTACGAATAAGCCGGATCGCTGATCGGTTGATTGCCGGCCGGCAATTTTTTGTTCAAATGAATATCTGTGATAGGTTGTAAGTGCAAATTATACTGGCCTGCCTTATAGTTGTCGCCGGCAATTTGCCTGACAAATGCAGGAAACTTCGACTCTATCGATCCGGCTGCCAGTCCTTTCTTTAACAATACATAGGTTTCCCCGAATACCTGTGTCCACCCTCTCGTTCTTGCCCCCTCGCTGTATAGGTATTTGCCGTTGCCGAAGGGGATAAGCATATCGAAACGAATACTTGATTCCTCTGGCGATTGATCCGCTACAGCAGTCACAATAAATGGTATCATTTCTGTGCCTAATTGCAGTTGCAGATTTTTACCGACGGCTTCTTCCCTGCCAAAGTATTTTTGAGCAAGCTCTTTAGAAATCACCAATGAGTTATTGCCATGGAGGACATTTTGCGGATCACCTTCGCTCAGTTTGAAATCAAACAAAGAGAAAAAATTGGAGTCCACCATGTTTATGGACTCGTTAAAGCGATTGCCATTATATTCAACAAGGGTATTGAACGGGTTGACCCTGCAAAAAGATTCGATATCCGGGATATTTGTCTGCATTGATGGCCCCAGTGGAATTGGCGTTATTGTATTAGTAAATACCTGTCCTTCCTCATATTTTTCCTGAAGCCATACCCGATGCAGGCGGTCCGCTTTGAAATGAAACCTGTCATAACTCAATTCACTGCGTACAAACAGGCTGATAAGAATGCAACAAGCTATGCCGATCGCAAGGCCCAGGGTATTAATGATCATATAACCCTTGTTCCTGAGCAAATAACGGATCGCAGTTTTGAAATAGTTTCTTAGCATAGCTATCTGTTTTTTGTGAGTGGTAAGTGGTGAGTAGACTCCGATATTTGACGGCAACTCTTAACTCTACACTCTAAACTTTAAACCCGACCATCGGCAGGCAGGCTCTCACAATTCATAACTCATAATTGTTAATTCATAATTTTAGCGTCATTCCGTCCTCAACGATTTCACCGGGTTGGCAATCGCCGCCTTTATTGACTGGAAACTGATCGTCATCAACGCAATCAACACCGCTATTACACCTGCTGCGGGGAATATCCACCAACCGATATCCACGCGATAAGCAAAATCCATTAACCATTTATGCATGGCCCACCAGGCTACTGGGAAAGCAATAACGGCAGCAATGAGTACCAGTTTCAAGAAATCTCTTGAAAGCATTTGTACAATACCCGTTACGGAAGCACCCAGGACCTTGCGGATCCCGATCTCTTTTGTTTTTTGTTCGGCAGTGAATGTCACTAGCCCGAATAAACCCAAACACGAGATAAAAATGGCCAGGAAAGCAAAATAGCGGGACAGTTTGCTTACCGTATGTTCCGATTTATAATTCTTCGCTATCTCATCGTCAGTGAAAAAATATTTAAAAGGGAATCCCGGGTTGAATTTTTTGTAAAGTCTTTCCATGCTGGCAATTGCCTGCTTTGTCTTTCCCTGTTCTGTCCGTATGATCACATTACCCCAGTAGGTTCCGCCACCCCAGCTTTTTTTGTGCAGTCTTAATATCAACGGTTCGATCGGAACGCGAAGCGAGTTGTGATGATAATCTTTCATCAAACCAATTATGCTTCCTCTATCGCCCCACATCGTGAGTTCCTTACCCACAGGATCCCTGTATCCAATCTTTTTTGCGGCAGCTTCGTTGACCAGGTAATTCATGGAGTCTAGTCCATAGTCAGGGCTGAAATCCCTGCCTTCTTTCAATTCTATTCCCATCGTCTTTATGTAGTCGTAGGTGATAGGATTGTTGCTGAATAAGATTTTTTTTGTCGTGTCTTTACCGGGCCATCGTACTCCCTGGGTTGAGCTACCTACTTCCAGTGGGCTGCTTTGGGCACTGGTAACATATTTGATACCTGGTTGTTTTAATAATTCCTGCTTGAACGTCGGATAGGTTTTTTGTAACTCACCTTCTAATGGCATAAAGAGAAGATCCTCTTTGGCAAATCCAAGTTTTTTGTTGTGTATGTAATCGATCTGCCGGTAGACGACAATCATTCCAAGTATCAGGAATATGGAAAGCGCAAACTGGAACACGACGAGCCCTTTACGGAAATAAGTGGCGCCCGACTTGAACTTAAGTAACCCTTTTAAAACTACGATCGGTCTTAGGGAAGACATGAACAAAGCAGGGTAGGAGCCCGCAACGAAACCAGTGATCAGCATAAGAGCGAAGAGGGTCAATAGGAATGAAGGATCAGCCAGGTTTATCTCCAGGTGTTTGCCGGTAAGTGTATTGAATGGCGGTAATAACAACGCGGATATCATCAATGAAAAACATATTGATATAAAAGCGACAAATAACGATTCGCCAATAAACTGGCCGATTAATTGGCCTTTGCCAGCGCCTACTACTTTTCTTACCCCGATTTCCCGGGCTCTCCTTAATGATCGGGCTGTAGCAAGATTCATAAAATTGATACAGGCAATAAGCAGAATGATTATAGCTACTGCTGAAAATATCTTTACATTTTCAATCCTTCCGCCATTTTGTTTCCCATTCTTCCAGTCTGAATAGAGGTATGATTCGCCATAATTCTGAAGGAATAGCTCGACATTGCTATCTTTTTCCTTGGTCTTTATATAATCCTTGATTTTGCTATTTACCTTATCCACTGAAATATTGGGACCAAGCATAACCATGCAACTCGGCCCATTGTTACCCCATTCTTTAGCCCAGCTATTATCCTTCCTCCATTGTTCAAAACTCATCAGGAAATCAAATTTCAGAGAAGAGGCTTCTGGTATTTCATCCAGGATTCCTGTTACTATTACGTTATCCTTATTATCAATACGGATTATTTTACCGATAGGATCCTGGCCTTTGAAATATTTATCTGCCAGTTTCTTTGATAATACGATAGCATCAGGGCGGGCCAGCACGGTCGCGGGATCACCCTTTAGCAGTTTGAATGAAAACATTTTCAGAAAATCTTTCTCAACAAAACGGCCTTTTTCCTTATCATAAGTATCGTTAACCGTAAAGAGTGGCTCTTCTTCCCAAAGTAGCTGGCTGGCCATTTGTATCTCCGGGATATCCTTAACAATATTTTCCGCAAGAATACCCGGACTTGCATCAAAAGTGGATATTTCACCGGAATAGGATTGGTTCTCCATGACCCGGTATAATCTATTTCCATTAGCATGGAACCGGTCCTTTTTCAGTTCATCCTTCAGCCAGAGCATGATCAGCAGGCTGCAGGTCATTCCCAGGGCAAGACCTGAAATATTCAACAAGGAAAAAGTCTTGTTGTGCAAGAGATTTCGCCAGGCGGTTTTGAAATAATTTTTGATCATGTTGTTTGTTTTTCGTGAATGGTGAGTGGTCTCCCGATAGCTATCGGGAGGTCAACAGACCCTAACCCTTTGACAAACTCTGCACTTCACACTCTAAACTCTTTGTTTCGCTCCGCTCGCAACGACAATCACGATTCCTAACTATCATTCATAATTCATCATTCACTTCTCAGCGATTTCACCGGGTTCGCAATCGCCGCCTTTATTGTATGAAAGCCTACTGTAAATAAGGCGATCAGTACAGTAACAATTGCTGTAACAATAAAAACGGAGATATGAACCGGTATGCGAAAAGCAAAATCCTGTAGCCATTTATCTCCTGCCCACCAGGCCAGCGGTATGGCGATTAAAATGGCAATGCTAACTAACTGTAAAAAGTTTTTAGCAATAAGCAATGTAATGTCACTCAGGTTGGCTCCTAACACTCGCCGAATGCCGATCTCTTTGGTTCGTTGGATTGTTGTGAATGCTGCAAGGCCAAACAAACCGAGACAGGCCAGCAGGATAGCCAACCCGGCAGCTACTGAAAACAAAACTGATGTCCTTTGTTCCGCTTTATAGAGCTTATCATAGTCTTCGTCGAGGAAATGATAACTGAATGGCCGGTCAGGTACCCGTTGCTTCCACATCATCTCGAGACGACCCAGCGTTGACTGCATATCGTTTCCATTGATGCGAATCATGAAGGTCCTGGAGAAATCGCGGCCCAGGAACATGACCAGCGGACCAATGGGTTCATGCAGGCTGCTGAAGTTAAAATCTTTCACTACGCCTATCACAGGACCAGTTGCCCTGTTTTCGATTTCCCGGCCGATAGCTTCCTGCGCCGTCCACCCGATCTTTTTGGCCAGCGATTCATTGATTATATACGGCAGGTGATAGTTAGCATAGTTGTTTGTCGTGTCTAACGTTGCAAAATCGGATTCCTGGAAATCGCGACCAGCTGCCAGTTGCATCTTTAGTGTGCTGAGAAAATCAAGATCAACAGGCATCGCATTCAGCGAGATCTCATGCTTACCCCGTTCATCGTTGACAGTTATTCCATCTCCCCATTCCACGTATTCAGGCGTTTCATATGCCGCTGTGACGCCTTCGACACCACGAATGCGGACGAATGCTTCCTTCAAACTTTTAAAATCTTTCAGCATTTTTCCGCCAATAGGCAATACCACGACATGAGACTTATCATAACCCAGGTCTTTGGTCTGCATGTATTTCATTTGTTGCAGGATGATGGCTGTATAAGTGATCAGGAATACAGAAATAGAAAATTGAACAATGATTAGAGATTTCCGCAGCCGGCTGCTGCCCCCTGTAAACGAAAAGCCCTTTTTTAATATCCCTATGACCCTGGTACCGGATAAAACCATTGCCGGGTATATGCCAGCAAAGAAGCTTACAAAAGCAGCAAACAGCATTAATGAAATAATAGGTAGCGGCTGAACCAACGATTTTGTCGTGAACTCTTTTCCGGTAATGGAATTGAACGAGGGTATCAACAACACTCCAAGTACGAGCGCAAGTGCAGCAGCCAGGAATGTTATTAGTGCCGACTCGCCAATAAATTGAAAGAAAACCTGCCTCTTCGATGCGCCCATTACTTTGCGAACACCTATCTCGCCGCTGCGACCGGTGGATTGGGCCGTCGCAAGATTCGTATAATTTGCGCAGGCAATGACCAGGATCAACAAAGCGATCGCAGCAAACATATAAATATAGATGATGCTGCCGTTGGGTTCAAAACCCGCCAGTTTGGAATGTAAATGCACTTTCGTCAGCGGTTCCAGGTGATAGGTGAGATAATTATTTCCGGTTATTCTTGCTTCGGCCTTTACATCGGGGGTCTTCATATAGTCTGCGATCTGTGACTGCAGTGGCCGGATACTTTTCGAATCCCTTACCAGGAGATATGTGATCCAGTTCGCCGTCCACCAGGTTTCTCCTTTGACATTATTGCCGAGATTGAGGAACTGGGTTACAAAATCAAATTTCACCTGCGAGTTTTGTGGGACATCATCGCAAATTGCGGAGACCTTCAGATCTTTACCACCACTGGTGATCGTTTTATTCAGTGCGCCATTTTCATCGCCAAAATATTTTTTAGCCATGGACCTTGTCAACACGATTTTGTCAGGAGCATCCAGGGCTGTTGATGCATCGCCTTGCAACAAGTGAAACGAGAATATTTTAAAAAATGCCGGATCCGCATAGAGAATGCGTGGTTCTTCAAAAATCTTTTCATCAATTTTAATTGTGTTGTGGGACAAAAATGTCCTTGCAAACTCTTCCACGCCAGGAAATGTGCGTTTGAACTGGGGACCCACTTTTGTGCCGGTAGTCGCAGTGGTGTTTACCGTTTCCGCGTTTTTGTATTCCATCGTCACTCGCACAATGCGGTCGGCGTTTTTATTAAACTTATCATAGCTCAACTCATGAATAATAAAAACGCCAATTAGCAAACAGGCTGCCAGTGCCGTTGTCAGCCCGATAATGTTAATGCCTGAGTAGAGCTTGTTTTTACCCAGGTTGCGAAAAGCTGTTTTTAAATAATTTCTGAACATTGTTGATGTTTGTTTCGTGTTGCTTCGCTTCGCTCGCAATAACGCAATTCATAATTCTCAATTCATAACTCATAATTCATCATTCTGTCCTCAACGACTTCACAGGATTGGCGATCGCCGCTTTGATTGATTGAAAGCTCACAGTCAACATAGCGATGACCACCAGTGTTACAAAGGGTACAATAAAATATGACCAGTGTATATTTATCCGGAATGCATAGCCCTGTAACCAGTCGCCGATAGTAAACCAGGCTACTGGTACCGCAATCACAAATGCGATCAACAGGAGAATAGCAAATTCCTGGTACAATAATTTTAATATTCGTGGGACAGAAGCACCCAGCACTTTCCGGATACCGATCTCCTTGGTACGTTGTAAAGTGGTAAACGAAGCCAAACCGAAAAGACCCAGGCACGCAACAAGAATAGCCAGCGAAGTGAACAAGCCGAATACCTGGCCAAACCTTTGATCAGCCCTGTATTGCTCGTCAAAATGATCGTCGAGAAAGAAATATTCAAATGTATTTCCCGGGAAGAACTTATCCCAGCTACTTTTGACCTGGGTGATCGTTTGACCGGCCTTCGAAGCTGGCGTTCTGACTGATAAATATCCGCGGATATCGGGTATTAACCTGAATATTAGCGGCTCGAATGATTCCCGGAGCGACTGCTGGTGAAAATTTTCGGAAACCCCGATGATCGTATACTGCTGGCCCCAGAAGTCTATTTTTTTACCGATAGCATCTTCCGGCTTGTTCAAACCTAACTGTTCAAATCCTCTTTTATTGAAGACAACGGAATGTTCATCATCGCCATAGTCTTTTGAAAACCCGCGGCCCGCAATTAATTTGATCCCATACATCTTCATATAGTCGTAGTCCATCCCAATCACGCGGTATTGCTTTTGCGTGGTCTCATCGGCGCCAACCAGTTTTATAGCGCCTGCATTCCATCGTACTGATTCGCCGGGGATGCTTGTTGAAATAGCTACGCCTTTTACCGAGGTCTGGCCACTCAACTCATCCTTCAGTGCATTCATGTTCCGTATATAAGTAGAATCAGTAACGACTGTGGGGGCGTTTACAACAAGGGTCTGATCGATATTGATGCCGAGAGATTGTTTGCGCATATATTGTATCTGCCGGTAAACGGTAAGCGTCCCGATCAGCAAGAACAATGAGGCGGTGAATTGAAATACTACCAGGCCTTTTCTCAGCAAGGCTCCTTTTGTAGTAGCCGTCATCTTTCCTTTTAATACATCGATTGGCCTGAAAGCAGATAATACAAAGGCCGGATACAGTCCTGACAGGAAAACGCCTATGGTAAACAGCCCGCCAAGTGCCAGCCAGAAACTGGTTTTGCTAAAAAGGGAAAAAGTAAGATGTTGTCCTGACAGCTTGTTAAATCCAGGTACGGCAATGCTAACGATCAACAAAGCAAGTAGAAGAGCAAACGCATTCAGCAGGGCCGATTCGGAAAGAAACTGGATGATAAGTTGCCTTCTCTGTGAGCCAACAGTTTTGCGAATGCCTACTTCCCTGGCGCGATTTACGGCACGGGCCGTAGCCAGGTTGATATAATTGACCCAGGCAATTATTGCAATAAAAAATGCTATGCCAAGCAGCAGGTAAATCGTTTTTCCATCGCCGTTTGCTTCGGGCTCTGTCATATAATGAGAGTACAGATGGATGTCCGTCATCGGTTGCAATGAATAAACGACGGCTGCATTGTATTTCTTCATATCCGCTGCGGTGAACTTGTCAACTATCGGTATAAATTTCTTTTCTACTACAGCAGGGTTGGCGTCTTTGCGCAGCAGGAGGTAGGTGAGACATCCGTCCCATAGCCAGGCCGCATCGGGATTGTTATCGGGTCCAACAAATTTTTTGAACGTTTCATAAGACAGAAGAATATCTGGTTTCAGCTGCGTATTGTTTGGAGCATCTTTGTAAACCGCTGTGATCGTGTAATCGCTGTTACGATTCAGGTTAAGTCGTTTGCCTACTGCGTTTGTTGTACCATACAGAATCCTGGCAGTTGTTTCCGATATAGCCGCGGTAAAAGGCTCTGAAAGTGCTTTATCTGCGTTGCCGGCGACAAGGGGATAGGTAAATATGCGGAAGAAGGAACTGCTTGCAAAGAAAACCTTTTTTAATTCCACCGGCTGATGGTTGACCTCGGTGACCACTTTGTCATTCCGAACTACTTTTACAAAATCTTCAATCTCAGGTATGGCGTCCTTAAACGAGTTGCCGACGGCATAAGCGCCGGAAACCCATTGTGTACTTAATTTTCCATTGTCGTAGCGGTCCTGCCTGACACGATAGATGCGGCTTTTATTTGCCTGGAAGTTCTCATAGCTCAATTCAAACGAAACATATTGAAGGATCAGTAAACAGGCGGCAATACCAATTGCCAGTCCAATGATATTGATTGCAGAATATCCTTTCTGCCGCACTATGTTTCGCCACGCGATCTTGAAATAGTTTTTAATCATGGCTGTTTATTATCGTGAATGGTCTTGCTTCGGTTCGCTCGCAATGACGGTCACGAGCAATAGGCACCTAGCAATAAACAATTTTCAATTAATCCAAGCCCTATTCTAAACTCTTAACCTGCTTGCCTGAAGCAGGCTATAGACTTTAGACTCCTGTACTTCATAATTCATAACTCATAATTCTTAACCTGCCTACCGGCGGGCAGGTTCATCATTCCGTTCGCAACGATTTCACCGGATTGGCAACCGCCGCTTTAATCGCCTGGAAGCCTACTGTTGCCAGGGCAATAGCAAGCGCAATTACCGCTGCCCCGATGAAAATCCACCAGCTGATATTTACCCGGTAAGCGAAATCCTGCAACCAGTTATGCATAAACCACCAGGCCAGGGGGAAAGCAAATACGGCAGCAATCACCACCAGTCTCAGGAAATCCTTCGACAACATGGATGCGATATTGCTAACTGTAGCGCCCAACACTTTCCTTACGCCGATTTCTTTAGTCCGTTGTTCCGCCATATAAGTTGCCAAACCAAAAAGGCCCAGACACGCTATGAGGATCGCCAGCAACGCAAAAGACAGGGCAATTTTCCCAACACGCTGTTCCTCGTCATACATCTGGTTAAATGCATCATCCAGGAAACGGTAACTGAAAGGCCTTTCAGGAACCATGGCCTTCCATTTGTTTTCAATGTTCCCCAGCAGCGGCTTAATATCCTTAGTACTTACTTTGAAAGTGGCGAAACCTGGATTAAAGCCCAGAACCATACAAAGGGCGCCTATATTTTGCCGTAGCGAAGAGAAATGGAAATTCTCAACAACACCGATGATAGTATAAACCGAAACTTTTCCTCCGCCATCATTTGAGTAGATCTTTTTACCAATCGGGTCGTCATATCCCAGTATATCCTTTGTAGTCTGATTGATGAGTATAGCCGAAGAATCGCTTCCGAAATTTTTTGAAAAAGCCCGGCCGCTGACTATTTTCATGCCCATGGTCTTTATATAGTCGTGGTCAACTATCCAAATCTGCTGGTTGAACCCATTGCGGGAATCCATTACCGCGTCTTTTGAAAAAGTGACGTCGCTACGCGAGGAAGAAGTCACCGGGAGATAACCGCTCAGAGTCCCGCTGGATACGCCGGGCATGTTCAATATATCGTTCTTGAATGCTTCGGCTTTGTTTCCCAAAGCCCAGCCGCCATTGATCACCAGAACCTGATCCTTGGTGAACCCCAGTTTCTTGGTTTGTATATAGTTCAGTTGTCGGTATACAACGATAGTTCCTACAATAAAGAATATAGATATGCCGAACTGGATAACCACCAACGAACTCCGGAGGTAACTTCGTTTAGTGCCGGTATTGATCTTACCTTTTAATACGCTGATCGGTTTAAAAGAAGAAAGGAAAAAAGCCGGGTAACTGCCTGCCAGCAATCCGACGATAAACGGCAGTGCCAGGAGAAGGGGCAGGAAGAATCCCGAAGTTATCTGCGACAATTCAAGGGATTTCCCAGAAATGGAATTAAAAACGGGCAATACAAGCCAGGCAATAACAATGGAAAGGACGAGTGAAATGATGGCTGTGATCGTTGATTCAGTAAGGAATTGCCGTATAAGATTTTTTCTTTCAGTTCCCAATACTTTACGAATGCCCACTTCTTTGGCGCGGTTGGACGAACGGGCCGTAGAAAGGTTCATGAAATTGATGCAGGCGATCAACAAAATGAAGATGGCTGCAATGGAGAATATATAAACATATTGCATGCTGCCATTGGCTCGCAGTTCGTACGCAAGACCTGAATGCAGGTGGATATCGGTCAGTGGTGTCATTGAGAAAGAAAGCCTGTTTCCAGCCTTCTCAAACTCTTCCAGTGAACTTATCTGCATGATTTGCTTGGCCTGTGGGAGAACATACTTATTGATGTACTGTGCAAAGTTCTTTTCGAATTCATGCGGATCCGTTCCTTTTTTCAACACGATATATGTGTGGAAATTCTGGCTGAGATGATTGTTCCATTGATACTGCACATTGTCCATTGAAAAGAGCATATCGAAATTGAAATGCGAATTGCGTGGAATATCTTTTATGACGGCGGTTACTTTGTAAGTCGTGCCGTTATTGTCGTCCGTCTCTAGCATCTTGCCTACGGCATCGGTCGTTCCGAAATATTTCTTTGCGGACGACTCAGTGATTACGACAGTATTTGGCTCGTTTAAAGCCGTTTTCGTGTCGCCGGCAATGGCAGGAAGGGTGAATACATCAAATAGGGTAGAATCCGCGTGTGCTACATTGTATTCAGTAATAAAAACATTGTCTTTCTTTACCTGTTTAGGCCCATTGGAGTTGTAAATGCGAGCGTATTGTTCTACCGCAGGGTAATCCTTTTTCAATGTAGAACCCATTGCGTCGGAAGTCACAGACAGTTTCTGTTCGGTCCCTCCAAAGAGCAAATCCGAATTGAGGCGGTAGATCCGATCAGCTTTTTTGTTATAGCGGTCATAGCTCAATTCATCCAACACAAACAATGCGATAAGTGTAAAACAGCAGAGTCCAATCGCCAATCCAGCGATATTGATAAAGGAGAATATTTTATTCTTGACAATGTTTCGCCAGGCGATCTTGAAATAGTTTTTTATCATGGCCTTGTGGTTTACCGTGAGTGGTCAATGATGAATAGTGACTAGACTCAAACATCTTGAAGCCAACTCTTAACTCTACACTCTAAACTCTTAACCTCACAATTCATCATTCATAATTCTCATTCTAGCATCATTCTGTTCTCAACGATTTCACAGGGTTAGCAACCGCCGCTTTAATGGCCTGCAGGCTTACTGTTGCAAATGCGATCAACGCAGCTACAATGCCTGCTGCAATAAACACCCACCACTGGATATTGATACGATAGGCAAAATCCTTCAGCCAGCTGTTCATAGCAAACCAGGCAATAGGGAATGCCATGAGTGAAGCGATGCCAACAAGGATGAGGAAATCCTTTGACAGCAGCCCGACAATACCCTGCACATTTGCACCTAACACCTTTCTTATTCCTATTTCCTTAATCCGTTGCGAGATGGCAAAAGCAGACAATCCAAAAAGACCCAGGCATGCAATAAAAATCGCAATGCAGGCAAACAGGGTAAAGATCGTAGCCTGTCTTTGTTCAGATTGATACAACTTATTATAATCATCATCCAGGAAAGTGTAATCAACCGGCGTTTCGGGGAAATACTTCTTCCAGGCTGTTTCCAACGCCGAAAGAGATGACAGGATATTGCTACCTGAAATTTTTATCGAGAGACTGTTATAAAAAGCCTGGGAAGGAGATAGCATTATCATGATCATCGGTGCAATGGGCTCATGCATGGACTCAAAATGAAAATCATTGATCACGCCGATGATATGACCACGTTGGCCACCATACCTGAAATCCTTTCCTATCGCTTCTTTGGCATCTTTCCAGCCCAGTGCCCTTACCGACGTTTCATTGATGACAAAGCTGGCGGTATCCGTTCCATAGTCCCTGGAAAAATAGCGGCCGGCGACCATCTTTATTCCGAAGGTTGAAGTAAAATCATGATCGGATGTAACGAACTTGATATCAGTGGTTACCGGTTTAGATGAGTCACCAACATATGTGTAAGCCCCCATATTGTCCAGCAATCGGCCGGTAGGTACCCGCGATGAGCGCGTCATACTTTTGAATGCGCTGTTTTGTAAAAGTTCATTCCTGAATGCGTCGTATTGTTTTGCCACTTCGGTGGTATATGCCATTGTCACTACATGTTCTTTATCAAAACCCAAAGACTTATTCCTGATATAGCTCAGCTGCTGGAAAACAATTACGGTTGTAATGATCAGTATTATGCTTATCGAAAACTGAACGACGACTAATACCTTACGGAAGGAAATACTATTGCCACCCACTTTGAAAAGACCTTTTAAAGTTTTTATCGGTTGGAAGGATGACATAAACAGGGCCGGATATAATCCAGACAGGATTCCAACCACGAACGGGGTCAGCAGCAATGGCAGCATGATCTTCCATTGCAGAAGTGTATAAAATGAAAGGGTTTGACCAGACATCTTATTCAGTGCTGGTAATGCGAGGAAAGTAAACAGCCCGGCAAGCAGGATGGCCAGCCAGCAGATCAATACCGATTCACCGAGGAACTGGAAGATCAACTCGTTTCTCCTGGCCCCGGTTACTTTCCGGATGCCTATTTCTTTTGCACGGAGTGCAGAACGCGCCGTGGAAAGATTCATGTAATTGATACAGGCTATGAGAAGGATGAATAAGGCAATCGCAGAAAAAATATAGACCCTGCTCATATCACCATTAGGTTCTGCCTCGTAGTCGGTGTGAGAATAAAGATGTATATCGGTCAGCTTTTGCAAGCCGAGCTTGGTGAAATTAGAAGCTTTCTTGCCAACATATTCCTGTCCTGCCATGCGACGATCCAGGAAAGCGGGGAACTGCCTCACTAATCTCTCGGAAGGATAATTGTCCGGCAGCAACAGGTAAGTAAAAAACGAGTTATTGCCCCAGTTCCTTTCAAGGTTTTTTTCGCCATAAATAGTAGAATCTTTCAATGTATTAAACGAAAGCAACATTCCCGGATGCATATGTGCGTTGGATGGAAATGCTTTATAGATCCCGGTTACTTTGACATCAAACTGGTTGTTGACGCGAATGGTTTTGTCCATGGGGTCTTCATTCCCAAAGTATTTTTGGGCTGTTTCTTCCGTCAACATCACAGAAAATGGACCGGTCAAAGCCGTCGCCGGATTTCCTTTCAGAACTTTTACCGAAAAAACATCGAAAAGATTTTCATCGGCAAAAAAGAGACTTTTTTCATTGAATATTTTATCCTTGTACTTGGTTGGAGTAGAACCGTTGTCAAGGAGCCGGGTCATCTTTTTTATTTCCGGAAAATCGGTAGGAAAGTAATAGCCAAAAGGAGGGGAGATCGTGCTCAGCGTCAATGATACTACTCCATCGCTGTTGTTAAAACTCCTTGTTACGCGGTAGATATTCTTCGCGTTCTTGTTGTACCTGTCATAACTCAGTTCGTTGAGTATATAAACGGTAATTAGAAGGCAACAGGTCAGGCCAATCGTTAAACCAAACAGGTTTATGAACGAAATGAACCTATACCTGAGCAGGTTTCTGATGGCTATCTTCAGGTAATTGCGAATCATGGCTATACTTTAAAATGAAGATTGATTGCAGAACCCCAGTCAAATCTCGAATTTTAAATTTCGAAATCCGAAATTCCGGCTTCGGGTTTATCCTGCTACACCATTATATTTTCGAGGACAGTCTGACCATCCAGCATGCGGATGATCCGGTGACTGTAACGGGCATCGTGCTCGCTATGCGTAACCATTACTACGGTTGTTCCCTGCTCGTTCAGCTCGGTAAGTAACTGCATTACTTCATTACCGTTGTGCGAGTCGAGATTACCTGTAGGCTCATCCGCCAGTATCAGCTTGGGCTTGTTGACAACAGCCCTGGCTACTGCCACACGCTGCTGCTGACCACCCGACAATTGCTGGGGATAATGGTTGCGTCGATGCATGATCTGCATCTTATCCAACACTTCTTCCACTCTTTTTTTCCTTTCGTTTCCTTTTACTCCTGTATAGATTAACGGGAGTTCTACGTTTTCGAAAACCGTCAGTTCATCGATCAGGTTAAAACTCTGGAACACAAAGCCAATATTGCGTTTGCGGAGATCGGCCCTCTTGCGTTCGTTGAATTTTGCTACTTCGATTCCATTGAACATAAAACTTCCGCTATCGGGATCGTCGAGCAGGCCTACAATATTGAGCAAAGTGGATTTCCCGCACCCGGAAGGGCCCATCACTGCCACAAACTCGCCTTCCTTTATTTCAAGCGTGAGTTTGTTTAGGGCAACTGTTTCCACTTCGTCGGTGCGATAAACTTTTTCGAGGTTGGTAATCTTGATCATTGTTGTTTATTTAAATAAATGCTTGTGATTTTTAAAGGCTGATAAAAAAGGAGAGAGGAGAAATAGTATAATCGCTATGCTCTTTTACTTTTAATGGGTTTTGTTTTGGACTGTGGGAGGGAAGGCTCCTGCAGATCCCGTCACATTTTTTCCCACTCTGCTTTGCCGCTGAGAAAAGGCTCAGGCAGCAAATAGCCGCGATGATGTAAAAAGCTTTTTGTTTCATGGCAATTGATTTATGGTATAAGGTCAAGGTTTACTTTAAGACCAGTTCCTGCATGTCACCATAGTTCTCATAGCTTGACGTAACGACTTTATCCCCCGGTTTCAGACCGCTCAATACTTCATAGTAGTCCGGATTCTGGCGGCCCAATTGTATATCAACTTTGTAGGCAGTATTTCCACTTTCACTTACTTTAAAGATCCAGTTGCCCCCTGTTTGTTGGTAAAAGCCTCCTTTAGCAAGCTGTATCGCTTCGACTTCGTCACTAAACGCCAACCGTATCTGCAATGTCTGCCCGCGACGGATACCCTTAGGGACTTCGCCTACAAATTCCATATCAACCTGGAAGCGCCCGTTGGTTATCTGTATATATACTTTTTTTATGACGAGCTTATAATCCTTGTTGGCGAATGTGAAACCCCCATTTAGTCCCACCACAATTTTTGAAAGATAGTGCTCGTCAATATCCGCTCTGACTTTGTATCCGCTCAGCACATCAATTTGTCCCAATCGGTCACCCTGTCTCTTATTTTGACCAGGTTCAGCATCAAGAGATGTCAGCTGCCCGTCTACCGGTGCACGAACGATCAGGTCACCGACCTTTTTCTTGAACAGGCCGAGGGCACTTTGAGAACCTTCATAAGATTGCCTTGCCTGTTCCAACTGCTGGGAGTTGGTAAGAGAGTCCTGTTTGAGCAATTGTTCTGTGAGTTTTTTCTTTTCCAGGTAATAGTTATAGTCGTTCTCTGATTTTTTGAATTCCTGGAGACCTATAGCTTTTTGATCGTACAGTCTTTTGTTCAATTTATAAATACGTTCAGCCTCTTTCAGCTGGCTTTCAACATCCGTCATCTGGTTAAGCTTTTGCACGGTATTCTGCTGGGCAGCGTTGCGGGCAATCTGCATCTGGGTTAAGGTGTTATATACGCTCGATTGTTGTGAAAGCAGGTTTAGGGCGAGATCCGTATTGCTCAACCGTATAATGGGCTGGCCTTTTTGCATCATGGTTCCGTCTTCGACATATTTTTCTTCAACCCGGCCGCCCTCCAGGGCATCCAGGTAGATAGTAGTGATCGGCATCACCACGCCATTGATGGGAATGGTTTCCTGGAAAGGCCCCTTCTTGACTTCACTGATGGTGATCCGTTCCGTGTCGACATTCAGCCGGTTCTTACCTGAAGTAAGGCGCCAACTGGCGAAGGCCAGCGCAAGAATTCCCACGATGCCGGCAATAGTCAATATTCTTTTTTTACCCCATTTCTTTTTTGCGATCACTCTGTCCATATGAAATTTGTGTGTTTTTTACCGTTACAGTAAGGCGATCCAGAACCGCTTTTGTTACAGGTCTGAATATAGCCTGCAAAAATCCATTGGGCATATGTGATAAATATGCCAGTTTCCCGGCCATTGGTTAGCAATTATTTACATAGACCAGAAGTACGAAGACGTTCGTTTATGATACAACCACTGTACGCTTTTGATACAGTTATTGAACTGGTTATTTTCTAAAAAATTAGTTGCCATCGCTTTGTATTTATGGTATACTTGCAGCGAGGAAGAAAGTTAACTAGTTTATCAGTTAACTGGTTGATTGGTTCCGAAATATTAATGATATTGCTTTACCTGATTAACGAATTAACTAATTAACCAATAAACAAAAAACTAACTAGTTTATCAGTTAACCGGTTAATTGCTTCCATAAATTTCAATGATACGGCAGGTGCCTGATTAACCAATTAACTAATAAACCAATAAACTAATTTACTAACCAGGTGTGAACATGAATTTAAAGAATGCATCTATATTAATAATAGACGACGACCCCGATGTACTTACAGCTGTGCGGCTGTTGCTGAAAACAGAGGTAAAGGACGTAGTGACTGAAAAAAACCCGGAAAACCTTCGCTGGCATCTATCCAAAGATAGCTTTGACGTGATCCTCCTCGACATGAATTTCACGAGTTCCATTAATACTGGCAACGAAGGCCTGTTCTGGTTAAGAGAGATCCAGAAAATGAAATCCGAAGCCGCCGTCATTATGATAACGGCCTACGGCGATATTGATCTTGCAGTGCGTTCGCTAAAGGAAGGGGCTGCTGATTTCGTGGTAAAACCATGGCATAACGAAAAGCTCATCACCACCATAAAAGAAACACTCAAAAGAAAAAGTAACAAGACCGCCATTACTCCTTTTTCTACAGCTGACTCCATTATAGGGAAAGAACTGTTAGGTGACTCCGAAGTGATGCAGCAGATCTTCTACAAGATTGAGAAGATAGCGCCTACTGATGCCAATATTTTGATACTCGGAGAAAACGGTACCGGTAAAGACCTGATTGCAAAAGCAATCCATCAGCAATCATTGCGCAACACAAAACCTTATATCAAGGTGGATGTGGGAGCACTAACCGAAAGCCTTTTTGAAAGCGAACTATTTGGCCACAAGAAGGGAGCATTTACCGATGCAAGAGAGGACCGGCCCGGAAGATTTGAAGCAGCTAACGGGGGCACGCTTTTTCTTGATGAAATAAGCAATATCCCGCTTCATCTACAGGCAAAACTCCTGAGTGTTTTGCAAAACAGGCAGGTTACCCGTCTCGGAAGTAATGAACCAATACCCGTCGATATCCGCCTTATCTGCGCCACCAACGCCAGCCTGAATGAACTGGCGAATGAAAACAGGTTTCGCAAAGACCTTATCTACCGTATCAATACTGTAGAGATCATAGTGCCTCCACTTCGCAAAAGAGGAAATGATATCATCGTGCTGGCCAAACATTTTACCCGTTTATACAGCAACAAATACATGAAACCCGTTCCCGAGTTCGATACAAAGGCGTTGGAAAAATTGTTGAACCATCATTACCCGGGCAATGTCCGGGAATTGCAATATATCATTGAGCGTGCCGTCATAATGGCCGATGACAATACACTTCATGCAAATGATCTCATCTTTTCTCCTATCGAATCTGCCTATAGCGCAGAGTCAGAACCAGCAGAGATGAAACTTAGCGCAGTGGAAAAGAATACGATCCTCAAAGTAATTGAAAAGCACAACGGAAATATCACCAAGGCAGCCAAGGAACTCGGTCTTACCAGGACTGCTTTATACAGGAGATTGAGCAAATATGAAATTTAAAAATTTTGAATGGCGGATCGTGTTGAGGGTGGCATTTCTGCTTATCACGCTTAGCCTGGCCGCTTTTATCCTGGTGAAGCAATGGTATGTTTATTTGTTACTGGCTGTACCGGTGATCATTTACCAGGTCGTCGAGTTTTACCGCTTTCACCATAAAGCATATACCGAACTGGAGCAATTTGTGGAGTCAGTACACTACCGCGATTTCTCCAGGTACTTTGATGTAAAACATGCGCCGGTCGATATCCAGCCGTTGCGAAAAGGCTTTAACGAGATCAATACCACCTTCAAGGTGATCAGTAAGGAGAAAGAAACACAATATCAATACCTGCAAAAGATACTCGAGCTGGTAGATACCGGCATTCTCTCATTCGAAGAAGCAACGGGAGAAGTTGTATGGATGAATGAGACCCTGAAAAAAATGTTGCAATTGCCTTATATCAAAACGATCACTTCGCTCCGGAGAAGAGATGAGGAATTGTGTAACGAAATAATGGCATTAAAACCGGGTGAAACCAAGATCGCGACAGCGCATCCCGAACGTAGTTCTTTCAAAATATTATTATCTGCTACAGCTTTTCAAACCGATGGCAAGCTCTATAAGCTAATTGCATTCCAGAATGTGAACGAGGCATTGGATGAGACTGAATCCAAGGCCTGGCAAAAATTGCTCAGCGTATTGACACACGAGATCATGAATTCTGTCGCACCTATTTCATCTCTCGCAGAAACATTGAAAAGCCGGTTGCAGCAATCCGTTGCCATACTTAACGATGATTCGGGTTCACTGGAGGATCTTGAGATCGGCATTGAAACCATTAAAAGAAGAAGTGAAGGCCTATTGAAGTTTGCCGAAACCTATCGCAACCTTAACCGCATAAATACATTGAACCTTCGAAAAGTTTATGTAAGGGATATTTTTGAGAACCTGCACCGCCTGATGCAACCAACACTGGAACAAAAGAGCATAGAGCTGGAAACAATTTTAAAAGATACCGATCTTACCCTGGAAGCGGATATCAATTTATTGGAACAGGTCCTTATCAATCTTGTGCTGAATGCTATTGAGGCTGTAAAGGATACTCCTAATCCAAAAATTTTGCTGACTTCCTATATTGCCAATAACCGGAAGATCGTCATCAAAGTGGCGGACAATGGCAATGGAATCCCGGCGGAGGTGCTCGAAAAAATTTTTATTCCCTTTTTCAGTACCAAAAAAAGCGGGAGTGGTATCGGGCTCAGCCTTTGCAAACAAATAATGATGTTGCATAAGGGAAATATACAAGTGCAATCCAGGGAAGGAGAGGGAACTGCATTTCTTTTGCAATTCTGAATAGGAGAAGACAGGTAGTGTCCCTGTTTGAAAAAGTAGAACGGCCACAGACCTGCCGGCAGGCGGGGAGTCACGGAGCTTTCTTCTCTGTGGTCCTCCGTTTCTTCTCAGAGGTCCTCTGTGGGCAAATTCAAATCCGATAGCTATCGGATAAGGCACTACCGGAGATCAAAGACCGGTTTAAATTGGACATTAACAAATACCTTTGAGTAAATAACGGATCATGAGCATTCAATGGAAAGGGGTCTTCCCGGCTATCACCACAAAATTTAGCAGCAGGCAATCGTTGGATATTGACCTGTTTTGTAAGAATCTTCTTGCTCAGGTAGCGGCCGGTGTCAATGGGATCGTGTTGGCAGGCACACTGGGAGAAGCAAGCGCGTTGACCCTTGAAGAAAAAGAGGTGTTGTTGAAGACAACCCTTGATGTAGTCGGAAGTAAATTACCTGTTGTTTTGAATATCGCCGAAGGTGCTACTACCGAAGCTGTAAAGCAAGCGGAACTGGCGGACAAATGGGGAGCGAAAGGTTTGATGTTATTGCCGCCGATGCGCTATAAAAGCGATGCCCGGGAAACGGTTACTTATTTTAAAACAGTAGCTGATGCAACAGACCTGCCGGTCATGATCTATAACAATCCGATCGACTACAGGATTGAAGTTACTCTGGACATGTTTGAAGAGCTTGCCGCGGCACCAACGATACAGGCCATAAAAGAATCTACAAGGGACGTAACGAATGTAACAAGACTGGTCAATCGCTTTAAGGATAGGTTTAATATCTTGTGTGGTGTCGATACCATTGCGATGGAAGAGCTTTTACTCGGTGCAGATGGTTGGGTTGCAGGACTTGTTTGCGCATTTCCCCGGGAAACAGTCGCCATATACCGTTTGACAAAAGCAGGAAGGATCGAAGAGGCTACAAAAATTTACAGGTGGTTCATGCCGCTACTCGAGCTGGATATACATCCCAAACTTGTACAGTATATCAAGCTATGCGAATCGGAGGTTGGATTGGGATCTGAATACGTGAGAGCCCCGCGTCTTACGCTGGTTGGAGAAGAAAGAGAAAGAGTCCTTCAAACTATTCATTCAGCATTGGCAAACAGGCCGGATTTGCCTGACTATCTTTCAATCGATACAAGCAAACAACATAAGCCGGTACTGATTTAGGCGCATGAGACAAACATTTTTCTGTATTGATGCACATACCTGCGGTAATCCCGTCAGGTTGGTAAAAGAAGGCGGCCCAATATTGCAGGGAAAGAACATGAGTGAAAAGCGCCGGTATTTCCTCGAAAATTATGATTGGATAAGGACCGGGCTTATGTTCGAGCCGCGGGGACACGACATGATGAGCGGAAGCATTCTCTACCCTCCGCATGATCCTCAAAATGATATAGCCGTTTTATTTATCGAGACAAGTGGTTGTCTTCCGATGTGCGGTCATGGCACGATTGGAACGATAACTATTGCCATTGAAGAAGGATTGATAAAACCTAAGGTTGAAGGTGTCGTCAGGATGGAAACGCCAGCAGGATTGGTTAACGTTGAATTCAAAACTGAAAAAGGGAAAGTAAAAAGCGTAAAGCTAACCAACGTTCCGGCATTCCTTCACTCAAGTGAATTGACGGTTCAATGTCCCGAGCTGGGTGAGTTGGTGATTGATGTTTCTTATGGCGGAAATTTTTATGCGATCGTTGATGTTCAGAAAAATTTTAAGGGACTGGAACATTATGCTGCCGACAAATTAATTGCCTGGGCCCGGGAATTGCGAAAAAATATCAATGCGAGGTATGAGTTTGTGCACCCGGATGATCCAACTATTAACGGATGTTCTCATATTTTATGGACCGGGGCAGTATTGGATAAAACATCAACAGCACGCAATGCTGTGTTTTATGGCGATAAAGCCATTGACCGTTCGCCCTGCGGCACAGGCACCAGTGCACGTATGGCGCAATGGTACACCAAGGGTAAATTGAAAAAAGGCGACCAATTCATTCATGAAAGTATCATTGGCAGCAAATTCATTGGTACGATCGAGGAAGAAACAAAAGTGGGAGATAAGCCTGCTATTCGGCCAGGCATCGAAGGATGGGCGAAAATTTATGGATATAATACAATTACCATAGATACGGAAGATGATCCGTATGCTTTCGGGTTCCAGGTGTTGTAGGTTTTAGTTTGTAAGTTATAAGTATGGCGAAAGTAATAATTATTGGAGGCGGCATTGTCGGTTTAAGCTCCGCCTGGTATTTGAAACAGTCGGGCTGGGACGTCACCGTTTTGGATAAAAGCGATTTCCTGGACAATTGCTCCTATGGCAATGCCGGTTATGTCTGTCCAAGCCATTTTATTCCACTCGCTTCACCTGGCATTGTAAAGCAGGGGTTGAAACTGATGTGGAATTCGCAAAGCCCTTTCTATGTTCAGCCACGATTAAACGGTGCTCTGATCGATTGGGCCTTGAAGTTTATGCGCAGCGCTTCCAAAAAAAATGTAGAAGAGTCCGCCGTACCTTTGCGGGATATAGCTTTGTTAAGCCAGCAGGAATATGTGAAATGGTTGAAAGAGTTTGATTTTTCCTACGAACATAAAGGCTTGCTGGAGATCTTCCAGACGGATGAAAAGGCCGAACACGCAGCGCATACTGTTGAAAAAGCAAAAGAGCTCGGATTGTCGGATACGGTATTGCTTTCTTACGAAGAATTACAGCGGCTCGAACCGCATACAAAGATCAATGGCAAAGGTGCCATACTTTTTAAATGCGACGCACATCTTTACCCGAATAAATTAATGAAGGGACTAATCAAGCGGCTACAAGAGCTGGGTGTAAAACTTATTCCGAACGAAGAAGTTGCCAGTTTTGAAAAAAATAATAAAAGAGTAACAAAAGTTATCACGGCCAACAAAAGTTTCGATGCTGACCACGTCATCATTGCCACCGGTGCCTGGAGCCGCGAAGTATCATCTCTAATTGATGTCAAAATACCTTTAGTTCCCGGGCGCGGCTATTCAGTGACGCTGGAAAATTCCCCTTACAGAGTGAATTATCCCGCCGTATTAATGGAAGGCAGGGTCGCCATCACACCTATGGATGGGAATAAAATTCGCTTCGGCGGCACCATGGAAATTACTTCCACAAAGAAACC
>Ga0066652_100000121_pt1 | contig 45361 bp, 31 predicted proteins | sample GraSoiAngelo_101_FD_71413 | JGI IMG/M metagenome (GOLD analysis project Ga0066652, IMG submission 71413) | Grasslands soil microbial communities from the Angelo Coastal Reserve, California, USA - 14_0903_02_30cm | ecosystem: Environmental > Terrestrial > Soil > Grasslands | place: USA... | reverse complement strand
GCGGCTTGCCGAATCAAGTGTCATTCGTTCGTATTGGCTCTTGAAATGCTGGAAAATATGAGACTGGTTGAACCCATCATCGGAGCCGGGCAGGTACACAAATGAAGCGGTATTCCATACCAGTGATCCTGAAGGAGCCACTGGAGAAACCCTCCAATAATATACAGTACTATCCAGCAATGTTATGCCAGGAGTAAATTCAAAAACACCACCCGAAGAAGTTGTCGTCCGGGTAATTTTATAAGGAGAATTAAATAGTTCCGTAGTGTCCATTTCCATGATATAATCACGGGAAACAGCAAAAGCATTTGCAGAAGACACTACCAGTTTCGGATTTTGCTGGTTGACTATCGAGAAATTATAAGGGAATATCGGCCGCGCCTCATCCTCAAAAATGAAGACATCCTTTGTGACCGAGTTGTTGTTTTCATACAATTCATCAACTTCGCCATCCGCATCAATGGTAATAGTTATTTTATTGAGGCCTTTGTCCCTGTTGGGATCGATCGGGAAATCGTTGATCATTATGGAATCGATATACCGTGTACCCGGCAGCCTGAACGTGCGGAAGACTTCTGTGTTGCCGGCAGGAAATGTCCTTTCCACTTTCACGGTAATGCTATCGCCGGGAGATTTGCCGATATTCAGAAAACTGGCCTTAACGCTAAATTGTCCGTCGGCAACTGATATAAAGGAGGGCGACACTTTTACATAAGGATCTTCTATCACGTAATCAGGCTTGTCAAAAGCATATATTTTTAACGCCGGGTCGCCATGCAAACAAAATTGTTCGCACTGGAAGCGGGCATAGAAATCGTTTTCTGTTGTCAGGTTAAACACCTGCCTGATAGCCTCATCCATCTGCTCACCGATAGTCCTGCCATATTTTGTATTTGAAATCGCAGTATAAAATTGAGTATTGTAGATATCGAGATAGTGAACGATCCCAAGGTGTGTACTGGCAATGAATGCAACCGAGCCTCGTTCAGGAGCGAGCACATATCTTTCTGATAAGGTTTCCTGGGAAAAAAATCTCGCTGTGCTGAAATTAAAAAAGTTACCTGCGTTACATCCCATCACTATAAATACCGGGTATTTTCCGACGTTCGTATAATTCATCGGATTGTCGAGGTTGAACTCGAGCGTGCTTGCAGAAGAGTGTCCAAAGTAGGTCAACACCCCAATACCGTTATTCATCAGGTTAGTAAGCCGGGTACTATTCAATGTCTGAACCGCATCGGCGCTGCTTTTACTGAACGTAATAACGTTACCACCATATAGTGTGTCGGAGATAATTGTGGCGTGGCCGTTCAATGCAGTTTCCAGGATCGCATTTGTATTATCGTCGCTGGCCCCGGTCACATGCACTACATTTTTCATCCATGCTTTGTCAGCTATATATGGAGAAGACAGTGTCTGCACCTGTTCATATTGCTGTAGCTTATGAAGGTAAATGGCTACCTCGTCCGGTGTAATAGCCGAGACTCTTCCAATCGGGGTTAGCGGTTGGGAGCTCCCAAAGTCGGAAGACAACATATTGTCCGAAGCAGGATAACCATAAGTTGGCACCAATGCCAGCTTTTCTATATCCGGGTTATTTTCACTTGGCCGGTATTGGTTATATACTACTCCTTTACCGATCAAAAGAACATCCTTTAATGGCGCAGAATAAATAAGTCTTGCCCATCTAATAAAGTTCCTGATTGATAAGGGATGCTTTTTAATGCCTAATCCAAACTGGTCTACGAGCTCATCGATCATATATACTTTGGCAGTAAACCCGCCACCTGCAGCCGAACTGCGATAGTTTTTATAGTCATTGATAGGGTTCGTACCATTGGCACCGTTTGTCAGCGCAGGGTGCGTGATAATCAGGAAATCTCCCTGGTTTGCGGGTAAAGAATAATCCACAAAATTTCGCTGCTGGAAAGAATTCACTGCTATCGTATTTGCGGGCTCCTGGCTTACCACTACTAATTTCCTTGGAACAGCCGAAGGTTTCAGCGCAAATTTTAAGATGACCGGGTTGCTTATATCGGCAACGTATCGTTGGCCGTTGGTCATGTCGTATAGAACAGGAGCATTTCCTGAATAAATAAAACCGGTAATCTGCAAATAGTTTCCAACGCTGCTGGAGTCAAGGTTAAATGAGATCCGATTGACACTACCCACATTGAAAGAATGGGCATAGGTTACTTCGGCCTGGGCCACTACCATCCTGTCGAGAGTTTCTGTACCTGTATTAAGCATCTCCAGGTTTATGACGCCAGAGCTTAATAGGGTCGGATCTACGGGTTGTACTATTTTCCTGTAATCGTAATAATTCAGCGGCTGATCGTAGATAACAGTTCCATTCAGTTTCAGCTGAAAGTTGCGCGTATGTATCGCATTGCCGGCAGCATTTACCTTTACAATTGGCTGCGGGGCATTGGGACCGGTGTAAGGGAGGATACCCGTGGTGTTATAGGTAATGCTGGATTGTTCAGGAACATCATTACTGGACCATCCTTCTCCATAATCATAAACAGATGAATAAGTATAAGAATCTCCTACGAGCTCGGAACGTCCCGAGTTGATCTTATCTTTATAATATCTTCCGAACGTATACCAGAAATAAGGTTCCGGCGCCAATGTGTTGTTAGCAACATCATTTACGGTGGGCACCAAACGCAAATTATTCCCTGCAGGGTTAACTGTAAGAAAAAATGCGACAGTATCTGTTTCCAGGCTCCACTTGTCGGACAACTGGTAGTCACCTTGCAAGTACATAATACTGTCCGGTTTACCATCGTTCATTTCACCCCAGAATTCGATATAATCGCTGCTTCCAAACGGTCCTGATTGCACTGAAGTATAAATCGGTATTTCTTTGCCGTTCCTCCATAATTGGAAATTCTCCGCCGGGATTGTCCCAATCCCAATCGAGGTAAGAGCTGGTTGGCTGATCCGGTACAAGCCGGTCGCACCCACCTTGAATTTATAGTAGGTCTTTGAATAGTCGATCCATTCATTATTGAAAACCTGTGATTGCGCATTGAGCGCAATAACAGTCAACAAAATGAGTAAAAATCTTTTCATTATAATAGTTTTTGGGTGCGGATCACTTTTTCTTTTTGTTTTTGTTTTTCTTGTCACTCACCATATCAAGTCGTAATGAGAACACGTGAGTGAACAACGGATTGGATTGATTGGCAAGGTTGGTGAAGGCATAGTCAATAGCTACATTCTGGATCTTAAAACCGGCGCCGGCGCTTGGCTGGTATATCCACACTCTTTTTTGATTCAATGTATCGCCATCGGCTAACGCTCTCTGGAAATTATTGATCCCTGCTCTCAGGAAAAAGATATTGTTGACATTGAGTTCGAGGCCAAGCTTGGGATCTGCGCTGACCGGGTCGGCGCTGATGATGGTATTTCGTTTACCATCGAACGTAAGGTCTACATTCGCTTCCGCCATCAGGCTTGTCTTTTTACCAATCTTGAAGTCACGGGCCAATCCCAGGACCAGCCTGGGCGCGGTCATTTCAGTTGACTTGACCGGTATTTCGTTATTTGTAAGGTACAACACTTCCTTTTCCCTCTCGGTAAAATTGAATGACCAGGCATTGAAGGTGGTTGTAATATCGCGGGCTGTGATGCCAAATCTCCATTTGTTTTGGATGACCTGCACACCTGCGTCTATCCCAAATCCCCATGCCCTGGCAAATTTGCCGACGCTACGATGGATCACCTTTGCATTCATTCCAAATTGAATATTCCGCTTTGCACTCTCCTTCCATTTTTGAGCGTAAGAAAACAGGAACGCATAATCGGCAGAAGAGAAAGATTGTATGTTGTTATAGTTGATGGTGCCATCCGGCTCTACCAGGAACAGCGTGTTCATGATATCATCTACAGCAAATCTGAGACCTGTAATGGCAAACGTTCTTTTTTTATTGGTGGCAGGAAACGCGATGCTGACATAATCGTATTTGCCAATTCCGGCAAAGTACTCCGCATGCATCAGGTTGATCTGGGCGTTGTCTTTTACTCCGACGAGTCCGGCGGGATTCCAGTAACCTGCGGTGCCATCATTAACCGAAGCTACCTGTGCACCACCCATAGCGAGACCGCGACCACCGGCGCCAATATTCAAGAATTCATTTGAATACTTTCGAAATTGTGCGGTGGTGGAAATAGATAGCAGAATTGTAAATAGGGTAAGATGCAGGCGGATTGATTTCATTCGGATAATTTTCTTAAAAGCAATTACATAACTTAGTTTTCATATACATCGAACGGCTTGTAAAATTAATCTTTAGCCCCCGAAATACATAGTTTTACCTAGGGAAAAGACTAACGTCTGAGAACGAATTAATTAGAAAAATATTGCATTTGATTTACAGCAACATTAATATCACTTAGTTTTGCCGCAAATCCACGAAATATTACAATGAATCTGATCGAAGAATTACGTTGGCGGGGGATGATACAGGATATTATGCCGGGAACCGAAGATTTACTATCCAAAGAGGTCGTCAGCGGCTATGTTGGGTTTGATCCGACAGCGGACAGCCTGCATATCGGCAGCCTTGTTCCCATACTATTATTGGTCCATTTGCAAAAAGCGGGACATAAACCGGTCGCGCTCGTGGGTGGAGCTACAGGAATGGTGGGCGATCCAAGCGGCAAAAGCGAGGAGCGAAACCTGTTGGATGAAGCAACCCTTCGCCACAACCAGGAAGGGATAAAGAAACAGTTGGAAAAATTCCTGGACTTCGGCGCTGGCGAAAGATCCGCTGAAATGGTGAACAATTACGACTGGTTTAAGGGATATAGTTTCCTCAATTTCATCCGGGATGTGGGCAAACATATCACCGTCAACTATATGATGGCCAAAGACAGCGTAAAGAAACGAATCGAAGGCGACACCGGGATGAGCTTTACAGAGTTCACATACCAGTTAGTGCAGGGCTACGATTTTTTATGGCTGTATGAAAATAAAAACTGCAAACTACAAATGGGTGGCAGCGACCAGTGGGGAAATATTGTAACAGGGACCGAATTAATAAGGAGAAAAGCAGGAGGCGAAGCATTTGCATTTACCTGCCCACTGATCACAAAAGCGGATGGCGGTAAGTTTGGCAAAACGGAGAAAGGAAATGTCTGGCTGGATCCTCTTAAAACCTCGTCTTACCTGTTTTACCAGTTCTGGCTCAACGCAAGCGACGAAGATGCAGCGAAATGGATAAGGATTTTCACTTTTTTATCCAAAGATGAAATTGATGCGATCCTCGCAGCGCATAAACAGGATGCAGGCAAAAGAATTTTGCAAAAAAGACTGGCGGAAGAAATAACCCGGTTTGTTCACGGCGACGAGGAATTATCTAAAGCAATTGAAACGACCGAAAAACTTTTTGCCAACCAGCATGCATCGGCTGAAAGCCTGAGCGTGGAAGATCTCGAAGGGATGGATGGAATCATCAAATCGGATTTTGCCAAACAAAAAATTGAGACTGGTATCGATATTGTTTCGTTTTTGGCCGAAGCGAATATTTTTTCCAGCAAGGGCGAGGCCAGGAAAACAGTCCAGGGCGGCGGTATAAGCATTAACCGCAAAAAAGTTGAGAGCGAGAAGTTAAAAATCGAAAGTTCATTATTGCTGCATGACCAATATATTCTCGTGCAAAAAGGTAAAAAAAATTATTACCTGGTAAAGGCTGTCTGAACTGTGGTAAGGATAATTTTTTATGAAGAAAGTGTACTTCATCAGTGGGTTGGGTGCTGACCGAAGAGTTTTCTCCTTCCTCAATCTTTCTTTTTGCGAACCTGTTTTTGTAGAATGGATAAAACCTGCCAGGAAGGAGTCCCTCGAAAGCTATGCGTTACGATTGCGAAAGACAATTCCTGCTGTCGACCCGGTTATTGTCGGCCTTTCATTTGGCGGAATGCTGGCTACTGAAATGGCAAAGGCCGATCCGCTGGCAAAAGCAATTATAATTTCAAGCACCAAGACTGTCAAAGAGCTTCCCTGGTATTTGCGGGCCGGTAGATACCTCCCTTTCTATAAATGGATGCCGGGCAAAATGATGAAGCGATCTGCCCACATGATCAAGTGGATGTTTGGAAGAAATGGAAAAGAGCAGAAGAAAGTTTTTCTCCAGATCATTCGCGATACGGACACTGATTTTACCAAATGGGCCATTAGCGCTATCCTCAACTGGCAAAACCAGCAGGTACCGGAAAACCTGGTACACCTGCACGGAACTGCCGATCGTTTATTGCCTCACCGGTTGGTGAAAGCGGATTTCCTGATAAAGGGGGGCAATCATGTAATGCCGATGGATAGCCACGAAGAAATCTCGGCATTACTGAAAGAACTGATTGAAGAAGTTGAATAGTTAATCCGTTAATTGGTTAATTCGGCTGTAGACTAAAGATTCAACTAATCAACCAGTAAACTAATCAAATGATTAACTATCCTGGCAGAATTTCAGTTGCCGGCTACTTTGATAAGTTTCCACATTTCGTCCGCCACCAGCTGGTTGCCTTTTGCATTCAAATGAACTTTGTCGATGGTTAAGATACCGCGGTCTTTATTTTCCGGGTTGTTCTTCATGTCATAATCAAGAAAGATTTTACGAAGATCCACTAACGGCAAATTGTTTTTTTGTGCGAGACCGCGGATGATATTGCTGTAGGCATTCATATCTCCATCCTGTTGATTGCTAAAATCGGTCTTTTCACCTATAGCTGCGGGTGTACAAAGTATCACTTTGATATTCCTGTCTTTTAATTTCTTCAGGATCGCAGTATAAAATTTTTCAAATTTATCCGGATCGGTGCCTGTGCCGGATGTTGCTTTATGCCATACATCGTTTACTCCAATGTAAATAATAACAATGTCCGGGTTTTTAGCAAGCACATCATCGTCCATCCGCAGGTAGAGATCATATACCTTATTACCGCCGATACCGGCACCAATAAACTCGAATTTATCTCCCATGCCTTCGAGCCTGCACATGCTATCGATCCTGGTAACATATCCGCCGGGATTTACACCCTGCTGCGTAATTGAATCTCCAAAAAAAATGACCTTCGTCTTTTTCTGTGGTGCAAATGCGAACAGTGCAAACACGAAGGGGAAAAGAAATTTCTTCATAATTGTGTTTCACCTAAGGTAAAGAAAAATGCAGTTAATCAGTTGATCAGTTGATTAGTTTATTAGTCGGGTCATCAGTCTACAACCGGATTAACAAATCAACCGATCAACTAGTCAACATCCACTTGCTTTCTAATCACTGCCCCTTCACTCGCTTCCGGCAGGAATTTCCGTTCCCTGATCAGGTATCCGTTCCCTTTTTCACAGAAATGTACTTTCAGGTTTTCGAGGCTGATGGGATTACCATCGGGTATATCGGCAATATTGGAATGATAGATATCGTGACCGTCAATGATAATAACAAGACCGCTACCGATTGCTTCCATTTTGTTTTCTTCAGTGATCAACATAGCAGTGTCTTCTCCAAGCCCGATACCGATCGAAGAAGGGTTGGTGGCAACTGCCTGTACCAGTCTTCCGAACCTGCCTCTTTTTTCAAAATGCGAATCGATGATCACCGTGTCAATAAATCCGAGGCCTGTGGTGATCTTTACCTCGCCTTTAAGGTGGGCTCTTGTGGCATTGCCTTCATAGATCATCGTATTGCTCATGGCCATGGCGCCTGCCGAAGTGCCGGCAATCACAAAATTTTCTTCACGGTATCTTTTTTTAAGTACCGATAACAATTCAGTTCCGCCATCGGTGGCGCTTAACCGCAATTGATTTCCGCCGGTAAACATGACAGCATTGCATTGACGAATGCGGTCAAGGTATTCTTGCTTCATGGCGTCCTGGCGGGTGCGGATATGCATCAGCCCGATGTTCGTGCAGCCAATCCTGCCGAATGCATTCAGGTAGCTTTCGCCAACCTCGTATGGGATCATTGAAGCGGTGGTGATGACTTCTATCCGGGCGGATGGACCGCCAGCTTCCAGTACAACACGGCGAAGAATGCCGAGTTCAAAAAAGTTCAGATTATTGCGATGTATTTCTCCTGTCTCCAAATCGGTTCCTTTGTCTTCTGCTCCTCCTATCGCTATTAGTTTTCCCTTAGGATGACTCATTCAACGGGGTTTGATTAACGACAAATGTAAATGAAAAATGACTTAACGTTCAATGGCCTTATCAAAGTATGTGGATAAGTGGACAAACTTATGGGGTTGCTTTTCCGACTCAGAATAGAAGAACAGTCATATCGCATAAAAGGTAGTCCATAACCATTGACATAAACGATTAAGAACCGCTATTGCCTTCTGTCCCTTGTAATAGCATATGTGATCACCCCTGCAACTGCAATGAGGCTACCCCATACCGCAAACCACCCGGTTGAAACAAACAGGAACAGCCAGATTGAAATAGATAAAATGACCGGGACGGGAAAAAGCCACATCCTGAACGGCAGATCCTTTGATCCGAATCTTGCCCGTAGCAAAACAACGCCGACCGCCTGTCCTATGAATTGGATCACGATCCGCATCGCGAGGATCGCCGTGATCACTTCAGATAATTTCATGAACAGGCTAAAGATCAAACCCAGACCACAAAGAACAACCAGGGATATATAGGGAAACCCTTTTGTCGGATGCAGGCGGCCAAATATTTTAAAGAAATTTCCATCCACTGCCGCTGCATAAGGAACTCTTGAATATCCTAACACTACGGCAAATAAGGAAGACATAGCGATGCAAAGGATCAAAACAGTAATAGCAGATCCTGCCCGATGCCCATACAATTTCTCCATGAAAGTGCTCACCAGGTATTTGTCGTTCACATTTATTGATTGGTAATGCACGACTCCCATAACGGCAACGTTCATCAGCAAATAAAGCACAGCAATACCTGCAATCGAAATAAAAATGCTGCGTGGAATATTTACTTCGGGTCTCCTGATCTCTCCTCCCAGGTGACAAACATTGTAATAACCGAGATACGAGTAGACGGTCTTAACAGCACTATATGCCATCGGGGCTCCGAACGCAAGACTCAATATATTTTTTGTTTCGCCATCTTCCGGCCATAGCTTAACGGCATGCTGCTGGTGAGACAAGCCGGTTATGATGATCCAGGTGATTGTCACGATGACGATAGAGCCGAAGATGACGGATATCTTACCGACGGTTTCTATTTTGCGGTAGAGCAGGATCAATACCAGGATGATCAAACCTGCAGAGACCAGTTTTTGCTGTAGCAAAGTAAGATCAACGAGGTAAGTAAGATATTGCGAAAACCCGATTGCAGCAGATGCAACTACTAATGGAGCCTGGATGGAAGTTTGCCATACAAATAAAAAGCTCATAAGCCTTCCTCCCCTTTCGCCATATGCAATGCGATGAAAGTTGTAGGTGCCGCCGGCCAGTGGATATTTGGCCCCAAGTTCGCTCCATATCATTCCATCTATAAGAGCAGTAAAGGCACCGAATATCCAGGCCCATATGAACAGTCCATTGCCGAACTGGGCCGCCACAAGCGGCATCACCACGAACGGACCAATGCCAACCATATCAATCATGTTGATAGCAGTGGCTTGCAGCAGGTTGATCTTGCGATTGGTTTGTGGAAGTGACATGTCTGCAGGTAAAGGTATGGCTACTGTAATTCCTCAGCTTGCCGCGAACTGTTTTATTCCCTGTACTAACACATCAAGATTATCAATTGTTGTATACACATTGGGAGTAATTCTTACGCCGTGAATATTTTCCCATTCGATGGCAACTGAATGTATCTTGTATTTGTCAAACAGGAACGCATCCAGCTCAGATGGTTTTCTTCCTTCAATCGCCACATTACCGATAGCACAGCCCCATTTCGGATGAAGGGAAGTATTGAGCTTTACTTTTGCCACATCCTTTACTTTTTCCATCCAGTAATTCTTCAAATAAAGTAAACGATTCTCCTTTCTTTCATTCCCTATCATTTCATGAAACTCCAGGGCTTTGCCGATAGCCTGTTCGATAAAGAAAGGTCTTGTTCCGAGATGTTCGAATTTTCGTATATCGTCCTTTAACGGGTTATCATTGGTGGCAAAAAGCGGGTATAGGTTTTTAATTTTTTCTTTTTTTACATAGAGCATACCGCTTCCAATCGGGGCATACAGCCATTTGTGCAGGCTTGCCGCAAAATAATCGGCATCGAGGCCGGGAACAGTAAAATCAAACTGTGCGAAAGAATGAGCTCCATCAACTATCACTTCAATACCACGCTTATGGGCTTCCTGCGCGATTTTTTTTGCAGGCAGTATTTGTCCATTCCAGTTGATGATATGCGTGATATGGACGAGTTTTGTTTTGGAAGTAAACGCTTTCACGTATTGTTGGACCAGGTAGTTTTCATCCTCGCTCGGCAATTCGAGGTTTATCCATACCATCTTTATCCCGTCCCTCAATTCTCTTTGTTTATAAGCATTTACCATGTTGGGATAATCCTGTTTGCTGGCCACCACTTCGTCACCGGCCTTTAATTGCAAACCGAATATCACTGTTTCAAGCCCTTCGGAAGAATTCCTGTTAATGGCAATTTCCTCTGCATCGCAACCCGCCAGTTTTGCCAGGTTTTTTCTCAATGGTTCGCGGCCCTGGTCGAGAATGCGCCACATATAGTAGCTTGGCGCTTCGTTGCTATAATCATAGTAACGCTTCATTGCCTCCTGCACTGTTTTCGGAGCAGGCGAAACTCCGCCATTGTTTAAATTGATAAGACCGGGAGAAACCGTGAATGCCTGTTGGATATAATACCAGAAGTCATCTTCGGTAGCCAGTTCATCTGCAGGCACACCTTCTGCGTTTCGCAATGCGGACTCAAGGTTCCTGGCCCAGGCCGGTTTTGCCAGCGACGCTAAAAACGCGGTGGCGCTAAATGCACCTGCTCTTTGCAAAAACCTGCGACGATCGTTTTTTCCCATGTTATCATTTTTTCATGTAAGGAATGCCGCGGTCAAAAAGCTTTTGAAAGCACATCACTCATGAACTGGTCATAGTCCTTTTTCATTTTTAGCTGTGATGCTTTCTGGATATACATCATATGACCCGCTTCATAATATGTAAAGCTAATATTCTTTTGCAGGTCCTTTGGAAGAAACATATGATGAATGACATAATCAGTAGCATAAAAAGGTGTTGCCATGTCATAATACCCATTGCAGATCCATACTTTCAAATAAGGATTTTTAACCATAGCTCCGCGCAACGTTTCGGCTACATTGAGGTATTTATTCTCGCTGTTTACCCAGCGACCAACACGACCGGTTAATATCTCGTAAGGCAGCTCATTATCGTATTTCAGATCACGTTTAATATAATCATTAATGGCCGCCGTGTAACAGCCATAAATAGCGATGTCAAGACTGGCATCATAGTCAAATTCATCTCCTGCCTGGTCATAGTCCTGCCCTTCGATACGGGAATCCAGTCTCCCCACTGTTTTTTTCTGATCTCTCAAAAGTTCCTTATTGAATCTGCCGACATATAGTCGCAGGTTGGTCTGGTCGAGGTATTCTTTGGACAGGCCGGTGTAATCATGCAGCTTATTGATAATATTATTACGTTCTGTCTCGGATATTTTGTCTCCTTTCATCAATGCGCTTGCATACTCTGTTGAGGCAAACTGTTGTACTTCCTGCAATAGGGCGTTTAAATTGGAATAGCGCGGATCCAATTTTTTATGGTACCATGCGGTAGCTGAAAAAGTGGGCAGCATTAAAGGGAATGGCACATCATTTCCCCGATCTGTCCTGACAGTTCCAAAATCCAAAATCGCCGAAATGAGGATGATACCATTTACATTGAGATTGTACCTGTCCTGCAGGTAACCGGAAAGACCTGCCGCCCTGGTCGTCCCATAACTTTCACCGGCAATGAATTTGGGTGAGCTCCAACGGCCATATTTCGACAGGTACAGGCGAATAAAATCACCAACAAAATGCAGGTCGTTATCATATCCTGTGAATTCACTCTGCGAAGCTTTGCCGGCTGGGCGTGTAAAACCTGTCATCATGGGATCGATAAAAACGATGTCGGCTTTATCCAGCCATGTATTCGGGTTGTCAACGTATTTGTAAGGAGGGGGTAAAGTATTCCCATCATCAGTCATCAGTACGATCTTGGGACCGAGAGCACCCATATGCAGCCATACGGAAGAAGAACCTGGTCCGCCATTAAACGAAAAAAGAATGGGGCGTTTTGATGGATCGCTTTCACCGTCTTTGGTATAAGCGATAAAAAACAGGTTGGCTTTTAATGTGTCCTTTTCATCCTTCATGGTCATATACCCGGTAGTTGCTGTGTAGTTCAATACATCAGCGCCGATCTTCATGGAATGTTTGGTCACTGAAAGATTGCCTTCTTTCCACTCTTTGGGTTTCGGCGGCGTCTCTTTCAGATCCGTTTGGGCAGCCACGAACAGGGGAAATATAAAAGCGATCGCCGTCATTGCGAGCGGAGCGAAGGAAAGCTTTTTCATGTGAGATTAGTTTGGTTTAAACAGGAATGGAAATTAGGAAATAATCCGGACTACTTCGTAAGATCCAAGAACCAATCCCGCCCATTGGCAGGACAAGAACCAAATAAATTAAAAATAAGAAGAACCAAATTCAAAAAAGGTGCTTATCGGAGTACGATTTTTTTAATTTAAATATTTCGATTTGGAACTTATTTGGCTCTTGGTTCTTGAGATTTGGTTCTTTATTTTACTATTGGTCAGCTAAACAAAAAAAACTAACTTCCAATCTGTCCCGCCACGCGGAATCGTATAAACCCATTTTCTTTTTATGAAGATATTAGATATTAAAGTGCTGAAGGGCCCTAACTACTGGAGTGTCCGCCGTCCCAAGCTGATACAGATGAAACTCGACCTGGAGGAACTGGAACAAAGCCCTACTCATAAAATACAGGGCTTTCGCGAACGCCTGGAGAAGCTGATCCCTTCTTTGATAGAACACCGTTGCAGCGAAGATGGTCCCGGCGGTTTTTTTCACCGTGTGGATGAAGGTACCTGGATGGGGCATGTCATAGAACATATTGCATTGGAAATACAGACCCTCGCGGGAATGGACACAGGTTTTGGAAGAACAAGGACTCCCGAAGGTGAAAAGCCAGGCGTGTACTATGTGGTCTTTAGCTATATGGAAGAAGATGCGGGTGTATATGCAGCGAAGGCATCGGTACGAATTGCACAGGCACTGGTAGATGGTGTCGATTATGATCTTGCGCCAGACATACAGGCCATGCGCGAGATACGTGAGGATACACGTATGGGACCTTCTACCGCGTGCATTGTGGAGGAAGCTGTCAAAAGAGCCATACCTTATATACGGTTAAACAAACAGAGTCTCGTGCAACTGGGCTATGGAATCAATCAAAAAAGGATCAGGGCCACGATCGCTTCTACCACTTCAAATATAGCTGTGGACATTGCCTGTGATAAAGAAGAAACCAAGCTGCTCCTGGAATCGGCAGAAATACCCGTGCCAAAGGGAACGGTCATAAGAACAGAAGAAGGATTACAGGAAGCTATCGATAAATACGGTTACCCGCTGGTGATAAAACCTATCGACGGTAATCATGGGAAAGGCAATACCACCAATATCAACAGTTGGGAGCAGGCGATAAAAGCATTTGAAGCAGCGAAAGAATACAGCCGCAGCGTGATCGTTGAAAAATTCATAACAGGATACGATTTCCGCTGCCTGGTCATCAATTATAAATTTATATGCGCTGCATTGAGGACGCCTGCGTCGGTGACAGGTGATGGCGAACATACTATCCAATGGCTGGTCGATGAAACAAATAAGAACCCAAACCGGGGGTATGGTCATGAAAAAGTGCTGACCCAGATAACGATTGATCAGTTCACACAAAAAATGCTGGATGATCACGGGTATACACTGGAAACTGTTCCCCGCGAAGGAGAACTGGTTTTATTAAAACCTACAGCTAATCTTTCAACCGGTGGCACTTCCACAGATGTTACCGACGAAGTGCATCCCGCCAACATTTTCATGTTTGAACGAATAGCGCGGATCATTGGTTTGGATATATGTGGTATTGATGTGATGGCAGGAGATCTCCGCACACCTGTTGCGGAGAATGGAGGAGCTGTGCTCGAAGTGAATGCGGCACCCGGTTTCCGTATGCATATAGAACCGGCAGAAGGTCTTCCAAGGAATGTGGCGGAACCTGTGGTCGACATGTTATTCCCGAAAGGTAGTGTCGGTCGTATTCCAATTATCGCTATTACCGGCACAAACGGGAAAACGACCACGACACGATTAACAGCACATATCGCAAAAAGTGCGGGGAAGAAAGTGGGCTATACTACTTCTGATGGCGTGTATATCCAAAACCAGATGATGATGAAGGGAGATTGTACAGGACCCGTTTCATCCGCATTTGTTTTAAAAGATCCTACTGTCGATTTCGCCGTGCTCGAATGCGCGAGAGGCGGCATATTAAAATCAGGGTTGGCTTTCCAGAATTGTGAGGTTGCTGTAGTCACCAACGTAGCGGCTGATCATATAGGCCTGGGCGGTATCAATAGTGTAAAAGAAATGGCTAAAGTAAAGGCGGTACTTCCTGAAACAGTTTTTAACCATGGCTATGCTGTTTTGAATGCTGATGATGACCTGGTTTACGAGATGAGAAAAGGATTGGATTGCAATGTAGCCCTGTTCAGCATGGATGAAAAGAATCCCAGGATAAAGCATCATGCGGCATCTAATGGTCTTTCCTGTGTGTATGAAAACGGTTACATCACGATCATGAAAGGCAACTGGAAGATCAGGGTATTGCATGTAAAAAACATCCCGGTAACTTTTGAAGGGAAAGCGGTGCATAATGTCAATAATTGTTTGCCTGCTGTATTATCAGCGTATCTGTTCCGTGATATAACCATTGAAGATATAAGAACCGGTTTGCAAACTTTTATTCCTTCGGAGGGTTTGACGCCGGGACGTTTGAATTTTTTCCATTTCAGGAATTTTACCGTCCTGGCCGATTTTGCGCATAACCCGCATGGATTAAAATTGCTTTGTGATTTTATCAGCAAACTGGATTATTCTCTACGCATTGGCATTATCAGCGGCACCGGGGACCGCCGGGATGAAGACATCAGGGAGCTGGGAGAGATCTCAGCGCAGTATTTTGATGAGATCATCATTCGTTGCGATAAAAATCTACGGGGAAGAACCGCCGATGAGATCATCAATCTCCTGAAAGAGGGGATTGAAAGAGTCGATTCTTCTATCCCTATAATGGTTATTCCCGATGAAAACAAAGCGTTGGAATACATCTATAATAATCACAAACCGGGCGCTTTGTATACTATTATGTGCGATGTGGTAGCGGGAGCCCTCGATAAATTGAGGGAGCTCAAGGAAAGGGATGAGCAGGGGACCACTGAATTCGCCAGGTTTTCATCCTAAACCCGAAATACTCATCCCGCCATCGAGAAGGACGCGCTGAATAAATTTAAAATCGGTTTGGCATGGAGGCTATCAAACCTTATTTTTGCACTCCCAAATTTGGCGCCTTAGACCGCCGGTTTGGTTGGTATTGACCCATGGTGTAATGGTAACACTACTGATTTTGGTTCAGTCATTTATGGTTCGAATCCATATGGGTCAACATAACAATACTGGCTTTCATTTTGTTATAAAGCTGAGGGTGCAAAAAAGAAGAAACTTATCCCCAATCATAACTTTACCTTTATGATTGGGGTTTTTTAATGCTTACACTAAACAAATTGCACCATGCAAACAGATCAGCACCTGGATGCATTTATTCAGAAACGGAATGAACACATACGAATGTTTTCATTGATTGCTGCATTCAATCGGCAAGCAATTTCTAAAGCTGATCTTGACAAACTGGATAGGTGGATTGCCACGGATGATTTCGATACGAGGTTGTTTGAATTTTTATTGATGAAACTATGTCCTGGTGCTGGAGTAGATTAGCAAAGGTATAAAGTGGATGGAATAAAAAAATCGAAGAGCGTACTTCTTTTTGTCCTCCTTCAACATGCTCTCATACCCTTTTTTAACTCTTTATGTACATCGGGTAATTGTCTATCCATCGGTAATTATTCTGGAGTCTTACCGATGTTCTTTACTTTGAATTTTTTCTGACGAAAACGTCTGCATAAAAGAAGTTATTTTTTTGCTCCTCGTAGCTAAAAAGCTTCGAGATAAATTCAACCAAATATAAAGTTCCGACAACGCCAGCGCCGATCTTAATTAACGTCAGATTGTATAGTCTATTTTTATTTTGATTAAACTTTTCGATTATAGATGTGGCATTCGCTGCCCAAGCAGAATCCTTGTTGATCTGTTTTGTATAATCTAAGCCATTAAACTCATCGACAATTTTAAAAGCTTCCGCGAATGTTAGATTAAAATTAGCTGATGGGGAACTTGTGTAAAGGTTAGCCTTGCAAGACAAGACTAATATATTTAATCCAGATTTCAAAGAATCTAAAATAGATAAGCTTATTTTTTCACCGCTTGGCAATACTAACGTGCCACCTTCATTGTGTCCAATGATAATTACACCGTCTTTCTTTATCTTTTTTATTTTTTTGAGAATAGCCAGCAAATTTTTCATCGAGTCTACTCTGATAAGTTTTTCATCTTTTGCTTTTCCGATTCCTATAGAAGTTTGATAAAGCACTTTTTCCTGACTTTTGCTCAAGTTTAAATTGAATGTATTTCTAAAATAAGCTTTTGAGGCTGGCAAGCTACCTGCAATGGGCAGATTATATAACACAATTATTCCTCTTAACCTTTTATTTAAAATAGGCTTTTTAACTTCCTTAAACCACTTTACTCTATAGTCAGGTACTCCCAACTTTAATGTCACAGGATCAATTTTAACAGGGATAGGTTGTAAAATTTCTATTGCTGCTTTGCGTGCGTCTGCGGCAGCTTGATTGTATAACGCGTCGGTTTCTTTTTTCCCTTTTTCTTGTAGGTATTTGTATAACTCTAAATCGGTGTAAAAATCATAGATGCTTTTGTATGAACTACTTCCTCTATTGGATAAATATTTTTTATATTTTTCGCCATCCGAAGTAGATATTATTTCTTCATACAGCACCTTTGATGTGCCTGCCTCTTCTGCAATTAGTTTGGTTGTCGAAGAGGCGATTTTTGTCAGAGCGAAAATTTGACCATCCGAGTAATTTATGAAGAAAGTGGAAATAACTAATATTAAAAGGAATCTTTTCATTGGAAATATATTTCTAAAAGATTGTCGCCTAATTCAACATCTCTGTTTGCAGCTATTTTTACTGTTTTTTTGAAAATCAAGGGGAAAGCAGCTCCTATAACAAAAATGGCTTTATTTTTCCCCATTATGTCTTGTCCAAAAAGAAGGTAAGTGCCTATCCCCGAAACCAGGATCATGGCCAATACAATAACCCAATATATTTTTGATTTCATCAGTCGCGTAAACATTTCATTGTCCAATTCTTTTCTTTTTTCATACCAATGAGAAAACTCTTGAACAAAAGCGCCGAACATAGCAACAAGAATAAATTGTATCATGTCTTAAGAATTTTTGATGTCCTGCAGTGTTACACCTAGCCTACAGTGCTTTCTGTCGTGCTGGTATCCTTGTCATCCTCAGTCGGCATTAAAGATAAAAAATATTTATAAAGATATAAGTGAAGTCATTGGAAGGGATTTTAGGGAATGTCTTTTTTTTGTCATTCCTTTCATTTCGATAGATCATTGAACTCCCTGCAAGAAATGACTTAAGCATTAGTTGCCTTCCTTACAGATTTAATTATAGGTACATTTTGGGTACCTGCCTCGTTGGTTTTATGACCGTTCCTGCTGATTACTTTTCGGTAAGTGGCATAAGACTGTAGCTTTTTCAGGAAGAAATTAAAGTGAACTTATTCACCTTGAAGTTGCTGAATAGCTTGTTCCTGTCCAAGTCTTCTTTTACCACTATTTGTTTGTATTCTTCATCTTGTCTGCCCGGCTGTTTCGTTTGCCCAATCGTTGATTTCCGTTTCGCTAAATTCCAGTTCCGTGCTATTTACGGAAATAATTAAAGTACCTCTTAGCATCTGATTCAGTTTGATAACATAAACGTCTACAAGTTGCATCAGATCACTGCTTAGCACCACCCCGCACCGCCTCATAAATCTCCACTTCAATAATACTTAACGTCCCTTTAGCGCTGGCATCGTTCCTTGCCACGCCATCATCCAGTTTTTTTCCCGATACTTCTGTTTCAGTACTATTTGATTTGTCCGTCGAGGAAGATGACAATTGTATCCTTAACTTTTTTCCCCGCTGTGGTTTGCATTTAATAGTATAATATCCAAGAGTAGTTTGTGTGCTGCCACTAAAAACTTCTTTACCATCAACAGTGACTGTTAACGTATAAACTCTTGTACGGAAATTATTGAGTTTTATCGTTATCTCACTTACTATCGCTTCTCGTTCCAGCTCGTACTCTATCCAGGCTGTTGAAAGCTTCCCATCATTTACCCATTCACTTCTTTCATTATCATCATAACTGGTAAAAGCGCTGTCTGAATGTGATCCCGCAGTTGCGCTTATAATGGCTACCGGAATTCTTGTAATGTTATACGATCGAGTTAAAGGAGTGGGTCCTCTTCCCAGCCCGGATGGAAGTCCTGCGGAAGGCAGTATTGTTGACAAACCATTTTCTGAACGAAAAGGTTTTGTAACTAATGTAAGCAATGCATCTCTTAAGCCGCCTGCAGAAGCCCTGATGGTGATGGTTCCGGGTGTTGTTGTTGACCTGATAAGAAACCTGTTCACCCCTCCTTCAACTGGAAAGCTTTTGGTTAAAATATAATTACCAGGGCCCATTGCCATTCCGCCTCTCCATTCTGCTGGTCCATCTAATTTGTAATCTATCATATTCAACGCCGTCGGACACCGGTTACCCTTTGCATCCACCACTTCTGCTTCTACCAGTGCAAGATCATGGCCATCTGCCATAAAATCTACAGGTCTTTTAATATTGGTTAAACGGATGGCTACCGGGGCGCCTGCAGTATTTACCTGGTCACTACAAACTCGTTTATTATTGGCGTCAAAACCGGTTGCAGTGATGGTTCCCGGTTTCCATTCAATGCTCTTAAAAGTAAAAAGGAAACCGTCGCTTTTTATTCCGAAACCTACCGAGGTTCCGTTTATCTTTAATTCAACCCTGTCGGCAGTAGAGACCACATAAACATCTTTTTTTACACCTGCCGCATAATTCCAATGACCGATTATATGGATCCGTTGCTTCTCCGGGTTTACCCATCCATCCCACATGACCTGGTTAGCATAAAAATTTTGCTTCTTAATTCTTAAAGCATCCACTTCCCCGCTCCGGCGATAATTTTCAGCACCACGGTGATGTGTATTAGTTTCAGACCATACAATGTTAACACCTCCTGCGCTCACCCGCTTACCAGTACCAGGCCGCTCATTCCAGAACTCGAACCACCGTTTTACATTTTCGACTGCATGACTCTCCATATTCCGATTGTAAGGCGCAGCATTCTGACCGTTGTACAATTGGCCTTCCCCATCTTTATGGTAAGGCGGTGTGTAATCATCCCAGTATTTCCTCGAACCCTCATCCCTTGAATATTCCATTGCCCACAGAGGGATATGTGCGCTTTTATTCGTGTACAGCATCTCGCCGCCATATTCAGCAACTTTACTATCCAGCATCTCACGACTTCCGATCGCTCTTCCTCCATGCGGGTCATATTTGTCGCGAATGGCCTTCATATCCCTCATGTTCGCTTCACTTATACCTTTATTGCCGCTCTCATAAAATATAATGCTTGGGTTATTGCGGTTGTAGATGATAGCATCCCTCATCAATGCTTTTCGTTGTTCCCATCTTACCCCGGTTACGTCTCCTTCCGCATCACCGGCTTGCATAGATTGCATCAGGCCGACCCTGTCGAGCGATTCAATATCCTGTTTCCAGGGAGTGATGTGCATCCAACGAACGAGATTACCATTGCCTTCTACTATCATTCCATTGCTGTAATCACTGAGCCATGCAGGGACTGATAAACCAATAGCCGGCCACTCATTCGAGGTTCGTTGTGCATAGCCATGAACCATAATGACCCGGTCATTTAGATAGATCATTCCATTCTTAAATTCTGTTTTGCGAAAGCCTGTTTTTGTATTTACTACATCAACAGGGCTGCCGTCTATGAGCAGGCTCGTTCGCACATCGTATAAATAACCATAGCCCCAGCTCCAGAAGTTTAACCCCGTTACCCAGGACGAGCCTTTTATTATTTTTGTTTCACCCGGAGCAATACTGATCTTATCTCCCGTAAACGTTTTTATCGTTTTGCCAGTCATGTCAACTATTGATACCCGGTAAATCAGTTGCCGGGCTTGATCACTTTCATTTCTTATTTCCGACTCTGCATGTATTGTTGCGGAGCCGCCTTTGATATTATAATTATCCGCATAAATATAAACGCCGGTAGTTTGCAGGTTGGAAAATAATGGAAGCGTCTGGTATATCTCATGAACAATATGCAGGTAAACATTTTTGCAAATGCCGCCGTAGTTGGCATTGAAGTTCTTATCCTCCCATTGAAATTTTGTATTGGTTGCTTTTTCTCTATAATCCCAGCTGTTATCTGTTCGTACAGCAATTACATTTTCTTCATTCCCAAATTTAACAACGCCGCTTACATCAAATCCAAAGGCCATGACTCCATTTTCATGTATCCCGATGAATTTTCCATTGATATAAAACTCCCCTGCCTGCCGGATGCCCTCAAATTCTAAAAACACTTTTTGATTAACTGCAGATGCCGGGATCTTAAAGTGCTTGCGATACCAGGCGATACCCGTTGACAGTTCGGCAATATCTTTTCTAAATGCATCATCTTCGTTCCATGCATAAGGAAGGGTAATATTTTTCCAACCCGCATCATCGTAATCAGGGGAAGAGTAGTTCGAGTCATCGCCTACGAAAACTTTCCAACCCGGGTTGAAGTTATATTTCATCCGCTGCGCATCGGCCCCGGCGGAGAGAGCACAAATCAAAAAGAAAATCAAGATTTTTTTACCCACGATAGATAGCTTTCTATTGAAAAGATGTTTTGGTTGCCACAGATACCTATTGTTTGAGCACATACTGGTTCAACCCGATCGCGGGGTTCCGGCGTATGCCTTCTATAACCGAAGCAGCATTTATAACAGCTCCTTCGCGGTTTGTATGCGTATGATCACCGGGGAAAAGCAGTTTTACCTTTTCTTCGCCCCATTCATCATATTTATCTGCCGTTATCGCATTCAGGTCAACAAAGAAAGCCCCTTCCTGGTCAGCGACTTCTTTTGCCCATTTGCCGAAATCATTGCTGGCTCTCGGCACCTTACCATCTTTCCAGATATTCCTTGGTATCATCGACAATACGATAGGTATAGCGCCTTTTGCCTTTGCATCACGCACAAATTGCCGGATATACCACCCGTAGGTATGAGCCGTTTCCTTCCGGCCGTCAGCAAATTGCAGTTCAACGGTTTCTTCCCCTGTTCCTTTTAATGTACCGCGGTTCTTTGCGCTTGTATCTGGATAGCTTCCATCATTATGCCCAAACTGCATCATAACGAAATCCCCCGGCTTTAACAAAGAATCTATCCTTCTCCACCGTCCTTCATTGGTAAAACTGCGGGAGCTACGGCCAGCTATTGCATTGTTTGAAACGTTGATCCGGCTGGTATCGAAAAGATCAATGATCAATGTGCCCCAGCCCCATTGTTCTTTATTATTATTCCTGACAGTAGAATCCCCAATGATATATAATGTTGGTTTTTTATCCTGCAAGAAAAAGAAAGATGAACAAAGACCGGCAGTGATTAACGCCCAAAAAACTATTACCCGTTTCATTATTTTTGATTCTTTTGATACTAATGTTATTTTAGAACTCTCCAGCAAAAAGAAAAGACAGGTACTTGTATTTCCCTGCCTTTCTTGTACGACTGCTAAGCGAAAAAAAACTATTTCTATTACCCTATCATTTACCATTTGAATGGCAGGAACCAATCTCTTGCCATCAATTTGGATCTTGCCTGCCCTGCCGCTCCCGCCGATAAACCGGATTTGATCAGCTTATTATATATCTTATCTGCGATAAACGCAGGATCATTTCTCCGGATAGCTATTCTTAGCAGGTCGGGCCAACGTTCACCTTCATAAGCTAATTCAAGAGCGTCTTCATCAAGGATCATATTTTCAACGTTTGTCACACTATCTGTTGCCGGCAATGTGACGACTTTCAAATTGGCCCTTCCTCTTATACCGAAATTGCGGTACCACGAATTTCTGTATGGCGGCGCATCTCCATTCCTCGCATCAAACTTATAGGGATCAGGAAGAAAATTTGTGTTTTGTATGTTAGTTACATCCCTTCCGGTTGTACCACCTGGCACGGGATCATACGTAAATCCGATTCCCCTGTTTACCAATGCATAGGCAACTTTAGGATAACCGGCCCTGTTTGCCGCTTCTGCAAAATGCAAATGCAATGTTGCAGCCCGCGCCAGGAACCATTTGCCTTGTTCAACCAGGACATTCAACGGTAAACCGTCAGCTGCTGCTGTACTTGCGTTAAGATAATTATAGAGATACTTCATGATAACAGGCTGACCGTTTATATACCTGTAGGTAAAAACGCCTCTTGAGTCGAAAGGAAAATTATCGCCAAATACTACGGGGGCAGTAGAGGTTCCTGCGGTAAAGGTGAATACCTGCGTCTGGCTGTTCCAGTTGTCAATGGCCTGCTGCGAAGGTCTTACCAGGTAGCTGCCGCCATTGATAGAAAAAAGATCGATAAAAGGATCTGCAGGTGGAAAATTTTTATCAAACGGCAACACCCATATCCATTCCCAGTTAAAATCGTTATCGGTTGCAGGGCGTTCAAATAAATTTCTCCAACTGACTGGACCATAATTAAGCGAACTAAAATCCTGCGCTCTTGAATAGTTGATGCTGGAGGTAGCAGGATTTGAGGCATTATTGGAAATTTTATATTGATTATACCAAAGCGCATCGTTGCCAACCGGTCCATTAATATCCATTACTTTTCTGAAACTGACGGCGGCTTTGTTGTATTGTCCCTGCCATAAATACAAATCACCCAGCAGCATGTTTTTATTGATGAAGAACTTTGAAGTAGGATATCCATCGACAGTTGTCTGCAAATTGGTGCCCGAAGGATAGTTCTCAAGGAAAGGCAACGTCTCTGTAAACTTTACCAGGCTATCAATAAGCTGACTTAATGGGATCATTGGAAATTTGGAAGAATCGTGAAGATCGCTCACCTGTGCCAACGGATCTGTCACGTAAGGTATGTTGCCAAAATGAACTCCTAATTGCAGGTACAACCATGAGCGGATAGCACCGATATCTGAATAGCGCTGGGCAAACTCATCGGTCTTCAGTTTATTTTGCTGAAGCATTATTTTAAAATTTTTCAGCGCATCGTTGCAATTGAGAATGACATCATAAAATGGTTGCGGGTTAATATAAGGGTTATTGCTCGTCACATTCTGCTCGCTCAATTGCCTTAAATAAGGGTCTGAATTAAATGTAATATCCATGAGGTCGCCGCGGAGCTCATTCCAAAGCACATACTGTTTGGCAACTTTCATAACTTTTCCATAGATACCTATTACCGCTGCATCGGCGTCATATACATTCCGGTATGCCTGCGATTGATCTACCTGCGATTGTGGCTTAATGTCAAACATTTTTTTACATGAAATGCCTGTAAAGATTAATAGCACATTCAGCAGGAAAAAAAGGCTGCGTGAAATTTGACCGTGACGACACATATAGAGAAGTTTCATTGTACTGATAACTTTTAAATTAAATAAACGATTACAAACCGATCCGCAGTCCCACCTGCACCGATCTCACCTGCGGCTCAAGCGTATTATCAATGCCCTGGCCGAATATGCTTTCGCTGGCACTGAACTCAGGATCGAATCCCTTATACCGGGTCAGCGTAAAGAGATTATTCCCGGTAACATATACGCCGGCATATTGAAATATACTTTTCCTTATGGGAATATTATAAGATAAAGTGACTGTTCTGAGACGCAGGTAAGAACCATCTTCAATCCACCTGTCAGAAAAGCGGCTGTTCCCCATGGGATCGCCCCAGGTTGCCTTAGGAATATTGGTAGCATCTCCATTCGTCTTCCACCTATTGATGATCGCTGTGGTTTGATTATAGTAATTCAATTCACCTTCCAACTGGTTCCTGGTATAATTATAACTGTCATTACCCTCCGTAAAAGTCAATAATGCCTCCAGTGAAAACTGTTTGTATGTAAGCTTAGTGGTTATAGCGCCAAAGAAATCAGGATTAGGGTTCCCAATTACCTGCCTGTCATTTTCATCGATAACGTGGTCATTATTTATATCCACAAACCGGATATCGCCGCCCTTGAACCCAACAAGCGAGCCATCAGGCTTCCGCAAGGAAAGATTTTCCTGGGCAGCTGCATTATCGGAAACAAAGACGCCGTTTGTTTTATAGCCATAAAAAAGATTCGGAACAGCACCTACCCGTGTGATATAAGTGGCTCCTGAAAAAGAAGTAAGGACCCTTTCGACCGGTAACCGATCAATTTTAGAAGCTGCCCTGGCAATATTAAATCCCACGTCCCACTTAAACACTTTATTGATGATCCTGCCATTTACAGAGGCTTCAATTCCTTTTGTGGTCATGGCCCCGGAATTAGTCAGGGTAAAATCAGCGCCGGAAGCGGGCGGTGCTGCTTCATAAACAAGCATTTTATCTGTTTTATCCCGGTAAACGTCAAATGCCAGGTTAATTCGTTCATTTAAAATGCTGACATCAAGTCCGGCATTCAACTTAATGGTCTTTTCCCATTGAAGCTGGTTGTTTCCAAAACCAGACCTCACCAAACCCTGCACCCCGAGAAGATTCTGTGAGATGTAAGTCTGGCGTGCCGTATAATTCCCAATATCATCATTACCTGCCAGGCCATATGATGCCCGTATTTTTAACAGATCGATTCTTTTTCCTTTCAGGATTTTTTCAGAAGAGATCAACCAGGCGGCGGCAATAGATGGAAGAACAGCAAATTTATTACCGCTTATGTCTAATGCCCCGGGGATCTCTTTTCCAAACCGCGAAGAGCCATCCATGGCCATGTTAAACGATAAAAAATATTTATCGGAACAGCTGTAATCTGCATTCAGGTAGGTGTTTAGCCAACTGGCCTCTCCAATGGACCCACCGACCTGTCGCAGGGCATTTGACCCAAATTGTACACTGACCAATTGGTCAATAGGAGAATTGTATCCCAGGCCAAAATCCTGCTCTGCCTTGCTCCGGAGATACCTGATACCAACTCGTGCAGACAGTTCATGAATATTATGAAACCTTTTGTTATAGGCTATTCTCGTATCATTATATAATGAAAAAAATGATTTCACCATCGAACCGGAGCGACTTGATACAATGTCATTGGATAATGTGTCGGGAGTTACTCCTTTTGAGGGAATAAAAAAGCTCTCTCTTGTTTTATCATAAATCACTCCTACCGTGGTCTCGATCGAAAGTGATTTTACCAACTGGTAGTCAAAACCTATTGATCCGAAAAACCGATAATTCCTGCTTGAGCCGGATGCGTTATCTGTTATCACCACAGGATTAGTGATGTTAAATGTATCCCTGCCGGCGAACACAGGTGATTCAATACCGGCTTCCGAAACTTCTTTAACACGAAGCAAAGGTGATTTTACCAAGGCAAGAAAGACCGGGTTTGTTTTAAATGCAGTTCCCTGGTCCCTAAGATCCTGGTCATTAAAAGTGAAACTTAAATTTGTTGTAGCGGTTAGTTTCCTGTTAAGATTCAAATCTCCATTAAAACGCATATTTGAGCGGGTGAGACCAGTTCCTTTTGTAACTCCGCCGTTTTTCATATAACCCAGTGAAAGCGCATATTTGGCAATGTTATCGCCGCCAGTCACCTTTAAATATATATTCTTTGCGCTACTTTGCTGATAGACCTGGTCCTGCCAGTCGGTATTATTATGATACCTGTAATAATCCGGGTTGGCTTTATCATCATTCATATACGGAAGGGCCTGTATCTGGGCATCTGTTAATCCTTTTGACTTCAGTATTTCTGACAAATAGATCCTGTGTTCCCCCGCATCCATTACAGGGTATTCAGCGGGTTTAAAATTAATTCCACCATAGATCGCAAAATCGATTTTGGTCCCCAGTTCTTTGGCTCGTGCCGTGGTAATGATGATGACGCCGTTGGCGCCTTTGGTCCCGTAGATTGACGATCCATCTTTTATCACGGTTATGTTGTCGATGTCTTTTGGATCGATGGTCGACAAAGGATCTGTATAGCTGCCGGCGATTAGACTCCCATAATTTGCGTTATCAAAAATGATTCCGTCTACAATAATAAGCGGTTGATTTGTTGCGTACAATGAATTTATCCCGCGTAAAAACATAGTTGCCCCAATACCTGGCGTGCCTGAACGCCTTATTGCATTTAACCCAGCCACCTTTCCCTGTAAATAAGACGAAGGCGTTTCAGTTGTCATCCCCCAATTTCCGTTTGTTTGAAGGGAAGTGACTGCAAATGGAGACTGGCTTTTTGCAATTGTTCCTGAAGGAAGATTTGCAACATCGTAAAAAGAAGTGTAGGTATCCTCGTATAAGGCTATTTCAATCCGATTGCCCCCTTTCAGGGAAACTTGTTTAGTTTGATATCCCTCTCCTTCCAGTAGCACCGATACATTCAATGAAGGGACCTTTAATGTAAAAGCTCCTGTGCTGTCAGTAATAGCAGCAGAATAGTCTTTATAAGTAACCTTGATTCCCTCCAGCGTTTTACCGCTGGCTGCTTCCCTGACTATGCCCGAAATAGTATGGTGCCCGGGATATTGTTTTTGCACAACAATCACAGAATCGTCTTGCTGTTGAGCATTTATAACCACGCAAATTAGCAAGAGGGATAAACCCATAAATATTTTAAATAGTCGCATGATGGTGAGATAATTGATCATAGTAAAACTCAGGGTATAGGAACAATTCGTAAATAATCCAAAACAATCGGGCCATTGCCGGAGCCACCTAGCACCGGTGGATTCGTTGTATTACCGGATGTTAATCTTAGGTCAAGCGTACCGTATAAGGTCGAAGTGAACGAACCTAAAAAAACTTCGTTGTATGCACCCACAGCCGATTTTAAGGGTACCGCGTAAGACAATTGCGTTGTATTTGCCGGCAATTGAGTAGAAACACATGGAAGTGCAGTATAAGTAGCCGGCGCGGTAAAATAAAAAGGATTTATACTTTGAACCATGTTGTTCGCCTGGAAATCATTTACCGCGAATGCATACACATTATATTTCATAGAGGGCATTTCACTTAACCGGTAAAAAGAATAATAGCCCGTCACGCCGTGGCCGCTCACCAGGATATCAGCATAATTTTGAGCGGAAACCGGGTTATATCTTATGCGATAATTTGTATTGCCAGTTTTATCAGATTGGAAACCCGAGGGGTTTTCTCCCTGTATAACAGATTGCCTGAACTTAGAAGCAGTGGTAACACCTGACAAACTTATAAAATACACTATTCCATTGCTGACTTTCGCCGAACCAGTTATTGAAGAAGGATCGATGGGTATGGGAGTGCCAAATTTCGAAGTTAACGTGGCCGGAAGAGACGCAATTGTAGGATACAACACGTCCACCAACACGTCTTTAACGATATTCCATTTATCAAGGGTATCAGTGGTGGCTATACTGGTCGATTTAAAATAAGGTTTTAGTGAATCCGCTTTCAAAGTAAACTCCGGATTTGCAATGATAAAATAAGTGTATTGCCTTTCTTCCTTTCTGGTGTCAAATACTTTTTCATTAAAAAGGTTTTTAATCACAATCCCTGTACCCGGGTGATAAACCGGCAAACCGGTTGATGAGCTGATACTGTCAACTACAGCCAGTGATGGATCGAAACTGGGAAAATTCAATCCAGTGATGAAATTGTTTTGTATGTATTGGGCTGCAGTGGAATTTATATACTCCCATAAATTGGGAAGTACTGAAATGTATTTGTCTATAGCATGCAAGACGCCATTCTTTACATACCTGTCGGCATTTGTAATCGTCGCATCTTCGAATTTATTATTAAGAAAATTATTATACTTCCCATTCAGCATGCCTATTCGCTTGGATGTTTGTGCATCCCGTGTAAAGTATAGCTCGTAGGAAATATGGTTCTGCACAAATGCCCTGAGTTTCCCCGGATCAGCCGGGATCGCCGGATCCAGGTTATTCAATGCGTTATTCGAAGGTGCCCAAACGGTAAAGGACTTGGATGATTTCAGCAAACTATCCAATCCCGCCTGCGTGACAAGTTCTGCAAACCGGCTTAGTGTAGGCTCATCTTTAATTGCCGTGTAAAGGTCCTTTGTCAGATCCTGGTTAACTATCGCTGTATGGTCCTCCCATTTCTTACAACTGCTAAGAGCCGTTAAGAAAATTGCAGCCAATAAAAGACAATCTTTTTTAAAACGCATTATTAGTGTTGTTTGTAAATACCAATAAATTTAGAAATTGACGAACGCACCATTTGTACCCATACGTGGCAGGTACTGGCTTGGCCAATCCACCGGAATAAAATGGATCATATCCAGGTAATTGTTCGGATTACCGGTACTTGCCGCGGGTTGTACATCAAATCGTACCATGTGACGATCAGTTGTAGACACGTCGACAGTACCAACAAATTTTCCTGACATATACTGGAAAGCTGTTGAATTCGGTATCCTTGATGAATCGGCATATTTTTTCCAACCCAGGGCCAGTAGTTCCCCATCAGTACCTAATGGCCTTTGAATACAAAAATTAAATTGCCTTGAGGTTGGTACGCCGTCAAAAGAAACCTGTACGGGACAGTTAGATCCGCTTATAGGCGTGCTGCTCGTCAGCGTTCCTGATCCTTTGGATGCCCTGTAGCAAATCCAGATATTATATCTTCCTTTTACCAGTAGCGGGGTTCTGAATTCGATCCAGTGATGGCGGCTGGTTGTACCCATCGGAACGGTCAAATGGTCACCATAATAGGTAGGAAAATTTGAACTGGCCGGTCCATCACCTGAATACGTCATTACATTGGCCGGGTTGTCCCAGTTGAAATCCTTCAGGGTACCATAAGCAAAATCAAGCGTTGCTCCCGGTTTCCTAAAGATCGCGGGCAATTTCCTGACTTCGGGAAAGTCGGCAACATCCCAATACACGGGAAAGGGAACACGCACTTTGGGACGGAAATGACCGGTAGCTATATGCAAAACACCGGTGGTAGTGGAGACATCGCTCGATGATCTTGCTAATTCAATTCCCTGTTCGTGCACACCGTTAAAATCCAAATCATTTATCAATACTGTTTCTCCATCAAGCTTGGACGAAAGTACCTCGAGCGGTTGTAAAGTAAAATGAGAATTAGCAGAAGCAATATCGGCAAGATATCTCGCGTCGGGTATTATATGATATGCAACATAGATGTGCAAACTATCTAACGGGTTCAATGGATTACCTGTGTTGGACAATCGGGCAAATAATGCGTTATAGCTGGTAAATCCTGAATCGGCCAGGGCCTGGTTTGTTTCAGCTAAAACGGTAAACCATCTTTTGGGGGTTGCTGTACTGACTGTATTTAATGAATCGTAATATCCCGTAGCAACCAGCGCCTGTTTGAAGATTGACAAGGCTGGATTATCTGAGATTAGTTGCGCACTGGACTTTGTCGCCGGTTTTAACACATGATCGAGGGCATGAATAAGCCCATTGCCTGTTCTTATGTTTCCCTGCACGATCAACGCCTGGCGATTTATGGTAATACTGGAAACACCGCCTGTATTGGTCACGCCCGAGATAAGATATTGGCCATACATAGTTACAGTAGGCAACTTGCCGTCTTTAAACACATTTGTTGGCAGCGTATCCTGTATCAAATGAAAAGTAACGATGTCTTTCGCCTCCGCCTGGCTAAAAGCGTCAACCGAAGGTTTGTTGACTTCCATAAGATAAAGATGCACCGCGTCATTTGTGGGGGCAAACATCGTATAAGAGCCGTAGGCTGTCAGGAATCCTGCGTACCCTGACTTATCAACTATCTTGGCCCACTCGGAAAATTGAGATGGGTTGCTCTGTAAATACGGGTAGATATTCAGATCCGAAGTAGTCTCGTTAACGATCTTTACCTTATGGCAACCGATGGCATAGGTAAGACAGATCATGCTTACGGTGATAACTAAAATCCTGTTGACATTTTTTTTCATAATAGTCATTTATCTATTATTTGTAAAATGGATTTTGAACTAACTGCCTGTCGGTTTGCAATTCGTAGTAATAAATAGGGAAATAATGGCTGTTCTTATCCATGAACTTTGCGATAGCCGATTGTTGCCTGTCCGGCGGTACCGTATTGGCAACCATTTGCAATAAAATATTTAGCCGGCGATAATTGTCGCGTTTTGCGTTCCTTAACAGGTCATACCATCTTTTTCCTTCAAATGCAAATTCCCTTGATCTTTCCGCCAGGATGAAATCTGCTACTGCATCTTTATCAGAAGGGCCTGGATTGGTATTGGTTACTGCTAAGGCACCCGCCCTGTTTCGGACTCTTGTCACTAATTCCAAAGCCTCTGCTCCATTACCGGCCTGGTTTGTGGCTTCCGCCTTCATCAAAAGAATATCGGCAAAACGATATACAAACCAGTGTGCAGTATATTGAGTGGAGGCCCGCTGTGTACGGTTATCGTTACTTAATCCACTATACTTCCATATCATATTGTCCGTAGAACGTGCGGATGCCCCATCGCCACGAATATCTATGTTGAGCGGGTTAACAAAATCAACCGCAAAAAAATCGGTTAAAACAAGGGGGTTGGCAATAAGATGCCGGCTACTGGCGCCCAGCAGTGGATAAAATGTATTCTGGCGTTGATTGTCGAATTGAAATTCAAATATGCTCTCATTCGAATTTCCATTTACATACAGGGTATTGAACCATGTATTGGCGACCGTGCCATCGATAAGTCCAAATTGATTGGAATTTATGATCTTGTTGCAGGCAGCAATGCATTCAGGATATTTTTCCATCCATAAATAAACGTCTGCCTGTATGGCGTTAATAGTGTATTTCGTTATCCTACCCTTGTCCGAAGCCTTGTCGCCAAAAGTAAATGCCGCATCAGCCTCGGCTTCACTAAGATCTTTTACGACCCGGGCCAGTACTGAATCCCTGGAAGTTTTGGGGATTTGTTCAATATCCTGGTCACTTGATGTTGATTTAATTTTCAACGGAACGTCACCAAAGCTTCTTACCAGGTAGAAATACATTAGCGCTCTCAACGCTTTCACTTCAGCGATATTTCTATTTAGTGCGTCCGCCGTAAAAGTTGGATCCCTGGTAAGCACCTGCGGGGCAAAATCAATTACCGTATTGCAATAATTAATAGTCTGATAAACGGATCGCCAGTTGGTAATGCTATTAGTCGGAAGAATATTTACATTCATTATATCCAACTCCTCATTTACGGTAAAAGTGGTTGTTGCCAGCATATCCGCCCTTAACTCTCCCCATAAAAAAAGAAGTTCTGCAAGCGACCTGCTTCCGTTTGGCGAACCTAAAAGTGATGCATAACAGCCGGTAACGGATGCCTGCACCTGCTCTTTTGTTTTCCAGTAGGCAGCGCCGGTAATACCATCCCGTGGTTGAAGGTCAAGCCACTTTTTACACGAGAAGCCTGACACGAGAAGTATGACAAGAGCAATTTTGATTGTGATATTCTTAAACATTTTCACGTAATTAAATTTAATTAAAACGATGCTGTCAATCCAAGTGTAAAAGTTCTCACCGGCGGTGTAAACGACTGATCAAACGCGACCCTGAACGGATCGGTTCCTGAAACAGTGACTTCTGGATCCTGCCCGGAATAGTTTGTCCAGGTGAATAAGTTTTCGAGAGTAACATAGCCACTCAGGTTTTTTATTTTCAGCTTGTCCGTTATTTTCCTGGAAGCTGTGTAACGTAGCGTAATCGTTCGAAAACGAAGAAATGATGCATCTTCAACGTACCTGTCGGAGCCCAGGTAATTGAACCCGCTCCGGTATGAAGCACGGGGAATATCCGTGACATCTCCTTCCTTGCGCCATCTTCTCAACACAGCCACGCTCTGGTTATCGAAGCCATACATGTTTGTTGTGTTCATTTTAGTTCCGTTGATCACATCATACTTATACCGGTAATTAAAGAACGCAGTTAGTTTCCACTGACTTTTATAGGAAGCTGAAGCGCCAAATCCACCAATAAACCGGGGATTGCTGTTTCCGAGGTAGACTACATCCTGGTAATTAATGTTGCCGTCATGGTTAATATCTTCATACATGGCATCGCCGGGCTGAAAAGTGTAACCGATGCTTGGATAGTTAAACTTCATATATACTGACTGGCCTGTGGGAGAAACGATGGGCTTACCATGTACATCTGTAGCGACAGTAGATGCAAGATCCTTATAGACACCTTTAAATTTATATCCATAGAAGGAACCAAAGGGATTATTTACTTTCAGGTATGTAGCATACTGGCCGTTTGTCGTTACATCTCCTTTGGACGAAGGATAAAGCGGAGATATTTCCCGTATAATGTTTTCATTGCTGGAAATATTAAAATTTACATCTACCTGCCAATCTTTCGTTTTATAAGGCGTCGTGTTGAGTCCGAGCTCAAAACCCTGGTTATCGAGCGTACCGACGTTTAGGTCTACAGTGTTAAAGCCTGTAAAAGACGAGATCTGCAGACCGGTATAGAAAAGGTCTTTGGTCCTGTTCTTATAAAAATCAAGGGCTACTGTTACGCGCCGGTTGAACATTTGCAGGTCAAACCCCAGGTTCTCCCCGATAATGGTTTCCCACCTTAGGTCTTTGAGTTCAGGATTGGACGGATAGACGCCTCCCTGGCCCAGGTAACTGAATGGAGTACCAATGGTAGAGGCGGTACCAGCCGTTATTAGTGCATTATATATGCTGAAATACGAATAATCTTTCGTTGGTGCGTTCCCACTTTGACCATAGCTCAGCCTTATACTTAACTCATCAACCTTTTTTACTTTTTTCATAAATTTCTCACCGGAAACTCTCCACCTGGCTGACACGGATGGAAATAATCCATAACGATGGGCAGGCCCAAACCGGGAGTTAGCATCTCCCCGTAAACCTGCATTCAACAAGTATTTATCCATGTAACCATATTGGCCATTCAACAGTAACCCAACGCTTCTTGTTTCATATTGATTAGCCTGCAATTTTGATTCTGAATTCTGTGTCCGGCCTGGTGAAGAAGGGTCCTGGAGAATAGATGATGCTGTGTTCGACGTGAGGACCTCATGCGAATTGCTTTTGTTATCATATGTATTAAGCGAAGCAAAAGCGATCAGGCTATGTTTCTCATTCTTAAACTGGGGTGTATACACCAGGTTGGTTTTGGTCGTAACATTAAACACATCTATATCCCCGTCATAAGCCCGGTTGACGGCGGGTTCAGTCGATAACCTGCCCGTGGCAGTTTGAGGTAAAAAGCTTTTATTCTTGGTATTATTTATATCAAACTGGACATCAAAAGTAGCCTGCAAAATATTTTTCTTGATGGCATAATCCAGTTTGAAATGAGGTGTCACCCGCTGGGTTATAATGTTGAAACTCGCTTCATGAGCCATGGCTACCGGGTTTACGGTTCCCAACACGTTTCCTTTGCTGTCAATGCCCTGGTAGGATCCCTGGATATTGGAGAAAGGTGAAAAATAGTTCCCGGAATTATTTCCATACTCATCATATTCATAAATGCTCATGTTGGGCATTTTCCTGTAAGCGATATCCCTGAGGTTGTTTGCAAAGTTGCGGTCGTTATTAGTATAGGAATAAGAAAAATCGGACCTGAATTTTATTTTTTCTGAAACGATATAGTCAAGATTAATCCTGGTATTGATACGATCCAGGCTCGTACCAACCGTGGTCCCTTTTTGATTGTAATATCCAAGCGAAGCAAAATATCTTGCTTTTTCGCCGCCGCCTGTCATAGAAATATTGTGATCCTGTGCGTAACCTAACTGCGTTATCGCGTCAATCCATTTGGTATTGTTGCTATAATTATGGTACCAGTATGGGTCATTGGGGTCATATTGAAATTCTTTGACCGATTGCGGCAGCGGTGTTCCGGCGGAGTTCATATATTCTTCGGGGATCAAAGTGGAATACTGGTCGCCATTTAACATGGGAATCGCTTCCGGTTGTTTTGTTATTGAACCTTTAAACGTATATGCCAGGACCGGGCGGCCTACTCCACCGCGTTTTGTATTGATAACTACAACCCCATTGGCAGCCCTCGAGCCCCACACAGCAGTTGCGGCCGCATCTTTTAAAATTGAAATGTCCCTGATATCAGAAGGAGCAATATTGAGCAGCTGGGCATATCCAACCTCATCTGATGTCCCAAAATTAAAATCTGATGGAATAGAGGTTTCATACGGTAATCCATCGACCACAATCAGGGGATTAGTGGCGCCGGTAATAGAAGAAGTGCCCCGGATCCGGATTTGCATGCCCGCACCCGGATCGCCTGATGATGCAATAACATCGACACCTGTCAGGCGCCCCTGCAAAGCCTGGTCAATTGAAGCGGACTGCATTTCTTCGAGATCTTTGGCATTGATTCGCACCTGGGCGGTAGTCAGGTTTCTTTCATTTATCGCTACCATTCCATTATCCGCTCTTCGCTGGGATACTATCGTTACATCACCAAGATCTTTGGTGGATGATTCCAGCGATTGATTTATAGTGGTCCTGTCGCCGATAGGAACTTCAACCGTTTTAAAACTGATATGAGAAATGTTCAGCTTATGTTTTTTATTGACGATTTTAAGTGAAAAGTTACCATCCACATCCGTCCTGTCTGCTTTGATCGTGCGGCCTTCTTCATCTACTTCTGCAACGGTTACTCCATGTATCGGTTTATTGTCCTTATCGGTGATCTTTCCCTGTATCGTTACAGGCTGGCCCTGCTGGGCCTGGCCAGTGATACCGGGCATGGCTGCCAGGTAAAAGCAAAGCGTAAGGTAAAGCAAGCGTTTTTTCATAATCAGTATCCTACGTTTGGTTTATGGATGTTTTAGATAATTATCGATAAGGTGTATTACAGTTCGGTTTGAAAGCTGGTCACTGGAAGTCTGGTTGGTAGTCCCATATAGCAGGTGCGCATGTTTTACGTTTAGCTGATCGCTCACCTCGAATACATTTCCAGGGTACTGCACGTTTATCGTAAAAGGATCACTGGAAGCAGATCGCAATAGTGTGGGGAAAAATCCAACTGCTTTTTTATCTGCGATAATCGAAGTTCTGTCAACCACGTGGTACAATACAAAATTTGCGACCAGTAATTTATCGGATCCAAGCGTCGGGCTGAAATTCGGGTTCGCGACAGTACCTGGCAACTGACCATCAGCTATTGCCTGTCTTACTGCATTATTATTGGGGACAAAAACGGTGTAAAAAGATCCTGCCGAGGTGCCCAGGATGGTGAACAAAACAGAATCATATACCTGCGATCTTTTCATGTAATTCCAAAACAAGTTGTATTCGGAAGCGGGTGCAGTACCCAGCGCCTGGAGATGATTCCCTATTTGTAGATAGGAGAAATATAAAAGTCCATTCAGGTATATCACGCGACCATTTTTTGCAGTTTTTACACTGTCAATGGTCACAGTAAGGTTTCGGTCGGATGTACCGGCAGAGATGATCTGGTTGCCTTTGTATTTAATTACCTCGCCTCCAAATGTGCTAACGGCGCCCGTACCAGCAAACCCGGGTGTTCCTAATGCATCCAGTTCACCGTTTGGCGTTTCAACCACGCTGCTGTTCAATATTCTTAAAAGATTCAACCGGTTTGTATCATTCCCTACGCCGTTAAAAGTGAAAAGATTCGTAGCCGAATTGTAATCATAACCCTGGGCTCTTAACACGACATCCGGCATCATAAACAAAGTGTACTTAGCATTAGGATTTGTGAGAACGGACTTCAGGTCATTATCAAGCAAACGGGTCATCAGGCTGAATTTTGGATTCAGGTATGCTTTGCCATAAACTGAAGAGAATACATTGGGTTCGTTGACCTTATTGCTGCCGTAAAAAATACCATTGCTCAGAATTTTCCGTTCAATAATATTCGACTGGTAATCTATGTGCGGCGGCTCAACAAGCGAATTCACGGTGTTATTGAATTTGGAGGGCCATAAACTCGTTTGCCACATGTGTGAATTGAGGAGATCAGCAATAATATTTAATGGCAGTGAATTTACCGATGGATAGTTTTCCAATAATACCGTATTGATGTATTTCAACAGGGAATCATTTTTAGGGACGATCATCGACCATCCGTCTCTTTGCCCGTCATTATCCTGCTGTTTTAAGTAATTCTCATTGTTGGGAGAATAAGACAACAAACTTGAATACACTTTTACCAATACGTCTTTGTTTTGACCGGTAAGCACCTGGTAGCGATGTGTAGCATCCGCATTTTGAATAAAGAGCACCATGTACCTTTCAAAAAGATTCCTGAATTCGCTGTACTCAGGTTTGGATCTTAAGAATTGATCCAGGCTGGCAAGAGGAGTAACAACATGGTCAATGACGTGTATGACCCCGTTCTCCGCTGGAATATCTTTTTCTGTCACTTTCGCATTGGCCACATTAAAACCGGAAAAAGTGGTGTTGGGATAAAAACCATTATAATCTGCCGACGATAGTCCAGTATTAGTCAAAAAATCATTTGTGAAGTAAGGAATGTACTTATTATTATTATCTGAAGAAACATAATAAGGCGTGCCCGCTGTCGCTATGTTTACATTATTCCTGTTGGACGCAATTGCAATAACCGCTTGACCAGCTGACGTAGTATCGTTATAGAAACCGGTATAATAGGCGGTACGTCTTTTAAAGGCGGAATTATTTATCCATCCGAGATTTGACTGGTAATCATCAAGTAGGTTCCTGTTAAATGCATTAAACACCAGCAGGTATTGTACAATGCTTTGCGCCGTGGCAGAGTCCATGGCGCTTACGCTGCTGATTTGCCTGCTTTGCAAAAAAGCGGCGAATTCAGCATCTGTTTGAAAAGCAGAGTCGCTAGGAGCAAAGAGCGTCCAGTAGCCCGCCGTGCTTAATGTTTGCTTATACCCTGCTTTGTCAATTAAAGAAAGGAATTTGGTAAACTTTCCTTTTGCCTGCAGTTGCTGGTAGATAGCTGGGTCAGGGTTGGCTGGCGGATCATAGAATTCATTAACCTTTTTCTTACAGCCCGGGAAAATGCTGAGGACGATAAAAAACAGTGCTATGGATCTCATACAAGTAGTCATAAAATAGTCAAAGCGTTTATACGAACTCTCTTTGAAATAATTAATAATACCTGTACGATCAGATTAATACTGAATGCTGTTACCCAATAAGGCAACTAATGAATCTTCCGAAAAAAATTGGGGAAGTCAGCCAAAAAGCCGATGGGGTACATAACCAGCAGGGAGCAGTTATCTTCATGAGTAGCAATCGGTTTGGTGTTCAGCAATCAATTAATAAGCAATCGTACGTTTAAGGAAAGTAATAGTTGTTACTTACCTGTAATAAAAATATCCGATTGTATTCTGATAACTATCCTGTTGCATCCTGAAAATCATTGATAAACCGGAAAACCTGCGCAATCGTTCCCGGAAATTCTTGTGGTAGATTCCGTTACGTGCCGCCTTGCCTGCCAGACGCCAGGCTCTTTTATTATGTAAAGAAGTAAATAAACTTAGCGAATGAGAATAAGATTTCCCTTTTTAAAGATTGTCTTACCCAAATAATCCACCGCCTGCACCATGTACACGAAGTTGTTCGTGCCCTGTGGCATGCCGCTGATCCTGCCATCCCAACCTTTTCCAATCTGGCTGGTGCTGAAGATCAACTGGCCCCATCGGTTGAAGATCCTGAAGAAGTTCAATTGTTTTATGCCGACGCAGATTGGGTAAATATTATCGTTTCTTCCATCTCCATTGGGAGTAAACGCAGAAGGCATGAAAATATCCGGGCCTGTTTTGAATACAGTCACCTTGATGTCATCTTCGGCATAACAACCGAGCGGGTTGGTAGCTCTTACAATATAGGTGACGTAATCTATTTCCGGCCCGAAAACGGCAATAGGATTATATATCGTGGTTGAGTTCAAACCGGTAGATGGAGTCCAGGAAAACACATTGGCTGATGAATCGCTTACAGTCGCGTTGAACTGCAGCGGCTGATAAGCAACGATGTTGGTATCATTTCCTGCAAACACGATGATCTTTGGAAATACCTTAACCTTAACTGTATCATAAAGAGAATTCGGGCAACCGGCATTGTTAACCGTCAGCACATAGTTTGTGGTTGTTTTCGGCGTTGCGACCGGGTTAATAGTATATGGAAGAGAAGGAACAGTTCCATTGCCCGTGTTGACCAAAGTGCCAGCGTTGCTCCAGGTATAGCTTGTACCGATCGTAATGCTGGCATTCAAAGCCTGCGATTTGCCGTAGCATATCGCAGACGAGTCCGGGTTGATACTGGCCCGCGGAAAAGGAACATTGATAAAATTGATCGTTGCAATAGCGCTGGTATCAGGCGGGCACACTCCGCTCTTTACGATCGTCCGGTAATAAGTCGTCTGGTTGATACCATTTACATTATATGAATTAGTTGTATTGGCGGGACTAAAATTATTCCAGTTGGTGTTGTCATTCGAAATCTGCCAGTTTGATACCGAACCTGTATTTCCTAAAAGTGAAATTTGACTGTTCTGATTTTGTCCCAGGCAAAAACTACTGTTGGCAGGATCCAGTACACCTCCGACGCTTTTTGGGTCCACTGTAACGATAGCAGCAGTACTTGTATCGAGTTTGCAGGAGCTACCGTTTTGTACCAAAGCCCGGAACTGCGTCGTGGTCGTAAGATTTAAAGCGGTGTAACTGGGGGTAGTATTGCCCAGGGTTGTCCAACTGGTACCATTTGTTGATGATATCCAGTTAATGACATTACCAGTTTGACCATTAAGGTTAAGTAAAGTGCTATTGGTTCCCGTGCACACGGTGTTGTTGTTTACCACCTGCCCCGGAACGGTTGGCGGACTAACGGCTATCGTCAGCGTATCCTTCAAGTTAGCGCAACTGTTTATTTCATTGATCGTGATATTGCCACCGGTATTTCCAGCTGTCACATTAATGATGTTTGTACTGGCACCTGAATTAACTGTCCATCCTGCAGGAACAGTCCAATTATAGCTACCACCGGCCAGTGCAGGCACCTGGTAGGTAAAATTGCTGCCGATACACGCTACCGGGGTACCGGTGATCTCGAGACCGGCGCAGGTGTTACGCAGCGCAACGTACGCATATGCGAAATGCGCGCCGGGCGCACAATTGTCGGCTTCAAAGGTTAAGGTTACTTGCTGGCCACGATAGGGAGAAAGATCAAAAGTGACTTCAGTCCATCCCTTTGTCCAAACATCCTGCAACAAGGTTCCTGAATTGCCGCCAGACCCAGCATGGGATAAGAATAAGACCGGGCTAATATTAAAACCATTGGCTAACGCTGTAGCTGTATCAAGGGTAGCACCCGTCGAGCCGCTTCCGCCACTTCCTCCACCGGCATTATTGAATGTGGGCAGGTAGTACTGGGGTGATGCACAGGTAATGATGCTATCAGAAGATTTCAATATGGCTTTAAACAGAGGTTGTTCATTTGAATTATGTGTTCCATTTTCCAGCACCATGGCATATGCATAAGTCATCGTATAAGGAACAGTGATTGGGCCGGCAGGAACATTGATCGTATAAGTAATCCCTCTTGTAAATCCTCCCGGGTTGGGAGAAGTTGAATGAAGATCAAAGGAAGTGGCGGGTGAACCAATCTTTACAGAGTAGCCATAAGCATAACCATTGATCGTTGGGATGACCGGGAAGTTCCCGTACAGGTCATTTGAATTGCTGGTCAAAACCTGGATGCCGGTAGCCCCGATCGTAAATTCAGGGATGGCAGTAACTCCTGCGTTGGGTGCGGGATAATTTTGGGCGGATCCATTGACCAAACCGGTTTTTGCAGCCCAGGAAGAAATATCACCTGCGGCGAAATTGATGTTGGCCGGACAAGCCTGGTTTTGGGAAAAACAGGGAAGCATGAAAATAGCCATCAGCACGGTGGTCCAGAATTTCTTAACTCCGCAATACATAAGCATATGTGGCTTGTAAGCTTCCATAGTTTAGAGTACCTAAATACGAAATTAGCTGCCCATTACGTAGTTTTTAGGAAAAAAAGGCAAAAACATCAGATTTTTTGCCAGAAGGGTGAAAGTAATCGGGATTTTCTGAAGTATAAAAACGACAGGGTCCAGTTTTTATTTTAAAAATGTCTCTTTTCGATGCATTTTGGGGCAAATAAAAATGCCTTCGTTTACCTATTTTTGCACCCCATTGCCTTGTAGTATAATGGTAGTACGACAGATTCTGGCTCTGTATGTCAGGGTTCGAATCCTTGCAAGGCAACTACTAAAAATCAAAGGCCGCTGTGAAGCGGCTTTTTTGTTCTTGCTCTGATAGATATTCTTATTTGCTATTCGTTGAGCACAGGTTCTCAGCATCCACTGTGGCGCTAATCACTAATACTACCATTTTATTTCCGGCTGCCGAACCTGAAAAGCTAGCCCTGCGGCATACCTCTATTCTGCGACTAAACAGCCCCGTAGAAATTTTTAAATTTGCACATGCAAATCGAAATCCTCAAATCAAAGATCCATCGGGCCACAGTTACCGAAGCCAACCTTGACTATGTAGGAAGTCTGACCCTTGACGAACAATTGATGAATGCCGCTAATCTTATCGAAAATGAAAAAGTGCAAATCGTCAACGTCAACAATGGTGAACGTATCGAAACTTACATAATCAAGGGTCCGAAAGGAAGCGGTATGGTTTGTCTTAACGGACCTGCGGCAAGAAAAGGCGCGATCGGTGACATCGTGATCATCATTTCTTATGCAACCATGGACTTTGAAGCTGCCAGGACTTTCAAACCCTCAGTCATCTTCCCCGATGGCGATAATCTGGTATAGGTTTAACGTGCTTATTCTTTCTTAGTTTTTCTGCGCGAACTTAGAATCTTAAATCAAAGGTGCCCCGTGAAAATTGCAGATCATTGCATCCGCTCTTTTTAAAGCTAATTTCAAATTCTCCTGAAAAGATGTGATTTGTTTTGTCGGGTCTTTTATACCCATAAATTTAATCAAATCATGACCGAATATTTCATAAAACTCATCTTCATTTCGCTGACACCACTATTGCAAGGTGAAAACACCTCCCAAGTCACCGTGATAAAACGTTTTCTTAAAACCAAAATTACTTTTAGCTTTAGTCAAACCACAAACTAGCCACCAAATGAGCTTTCAAGCTGTAAAAGACTATTTCAACCTGAGTCTTCCCGTCGACGATATTGAAGCACAAGGGAAAAAAAACCTGGGATATGTTCTTCAATACTTTTTCCTTGTTTTAGGAATCACTGCCCAACCCTTTATCGATAAATTCAGAGAGACGGGAAATTGGGAATATTCTCCGCAATACCTTATTGGTAGAACTACTTTTGGAATTTTAATAGGCCTGGCCTTGTTTCCTGCAGTATACCGAAGATCATGGGACCAGTCTCATCCTATATTCATTCAACTTTGTACGATTTTTTCCGCCGGTATTGGTTGGCAAAGCCTGATTGCCGCAGGTGTCGATGCATCTAAAGTCGCATCGTAAATCCGTTTGAACTTTCTTACAATGAAACTGGAAAAAGCACTGTCATATAAACGTTCTTGCGAACAAATCCTGTTGCTAAATGAATTGGATTCACCCAGTTTTCCAAAAACACTAAAACCGATTGAACGGGAAATAGTTGACAATCTCGTTGGCGTTAGTGTTACCCGTATAAATAAAAATGACTTCCAACTGAAACTGCTGACAGACTCATTTTTCGATTTGGCCCCTATAGAGAAATTCCTTGAGCTTGATCGATCCGAGTTCATCATACAAAATGTTGGAGAAATTACTATCCTTGGTAGTAACCCCGGACCAGGAATACAAATTTGCTACCCGCAAGGATCTTCAGGCACTCTTGGCGCTTATGTGCAAGATGAAAACAGGACGATTTTTGCCTTAAGCAATAATCATGTACTGTCCAATTACTTTAATGGTGATTTAGGTGATATTATTGTACATCCCGGTACGGTTAACACAGGGCACAACATATTTGCAACAGTCTCCAAATTGCATCCTGTAAGTTTAGATAAAAAAGATTTCAATAAAGTTGATTGCGGAATCGCTAAACTCGTGGAACAGGAAGGAGCCTTTAATTTAATAAAGGGCCGTTGCACTATCAGTGGCAAAATTGAAGCAGATTTTGACAAAGACGTGTTTAAATGTGGTTCTAGGACTAATTATACGACCGGTTCAATCACCTCTCTTTATGCGACAGTAAAAGTTAATTATGGTGGTTCGCTATTTAAGAGAAAAAAAGGGGTATTTAAGGATCAAATTGAAATAACTAACTCTGAAAAAGGAAAAATGTTTTCGGATATTGGCGATTCGGGAGCTCTCTTAGTTGATTCTCAAACAAATAAGGCTACCGGCCTGATTTTTGCCGGAAGTCGAAAAGGGCTTAGCTTTGCGAACCATATAGGGGATGTTTTCGACGCCCTTAGTGTAGAACTCCTGTAAACGCTTAGAAAGTTAAAATTAACCAATTAATAATCGGCACAGCAAACGTTTACAGTAGTTTTACGGTCAGTATAAGGGTCTTTGCGCTTGAGATCGTGAATATGATATAATATGTTTGTAGACGTGGAAAACATAAAAATTGCTAAGGATGAACTGTATGATGCTATCAAGGAGTACAGTGGCGTCGTGGGCACCTCAGTCCGCAAAAAGGATGGCATGTATTATATTGTCGTGCTTTTATCACGGCTGACATCTAAAGCCAAGTCAATCCCAGCAAACTTCAAGGGCAACAAGGTGGAGTTCGAAGTGATTGGCAAAATCAATTCGATCTAGCCTCTGCTCGTCTCCTATCCCGGTCTTGCCACAATCTTCATCTCCTTATATACTGGTTTTCTAAGCATCAAATCATAACACTTTCATCACGTAGACTTGAACCATTGCAAAGCAATTTGCGTGAAAAAAAGCGATTGAGGTACGTTTATTATAATGTTGAATTTCCCACGTCGGGGGCTATTATTTATTTATCCGCTGTATACAAACCGCCAGGCTTTTCCTCCAATCCTTCAACTCGATCCCAAACGTCACTTGAATCTTTGCTTTATCCAACACAGAATAAACAGGTCGTTTGGCAAGGGTTGGATATTGAGAAGTAGCGATGGGGTTGACTTTGCATTTGCTCCCAGAGAGCTCTTTGATGGCAACCGCAAAATCATACCATGAGATGATCCCATCGTTGCTGAAATGAAAGATGTTGTGGGCCTGCCTGCCGCTAGGCAGGTTATAAGTTGTAAGCTGTAGATTATAAGAAGGAAGAGTTCCGATAATTTGTAAGAGGGCTTCCGCTAAATCGGCGGCGTAAGTAGGAGAACCTGTTTGGTCATTAACTACATTGATCTCTTCTTTATCATGCATCAGCCTGAGCATGGTTTTTACAAAATTCTTTCCGAATTCTGAATATACCCAGGAAGTGCGGATGATGAGTGTATCCGGGTTCGCATCCAGTGCCAGCTTCTCTCCTTCCAGTTTTGATTCGCCATAAACGCTTTGCGGCTTTGTCGCTGACTCCTCGGAATAAGGAGTAGTGGCAGTGCCATCAAAAACATAATCCGTGGAAATATGAATAAAGCGGCAATCATATTCTTTACAGGCTTTCGCCAATAGCTCCACCGCTTCAGCATTGATCTTAAATGCAAGATCCCTTTGGGCTTCCGCCTTGTCCACAGCCGTGTAAGCTGCGCAGTTTATGCAATAATCAGGACGATACGATTCGAAAGTTTTATTTATTCTCGACGAATCTTCAACTGGCAACTCCTCCTTTGACAAAAAAATAAATTCATACTGGCGGTAGCGAGGCGCCAGTTCCTGCAGTTCACGTCCTAATTGACCATTGGCGCCTGTTACCAGTATTCTGCTGCCAGGTGTGGGGTGTCGGGTGTCGGGTGACATTGGTTATGCAGTCTTTTTAAAAGACGAAGTTGTTTTTGCAATTGGCCAGTGAAGGAAGCTGTTGGTCTTTTTTTGAAATGATGGCCTGGTCAACCGGGGTCCTCCAGTCTATTTTTAGTTCCGGGTCGTCGAAACGGATGCCCCCCTCGCTTTCTTTGTTATAGAACTCGTCGCATTTATAAAACACGACGGCTTTTTCGCTCAATACTGAAAAACCGTGTGCAAAGCCTTTTGGAATATAAAGCTGTTTTTTATTTTCTGCCGTTAATTCAATTGAAAAACTTTTGCCGAATGAAGGCGAACCCTGCCGGATATCGACCACCACATCGAGAATTTCTCCTTTTAATACCCTTATCAGTTTGGCCTGCGCATAGGGATTAAGCTGGTAATGCAGTCCCCGAATAACGCCATAGGCAGATGAAGATTCATTGTCCTGTACAAAATGCGCTTCTACCCCGATCGTGGAAAAGTTTTTTTCGTTGTACGATTCAAAAAAATAACCCCGGCTATCTTCGAAGACCTTTGGCTCAAAAACATAAAGGCCGGAAATATCAGTAGCAACAAATGGCATGTTAAAAGCTCCAGTAATTTCTGTTATTTATCTTCCCGCGATAGATCCCTTTGAGGTCTGCGATCACGGCATGAGGCTTGGTAATACTGCTAAAATAAGCATCATCCAGTAACATAAAATCCTTGTGCGGCACGGAAATGATCACAGCATCATAATCATTGGCAATATTTTTCACCAGGCCGAACCCATATTCATGGTTAAGTTCATCTGAATCCGCGTAAGGATCTTCCACATCCACATTCACATAGTATTCTTTTAGCGCTCTGACCACATCACAGACTTTTGAATTGCGTATGTCACTTACATTTTCCTTGAAAGTAGCTCCTTTGATCAGCACCCTTGAAGATTTCACATCGCCGCTGTTCCTGATAATATGCTGGATGATCTTTTT
>Ga0066652_100000120_pt1 | contig 45752 bp, 40 predicted proteins | sample GraSoiAngelo_101_FD_71413 | JGI IMG/M metagenome (GOLD analysis project Ga0066652, IMG submission 71413) | Grasslands soil microbial communities from the Angelo Coastal Reserve, California, USA - 14_0903_02_30cm | ecosystem: Environmental > Terrestrial > Soil > Grasslands | place: USA... | reverse complement strand
CTTCTTTAGACTACTTCGTAAGTCTCGACCGCTTTGCAGCCTCTCTCTTACTCTCTCTAATCCCTCAAGCCGAAAACTCAAGAGCTCGCGAATTCTACATCATACATCGTTTCTGTCAAGGGGATATTGTTAAAAATATTTCCGTTGTATTCTTCCTTGTGATTGTGCGTCTGCTTATTCAGAAATTAACCATCTGAAAGATTAAACTAAATCTTCTTATTTTCTTACTGTAACCAAATCCTCATTAACTACAAAATAATAGATGTTATAATTGATTTGCTTTTGCTACTTGTTATGGGATTAAGGACGTAATTTTTTAATTTAAATATTTGTAAAATTTATTAAGCAAACTTTATGGGACCTATTATATTGGATTTAGCGGGCTTAGAACTAAGTTCTGAGGAACGTGAAATAATTAAACATCCGCAAGTGAGCGGAATTATTTTTTTTCAACGTAATTTTGAATCGATCGCACAACTTGAAAACTTAATTTCGCAAATACATTTGCATAGTAATCATTCCCTCTTATTGACTGTTGATCAAGAAGGAGGAAGGGTGCAACGTTTTCAAAATGGATTTACGCCATTACCCGCATTGGGGTTAATAGGTGCTCGTTATGATCAAAGCCCTGATGAAGCGATGCAATTGGCTGAAACACATGGCTGGCTATTAGCCAGTGAATTATTGGCTGTAGGAATTGATCTAAGTTTTGCGCCCGTTTTAGATTTAAATAATAACTTAAATCAAGTCATAGGTTTACGCGCCTTACATAGTGATCCTTACATTGTGGCTAAATTGGGACGCGCCATTATCACAGGCATGCAGCGAGCAGGCATGTGTTCCATCGGAAAGCATTTTCCTGGGCATGGCTCTGTCAGTGCTGATACACACACACACTTCACCGTCGATGATAGAAATTTTCAAACTATTGAAGCACAGGACTTAATTCCATTTACTCAATTAAGCCCTTATTTAGATGGCATGATGGCTTCGCATATAGTCTATAATCAGGTTGATCCATTACCCTGTGGTTTTTCTTCCTACTGGTTACAATCTATTTTGCGTAACCAATTGAAGTTTACTGGTGCAATCTTTACTGACGATTTATCCATGAAAGCGGTACAGCATATGGGAACTATCTCCGAACGCATTCGGCTTGCTTTGCAAGCAGGTTGCAATGGGTTATTAATATGTAATTGTCGTAAAGACGCTATTTTAGCGCTGGAAAATTTAGAACAATCCCCTGAATTAAGTAAGCTTTATAACCCTCAGTACTTGCAAAAATTATTTCCTCGTCGCACACTAACACTTCCAGCGCTACAACAAACTGACACTTGGCTTAGTGCGGTTAATCTATTAAAACCATTATTCCAACATTAGGATACATTCATGTTAATTCCGAGTCATATACAAGAAGTCGAAAGAAAAGCGACTCGTCTTTTTACTAAAGAAGAAATCGAAAAAAATTTAGATAATATGGCGAAAGCAATTAGCGATAAGTTAAGCGAAAGCAATCCTGTGGTCTTATGTGTCATGATTGGAGGGCTAATCCCTGCTGGAAATTTACTCCCGCGTCTAGATTTCCCTTTAGAACTTGATTATGTTCATGCTACTCGCTATGCACATGATACTGTCGGCCAATCTGAAATACGCTGGATAGCTAAACCATGTGTATCTCTCAAGGGTCGTAATATATTGATTATAGAGGACATTCTAGATGGTGGCTTGACATTAGCAGCTATCGTTGATTATTGTCATGAACAAGGTGCAAATGCGGTATATACCGCTGTCTTACTCGATAAACAAAAAGCCGAACGCTTGCCAGGTGGAACAACCTCTGCAGATTTTACAGCGATCACTATGGATCATGGTTTTGTTTTTGGGTATGGAATGGACTATAACGGTTATTTAAGAAATGCACCTGGCATTTACGTTGTAGCCCCTGAGCATGAATAATAACTTGTCAAATATTTTTTTTTGAGGTCAAATAGGTTACTACCATGAATAACTCATCCATCATTACTTTTAACGATGCTTCTTTTGAAAAAGAGGTATTACAAGCCGGTTCATCGCCTGTACTCGTCGATTTTTGGGCAGAATGGTGTGGTCCCTGCAAAATGATTGCGCCTATTTTAGAGGAGCTTGCCCCAAAGTACCTTGGAAAAATAAAAATTGGTAAATTAAATGTTGACGAGAACCCTAATACCCCGGCAAAATATGGCGTGCGCGGTATTCCTACATTAATCCTCTTTAAAGATGGAAAGGCACTAGAGACCAAAGTTGGCGCCTTATCGAAATCACAGTTAGAAGCATTTTTAGACGGACATCTTGCTTAAAGACCAATGTATTCTATAACAATTTTTCTAAGTAGGATGAACATTGAAATAAACATTACTACCCAACGCTAATATTGCTTTTGGGATTTCAGGTAATTTTTTCGCATCGTTTACATTAACACATGCGTAGGAGCACTATTTGTATTTCTACTCGGATATAAAATTATAAAATGAATTTATTAAACTATACACACAACAACTGGATTTTTGGCAGAGCGCCGTGAAAATGAAACAATCGCCATGTATTAATACACATCAGCGCTGTGAATTGATCGGTAACTCAGCTAAAAATTTAAATGCAAAAGATATATCTCTAAATTCTTGACACTCACTTTCTAATTAATATTCCAATTAAATATTTAATATTCACTCAATTTTTTACACTCCCTTTATGAAAGAAACAATATTATGAATTTAACAGAACTCAAGAAAAACTCCCCAGCCGAATTAGTTGCTATTGCAGAAGAATTAAAAATAGACGGCCTAGGTCGCCTACACAAAAAAGATATGATCTTTTCTATCCTCAAAGCTTTAGCAAAAAGAGGAGAAGATATTTATGGGGATGGTGTATTAGAAATATTACCCGATGGTTTTGGCTTTTTACGCTCCGCAGAAGGATCTTACCTTGCTGGTCCAGATGATATTTATGTTTCTCCTAGCCAAATTCGACGCTTTAATCTACATACAGGCGACACAGTATCAGGAAAAATTCGCCCCCCAAAAGAATCTGAACGTTATTTTGCTTTACTCAAAGTAAGCGAAATCAATTTTGATTCGCCTGAAAATGCTAAAAATCGAGTTCTATTTGAAAACTTAACTCCTTTATTTCCTGACGAGCGAGTCACACTGGAACGTGGAAACGGTAGTACGGAGGATATTACGGCTAGAATTATTGATTTAGTTGCTCCGACTGGCAAAGGACAACGAGGTTTAATTGTATCGCCTCCGAAAGCCGGTAAAACCATGATGATGCAGAATATTGCGCAATCAATTTCGCATAATTGCCCAGAATGTTATTTGATTGTTTTATTAATTGACGAACGTCCTGAGGAAGTAACTGATATGCGCCGTTCGGTTCGGGGGGAAGTCATTGCAAGCACTTTCGATGAACCTGCAACCCGCCATGTACAAGTTGCAGAAATTGTTATTGAAAAAGCGAAGCGCTTAGTCGAACATAAAAAAGATGTCGTTATTTTATTAGACTCCATAACTCGCTTAGCGCGTGCTTATAATACTGTTATCCCATCTTCCGGAAAGGTATTAACGGGTGGTGTTGACGCAAATGCATTACAACGACCAAAACGTTTTTTTGGAGCTGCACGAAATATTGAAGAAGGTGGTAGTTTAACCATTATTGCAACCGCGTTAGTGGATACCGGTTCAAAAATGGATGATGTTATTTATGAAGAATTTAAAGGAACCGGTAATATGGAAATTCATCTTGACCGAAGGATCGCTGAAAAACGTATTTATCCTGCTATTCATTTAAATCGCTCTGGTACTCGACGTGAAGAATTACTGGCCAAACCTGATGTATTACAAAAAATGTGGATATTACGAAAAATTTTACAGTCCATGGATGAAGTTACCGCTATGGAATTCTTAATTGAGCGTTTAAAAAATACCAAAACTAACGACGAATTCTTTGATTCAATGAAAAAATAATTTTACTCAACTATAAACTTGATTCGCAGCAATTGTCCGCCAGAATTGTAAATTAAGCGGCCAAACTAAAGTTCAAATGCTGCGAGTTAAACTGGATTTAAGTTTTTTTTCTAAATTGCTTAATACTGCGGGAAGCTCATTGCTGATAACTGCCACTAATTTCTTGCAACAAGGCTCCAAGGCACTCCCTTTACGCCATAACATTCCAATTTTTCGCTCTGGTATCGGGGCAACAAAAGGTTTGTTAACGATTAAAGGCTGCTCTTCTAGTGCCAACAAAGGAAGCAAAGTAATTCCAGCACCGCTCGCTACCATATGTCGCAACGTTTCTAAACTCGTTGCACGATAATTCATCTTTTCTTCAAGCTTACTTTTCTCATGACAAATAACTTCCAGTGCCTGATCCCTAAGACAATGCCCTTCTTCTAAAAGGAGGAGGTTATCGTGATTTAAATCTTTTAAATGCAACTCCTTAGAATTATGCAATGAATGCGAAACAGGCATAACCAGAAAAAAAGGCTCTTTAAATAAAGTTTGTACAATCAATCCTTTATGTTGAACAGGTAATGCTAATATCACAGCATCTAGATTTCCCTGTTCCAATTGGGCTAAGAGCGCTTCAGTTTTATCTTCGTATAAATATAATGTGAGTTTGGGTAATTGCTGTTTAATTATAGGTAAAATATGCGGAAGCAAGTACGGCCCCAAGCTGGGAATTACCCCTAAACGTAACTCACCAGAAAAAGGATCGTTAGCTAATTTTGCTAATCTTTCAAGCTCATTCACCGCACTCAACACATTTTTTGCTTGCTCAACAATACTTAGGCCCGATGCGGTAATTAAAACTCTTTTTTGGCCTCGCTCAAATACTTGTACACCTAAAGCCTGCTCTAATTTTTTTAATTGTATACTTAGGGTGGGTTGACTAACCGAACACGCTTTAGCAGCTTTGCCAAAATGGCGATACTCGGCTAAAGCTAACAAATATTTAAGATCTTTTAAATTCATAACACCTCAAAAGGAAAAAAGCTCATTTTTTGTTGTTTTTTAGTTTTACTAAGAGAATAGAAAATTAAGTATGCGTTGAATGAGACACCACAAATTGAATCTCATATTTGACTGGATTTTCCGGGCAAGCTTTTATTCCACATTCTAAATAAGTAGAAATACCATTAAAAATGGCTAAAACAAAAACCAATGCAAACGCAACATGGGTTAATAATTGCATACTATTACTTTTAGATAACTCATCATATTCATATTGAGGAGAAATACTAAAAATAATCGAGATGTAGAGGATAATACCTACACAGAGAAGAAACAGCCAAGTATAAAGATGTAAACCTAATATAGGTAAACCATATCCAGGATCTCCTGGGATGACATGTAAAAAGATTTGGCGCATGCAAATCGCCGCCGTGAGCATGGCTGCTAATAACGAAAGGGTATAGTGCGCGGGACGTATCTTAAATCGCACATTTAATAAAAAACCAAATGCAATGGCTAGTACACCAAGCCGCTGCAGCAAACATAAAGGACAAGGCAATTCGTGATAACGTATTTGTAAAATAAAGGCAATAAATAACAAAAAAGCCAATCCCAAGACATCTAGAGCATTGAGAGTTTTAATAATTCTGACAACTTTGGAAGGATGCATAATAATTACCTCTAAAATTGCAGAGATAACTGAGTCGTTATATGATGAATGAATACAAAAGCGGTCAACAACAAAAAGACTAAAAATAAACCTATAGCAAGCCTGCGCTGCTTACACCAGGCCAAGAGTACACAAAGACTATAGAAAAAGAATAGCGCTAGCATAATACCACCCTATAGGTGTTTTTAATCTAGCTTAGTTTCAATAAAAAATCTATGCAGAATACTTATCTAATATAGCTTGTATGCCGATCCATGCTTTCAACCTAGGAACAGATTCCACCAAGATTTCATCATTGACTTGTTGTTCAGCCTCATGCAAGTATTTATATAGCACCTTACCATAGTGCCTAGCATCTTTAGGCATAGAAATCCAAGTTAAATTTTTACATTTTTTCTTTACTGGCCCTAAGCCAAACACGGTTAAGATTTTATGTTGCTTTAGATACCTATCGATAAAAGGTCCTAATTCTTGCTTGGACACTTGTTTTAATAACGGTTTTTTAGAGCAACGCTGAGGTATTATGGACTCCTCAATTTCGTAAGCCGTGATAGATTTTACATCTTCTAAAGAAATAGCACCTAATCTCAATATGCGCGGAATAGCAAAAGTCACATCAATAATTGTTGATTCGATCCCAATAGCACAAGCTCCACCATCAATAATAAGATCCAATTTATTATCAAATTCCTGACGCACATGTTCGATTTGTGTAGGGCTAAGATGAGAGGAGCGATTTGCAGAAGGTGCCGCTAAACCGGCGCCAAAAGCCTCTAAAATAGCTTGTGCAATAGGATGGTCCGGTACTCGTAAACCGATCTTATTTTGACCTCCGGTTAATGCTGGCAATACGGATTTTTTTTTATGGAAAATAAGTGTCAAAGGACCTGGCCAAAAACGCTGGGCTAGTTTTTCGGCTATCGGAGGGATATCACAAACCCATTCCTGCAATGCATATTCCTTTGCTAATAAAACGCTCAAAGGTTGATTAATGGGACGTTCTTTCAACGCAAAAATTTGCTGAACCGCCACTAAATTACTTGCGTCACCTGCCAAGGCATAGACCGTTTCAGTAGGAAAAGCAACGAGTTTTCCCTCCTTTAAAAGCTTAACTGCTTCAGAAAGTTTCTCTATAGTTATCATTTACTAATGCTCAAGCAAAAATCTAGAAAAAAGTTATCCGTCCAACATTAAATAGATTATAATGTTTTGTCTTAATTTGAACAAATGGCTTACAACTCATAGCCACATTCAAAACATTTGAGTTTTATAACATCTAAAAAGATTGGATTCGTAAAGGACTATGAATAAAATAATCTTAAGCTATTTCTATAAATATTTAAAAGGTTCTTTTTTTCTATTTATATTCTTTCTCATATCAAATTTAGCATTTGCCAATTCAAAGGTTGAGCAAGCAAACAAAAATCCAGAGCTAAATATTCCCTACCCTGCCATTAATTACCCTAAAGATGTTGCATTACGCAAACTTATTAAGCGCGGCGAATATTTAAGTAAAGCAGGAGATTGTATTGCTTGCCATACCGATACCAAACATCATGGTAAACCCTTTGCAGGAGGTTTAGGAATTTACACTCCTTTCGGTAGCATCTACTCTCCCAACATTACACCAGATAAAACTACAGGAATAGGCTCCTGGAATGATAAAGATTTTATCCGGGCCATGCATGAAGGGATCGCCCCCGATGGAAGTTATTATTTTCCGGTATTTCCTTTCGCTAGCTTCACAAAAATCAAAAATGCTGATTTATTAGCGATTAAAGCTTATTTATTTAGTCTAAATCCGGTTAAAAAAGCTAATCAAGCTAATGAAATGATGTGGCCATTTAATTGGCGCTTCTTACAATTAGGTTGGCGAATTTTATTTTTCCGGCCAGGAGAATATGAAACAAATAAACAGCAAACAGCGTTATGGAATCGTGGTGCTTATCTCGTTCAAGGCCTGGGTCATTGCGGTATGTGTCATACCCCATTGAACCTGCTAGGCGCAGAAAAAAAGAAATACTATCTAACAGGTGGATTTATCCAAGGCTATTACGCACCCAACATTAGCGCAAGTGGATTGAAAGACACCAGTATCGGTGAAATCCGTGCAGTATTTACAGAAAATAAAATGTTAAGAAATTCGGGTATTGTTGCTGGACCTATGGCAGAGGTTAGCAGTAACAGTCTTAAGTATTTATCTAGCAACGATTTAAATGCAATGGCTGTTTATTTAAAAACCGTAAAAAGCCAAGTTCCTTATTCTGCTTTTAGTGGCCCTATCACACCAAAAACCGGTCATAAAGTGTATGAGTCTTATTGTGCTGTTTGCCATACCACTGGAGCTGCAGGCGCTCCAAAATTAGGTGATACCCGTGAATGGGAAAACCGTTTAAAACAAGGGAAAAATCTGGTTTATGATCGAGCTATTCATGGTTTTAATTCCATGCCTCCTAAAGGTACTTGCACCGGTTGTTCCGATGAAGCAGTCAAAGCTGCGGTTGATTATCTGATTTTAAATGATCAAGCTGGAGTAACTACGACCATTCCTGTCCAACAAATACCACTCAGCTTATCGGTAGGAAAACAAATTTATCAACAACATTGTGCTGCCTGTCATGATAACGGAAAATTAGACGCACCTATAATAGGTGATAAATCACGGTGGAAATCTATCATTGCCAAAAATATTGATGTGTTATTTGCGCATACGGTTTATGGATATAAAAAAATGCCTGCAAAAGGAGATTGCAAAAATTGTAGTAATTCTGAATTAGAAGCCAGCGTAAAATATATGGTTGAAGTAAGCAAAACAACAGGAAATTATTCTTTATGGTAAGGTTTGAAAGTTAAATTTAAGCGATATATCGTTTTATATCTCAGCGCGGCTTGATACTGAAAATTTCAAATTTAAAAAATAAGCTGGTTTGAAAATGTAAAAGTAATAAAAAAGGATAGTATTGACATGGATCATGTTAAAAGGTTTTTTTTAGTTTTTTTTATTTTACTTAATCTCCTGGTTACTCCCAGATTAGCTTTTGCCGCATGGCAAACTAATATGCCTATTGGAGTAACGCCCATTAGTCATGCAATTTATCACTTACATATGTTGGTATTTTGGATCTGTGTAGGAATTGCTATTGTAGTTTTTAGCATTATGATTTATTCATTAATTCGACATAGAAAATCACGAGGTGTCAATGCGGCTGAATTTCATGAACATTTTTTCTTAGAAATTGCTTGGGCTATTGTACCGTTTATTATTTTAATTGTGATTGCAACACCTGCCACTAAAACTTTGATCCAAATGAATGACAATAGTGATCCAGCGCTAACCATAAAAGTAACAGGATATCAATGGCGTTGGCGGTATACTTATTTAGACCAAGGTATTGATTTTTTTAGTAATCTGTCTACACCTACTCAAGAATTACAGAATCAAGCAAAAAAAAATCCATGGTATTTATTAGAGGTTGATCATCCTTTAATCGTACCTATCCATAAAAAAATTAGATTCTTATTTACTTCGAACGATGTCATACATTCATGGTGGGTACCTACTTTAGGTATTAAACGCGATACAATTCCAGGGTTTATTAATGAAGCCTGGGCAAAAATTGAGTCGGAAGGTGTATACCGTGGCCAATGTGCTGAGTTATGCGGAACAAACCATGCATTTATGCCAATCGTTGTAAAAGCAGTCACTGAAAAAGACTTTAATCTATGGGTCAAACAACAATCAGGAGAACTTCTTAATGGAACAAACACTTGATCTGGAACATTCGGCCCCTCAAGGTTTTTTAACATTCATAAAACGTTGGCTGTTCACAACTAATCATAAAGAAATTGGAACACTCTATCTACTTTTTAGTTTACTCATGTTTTTTATCGGGGGAATTTTTGCTTTATTGATCCGCGCTGAATTATTTCAACCAGGAGCACGTCTACTTAATCCAGAGTTTTTTAATCAAATGACAACATTGCATGGCTTAGTCATGTTATTTCTTGCCATTATGCCGGCTTTTTCTGGTTTTGCGAATTGGATGATTCCATTGATGATTGGTACACCTGATATGGCAATGCCGCGTATGAATAATTGGGCATTTTGGATATTGCCCGTTGCGGCTATTTTACTTTTTAGTACTCTTTTTATGGATGGTTCAGCACCTAATTTTGGTTGGACGATGTATGCTCCTTTATCAACAACCTATGGACCCGCTAGCACAGATTATTTAATTCTTGCGATCCATTTAATGGGACTTTCTTCGTTGATGGGTGCAATCAACATTATTGTCACGTTACTAAATCTTCGAACACCAGGGATGACAATGATGAAAATGCCGATATTCTGTTGGAGTTGGCTTGTCACTGCTTTTTTGCTTATTGGTGTCATGCCCGTTTTAGCCGCTGCAGTAACGATGATGCTAATGGATAGACATTTTGCAACAAGTTTTTTTAGCGCTGCGGGTGGAGGAGATCCTTTACTTTATCAACATCTTTTTTGGTTTTTTGGTCACCCTGAAGTATATATTATTATACTTCCAGCGTTTGGAATCATTTCACAAATTATCCCAACATTTAGCCGCAAAAAACTTTTTGGTTATCGATTTATGGTCTATGCGTTGTTAGCCATTGCATTTTTATCGTTTATTGTCTGGGTACATCATATGTTTGTGACAGGTGTTCCGCTAGCAGCTGAATTATTTTTTATGTACACCACCATGTTGATTGCGGTTCCTACCGGCGTAAAAGTGTTTAATTGGGTAACAACTATGTATCGCGGGGCCATAAGCTTTGAAACTCCAATGTTATTTGCCTTAGCATTCGTTATATTATTTACCATCGGTGGCTTTTCAGGTGTGATGCTATCCATGGTGCCGGCAGATTTCCAATATCAAGATACTTATTTTGTGGTTGCCCATTTCCATTATGTTTTAGTACCAGGTGCTTTATTTGGTGCAATCGCGGGAGCATATTATTGGTTACCAAAAATGACCGGTGTTATGTATAGTGAACGCTTAGGCCAATGGCATTTCTGGCTGTCTGTTATTGGCGTGAACCTAACTTTTTTCCCAATGCATTTTTTAGGTCTTGCTGGCATGCCCCGACGAGTAGCCGATTATTCCTTACAATTTGCAAATTTTAATGCAATTGCCAGTTTAGGAGCTTTTTTATTTGGTTTTGCACAATTATTTTTTCTCTACATTATTATTCAAGCAATACGTGGAAAAGGGAAAAAAGCCAGCGCTAAAGTTTGGGATGGGGCTGAAGGATTAGAATGGACCTTAAGCTCACCACCTCCTTTACACAGCTTTACTACGCCTCCGAAATTTGAGTAAAAATCATGTCTAGCCGCACAAGGAAAATTTCGAATAAAAAAATTTTATTTTCACTGTGTTTTACAACCTTAAGTATGTTTGGTTTTGGCTTTGCTATGATTCCACTTTATAACGTACTTTGTAAAAATTTAGGAATTAATGGAAAAACCGATAAAAAAGCCTATCTAACTTCGGATGAAATAGATTTATCGCGCACTATTCGTGTGGAATTTATGACAAATAACAACAATTATCTTCCCTGGGATTTTTATCCTAGACTCCAGCATATACAATTACATCCAGGAGAAAATATTTTGATTTATTTTTCAGCAAAAAATAATTCAAAACGTCAAATGACAGTACAAGCAATTCCAAGTGTTTCTCCAGGGTTAGCGGCACGCTATTTAAAAAAAACCGAATGCTTTTGTTTTACCCAGCAAACGTTTAAACCAGACCAACATCGGGATATGCCGGTTTTATTTCATATTGATCCACATTTACCCAAAAATATTAATACAATAACTCTAGCCTACACTTTATTTGATACGACGAATTTAAAACAAGCAAAATTAAGCACACAATCTTTAGCACATATTCCAAACTAATCTATTAATAAATTATTGCTTGTCGATAACATTTTCATTTGCTAAGGTAATGAGATTGTATGCCTTGTTATGAAATTTTATACCCAATTTTTTTAAAAACTATGCAATGAACCATCATAATTTTACAAAATTTAATATTTTATTAATCCTTGGTTTTTCCTTTTTATTGCAGGCTTTTAACCCGGTTTTTTCCGCATCCTTAGGCCATAAAGTAAAACAACACCCACTGATAATAACTTCAAATCCTGCTGATCATTGTAATTATAATCAACGAATAAAATTTATAGTCTTGCATTATACCGTTTCAGACGAAAAAGACTCTCTACACGTACTTAAACAAGGGGATGTTAGTGCCCATTATTTAATTCCTAAAGAGGTTAAATCCAATGGCACCGATTTGTGGCAATTAGTGCCTATAAAATATCGTGCCTGGCATACAGGTCAAAGTTTTTGGCAATCTCATACTCATCTCAATGATACATCAATAGGAATTGAAATTGTTAACTATGGATATGGGCTAAAACAAGCTTCAGGAAAAATTTTATGGCCCTATCAAGTAGAAAATAAGATTAAAGTTCTGCTTATTCAGGAAATAAAAAAGGATAAAAATTTTTATTCCGTGTTACTTAAAGAAAACTTACTCTACGCATTTCTTGAAGATATAATGCGGGGTTTAATTCCTCCACGCGATGATCTAATTTACAAAAAATATGTATCGAAAAAAAATATCGAAAAATATACTAACATAACTAATACACTACGAGAACGGTATGACCCTTTTTTAAATATTAAGGACGATGATCTTTATAAATTGCAGCAACTAGATAAATTAATTTGGGATACTTATACACTTCATCAGCAGAAAGTACTCGTCATGTTACTTAAAAAATTACTTAAAGAATTAGAAATTAAAGACAAAAACGGGAATGTTTGCTACCAAATCCAACCCACAGATATCCTTGGGCATTCAGACATTGCTCCTGGTAGAAAATCTGATCCAGGACCACAATTTCCATGGAAATATTTAGCAGAACAAGGAATTGGGGCTTGGCCAGATGAACAAGATGTCAACACTATATTAAAAAAATTATCCAAAGATAAAAAAGTCAATTTAGCTGATATGCAAGATAATTTACGCGCCTATGGCTTTAATGTTCAAACAACAAAGCTATTAGACCAACAAACTAAAGATGCGATACGCGCATTTCAATGGCATTTTCAACCGGATAATACATCGGGAGTACCGAATCTAAAAACAGTAGCCATACTCAAAGCACTGCTTAAAAAATATCCTCCAGAAGAAGCTGTTCAATCGCAAAAAATTAATTTTATTAACCAAATTAAAGCTATTTTTAATGCAGGTATAATGGATATTAAAAAACAATATTTAATTTTAAATAAGAACTTAAATGCTACAAAAAATAAAATTGATTTATTTTTCTAATAAGTTGTTGCTGTTAAGGCATTATGATTAAAAAATAATCTGAAGATGATAACTAAAACAGTAGCTTGGTATAGAATAAACTCAATCAATCAATCATGTTAAAGGACAAACAGTGATGAAAAGTAAGGATTCTTCATATTATGTACCCGAGCAAAGTGCTTGGCCCATCATAGGTGCACTGGCATTACTCTTTTTAGCATTCGGTTCACTTAACTTAAAAAAACATTGGGGATTCATCGCATTTCTAGTCGGCATTGCCGGCTTAGTATTTATGCTAAGCGGGTGGTTTTGGAACGTTACCCAAGAAAGTGATGCGGGATTATACAGCCAACAAATGGATAAAACCTTTCGATGGGGAATGCTATGGTTTTTAATCTCGGAATTATTTTTATTCGGGTTATTAATAGGTTCTATTATTCATGTACGGTTCTCCATTACACCCTGGCTCGCCGGACAAAGTGGGGATGCATCGCAATTAACCCATTATTTACTTTGGCCAGACTTTGCTAAGCATTGGCCATCAATAAAACCACCAGGTGTTACAACGGTTGCGAGCACGCCAAGTCTAGCGTCAATGCGCCAAATTCCACTCATTAATTTAATTATTTTGTTATCAAGTGCTTTGCTTTTAACAGATTCATGGTTTCATTTTAAAAAAAAGCGCTACAAATTATGTCGTTTTACCTTAACTTGTGCAATTTTTTTAGCATTTGTATTTTTAATGTCACAAACTTACTATTTTATTCATCTCGTTCATGCACACATCATTACGAAAAGCGGTGTTTATGGTAGTTTTTTAATCGCCTTTTTGGGATTACATTTGTTAAATATTATCCCTGCACTTTTATTTTTATGTACTTTATGTTTACGGCTATATAAGAAAAAATTGGTAGAAAGAAATGCATTCTGCTTTGACGCCGCTGTTTGGTGGTGGGATTTTCTTGCTGTAATCTGGGCATTAGGATTTTTTTGTATTTTTTGAAAATGAGAAAAAATTTTATTTATATAAAATATAACAACTATTGCTTTGCCCCCACTTTATTGCCAAGCTTGATAGTCTTAACTTTATTTCCATTACTCATTTATTTAGGATTTTGGCAAATCCACCGAGGTGATTTCAAAAAACATGCTCAAATCTTATTTTCGCAAGGATCACTATCAACAGCCATCGAGATAAATAAAAAAAATAATATTGGAATAGAGAAAAATTATTTTCCAGGCGTTTTGCACGGTTATTTTGATAACCAACATACTTTTTTATTAGAAAATAAAATCTATTTACATAGAGTAGGTTATGCAATACTCACCCCTTTTAAATTAGACGGCGGACAAAAAGTCGTATTAGTAAATAGAGGATGGGTTCCTGAAGGTAGAGATAGGACTCAATTACCAAAAATACCAACCTTTGATCATGAAATAAACATAGAGGGATTGATTGTGTTTCCTAATAAAACCTTTAGCTTTAATTCTGCGTATAAAACCGGATGGCCTAAAAAAATTCAAACTATCAATCCGGAATTTCTAAAAAAAAATAATTTTCAGCCTTTTATAATCGTCATTAATAATCAATCCGTATATAGCTTTACGCCTTATTGGCAACCGATAGTTCTACCTGCTAGTCGACATTATGCTTATGCTTTTCAATGGTTCAGCTTAAGTATAACGTTAATTATTGTTTATTTCCTGACCCATATACATCGATTATGAAGAAAAAAGAATCAAAAAAATATCTATTTATTTTTGCATTATTATTTTTGATATTTTTAATGCCATTAATAGTAGCTATCTTACTTTTCAATAAAAATCCAAACTGGTTACACCAACAAACTGTGAATAAAGGAACACTTATCTCTGAACATTTGATTTTACAACAGCTAAAATTAGTTCCCCAAAAAACAACACTTCGTTCTTTTAAAAATAAGTGGTTATTATTTTACTTAACACCCTCTCCTTGTAATAGATTATGCCAAAAAAATCTCTATAGGATGCGACAAATTATATTGGCATTAGGTAAATATCGTCATCAAGTTCAGTATGCTCTAATCCTTATAAAAGATAATCCACTAGCGACTTACCCATTTCCAAGTAAAGATGCAAATTTATTAAATTACACGACCTCTAAGCTGCATGCTCAAAAAATTTTTTCTGCATTGAATATTAAAAATCATCATGCAGCCTATTTTATCGCAGATCCATTTGGAAGAATTATTTTATATTACTCTAACAATTCCGCTGGTGAGAATATCTACCAAGATTTAATGCGTCTATTAATAATTTCAACAACAGGATAAAAAAATGCGCTCAGAAAACAAATCAGCTTTGTATTTTTTATATATTGCTTTTTTATTGGCTGTCATTGTTGTACAACTGGGGGCTTACACACGCTTAAAGGATGCAGGTTTAGGCTGTCCAGACTGGCCAGGATGTTACGGAAAATTGACCTTACCTAAACAAGCTACTCAATTAATTAACGGGCCTTATAGCGGACAAATCTTAATTCCGGCAAAAGCATGGCCGGAAATGATACATCGCTATACGGCTGCCACCTTAGTCATGTTGTGTTTTGCTGTAACTGTTTTAATTATTTATAAAAATAAACTTCCACAGCAACCGGTATGGATAGCAACGAATTTACTTTTTTTATTATTCTTGCAAGCTTTATTAGGAAAATGGACGGTCACTTTGCGATTGCATCCTTTGGTGGTTATGTCTCACTTATTGGGCGGTTTAACCTTATTGAGTATGCTTTGGCTATTAATACTACGGCTTAGTCAACTTTCCACAAAGCCCTTTTCAGCATCAGAACAAAAATTAAAACCATGGGCTGCTTTTGGTTTATTTTTGCTTATTATTCAAATTATTCTCGGCGGCTGGACCAGTGCTAATTACGCTGCATTTGTTTGTCCAGATTTTCCAACATGCCAAGGACAGTGGTGGCCGGCAATGAATTTCTCGGAAGGTTTTCATCTTTGGTTGAATGCAAGTATCAATTATGAAGGTGGTATTTTATCATCTAACGCGCGCACAGCCATACAAATAAGTCATCGAATAATGGCAATCATTACCAGTGTTTATTTGTGTTTGTTGACATTTAAACTTTTTAAAATGACCCAAAAGTTTTTTTTTCGCGGACTGGCTATATTATTATTACTATTATTGGGTTTACAAATAAGTCTAGGCGTCTTAAATATATTATGGGTATTACCTTTATCTACCGCTATGTCTCATAATGCAATCGCTGCTTTGTTGCTACTAACACTTATTACATTAAATGCCAGTTTGTATAAAATAAATCAAAAACCAATTTGAAAAGGATTGAAATTTAGATATTCAAATTCATCATTACAATTTTCTGAGGTATAGCAATTTTTTTCTTTAGTTAAGAAAAGGCGTTTAATAAATGTATTTAAAAAATTTTTCTTTTGATCAGGAATCAAAAAACTATTTGATTCCTGACCGTTAGAATTAATTGATTCGGAAGAAACAGAAGTTGTTGAATTTCTAAAAAATTGACATTGCCATTTGGTAGGACATATCTCTTCGATTACATTTGGTTTTTCTTCTAATCGACTAAGCATAGCCTTTTTAGCCCTAGGAATAATATAGGTATGCATATTATTATTGGTATAGCAGCAAGATAATTCAGGCTGAATCGACTGCAACCTATCTATTTTTTTATAGGATCCTTCGCAATTATACGACTTATTAGCAACTTTAATTAGATTATAAGCTTTTTTCATGCGGGTCCTTATTTTTATTTTAAAATAGAATATTTAACAAATTTTTTTATTCTGATTATTTAAATTGGCCAATATATCTTCTAATAATAATGTACCTGTTGTTTTATTATGGCGTTTAAAAAATTGGCCTATTTTTTGAATAATAGCACTATCTCTATGCTGGTTTAAAATATTTGTTGTGCTTATGCCATAAACATGATCAAAAAAATCTTGATAAGTTGAATCAAGCCGGACTAATAAGTCAACCACAATAGATTGCTTACTATTCATAATCGAATTGCTCGCACGAAAAAAAAAGGTTTTTGTTAAATGCTTCTGATAAGATAAAAGTAAATTCTTAACCTTTTCTTTTGTTTTGAGATTCCAATTATTCAATGTATTCTCTTCTTTAGAAGCAAATTGATGATTTATCAGTCCTTGTTCATTGCGTTGTTTGTTTGTTAATTTAAGTTCGTTTTCTTTGCCTATTTCTGAAACTAAAGATAACGTTTCTGATTCATCAAGATCATTTCCCATTGAATCTGAATCAGTCAATAAAATAGTACTATCATCACTAGATTGACTCTCTTGGTCACTAATAGAACTACTCTGAACATCAACCTCAAATCTTGATGATTCCAATTCTGTATCTTTATCGCATGAATAAGAGTTTTTCTTATTATTAGCGGCATCAAAAGATTCTGCTATCTGCGAATAACGTTGATCGACTACATTTTCTGCTATTAGCTGATTACCTTTTTCTGGATTGTCTTTTTCATTTATAAAATAGGGATCAGTAAATATTCCACAAATATCTACCTGTTTTTTAACTTCATTCAAGATATCTGCTGCGACTTCTAAACTACAACTCTCTTTATTATTATTTTCATCTGTTAGAGCAAGATTTTCATCCAAATGATTATTGACCTCATACCAAGATTGATTAGCTATTTTAGCTAAACTTTCTTGCGTTACTACTCCAGATGTTTTTTGCTTATACAATAAAAAAAGGGGGGAAATTGGGCTTGGAGTAGCTATGTTAAATTGATACTTAATCAAATAATCTGCGGTTTTTTTTGAACGCCATTTCGTTTTCCGCTTTTTATAACTGGTAGAGGATTCTACCAGTTTTTTCATCTTAATAAGAGTTTTGTTAGCTTTAGTGCCAGAAGATTTGTATTTAATACCCCGAACTAAGTTAAAATGATTTTGGTCAGTTGACTTCTCTAAACACGCTACATCCAAACCTTTTAAAGTTTTTTTTAATAAAGCTTTCGATATAGGATCACTATCATTTTTACAATAGGGATAGATATAAAGTGCATAATGAGCTTGCTTGGACGCTTGTTTTCCTATGTCAGGACGAGAATTGTCCATAATAACACAAGTTAATATATCATTAATGTTAAAAATACGCATGCTATTAAATTCTTTGGATTAAAAGAGGTAGTGTAAATACCTCTTGTTTAACTTTGCAAGTATTTATAATCGAAGTGGTAGTTTAGTGATATTGTTCTGTAAATCTGATAATTGTTCTTCTAAAGTTTCAACCAACAACTGACTGGTTACCTTTCCTCCTCCCCATAACGTGGCAAAGCAACGTAACAAGGATATTCCACGGTATTCTGATAAAATTGCCTTTGCTTCATTGATGGTTTGCTGTAGATCGGTAATGATTTCTTCACTTGAACTTGCATGCTCTTGATTGGCTCCAGATTCTAATAATGCATCCATTTTTTGCTGAATATTTTCTATAGCCTGATATTTGTTTTTACCCGATTGAGCCCATAAAAAATTAGATTTTAATTTTTTAGCGTGCAGAGTCAAATTAACTTTCGAACCTATTAAAAGATCAATTAATTTCGCGTATTGTTCTTGTTGGGTACATAACTCAGCTTGATTAAAGTTAAACAATTCATTTAGTGTTGTATCCAGTTGGGTTAAACCAAGCTCCAGCTGCTGAGGAAAATTTACGCTGGGATTAAAATCATGAAAATCTTTATTTAAAATTTCGATCTTTTCTTCAATTGTTTTTTTTCTGTCATTAATGACTTCAGAGTTAATAAGCTTTTTACATAGTTCCAAATATTTATTTCGATCATTTTTAAATTTCTCTTCTAATTCATTAAATTTTGAATAAGATACTTCAAATTGATTTAAAAAATTTATTAGCCAATAGAGTTGCTGAAAAATTAAATGAGTTTTAGTTTTTTGCTCTCCCTCTACAGGCTTTAATAATTCAACTTGGTCATTAAAATAAGTTTCGAAGCTTGGACTCAACTTCCTTTCAAAATAAATTTCTTTAATTTTCTTAAAGAGTTCTTCAATACGATTAACAAGAATTAAATCTAGCTCTGCAAAAAAATTATTAGAATTTGATTCGTTATCTAAACCTTTATTTCTTAGTTGTTCTAGATGATTTTTAAATAAATCTAGTTCGCTATTGATAGCTTGTGCTTCATTTGGCTTAAAATAAAAATTAATATATTGCATTAAATAGTTTATTTGGCATAATTTTTCTTTTACAGGAGAATTTAGTTCTATAAAATTTTTAATTTCATCGATGCCTTTATTTATTTCTTCTAGCTGAACGTCTTGTTCATCAATTAAATTTTGTGCTTGCTGCAATAGCCTACCCACTCCATAAAACTCTTCAAAATCTTGTAATTCATTTTTTAGATTAGATAATTTTTCTTTAGGTTTGATTTGAAGCAATTGAGCTTGTGGATATAATGGTTTCATAGCTACCTTCTTATTATTATTTTTATAAAGGGTAGAAAAAAATCTGCCCTTATTTAGAATTTTTAAACAATCGGCCGAACCGAAAAAGCTTCGTCAATTAATGGCTTTAATTCATTCCTTAATTGATTAACATAATCAATACTGGTCACTTTTCCACCGCCCCAAAGTGTAGCAAAACATCTTAATGGCGAAAAACCTCGATACCGAGATAATGTTTTAATGGTCTGTTCATCATTAATTTTTTCATTTAGTTCTGAAATTTTCTGTTTAAAAACATCAACCTGTTCATTAGATAATAAACTCTCCATTGTATTACTAGCTTTTTTGATCTCTGCAGCCATACGAGTAATATCTAATAATATTTTGGATTTTTCACTTCCATTAAAATAGCCATTTTCGATTTTATTCCCATGTCTTTCCATTTTAACTAAGTTAGCATTATACTTTGCTTGAGTAAAAAAAGAGTTAATTTTTTGCGTGTTAGCAATTAGTGTATCTTGCTTTTCTGAATCTTGACTATGAATTGAATGCTGCGATGGAGCTGTAATAGAACTTGCTGAATTTGTAATTTCAGCTGAATCTTCCCCTGGAAGATCATGAAATGACTTCCTTCTTAGTTCTTCAAAGGACGATGTGTTTTCAAATCTTACTGAAGTTGGCCGGGTAGTTAATATAGGCGTAGAGGGTGCAGATTTGGAAATCTCTGCTAATAATGTTTCCTCTTCTTCATTTGGTTGCACTATTGCAACTTGAATAGGAGTTGGTAACTGCTCGTGTATATCAAACTGATCTGTTAATAATTCTATAAATTTAGCTGGGAAATTTTCATTAAAATTGTCGATATTTTTTTCTATATGTTTTTTGAAAGTTTGTGCATTTGATTTTCCTACTTCGAAAGTAAAATCACATGAGGAGTCTGGAATATATTTTTTATTATCTATAATTTTAACTTCACCATGCTTTACTATTATATGTTTTATTTTTTCTTCAATTAGTGGAGTAGAATTCTTAGGTGTAACTCGGTAAATTGTCAGCATAAACATACCTCTTTTTTATTATTTTTATTACTATAAAAATTAAATTATTTATTTAATTTAATTTAATTTTTAATCGCAGACAATTTATCATCAATAAAATAATTTTGTCTAGTTATTTTTTTTATTTTTTAAATTACAAAATTTTAAAAATAAAAAAAAACTAGAATAAATTAACTTTATTTTTTCTTACAAGTCTACCTTTCATAAAATTATTCTCGTATAATTTTTTTGTGCTGATGAAGGAGTGTTAAAACTAAGGAAAAATATGCTAAAGAATTTTGCTACTCGCTTACTTTGTAAAACCCTAATCTATTTAGAATTAGGAAAATGGCGCGTCACTTGTTTAATGTTAATTACCGTTTGGGTGGGAATGTCACTCGCAACGACAAAGCCGGTTTCTTGGTTATTAAATTTATTCACGCTAATAGGCATTGGTTTAGTTGCCGTTTCTGCAGGGGCGCTCAATCATTTATTAGAATATCGCTTAGACAGCCTAATGCATCGAACCGAACGACGCCCTTTGCCAAGAGGAAAAATCTCAGCTAAGCACGTGTCACTGTTTTCACTCACCGCAAGTTTGTCTGGCTTAATCTTGATTAGATATTCAAGTAACTCATTAACTTGTTTTTTAAGCTTTTTAAGTTTGTTTGTTTATGCATTTCTTTATACTCTGTATTTAAAGAAACATACCGTACAAAATATTGTCATCGGTGGTTTAGCCGGTGCAACACCACCTTTGTTAGGATGGACTGCCGTCACCGGAACCATAGAGCCCGGTGGATTAATCCTAGTTCTCATTATCTTTATTTGGACACCACCCCACTTCTGGTCATTGGCAGTTGCAAGACACACCGACTACCTCAAAACTAACTTACCCATGTTACCCGTTACGCATGGAATCACTTTTACTAAGCAGCAAATTTTTTTGTACACGCTGCTTTTAAGTGGAATTAGCCTATTACCCTTTAGTATAGGTATGAGTGGATACTTTTATTTAATAGCTGCTGTACTATTAAATTCTGGATTTATAGTTGCCACTGCAAATTTATTAAAGCAAACTAAACCGTCAACAGCGATAAAAACCTTTCATTACTCGAATTTTTATTTACTCATGCTGTTTGCATGTTTGTTCATGGACCATTCTTTAATGAGGAATATTTAAATGACCTGCCCTATCTCTAATAAACGATTTTCAACATTTATTATCTTTGCCATACTTGCTTTGGTCTTGGGTTTAGGCGTCAATCGATGCCACTCTGCAAAAAATCAAATAACACCCCCCATAGTCGGAACGAGTATCGATCAACCTCAACCAATACCTGAGTTTCATCTAGTCAATGGCTTAGGCAAACCATTTACTAATCATAATTTGAAAGGTCACTTCAGCTTGCTATTCTTTGGGTTTACACATTGTCAAAGTATCTGCCCATTGACAATGGCTATGTTGACTCAACTTTATAGCGACTTAAAAACCGAAAAACTTCCTTTACCACAAATAATCTTTATTACACTTGATCCGAAAAGAGATACCACAAAAGCGGTAAACGCTTACGTTAAAGCGTTTAATCCTAATTTTACCGGCCTAACCGGGCCTTTAGCTCGAATCCGTCAATTGAGCAAGCAAATGGGTGTGGTCTATATCCAAGCTCAACAAAGCAAAGCTTCAGAAAATAACTATCAGATTGACCATAGTGGAACCCTATACCTAGTCAACCCTGAAGGTAAGTTAGCGGCAATTTTCTCCCCTCCACATGATGAAACAAGCATCAAGCAAGACTATAAAAACTTAGTAAACCAATAATTACTATTATAGAAAAATTTGCATTTGAACAAAACGACCAATGAAATGGCTATTCTACATAATGTTAGAGTAGCCTACCTCTAGCATCTTGCGAATAACTAGAAAATTACCATAAATGCAGGTAAATTAACCCTCTGGTTCTCCTATAAATAGCTTAACATCCATTTTAAAAACTACATGAAAAAACAGCGGGTTATAGTTGGCCTCTCCGGAGGGGTAGATTCGTCAGTGACTGCTTTATTGCTAAAAGAGCAAGGTTACCAAGTCGAAGGACTATTTATGAAAAACTGGGAAGAAGACGACACCGAAGAGTATTGCTCTGCCAGCAGCGATATCGCCGATGCACAAGCCATCTGTAATAAACTACAGATCCCATTACATACTATTAATTTTGCCGCTGAATATTGGAATCGGGTATTTACTCATTTTTTAGCAGAGTATCAATTAGGTCGCACGCCCAATCCGGATATTTTATGTAATAGAGAAATTAAATTTAAAACTTTTCTTGATTATGCGCTACAATGCGGCGCCGATTTTATTGCCACTGGCCATTACGCAGGAAAATCTTATAAAAATAACCGTTATCAATTGCTTAAATGTGCCGATAAAAATAAGGATCAAACCTATTTTTTGTATACTTTAAGTCAAAAACCACTTTCTAAAACCTTATTTCCATTGGCCACTCTTACCAAGCCGGAAGTGCGACAAATCGCTAATCAAGCAGGGTTTACCAATGCAGTTAAAAAAGACAGTACAGGGATCTGCTTTATTGGTGAACGTAAATTTAAACATTTTTTACAAACCTACCTGCCCGCACAACCAGGTAATATAGAAACGTTAACGGGCGAAATACTGGGAAAACATGATGGCCTGATGTTTTACACACTAGGTCAACGACAAGGATTGGGTATCGGTGGTCAAAAAACTAAAAACGGTTCACCCTGGTATGTTGCCGATAAACAACTTACAAGAAATTCACTCTTAGTAGTCCAAGGCCATAATCATCCTAGACTCTTTGCTCCAGCTCTGGTCTGCACACAACTGCACTGGATTGACGATTGTCCTCCCACAAGCACATTATATTGCACAGCAAAAATCCGTTTCCGACAATCGGAAACAGCTTGCTTAATCAAACCTTTAAGCACTGATAAATATCAAGTAGAATTTGAAATTCCTCAACGAGCAATTACACCCGGTCAATCCGTCGTTTTTTATCAAGATCAAACCTGTTTGGGAGGCGGAATTATTGATGCCACACTCTAATGCTGTTAACGCCCGTTTGATCATTGGCTTAGGTGAAACTGGACTTTCCTGTGCGCGCTATTTTACTCGATTAGATTTGCCTTTTACACTCCTGGACAGTCGTTTAAATCCACCCAAATTATCGGAATTTCAAAAAGAATTTCCACAAGTGGTCTATCATTTAGGGCCTTTTGATCCAAAACATTTTCAAAATTGTAAGGAATTAATTGTTAGCCCTGGTGTCGATCTCAATGAAAAAAGCATCAACGCCGCTATTCAACACTATAAACTTAAACCGTTAGGTGATATTGAATTATTTGCCCAACGGGCTCTTGCACCGATCATTGCGATTACCGGCAGCAATGCCAAAGGCACGGTAACGAGTTTAGTGAGCAAGATGATCGAACAAGCAAACCTAAAAGTTGCCGTAGGAGGAAATATCGGTAAACCGGTATTAGATTTGCTTAATGAACCGATACCCGATTTTTATGTACTAGAAATTTCAAGTTTTCAATTAGAAACTACTTACAGCTTACATGCTAAGTTAGCGAGCATACTCAATATTAGCCCGGATCATTTAGATCGTCATAAAACCTTAGCGACTTATATACAAGCAAAGCAACGAATTTATCAAAACTGTGAAATTGCTTTATGGAATCGAGAAGATTTCAACACCTCTCCTAACTATAAAGCAAAAAAAATAATCAGTTTTGGTTTAGATCCACTAAAATCTGATTCAAAAGAACTTAGCTTGCAAGTCATCAATCAAAAAACCTTTCTTACAGAAGGTAACAAAATTTTATTACCTGTTGAAAAAATCCCTATTAAGGGGCGACATAATTGGGCTAATGCTTTAGCCGCTTTAACGATAGGACGCGCCATTGGATTAAACATATCAGCAATGTTAACTGCTTTATGCCAATTTAAAGGTTTACCCCACCGCTGCCAATGGATTAAAGAGCATAAAGGTGTAACTTGGTATAATGATTCTAAAGCGACCAATGTAGGAGCAACACTGGCTGCCTTGAATGGGTTAGGTCCAGCTATTTCAGGTAAAATTATTTTAATTGCTGGAGGCTTAGCCAAAGGGGCCGATTTTTCCTTGTTAAATGATTCCATAAAGCGCTATGTTAAAAAAATGATTTTAATTGGCCGAGATGCCGCTTTATTAAAAACTGCTCTAGAAAATAGTACTGTCATCGATATGTCTGCTGATTTGGCACAAGCAGTCAAATTAGCCCATCATACTGCCATAGAAGGAGATATTGTCCTACTATCTCCCGCGTGTGCCAGCATGGATATGTTTAAAAATTATGAAGAACGCGGTGAAGTTTTTAGCGATTTAGCGCGAGGAATTCATTGATATGTCAAAACCCAACAATGCAGATATTACGTCCATTGTTTTATATGATCGTTGGTTGTTAATTGTCATTGCTACTTTACTTGCGTTCGGTCTATTAATGGTTGCTTCAACATCCATTGTGATTTCTGAACATCAGTATGGTCAATCTTTCCATTTTTTTTTCCATCAACTTTTCTACTTAATCTTAGGCATCGCTACTGGAATAATTGTAGTACAAATAAAAACCTCTTATTGGCAACAAATTAGTCTTGCACTATTAATACTGACGGTCGGTTTACTTTTCTTAGTTTTATTACCTGGTATCGGCAGACAAGTTAATGGCAGTATGCGTTGGTTAGGTTTTGGTCCTTTTGGACTGCAAGTCTCTGAATTCGTCAAATTAACCATGATTGTTTATTTAGCGGGTTATTTAGTACGTCAAGAAAAGCAGGTGCAAAATCAAATCCGTGGTTTTCTTAAACCGTTAGTGGTTCTTGCTATCATTACTTTTTTACTATTGCGTGAACCTGATTTCGGAGCCGCCACAGTAATTTTGGTGACTAGCCTAGGGATGTTATTTTTAGCAGGCGTACGAATTTGGCAATTTATTGTTTTGTTAACCAGTGTCGCACTTATTTTAGGTGTATTAGCAATCAGTTCGCCCTACCGCTTAGCTCGTCTAACAACTTTTCTTAATCCCTGGGCTAACCAATTTGATTCAGGCTATCAATTAACTCAATCGTTAATTGCTTTTGGTCGTGGGGGTTGGTTTGGGGTCGGACTTGGTGAAAGCATCCAAAAGCTATTTTATCTTCCTGAAGCCCATACCGATTTCTTGTTTGCGGTATTGACCGAAGAACTCGGTTTAATTGGGGGATTATTTTTGATTCTATTATTTTCGTTATTAGTTTGGCGAGCATTATATATAGGCTATCGCTGTTTTAATATTGGACAGCGTTTCTCAGCTTACCTGGCCTATGGTATCGGTTTAAATATTGCGCTACAAGTCATGATTAATATTGGCGTCAACACAGGCGTATTACCCACTAAAGGATTAACACTACCGTTAATGAGCTATGGCGGCAGCAGTTTACTCATGACCTGCATCATGCTGGCTTTATTGTTGCGCATCGATTATGAATATCGCTTAATTCAATTTGGGTTTAAAGTCGTTAATTAGCTAGTTTTTTAAACTAAACTTCTTAGCCAAAAACTGCTATATAAATGAATATATCCTTCATAGAATTCGAAAAGTTTCCGTTTTACATTGCGATAAATAGACGCAAGAGTTGAGAGACTAATCAACTAGTGACACAATACGGCTCCTCACTACACAATATAGGTTTTTAATCATGAAAATCCCTTTTGTTGACCATCAAATGGGACGTATACGACACCTCCATTTCGTCGGAATTGGTGGTGCTGGCATGGGTGGCATTGCTGAAATTCTATTAAACGAAGGCTACACGATTTCCGGCTCTGATCTGCAAGAAAATGCTATGACTCAACACCTACGAAATTTAGGTACTGAGATTCAACTTGGTCATCATGAAAAACACATTTGTAAGGCTGATGTCATTGTTTATTCGAGTGCAGTATCTCCTGATAATGCAGAAATTGTAGCCGCACGTAATGCGCTCATACCCGTTGTTCCGAGGGCTTTGATGCTCGCTGAATTAATGCGTTTTCGTTATAGTATTGCCGTCGCAGGAACACACGGAAAAACCACCACAACGAGTTTAGTAGCCAGTTTATTAGGCGAAGGAGGATTGGATCCAACATTTGTTATTGGTGGAAAATTGAATAGCACCAGCACCCACGCGCGTTTAGGTGCTGGTCGTTATTTAGTCGCGGAAGCCGATGAAAGTGATGCTTCTTTCCTCTATTTAAAACCCATGATTGCAATTGTGACTAACATCGATTTGGACCACATGGGAACTTATAATGGGAATTTTCAGCAATTAAAAAAAAGCTTCTTAGAGTTTTTATGGCATTTACCTTTTTACGGTTTAGCCATTATGTGCTGCGATGATCCACTGGTTCGATCAATCTTACCTGATATTATGCGCCCCATTATCACTTATGGATTTAGTGAAGATGCTGATATTCGTATCACTTCTTTTCAACAAAAAGGCATTAAAAATTACTTTACAGTCACACGGCCAAAGAAAAAACCACTCGATATTATCTTAAATCTTCCTGGTGAACATAATGCTTTAAATGCTTTAGCGGCTATTGCTGTTGCCTCTGAGCTTGGGATTAAAGATAATGTTATACTAGGTGCTTTGTCGCATTTTAGTGGAGTCGATCGCCGCTTTCAAATATTAGGAAAACTAAAATGCAAACAAGGGCATGCTTTATTGATAGATGATTACGGTCATCACCCACGTGAGATAGCGGCCACTTTAAAAGCCATTCGTAGTGCCTGGCCAGACCGACGCTTAATTATGACTTACCAACCTCACCGTTATACACGAACCCGCGATCTGTTTGCAGATTTTGTAGAAATTTTATCTGAAGTGGATCGTTTACTGTTGCTAAATGTTTATTCAGCGGGAGAAACGCCCATACCAGGCGCAGATAGTACTGCCTTATTAAAATCAATACGCTTAAATAATCAATCAAATGCTCTTCATATTAAAGATAAAGAAAATCTGACTCAAACTCTAGATGAAGTTATTCAAGACGGTGATATTTTATTATTACAAGGTGCTGGAGATATTGGCAGTATCGCAGAAAAATTAGCTCTAACCATTGTGAACAAATAATTTATGCAAAATTTACGCGGTCAACTTATAAAAAACGCTGCAATGGCTGAATACTCTTCATGGCAAGTAGGTGGTAAAGCCGATCGTCTTTATAAACCTACCGATATGAATGATCTCATTCAGTTTATTCAACAACTACCTAAACAAGAACCCTTAGTTTTTTTAGGTTTAGGCAGTAATACACTCATCCGCGATGGTGGAATCAAAGGAACCGTGGTGATTACCCAAGGCGCACTAAACAAATTAAAAAGTATCGACGCTGTGACACTTTATGCAGAAGTCGGTGTTGCATCGCCAGCCTTCGCTCGATTTTCAGCAAGAAAAAATTTAATCGGTGCTGAATTTTTAGCTGGTATCCCAGGAACCATCGGAGGGGCTTTGGTCATGAACGCAGGATGCGATGGCTCCGAAACCTGGAATATTGTCAAATCTGTTCTTACAGTAAATCGGCAAGGTGAAAAAAAGATTCGTTATCCGAGTGAATATAAAATTGCGTATCGCAGTGTCAGCCTATTTCCTGATGAATATTATTTGGCAGCAGAGTTCCAATTAAAACCTGGCAGCAAAAAAAAAGCTTTAAATAAAATCCGTGATTTACTTAAATATCGTGCCGACACTCAGCCAACGAATGAACCAAATTGCGGTTCAGTATTTCGTAATCCTCCTGGTGATTATGCCGCACGTCTGATCGAAGCCTGTAGACTTAAAGGTTTAACCATCGGTGATGCCACCATATCAAACAAACACGCTAATTTCATTATTAATAATGGTCATGCCAGCGCCACCGATATTGAAGCCTTAATTGAAAAAATTGCTGAGTGTGTTTTCCATAAATTTCATATTCGCTTAATACCCGAAGTACGTATCATCGGCGAAGCTTAAACCTGCTATACATCCTGATTCCATGAGAAAACCTAGCTACATTGAATTTAAAAATCTTGTAATTGTTTATTCATCAATGCAAACGATTCTTCTTCGGCTTGATCTTTAACTAAACAATATTGCGATAAATAGAGCATCAATAGACTAAAAGGTAAGATCACTAACATGCCATATGGAAATTTTAACCACGCGATACCACCAAACGGGCCTAAATAAGAAAGTAATAATAAACTTGTTAGATAAGAAAAAAACCAAAATAAACTAAAATTATTGACCCAGAAACGCCGCTTTTGATAGCATAAATTAATAATAAATCCTACTAAAATAGCCAGATAAAGTTTCCATATCACTGAAAAACCGCACCAATATAGCATTAAATTAGCGACATAGAATGCAATATGACAGATAATCAAACTCGCCGATAATTTAAAAGGTCGGTATTGTTCAGGTTGCATTTTGCGTAATGCAAGCAAACAAATAGGTCCTATGCCATAGGAGAGTATGCTTGCTGAGGATAAAAAAGCCACCATTTTTTGCCATCCCGGAAACGGTAAAAAAGCGCAAATTCCAACGAAAAAATTAACATAAAGCGTTACGTATGGGATTTGGTAGCGATTTAGTTTTAAAAAAAAGGGCGGTAAATGTTTATTTAATGCCATACCATAGAGAATTCGCGAAGTGGCTGCCGTATAGACTAAAGTTGTTCCTAATGGCGAAAAAGCTGCATCTATTAATAACAAAACCGCAACGAGACTAAGTCCTAGTAACAAACTTAAACCCACCAAGGGTCCACTATCATCGGGAAAACTTAGATGTTGCCAGCCATGTTGCAAATAAATTTGTGGAACTGCCATTAAAAAACTTAACTGCAACATAAAATAGAGAATGAATCCCACTAATACTGCACCTAAAATAGCAATGGGAATACTTTTTTGCGGATTTTTAACTTCCCCTGCTAACATCAAACCATTTTGGAAACCAGTAAATGCAAAGGCTATACCTCCCGCAGATAAAGCAGAAAATATTTCTATCCAGCTCGACTTGTTCGTTAAATCCAGCGTGATGTTTTGCCATGTAGAGGAAGTATGTAATAAAGCAACAATCGCAATCGATGGTAAAAGAAATTTTAGAATGCTAGCATATTTATTACATTCAGCTAAAAATTTAATGCCATAACTATTTAGAATCACTATTAAAAACATAATCAACGTCGCAGCCAGATAACCGATAGGTGATAACTTAAAATAGGTTGCTTCTTTAATTAACAAAAAAGGAAAAAAATGACTGCTATATTGCAAAATAGCCTGGATTTCTATGGGTGTCATGACCACATAAGCCAGCCATGTAATCCAAGAAAATAAGAACCCTACCTCTCTGCCATGGGTATAGGTCGGATAATTAGATAAACCTCCTGAGATGGGTAACATAGTCCCCAATTCGCATAACGGTAGAGCTATGAATAACATAAAAAGTGCTGCCATCATCCAACTGATCAAAGCATTTGGCCCAGCCATTTGTGCACCTATAAATGGTGTAAATAGCCATGCAGAACCAATCATACCGCCCGCAGCAGCAATTAAGATATTAGTAGTGGAGATATCACGCTTTAACAATTTTTAAATCCTTTTCTAAACATTTTAGTTTTTAAATGGCTAAACCTAAATCAAGAGTTTAGCAATTTTTAAAAAAATCGTATTTGGAATCTTTTAAAAAGAAAAAACAGTTTACAAAATAAGCAATTAAAACGATATGATTTTATACAGACTATTTATTTACCAAACGTAGTAAATGTATAGGTTTTATTTTGTTCGATATTTCCTGGTAACTTCGCTGAAAATATGGGCATATAAAACGCGGTTTTAATGATATCTCTAGCTTGATGTTGTTTTTGACTTTCAACATGTTCAATAATTATCCCTGCTTGGAAAAGCTCCGTGTGAGCATAAGTACCAGGGATTACATTGTTATTTTCAAGGTTTTTATAGAAAAACGGGCGTTTCTCCAATTGTAACTTTTCAGTCATGCTTTCATCCCTCGCTATTCTGACCTCTCCTTGCTTTAAATCATTTTTCGCTAAATATTTCTGTTGTGAAGGGATAACATGTTTTAACATAACGCTTACTCATAATAAATTTATGAGTAAGCGTTTAATAATAGATTATTAAGCAAAGCTTAAAGACTCTATTAAATTGCATAAAGTGCTTATAATTTCCAGTTAACCCTTTAAAGCCTTTCGTTGTTTCTCGAACAGTTGATTGATTCCTTTTTCTGCTAAAGATAACAATTCCTGCAGTTGTAGTTTCGAAAAAGCATTTTTCTCAGCGGTAGCCTGCACTTCCAAAATACCGCCCTGCTCTGTCATTACCACATTCATATCCGTTTCCGCTTGAGAATCCTCAGCATAATCAAGGTCTAAAATCAGTTCTCCTTGATAAATTCCAACGGATACTGCGGCCACTAAATATCGCCAAGGATCGTTTAGTAACTCACCTTTTTTCTGCATGACTGTTAAAGCATCTTTCAATGCGATACTTGCGCCAGTAATAGCGGTAGTTCGAGTTCCACCATCAGCCTGGATCACATCACAATCTAAATAAATAGTATTTTCACCCAGCTGCTTCAGATCAACGCTTACCCGTAAAACCCGTCCAATTAAACGTTGAATTTCTAAACTTCGGCCCGTTTGTTTACCTCGACTTGCCTCTCGTTCAGAACGAGTATGTGTTGATCGAGGCAACATGCCATATTCTGCAGTAATCCAACCTTGGCCTGAACCTTTAAGAAATTTGGGTACGCCAGGTACAACACTCGCTGTACACAGTACTTTGGTATTGCCAAATGCAATCATAACCGAACCTTCAGCATACTGCGTATAAGAACGAATTATTTCGATAGCACGAAGTTCGTCAAGAGCACGTTGTGTCGCACGCATAATTATTTTTCCTTTTATAAATACTAGATTTTATTTGCAGAGTGATTAAAATAGACGTTTTAAAATAGGCATTATACTTTTTAACCTGAAAATTACCATGACCAATAGCATGACGGCTTTTGCCAGAAAAGAAAAACAAGCCGAATGGGGTCAAGCTGTTTGGGAAGTTCGTAGCGTCAATCATCGTTATTTAGAAATCGTTCTTTCTCTGCCAGATACTTTTAGTCAATTAGAACCCTTAATTCGAAAACAAATCCAAGCCTGCTTACGGCGCGGTCGAATAGAAGCAAAGTTACGCTATAAACCCTATCCCAATAAAGCGATGCCGATTGAGATCGATGAAGAATTAACGCAGTCTCTTATCGGCGCCTATAACAAAATTGCTCACTTTGCTCATACCAACACCTCTTTAAATCCCGGAGAATTATTACGTTGGCCACAATTACTCAAATTTCCTGAATTAAATATCGAAATGATCCAACCGGAGTTAATGACTCTATTTTCTGAAACCTTGGACGAATTTTGTAAAGTACGTAGCATTGAAGGCAACGCTATTTTTGAATTATTAAACCAGCGTTTAATTAAACTGACAAACCTCACTCAGCAAATCCAAATTCAATTACCTCAGATTTTAAATCTGCAACGTGAAAAACTCTTCGCTCGATTAAATGAAATTAAAACAAATTTAGATCCTAACCGTTTAGAGCAGGAAATGTTATTATTTGTTCAGAAGACAGATGTTGCAGAAGAACTGGATCGTTTACAGATCCATCTCCATGAGTTCAAAAATTTATTAGCAAAAACACAAGCTCAAGGTAAACAGCTTGATTTTTTATTACAAGAACTGAATCGTGAGGCAAATACCTTAGCCTCTAAATCACTCAATGCTGAACTGACATTATCCGCGGTTAACATCAAGGTATTGATCGAGGAAATGCGCGAACAAGTGCAAAATATCGAGTAAATTATGAATATGCCAGGAACACTTTATATTATCTCAGCACCTTCAGGCGGCGGTAAAACTAGTCTTGTGAATGCACTGTTAGAATCCGTATCTAACTTAGAAGTTTCGATTTCCTATACCACTCGCCCACCACGTCCCGGTGAAAAAGAAGGAGTGGATTATCATTTTATTGATCAAGCAGAATTTAACCAACTCATCCAAAAAAAATCCTTGTTAGAACATGCTATCGTTTTTGGCCATTATTATGGCACTTCGCATGAATGGGTAACAAAAAAAATTGAAGCCGGTATCGATATTATTCTTGAAATTGACTGGCAAGGTGCGCAACAAATAAGAAAAAAAATGCCCGAATCAATAGGAATATTTATTATCCCTCCTTCCTGGGAGGTATTAGAAAAAAGATTGCATCTTAGAGCCCAAGATAAACAAGATGTCATTAAAAAGCGTATGGCTGACGCTAAAGCTGAATTAAGACATTATGATGAATATGATTATTTAATCATGAATGAAAACTTTTCGAATGCATTAGCCGATTTGAATGCTATCTTACGCGTTAGACGTTTACGCTGTAGTATACAAAAAAAAGAACTCGCACCTCTTTTAAAAACCTTGTTAAGATAAGCTCCTTAAAAACTTATAAAAATCCCTATGTTAAAGAAAATATTCTCTGTTTTTTTCCTGTTCAGCGTTTGCCATATCCCTGCAGGTTTAGCCATTAGCAACCCCAATAGTTGCCCAAAGATACAAGTTTGTTTTACGCCTGGCCAAAATTGCACAGCTGAAATAACAGATGTCATTGACGGAGCTAAACAATCGATTTTTGTGCAAGCCTACAGCTTTACTTCGGCCCCTATTGCTGCTCATTTGATTGCGGCAAAAAAACGTGGGGTCAAGGTCAATGTAATATTGGATAAAAGTCAAAAAACGCAAAGATATAGTGCCTCACGTTTTTTAGTTAACCAGCATATTCCCTGTTGGATAGATTACAAACCAGCTATAGCACACAATAAAATCATGATTATCGATGAAAAAGCGGTGATTACCGGTTCATTTAATTTTACTAAAGCGGCACAAAATAAAAATGCAGAAAATTTATTGATCATTCGTGATCCAGCCTTAGCCAATCTCTATCTGAAAAATTGGCAACAACGTCGAGCTGTCTCAAGCTATCTCACACAAACTAAATCACAACGATATAATTTTTTTTAAGTTTTGGGAATAAAAAACTTATTCTCACTACTAGGCAAATTTAATACTAGCCCGTATTTGTCCCATTGTTGATTTGTTTCCTGAAGCTCCAGGAAACAATAAACTACCTCTGTCGCCAATCACTTGGCCTTCTCCTAAGCTATAATCCTTATTTTGGATAATAGCCACTCCCACATCAAACCATTGACTGATATTCATTAGGTAATCCACATAAATTTTTCGATTGGGTAAAATCCCTGCTAAATGCTTAGTCGCTTGGTAACCCACCGCAAGTCGGGTTTGATTAGCAATTGCTGCAAAAGTTAAGCCTAATTCAAATCCCCAAAGCTTTGGTTTTTGAAATGTAAAATCGGTTTCTAGATTGGGTGTGAGAGGAACAGGAAAAGCTAAAAAAAATGGTTTACGAAAATTTCGTATTGTAGCAATATACTGACCACTAACATCCAAAGGACCCCACTGGAATGAAGCATTTATATTATAGGCAGGGGTTTTTTGATTGGGTAAACCAGCGATATTGGTTTGATCGGGATTGGGCAAATCTGAAATAACACCCGCAACTTCTATGTTTTTATTGGTGTAATAGGCGGATAGAAAATTAGTATCGGTAATACTTGCAACATAGCCTGCATCGATATTAAAACGACTGATACAATCACTATAGGTATAACCTAAGTTAACTCCACCATTTTGTATTCTACGAGTTGAGCCTCCATCTGATAGTCTTGGTTGACCTGCAAAAGTATAAATAGAGCCATAAAGTCCACTCGGCATCGTAAAACCTAACTGAGCAGTGGTCGCATTGATTGTACTTAATAATTGGGTAGGATTTTCACTAGTTACAAAACTATAGGGATCATAATTTCCAAAAGGCACATATTCTTTACCAATGCGTAAATAAACCGGCGAAACATTAAAGTGTTGCAATGTAGCATAAGCGGTATCAAGTTTAGAGCTATTGACGGGCTGATAAATTAAAAATGAATTAGGTATTTGATAAACCCCTTGCGAACCGGGAACCCCACTTAAAGAGGTATAAACAAATGACATATTGGCTTTCATCCAATTATTCACTCGTGTATCTACAAACAAATTAGCATTATTTAATAGAAGATCACTGGCTCTATTACTGGTTTGATTAAAAGGCGTCCCTTGAACAGACAACAAATTGTCAAATGGAGTCACAACTAAAAAAACCGGGGGGGTATTAGTTATATACGCGTCAGTGTTCATCCAGCCACTCAGATTGATTCGGCATTTCCAACCACAGGGCTGGTCAAAACCGCCCGGTTGATTCCTGCCCAATAACCAATCCATCTTATTAACTTGCTCCCGCATTACTTCTTGTTCATAAGCACTATCCCTGACATAAATTCCAGCAGCAAAAGCGGGACAACTCACTCCTAAAGCTAGCAAGGAGAAAATAATTAGCTTGAATCTCATACTATGTCCCTATAAAAAGATTTCAATTTCCTAAAGCTTAACAATTCTTGGTATATATCTCAAATATCAAATAGATAGGTTTAGCTATCTAAAACAGGATCACCCGGTAGGTCGCTTGCTGTATGTACTTGATGATCCTGGGCCAGCAATAAGTACATGGCGGGCACTACAAACAATGTAAATAAGGTACCGATAGAAATTCCAGAAGCAATAACCAAACCGATATTAAAACGACTGATTGCTCCTGCTCCAGACGCTAAAATTAACGGTATAACGCCTAAAACCATCGACGCAGTCGTCATTAAGATAGGTCGCAACCGAATACCCGCTGCCATCTGTATGGCATCTAGTTTTTTATGACCTTCGTGTTGTAAATCATTTGCAAATTGCACAATCAAAATACCATGTTTACTAATTAACCCTATCAATGTCACTAAGCCCACTTCGGTATAAATATTTAAACTTGCTCCGCCAATGCCTAAACTGATGAAAATAAGTGCGCCACAAATTGACATCGGCACACTCACTAAAATAATGATGGGATCACGAAAACTTTCAAATTGTGCCGCTAAACAAAGAAAAATAATAATTAACGCTAAGAAAAAGGTTAAAATCAAAGCACTACTTTCTTGCTGATATTGACGAGATTGGGCTGCATAATCCATGTTGTAATTATCTGGAAATATCCTTTTAGCTATTTTTTGCAAACCTTGCAGTGCATCCCCCATGGTGATGCCCGGAAATGGAACGGCTGAAATAGTTGCTGAATTAAGCTGCTGAAAGTGATTAATTGATTCCGGAACCACTATCGTTTTCAATCGTGCAATCGTCGATAAAGGAATCACTGAGCCATTCGCCAGCTTTAAATAAAAATTGAGTAATTGATCGGCGTTTAAACGAGAACCTCGCATCACTTGAGGAATCACTTGATACGATCGGCCATCAAAATTAAAATAATTAATATAATTTTCACTCATCGCAGAGGCTAACAAATCGCCCACATCCGCCATGGTTAAACCAAGTTGTGATGCTTTATCACGATCGAATTGTATCGCTGATTGAGGTTTATCTAATTTAAGATCGCTATCTAAATAAACAAACAACCCACTTTTGCGTGCCTCATCTAATAACGCTTGCGAAACATCATTTAGTTTAAAATAATCTTCCGTCGTTGTAATAACAAACTGTACCGGTAACCCACTACCTCCGCCCGGTAAAGAAGGTTTTTGAAAGGCTGCCACTCGTGCTCCGGCAATGCCATCAAATGAATGTTGTATCTGCGGTTGCAATTGATTAGTTGTTGATTTACGTTCATTCCATGGTTTAAAGACCATTCCACCAATACTGGTATTAAGTCCATTTACACCATCTAACTGAAAAACATGATCGGTTTCAGGGTAAGAATGAAAGATTTTGAATACTTGATTGGAATATATTTGCGTTTGTTGTAACGTCGCATTAGGCGCAGCGGTTAATAGACTAATAATTAGCCCTTGATCTTCTTGCGGCGCTAATTCATTTTTAGAAGTGGCATATAAAAAATAAATACTGCTTAAAATAATGAATGCAAATACAATGGTCACTGGTAAATTCTTTAATGAGCCTTGTAAAAGATGTTCATAATAATCACGTAACTTATCAAACTTAGCATCGATAAAACCAACAAAACCTCTATGTTGATCTTTAACGCTAGGCTTTAAAGAAAGCGAACACATCATCGGAGAAAGTGTTAAAGCAATAATCGCAGAAATCGCTACAGCACCTGCTAAAGTAAATGCAAATTCAGTAAATAAGGCGCCCGTTAATCCTCCCATGAAACCTATCGGTACATACACTGCAATTAAGACAACAGAAATAGAAATTATCGGTATAGCTAATTCCCGTGCCCCTCTGATAGCGGCTTCAAAAGGTGATTGACCGGATTCAATATGCCGATAAATATTTTCTACAATAATAATGGCATCATCAACAACTAATCCGATAGCTAATACTAAGGCTAATAAAGTCAATAAATTTATGGTATAGCCCAGTAACAACATAATAAAAAATGCCCCGATTAACGATAGAGGCATTGCAATGACTGGAATAATCACTGAGCGAAGAGAACCCAAAAAGAGAAAAATAACTAACGTAACAATAACTAACGCTTCTATCAAACTGGTCATCACTTCGTGTATAGAACTATTGATATAACGACTTTCGTCGTACACAATCTTTCCACTTAAGCCTTGTGGTAGTTGTGCAGTTATATCTGGCATCACTTTTCGGATATTTTTTATAACGGAAAGCACGTTTGCAGTCGGTGCTACTTTGATCCCTATATAAACCGCGGGTTTATTATCGAATTTTACAGAGGTATCATAATTTTGCGAACCTAAAGTCACTTTAGCAACATCTTTTAAACGAATGATGGCGCCATTTTGCGCTTTAACTATTAAGTTCTGAAATTTCTCTACACTGTCTAAATTAGTATTGATAGTTAAGTCAACAGTAACCATATCGCCTTTGGTACGCCCTACCGCCGCAACAAAATCGTTATTAGCTAAAGCATTTGCCACATCATCAGCACCTAAACCATAGGATGCTAATTTCGCCGGATCTAACCAAGCACGCATTGAAAATAAATGTTGGCCGACGATTTCAGCTTGCTGCACACCATTAACCGCTTGTAATTTCGGTTGTACCACGCGGATCAAATAATCGGTAATTTGATTGCTGGCTAATTTAGGACTATAAAACCCTATATACATCGAATCGATAGTTTCACCGATAGCAATATTTAACGTCGGCTGTTGAGATTGCTTAGGCAACTGATTAATAACGGCATTTACTTTGGTGTTAATTTCGGTTAAAGCTTTATTGGGGTCATAATTCAGCAATAAATTAGCTTGTATCAAACTGCTTCCTTGGGTACTACTTGAGGTTAAATAATCGATCCCTTGTGCTTGTGCTATTGAATTTTCTAAAGGGGTGGTTATAAATCCTGCAATTAAAGCAGGATCAGCGCCCGTATAAACGGTTGAAACAGTTATCACTGCATTCTCAGTATAAGGATATTGTCGAACTTGCAACAAAGTTAACGAACGTATGCCTAGCACCAAGATTAATAAACTAATCACAGTAGCTAACACCGGTCGCTGAATAAAAATATCCGTAAAACGCATAAAAACCGCTATCCTTAAACTAAAACAAGCTCATTTTATTGTATAAAAATGAGCTAGGGTTTCCTTTCCGCTTCTTTATTCATCAATAGCGATAGGTGCTGGATTATTATTCGGTACCACTGAATTATTAATTATAACGATACTGCCATTCTTTAGTTTGAGTTGTCCGCTCGTAACAACCATGTCACCTTCGTTTAGCCCATCCAAAATTGCAATTTGATCACCCCGTTTTTCTCCTGTTGTCACAAAAGTTTGTAGTACGCTAAATTGTAATTTACCATTTTTATCCTTTCCTCTTTGTTGGACAATATAGGCGATCTCTCCATAGGAATTAAAACTAATCGCCGTTTGTGGAAGCGTGAGATATTTTTTCATTGGGCTTGTCAGTACTTCGGCTGAAACAAACATACCAGGATATATCTCAGACTGCGGATTAGCGATAGTCGCTTCAATCTTCACATTTCGTGTATTTACATCCACAATAGGATTAATGGTAGTTACTTTTCCAGTAAAAACTTTGTCAGGATATGTATCTGTTTTGATATTAACCGTTGAACCTACATGTAATTCCGCTAACTTTTGTTGTGGAATAAAAAAATCTGCATAAAGTGGATCTAAGGCTTGTAAAGGAACTACCTGATCGCCCGGATTGAGGTACTGACCTACGTTCACGGTTGAAACACCTAAACGACCGGTAAAAGGAGCCTTTAAGGTTTTTTTAGCGACAATAGCTTCTTGTTGTGCAACTTGTGCTGTTAAATTTTTTAGATTTTGTTCATCGGTATCCAGTACCGCTTTACTGATGGCTTTGACAGCAAATTGGGCTTTATCCCGATGATAGACAATCTCAGCTAACTTCTCTTGTGCTTCTAATGAATGTAATAGTGCTACATCTGAGTCGGCATTAAGTTGAACTAGAACATCGCCTTCTTTAACATCTGAACCTGGTTTTAAATAAACGGCGCGGACTAAACCCGCTAATTCCGTGGTGACATACACTCCATTCACTGCGCGCATACTGCCATAGGTTAAAATCTTGGGTTGCCACCATGAATACTGAACCCGCATCGCTGAAACAGTAACAATGGGTGCGGTATTCTTCTGCATAGCATGTCGAATAACAAGATGTTTAATAGTTTGGTATCCAAAAACCAAAGCAAAAAGCACACCTACACTAACCAACATAATAACCATAGGTCTATTAAGATATTTTTTTAACCTATGCATGGCTGTGATCCATTACTGACAATTCGAGTTCCACCATCCACCCCCCAAAGCTTGAAATAAAGCCGCTGTATCAGCATAGCGACTTGCTTCTGCTTGTACCAAACTAATGCGTGTTTGCTGATATTGTCGTTGTGCGTCTAGTAAAGAAAGATAACTCACCCCTCCTAAACGAAATTGTTGTTTCACCAAATATAAATTAGCATAAGCGGCTGTTTCAGCTTGTTTTTGTGCACGCATTTCTCGAGCATCCGCTTCTATAGCACGTAATGTATCTGCTACATTTTTGAAAGCCTGCAACACAGTTTCGCGGTACTGCGCAGCGGCCGCATCATAAGCCGCAATCGCTGCACGACGTTCGGCAAGTAAAGCACCCCCACGAAATAATGGTTGAAATATCCCAGCTCCTATATTCCATAAATTACTTTGCGAACCAAATACTTTACTACCGACAGTATTCGATTTTCCCCAGGAACCATTGATGGTAATTTGTGGATATAAATTAGCAGTAGCCACGCCGACTTGCGCATTAGCTGCTTCCCATAGTGCTTCAGCCGCTCGTATATCAGGTCTTTGCCGTACTAAAGCAGAAGGGATTCTTAAAGGCAGTGTTGTAGGTAAGTGTAATTCATCTAAATCTAGAGATGGAATCACACAGCGTTGACTAGGGAAAGCACCGACTAAGATCGCCAAAAGATGCCGAGTTTGTGCCCAACTTTTTTCTAACGGGGGCAAGGTCGCTTTAGTTTGTGCTAATTGTGTTTGTTGCGCAACGACATCAATTTGCGAAACACCTCCCAGATCAAATTGTTTTTTTATAATCGCCAATTGTTCAGCTTGTTCACGGATCAATTGTTTAGTCACACAAATTTGTTTATGCAGTGAAGCAATAGTAATCGCCGTCGTCACAATATTAGACGTTAAACTTAAATAAGCTGCCCTGAGTTCAAAATATTGATATTCTACTTGCGCTTGTAAATCTTGTATTTGCCTACGAATTCCTCCAAAAAAATCAAGTAAGTAAGAAGCATTAAGTGAAGCATTGAATAGATTGAAGACTGACGAAGGTATCCCACTTGTCGCTACCGAACTCGTTCCATTAGAGGAACTAAAGAACCCAGTATTTGATCCACGTTGTGCGGTCACCTGAGCTCCGATATTAGGATACAAACCGTTACCAATACCTGCATTTAAATTTTCCCTTGCTTCTTGTAAAGTTGATTTAGCTGCTGTTAAATTAGGGCTATTCGCAATACCTCGACAAATAAGTTTATTGATCTTATCTGAATGAAATAAACTCCACCATTCTGCGGAGATGGCTTTTGTCTGAATAAATTGTTGTGAGGCACCGCCATGACCGGGTGCACTGACTGTGCGACAAGGCCAAGGAGGTTTTGTATAATGATTTACCTTGGGGGACTCAGGGGTTTCAAAATCAGGCCCGACCATGCAAGCACTGAGACTACCCAACATCATGGCAATCATGGCAAATTGATAACAGTTCCTGTAAAAAACCCACATTTAATCTGTCCATTTTTACTCTATTTGTATTACACATTTTCTTAATGTGCACTTTCCTATCATAGACGATATTTTTAGAACTTAGTGGAAATTTGCAGTAAATGCCGTCTCTTTCCCATTCAACCAAGCTGATATAAAACTAATCACAACACTCGTCCCAAACTATGCTTTAATTAAAGCAGTGGAAACCTATTCTGCTTTGTTAATAAAAAAGAATAAGCTAGGTTTCTCTTATTGGAGCTCAATTTATGGTCAAATCTCTAAAAAGAATCGGTTCAACAAAAAAGCGTAAACTTGCTCTATTGTCTTTAGTGATAGGCGCTGTAGCGATAGGTTTTGCCCCTATTTTTGTCCGATTAAGCGAAGTAGGTCCAATTGCAACCGGATTCTGGCGGGTGGCTATTGCCTTTCCAATTTTAACCTTGCTTTCCATTGGCCAAGGCTACACTCGACCAGATGAAGCCCATGCACCGACATTAAAAGATTATCTTTGGTTATTATTTTCTGGAGTTTTATTTGGTGGCGATCTAGCCACATGGCATCTTTCTATCCAATATACTACCATCGCCAATTCAACTTTAATTGCTAACTTCTCTCCCATCATTATTGCCTTATGGGCATGGATCGTTTTACGCAAACCTCCACAAAAAAAATTGGTTACTGGTTTATTATTAGCCATCGTAGGGATTGCGATTTTAATTCATCCTAGTCTGCATATGGACAAAGATATCCGTATTGGTGATGGATTAGCCTTTATTACTGCATTTTTTTATGCTGGTTATTTATTAGTACTCAATCGTGCGCGCAAAAAATTTACTGCTTTTGCCAGTATGGCAATATCAACATTTGCCAGCATGCTTACCTTACTTATCATCACAGGCCTGTCTGGAGAGCTTGCAATGCCACAAACAGAAATGGCTTGGATCATTTTATTTACTTTAGCCTTGTTTGCACATATTTTAGGACAAGGATTAATTGCTTATGCCCTACCCTATTTACCGGTTACTTTTTCATCCACCGCCTTGCTTATTCAACCGATGGTCGCAGCAACGGCAGGGTGGTATTTCTTTTCAGAATATTTAGGGCTCAGCCAAATAATTGGTATCTTGATTGCATTAGTAGGTATCTTTTTGGCTAAACAAACAATTTAATCCAAATGCATGCTAGAAAATATACTATAGCAAGCTTTTACTCACCATTTCATAAACATCGGAAGAAAGTTTCGGAAGCTTAATTAGCCTTTCTAATTGCTCTCGCATCAATGCCTGACGATCACTATCAAAACGCTTCCATTGGGCAAAAGGTTTTACTAAACGTGCGGCTATCTGGGGATTGATGGGATCGAGATGCTGTATTTGTTCACTCAAAAACAAATAACCTGCACCTGAACGATCATGGAATTGACTGCGATTTTCCGAGCAAAAAACACCAATCAAGGATCGAATTTTATTGGGATTCTTCCAATCAAAAGCAGGATGTTTAAGTAGTTTTTTAACCTGATGCAACGTATCGGGCAATGGTGCACGGGCTTGTATTGCTAACCACTTACAAACGACCAAAGAATTAGCCGAACTATTTTCATAAAAGTCTTTTAAATAGCGATCTTTTTGCGATAAATTATGATTAACGATTTCACTTAAAGCCACTATTCTATCCGTTAAATTATCGGCCTTTTTGTAATGATCGATACACAGATGATGCACACTAGGATCTTGCAATAACATGAGATAATTTAAACTCATGTTGGCTAGACGACGATTCGTCACCGATTGCTTATCAAATATATAAGGTTTTATGTCATGATAAATTTGATAGGCCTCAAAAAGGTTATTTTCGAGTTTCTTCGCTAACTGAAAACGTAACCATTCTCTTTCTTCATGAATCCCATCAATATCAATAATAGGCATTTGTTCAGCTAAGGAAGCTTCACTCGGTAAACTGAGTAGTTCTGCCAATAAATCCTTATTATCCTGCTGTTCATCAGCAAATAAAATTTTATAACCTTTAAGCAACTGATTAACCGCTGGATCTTCTATAGCCTCAGAGGATTGAATACGACCTAATATAATTCGACTGGCTAATTCCTGTGTCGCATCCCAGCGATTAAAACCATCCGTATCCATTTGCATTAAAAATGCAAGTTCTTCATTAGAAAACTTAGCCTTCAGTTTTACGGGAGCAGAAAAATTTCTCAATAAAGAAGGAATCGGTTTTGCATCAACATTAACAAACTGAAAAACATGCTCAGCTTCTCTGAGCTTCAATGTACATTGTGTTCCCATTGACGTTGTGTCACCGACTAATTGTAAATCTAAGGGTTTACCTTCTGGGCTTAATAAAGCCATCACTAAAGGAATATAGAAAGGTTTTTTGGTTGGTTGGCCGGGAGTAGCAGGACAATGTTGTTTAAGAATCAAATCAAAGGTTTTCTCTTCTGGTGAATAATGATAATCCACTTGTAATTCCGGAGTTCCTGATTGTTTATACCAACGGCGAAATTGCTGGAGATCATAACCACTGCCTTTCTCAATCGATTTAACAAAATCTTCGATGGTGACCACTTGTCCATCATGAGTAGCAAAATAATCATCCATCCCTTTGCGAAATAATTCTGCTCCCACTAAAACCTTCATCATACGGATAATTTCAGCCCCTTTTTCATACACGGTCATGGTATAAAAATTATTGATTTCCATATAAGAATCCGGTTGCACGGGATGCGCTAAAGGGCCTGCATCTTCTGCAAACTGCATCGCTCTCAATTGTCTTACGGTATTGATCCGTTCCGTAGCAGGATTACCAATCGATTCAATAAATTCTTGTTCACGAAAAACCGTCAAACCTTCTTTGAGGCTTAATTGAAACCAATCACGACAGATAATACGATCTCCAGTCCAATTATGGAAATACTCATGGCCTACCACTTTAGTAATATAACTATAATCCGCGTCTGTCGCTGAATGAGGGTCGGCCAAAATGGTTTGTGAATTAAAGATATTCAGCCCCTTATTTTCCATCGCCCCCATATTAAAATCATCGATAACAGCAATCATGAATATATCTAAATCATACTCACGCCCATAAGCTAGTTCATCCCAACGCATGGCTTTTTTTAAAGATTCCATGGCATGATGACATTTATTTTTTTCACCTTTTTCTGAAAAAATTTGTAAGCAAATTTTTCGTTGTGATTCGGTTATAAATTCGTCTTCGATATACTCTAAATCTCCCGCAACTAAGGCAAATAAATAACTCGGTTTCTTGAAAGGGTCTTCCCAAGTAATAGAATGCTGGTTATTTTCTAAATCTTGTTGAGCAATTTTATTTCCATTTGATAACAAAATAGGATACTTTTTTTTGTCAGCGATAATAGTAGTCGTATATCGGGCTAAAACATCGGGCCTATCTAAAAAGTAAGTGATGCGCCGAAAACCTTCGGCCTCACATTGCGTACAAAAAATTCCTCGAGAAACATACAACCCACTTAATGCTGTATTTTCTTTAGGCTTAATTTTATTTTCAATCTCAAGATTAAACTGATTGGGTACTTGAAAAATAATTAATTCATTATCCTGGAGTTGATATTCATGAGTGGATAAACCTCGGCCATCGAGTTTAATGAAAACTAATTCACAATTCTCACCCTGCAAAACCAGAGGTTGATTTTTATTTTCCAATTTTGAGTCACGAATAACTGTCAAACGCGAATTAACCTGCGTCAAATCTTCATCTAGCTTAAAAGTTAATTCAACTGTATTTATTAAAAAACTGGGGGCGGTGTAGTCTTTAAGAAAGGTGGTTTTTACTTCAGTCATTTTATTACCTATTATTTGATGAGAGGATCAGACTCTTTTTTCATATTGATAATTGCCGGAAGTATTAGACTTAACAACAATAATGAACCGCCAACAATCGTGGTTTTTGCTAACACTTCGTGATTAATTAACACGCCAAATAAACTAGCAAATAGCGGTTCCAAAGCAAATATCAAAGCCGCTTTAGGAGCGCTAGTAAATTTTTGATATTTATTCTGTAAATAATACGCTAAACTGGTTGCAAATACAGCGCAAAAGAGGATACCGACTAAAGCTTGAGCTTGCAAAGCCGTACTAAAAGTATGACCTTTAGTAAATAAAAATACAAAAGGTACAGTAAACAATAATTGATAAAAAGCTAATAATTGATAATCACCTATTAATTGATTAATGCGTTGCAAATAAGTGATCTGCAAAGAAAAACACAGTGCACCTAAAAAAACCCATAGCTCCCCATGTCCGATATAAAGGTGCTTTATATCCATTAATACATAAAGTCCAATAAATCCTATGCCAGCACAGAATAAATCCAAACGACTCGGTTTTTCTAATTTAAACAAAGGCGCTAAAAAAGGGACTAGAATAACACTCGCACCGGTAATAAAAGCGGCTCGTGCAGAATGAACCGTCTGCAACCCAATGGTTTGGCAAAGATAAGCCCCAGCATTCAGAACACCAATGATTAAACTACTACGCAAAATTGTTCGGGTAGTATTACCTAACAAAATCCAGACACTCGGTAGCAAAACCAACGTAGCTAAAGCAAAACGTAAACTCACAAATACAAACGGATCAACTTCAGCCAATGCATTGCGAGTCAGTGGAAAGGTAGCCCCCCACATCAAGGTGGCTAAAATAAGATAAAGATTAGCTTTACTAGATAATTTCATAAAATATATACTCATAGCTATTGAATTTTAAGCAT
>Ga0066652_100000119_pt1 | contig 45765 bp, 30 predicted proteins | sample GraSoiAngelo_101_FD_71413 | JGI IMG/M metagenome (GOLD analysis project Ga0066652, IMG submission 71413) | Grasslands soil microbial communities from the Angelo Coastal Reserve, California, USA - 14_0903_02_30cm | ecosystem: Environmental > Terrestrial > Soil > Grasslands | place: USA... | reverse complement strand
CCTTAGTACGAGAGGACCGGGTCGTACGTACCGCTGGTGTATCAGTTGTGCCGCCAGGTGCAATGCTGAGTAGCTATGTACGGACAGGATAAACGCTGAAAGCATCTAAGCGTGAAACCTACTTCAAGATGAGTCTTCTTTTAAGGGCCGTCAGAGACTATGACGTTGATAGGCTACAGGTGTAAAAGTGGTGACACTAAAGCCGAGTAGTACTAATTGCCCGTACGCTTTAATTTTTTTCTTTGTTTTCTAAAAACAAAGCGCTGGGTACTCTCTAACATTTTCCAATATGTAAAGTTATTATGTTGTGCTTTTTTATTGAAGCATGATAAACGACTTATGGTGGTTTTGCCGAGGGTGTTCACCTCTTCCCATACCGAACAGAGAAGTTAAGCCCCTCATGGCCGATGGTACTGTACCACAATACGGGAGAGTAGGTAGCTGCCATATTTATTAAAAAAGCCTTTCAGTTTATTCTGAGAGGCTTTTTTGTTTTATATCACTATAAACTTATACTTAAAACAAAATCATATTTTCTAGAAGTCGATCCTCCAAACTCCGCTAATTGAATTTTGAGTTTCATGTGCCCATCCACCTGCTAAATAAATTTTATTATTGACAGAAATTAATCCCGCTTCACTTCTTTTAATTGGTAATAAACCTGTATACCAGGTGTTAGTATTCAAATTATATAGATCAAAATGTTGCCAGAGGTTTGTAAATAATATTTTATTATCCTTTAAGACAGCGTACTCTGCTGTAGTTGGGTGTGATAAATAATCAAATGAAGTGGCCTGAGTATTTGCATTTCTGACCTCAACTTTACAAACGGTGCCTTGACTATTTTCCCCTCCAGCCCAATATATTTTATCATTAACAGCAAAACCTCCCATTCTCACTTTAGGCTCGTCCAATGTTGAAACTGACCAGGAGTTTGTGGTTAAATCGTAAACATCTATTTTATCAAATAGCTGATGGCCACCAATTGTCCAAAGTCCTGTTTCTCCTCCAGCGAAATAAACTTTATTGTTAATCGCTACTGCTGATATACTGGTTCTTCCTTCACTAAGGGTTGCTGTAGACCATGTATTAGTGGAGAGATCATAAATATCCACTTTGTTGCTATAATGAAATGTTGCGAAGCTTTCGATCCAGTAACCTCCTGCAAAAAAAACTTTGTTGCCTATTGTGGTAGCTGAAATATAACCTCTCGGTTCACTCAGTGATGCAACCGACCACGAATTTGTTGCAGCGTCATAAATATCAACAGTTGCATATTCACTTATATCAACATCGCCATAAAAACTCGTGTGTCCTCCGGCAAAAAAGACTTTATTTCCAGCCGATACAGCTGCAATACCATGCCTTGCCACACTGAGCTCTGCTACGCTCCATGAATTAGAATTAATATCATATATATCAACTCTTGATTCACCTGCCCATGCAGATGGACCCTCTCTTGTATAACCACCAGCAAAAAATATTTTATTTCCAACTGATGCAGTTGCTAGTTCCATTCTCGGTTTAGAAAGATTTCCTAAAGGAGTCATGGTTACATTTACTACAGGTCTACCGCCTGTTAAGACTGTAAAGACAATATATTTTGTATTGTTTGATCCATTATTATCGGTTACTATGAGTGAGTAATTAAAAGTACCCTGAAATAATCCGGTTACTGTAGTGCTAGAGGAATTCGGGTTTGAAATTGTACCTGGGCCGCTCCAATGATATGAAATAATATTCCCATCGGGGTCATATGAACTACTCCCATCTAAAATTAAAGTTAGCGGTACCGCACTGCATGCCGGCAGGCTGGAATAAATTATTGAGTCATTTCCTGGGACTGCAACAGGTGGTAAATTGTTCGTGCTACTAGTTACCACGACAGTAGTTGTGTCTTTTGAAAACAACCCTCCTGCATCAGTTACTTTTAGTTCAAACTGATAAGTGCCTTGTATAAGATTCGTCACACTTGTTTGTGTAGCATTAGAGTTGACGATATTAAATGATAAAGGCCCGTTTATTTTTGTCCAGCTATAATTGGAAATATTACTATCTGGATCAAAAGAATTGCCACCATCAAGTAATACATTATTTATTGGTAAACGGATTGCTTGATCAAGTCCCGCATCTGCAATTGGTGGATGATTACTCGTTAATACTGAATCTACAGTTATCATAACTGTATCCTTTGCAGAAAGCCCATCGTTATCTGTTACTTTTAGTTCAAACTGATAAGTACCCTGTATAAGATTCGTCACACTTGTTTGTGTAGCATTAGAGTTGACGATATTAAATGATAAAGGCCCGTTTATTTTTGTCCAGCTATAATTGGAAATATTATTATCGGGATCAAAAGAATTGCCACCATCAAGTAATACATTATTTATTGGTAAAAGAATGGTTTGATCAGGTCCGGCATCTGCAATTGGTGGATGATTATTTGTTAATACGGAATCTACAGTTATCATAACTGTATCTTTTGCAAAAAGCCCATCGTTATCTGCTACTTTTAGTTCAAACTGATATATTCCTTTTGAAAGATTTTTTATAACAGTTGAAGATGAGGTGGCATTAATAATATTAAATGCAGCAGGTCCGGAAATTTTTTTCCAGAGCCATTCATTTATTGTTCCATCAGGGTCGGTGGATGCAGAACCATTTAAGAGAATACTATCGGTTGGCAGAGTGACGATTTGATCAATGCCAGCAACTGCGATAGGGGGTTTATTGCTATCTTTACAATTCTCACACGATGTTTCTTTTTTACACGAATAAAATACGGCATGCATTACAATCAATGATATCACCAATAAAAGAGATTTTTTTTTCATATTGTTGATTGCATGGTTAGAGAATTTAAAACTCCAATTTCCAAACCTGGCTTGAAACTGATCCGTTTAGATAACCACCGGCTACATAAACTGAATTGTTTACAGAAATAATTGTAGAAGAATTAATATTTACTGGCAATGCACCAATTGACCAGGTGCCTGTGCTTAAATTATAGATATCGATCCTGTTGTTTGTTATTGCAGCATTGTTATTACCTGTGAAAAATATCAATTTATCATTTGCCTGCACTGCATTAAAAAAAGTTCTTGGACTTATACATGCATAGCTGGAAGTTCCTGTGGATAGGTCCCTTATTTCAACATTATCTGATAATATAAATCCACCGTTTAATGCTGCATATTTATTTCCGCCTGCCCAGAATATTTTATTTCCTGCAGCAATAGATGCATGAGCCATTCTTGAATCTCCTTGAAATACGGATGTCGACCAAGTGTCCGTAACTCCATCATAAATGTCAATTGAGTTTAATACATTCAGCGAAACCCAATAACCAGCCGTACCTCCTGCGAAGTATATTTTATTTTCAATTGTTGTAGCACTATGATCCATTCTTCCGGTACCCATGGAAGCTGTAGACCATGTATTTGTTGAATTATTATAGATGTCAACCCTTGAGCTTCCAATAAGATTTGGTTCCCAATCACCGCCACCAGAAAAGAAAACCTTATCTCCTAAAGTAGTTGCTGTCATGAACTCTCTTTTTTTACTTAATTCAGCAATTGACCATAAATTGTTAACTGCATCATAGATATCAACCCGTGATGTTGTAATACCGTTATCATTATCTCCACCGCCTGCAAACAATATTTTGCTTCCAACTGATGCAACTGCCATGCCCTGTCTTTCCGGTATTGTTAGTTCTGCCGTTGACCATGTATTTGTTACAGTATTGTAGATATCTACTCTTGAAGAATAATGACCGAAAGGAACAAAGCCACCTGCAAATAAAATTTTGCCACCGGCTGTACCGCTGCTTAATGCAATTCTTGCTTCAGAAAGTGTGCCTATCGGAATAAGGTTTACATTAATAACAGGCCTGTTACTGCAAGGTTCAATAGCAGCTACCGGATGAACTGTAACTTGTACTGTGTCATGGGAGAATAATCCACCTGCATCCGTAACTTTTAATTCAAATTGATAAACACCTTCAGTAAGAGATGTTATTTGTGTTTGTGATGAAGCTGGATTTGCAATATTCAATGATGAAGGTCCCGAAATTTTTGACCATTGATACCCAGTAATATTATTTTCAGGATCTGTGGACTGTCCGGCATTAAGATTAACTGTATTATTGGGTAAAGTGATCTCTAGGTCTGCACCTGCATTGGCAACAGGAGGCTGATTGGCTCCTGTTGAATTTGTTACTGTTATGGTTACTGTATCTCTGCCAACAGCACCTTTATTATCTGTTATTCTTAATTCGAATTTATATACTCCAATAACCAATTGTTTTATTTTAGTGATAGCAGATTGAGAGGTAGTGATTGTAAAAGAAGCCGGGCCGCTGATGTGAGACCAATTGTAAGCACTGATATTTCCATCGGGGTCATATGAAGTACTTCCATCAAGAGTAACGCTATCCTGTGGTAAAAAAATAAAAAAATCATTTCCAGCTTTTGCCACAGGTTGTATGTTGTTGCAATCCATACAGGAGTTGTGTTTCCGGCAGGATATAAAAAAGCAAAAGCCCAATAATAAAAAAGGAGCAACTTTTTTGAAGAATAATTTCATATTAGTGATTTTATTAACTCACCAAACTTCAGTTGAATTTTACCTATTTGTACTTTATTAAAACATCTGATTGATGATGGTTTAATTCAAAGGTTGTCCTGGCAAATAGTTGTAGCTGTCCTGGTGTTGCCGAATACGAAATATGAACAGTATCTGTTAAATTGGGATCGAAATAACTCACAGGGATTCTTACCCATGGACTTTCGCCAGCACCCAATACAGCAATCTCTACATTTATTCCCCTGATAATTTGCTCCTGGGTTAATCGCTGTGTATTTATCTGTAGTTTATATCCGTTTGAAGCAGTATCCCACGGTTGATTATAAAAAACCTCCTGGTTGGGCGGTGGGGGAGGTGGGAGTACTGGGGAGCCACTTCCAGACCCGGAGTAAGTACTGCCATCTTTACTGCAAGATGAAATAACAAAAACAGTGAGAATCATTATGGTTACTGTTATTTTGGCTTTCATGATTTTTATTTTTACCTGTTATCAGTCTGGTTATGGAAATTTAACCCGTACGGTAACCTTTTTGCCAACTAGATCGGGAGTTTCGTTATTCGTCAGAATACGTAATGTTGTGAGATTACTATAATACCAATAATAAAAATCATTAGGAGCATATATAGGGCTGCGTTGTGCATAATACCAATCTGTGGAGTTTTCCAATTTTAATGAAACTTCAAACTGCCTGTATATGCTAAAAAGACCTGGCCTTGGAGGAGTCGTTACTAAAGTGAAATCTCTTTCCATACCCTCGTCGTATACCGTGTTCCAGGTAAGACTGTCAAATTGGAATGTCCTGCCACTCAAACTGTCTATTACTATTGGAGGCAGATTTGATGGCCGGGATGGCGGTGGTGGTGCAGTATAATCATAGCCATTTTTATTTTCATTCCCTTTATGACAGGAAGTAATAGCGATAAATAAAATTATTATATAACTTAAAAGATGTAATCTCATTTTCATGTTTTATGGTTTTTCTAACCAAAATATTTTGATAAACATTAATTCTCCAATAATGAATGTGTCGCTATCCAGTTGCCAACACTGTTTCCTAAATTTTCGCCATCGATACAAGCTTTTCGAAAATGATATCCTACATAAATTCTCGATAAAGAATTCTCTCTTGCAGCTTGTGAAAAACTTGTATAGCTTCTTGGGTTTCCAGGTAATGAAGTACTACTAAATGAAAAATTGAAATTATCCTTATCAAAAAAATGTTTCAACAATTCTGCTGCAGCACCACCAGCGGCGGCATGAGCAGAAGGATGATCAGCGATAGGTGGAATAGGAGCAACAAGTACCTGCCAGGTCGGATCAGCAATTGTATTAGGGTTACCATCAATATCTCCCAAAAGAATTGCAGTATATGGTCTCCAGAAGAAATGGATCATTTTTGTTTTAAGGCACGCAATGTATGCATCTGCAATACTCATCTGTAATAGTGCAAGCAGCCGTGCTGTTTTCCATGCGTCTATGTTTTTTTGTTCTATGATTGCTTTTGCAACTTTATTCCATCCGAATGCCGAACTTTCAACCCAAAATCTTGCAATTTTTTCCTGGTCTTCAGTACGGCCATTTGCACCGGTACATGTCGCACATCCTAATCTTTTTACTTCATTATAATCAGCAGTATATTCCGAACTTATTAAAGAATAAGGAGGTGGAACCACAAACTGGATACTGGTTTGTATACCAAATGGTTTTACATTACCCCAACCGGGTGAATCATAAAATCCATTTGCAGTAAAAGGAGGAGTGGAACGATATTCTCCCGGTAATGTGCCTTGAGTGATCGCAAATACTGCAGTGGCACTCCCATCATTAGCCCGGTTTTGAATAATTGCTTGAGCAGCTGCAATCCCTAATGCGATCCCTTTTGTTTTTGCTTCGCCGTTTGGAATTGAACTCAAAGATTGAACTAACAAATTATGAATAGAATCCTGTATCGATTGAGGTGTATTATTTGCAGGTGGGTTCAGTTTGCCAAAGAAAAAAGAAATAACATCATGTGCCGCCTGTGCTACTGCTGCATCCGGATCAGCATCTTTATCTCTTGCATTTAAAGCATAGCTTTTGTATTTAGGTACAATATTATTTAATGCATCATACATTGCCAGGTTAACCATAGCATAGTAATGGCTTTCACGAAATGGCGGGATGCGTGGTGCAGCTTGTAGTTGCAATGTTCTTAATACAACATAAGTGGCTGCATCATTCCAACGTAAAACCATTTCAGGACTTATATTACCGAAATGATTACCATTGTTATTTAAACCCGCTGCACTTGCAGGTTCAGTGTTTACTGAACGGTTTGAATTGTTTGTCTCTTTTTGACAGGAAGTAGCAAATAGAGTAGCGAATGATAAAAACAGAATTGTGTACTGTAATCTCTTTCTCATAAAAAAATATTAAGTGATGAAAAATTAGATTTGATTTTGATTGTGAAAGCAAAATAGAACTACATGGATTCAATTTCTAACCTTAATAGCTTAGTGCAATGTTTCTTAGAAATAAAGCCGACAAAGTGCTTTAATGGCTTTGGTAAAGACAATCCTGCCGTTTATCGGAAATAAAAGCGGTTGGTCTTTTTTACGATCTAGTTGTCCTGTGAACAAGAGTAAATTCTTATTTTGCAAGAGATAGCACCAAATGAAGGCTTTTAAAACCATTGATTTTATTTTTTCTCCCCGGTACCGTTTACGGCGACATATATTTTATTGGTTGCTGCACACAATTTTCTGGACAGTTCTGTTGAATTTTATGCTACGCCGCAATTCTGTATCCCAGGACTTTTCTCTTTGGCACAACCTCTTTAATGTATCGGGCTGGTTACCTGTTGTCATTCCCTATAGTTATTTACTGGCCTATTTTATTGTACCTAAATTTTTATTAAGGGGAAAATTCGTGCAATTTGCTTTCTCTGCACTGTTATGGATTATTGCCGGAGTGGCTATCAATTATTATTATAGGATTTATATTCTTGTTCCTGCACAAGAAGCCATGCACTTCGGCACTATTGCAAGAGGTGGTTGGCAACTTCCTTCCTATATGTTGCTTATTGTGCATGGAACAAATGTTGCCATCTTTAAATTATTTAAGTACTGGTTTAAAAAACAACAGGAATGGATGAAGGCAGAAAAAGAGAAAATAACCGCCGAATTGCAGCTGTTGAAGGCGCAGGTGCATCCGCACTTTCTTTTCAATACACTTAATAACATCTATTCGTTCTCATTGGAAAATTCGCCCAAAACTCCCGGTCTGATTTTGAAGCTTTCTTCACTGCTTAGTTATATGTTGTATGATTGCAGGGCAGAAGAAGTATTGCTGGAAAAGGAAATCGAAATAATGAAAAATTATATTGACCTGGAAAAAGAACGATATGGTAATAAGATTGAAATATCATGGGATATTGAAGGGGACATCAAAGATAAATTTATAGCTCCTTTATTAATGTTTCCATTTTTGGAAAATGCGTTTAAGCACGGCACTTCCGAGCAACTTGAAAAACCCTGGCTGAGTGTTGATATTTCAGTAAGACAAGATACACTTAGATGCAAAATTGCTAACAGCAAAAACGAGTATATGCCGGTTAATACCCACGGAATCGGGATGCAGAATGTACAAAAACGACTATCATTCATATACCCGGACAAGCATGAACTTAAGGTTAATGATGAAGGAAATTTCTTTGTAGTTTCGTTATTTGTTGAGCTAAAAGCAAAAAAGAATAGTCCGGTTATCTCTTCACAGAGTAATTTACATGCTGCTGAAAAAATTGCACTATGAAGCTGCGTTGCTTACTTATAGATGATGAACCTCCTGCTTTAAAGGTTTTGGCTTCTTATATTTCCAATATTAATGGGCTTGAAATTGTTGCCCAATGTAAAAATGCGATTGAAGCTTTGGATGTTCTGCATCAAAAAACTGTCGATGTTATTTTTTTGGATATAAAAATGCCCAAAATATTGGGCACCGAATTTCTAAAAAACTTATCCCATCCTCCGAAAGTTATTTTCGTAACTGCTTATCGTGATTATGCAGTAGAAGGATACGAGTTGGATGCGGTTGATTATCTCGTAAAACCTGTTTCCTTTGAACGATTTTTTAAAGCTATTACAAAACTAAACAGGGTAATTGACAAGGAAACTGTAACTACAACTGTTGAGTATAAGCCGAACCCTGAAGCGTTCGTATATCTGAAAGTAGATAAGGATATGAAAAAAATTTTTGTGAATGACATCATTTATATCGAAAGCTGGAAGGATTATGTAAAACTTTTTCTTTCAAACGGGAAAAATATTCTTGTAAAACAATCGATTAGTGCGATGGAAAACCTGTTATCCGATCACAAATTCATGAGGGTTCATCGGTCATACATGGTTTCACTGAATAAAATTTCAGGATATAATGGCCTTTCAGTTCAGTTGGATGCAAAAGAAATCCCTATTGGCCGTTTGTATAAGCAGGTTGTTATGGAAAGACTGCAAACACAATAGTTTTTAATTCAAATTTATTTTAATACCCAACTGACTTATCCAGCGGGCACTATTGCCGGGAATGGTGCTGGTTTGCAATGTCCAGGGCTTTCCATTGAATGGCCTGAATTGATATTGAGGAGTAAGCGTTGTTGTGCTGATAAAACTTTCAAATGTTATCAGCGGGTAGCTATCATTTGTTAAGAACCAGGTGTGTCCCCAGTTTTTGTTAAGCATATTCGTAAAGTTGAATACATCATAAGTAATTGTAAGTCCAACTTTTTTGTCTTTTATTTTTAAAGTAAAGTCTTGCTGTAACCTGAGATCAATAATATGAGTAAATGGAAGTCTTGCTCCATTTCGTTGCGAAAATTCTCCGCGGTGTTCTCTTAAATATTTATCGCCTTCAATAAAAACATTTAATGCATCTTTTTGCTGCTGTGGAGTATATGACACAGAACCTGTGATCGGGGCAAAGCTCATATTTATAAGATCATTTGTAGTTGGGATATAAATAAGATCAAAGTTTTCATTTCTTTTTCCATTATCGTTGATCATGCTATTTGTATACACATAACTATAGGGCGATCCCGACTGGCCGTTATAGAAAAGCGAGATGGTTGTTGCTGTTCTGTTTTTTGAATAATTTATTTTTTTTGAGATCCAGGTTGTAATGCGATGTCTCAGATCATTATCGGAAGTGGAAAGAGGAGCAAAGTTTCTGCCATTTACTGTTTCCATATTCCTCCATTGTGAAAGAACGAGGGTTTGAGGGCCGGTTATTTCAAATAAAAGGTTTGACCGGCCATAAGTATAGCTGCTGTTAAAGGAAAAACTATTTGCTTGTTTGTGAATAATGAAACTTAGACTGTATGAACTTCCTTTTTTACCATGATTATTTGCAAGTAACATGACCTGGCTAAATGGATTTATCCCATTGCTTTTTAATGGTATTTTGGTCGGAGCAGAATTAAGAGAATAGATATTTCTCGAATCGGGTAATGCCGATGTCAGGGTGGGTGGTAAAATATTTACATTACGGAAAACAGTTTCATGAATATTCTTTGTGAAAATTCCTTCTATTGAAATTGTCCAGTTGTTTTGCAATTTTTTTTCAGCAGTAAATGACGATCTGAAAACCGAAGGATACTTATAATGCTTAGCCATTAAGTTTAGTGCTCCTTTGAGATTGGATGGATCCATGTTTAATGATTCCGGAGTTGGCTGATTGTAAGGATCGGGATAAAATTGCGACGGAACAATATCGATATTGCCCGTACTGCTATTGAATACGTCAAAGGTCCAAGAGTTAATGGGGTGTCCAATAAATATTCCTGCCCCTCCTGTTAAATTTATCTTCTGATTTAATAAGTTATAATGTAAGCTGAATCGGGGGGAGAGTCCCCATTGCGCATCCATTGGTTTACCAGACCGCGCCCCTTCAAGATCATAATAACGTGAAATGATATTGATGGCAGTGTCATTAAAAAACTGGTCAATGGCCGGCTTTGATACGATTGAATTCACATCAAGACGGAGACCAAAATTTAGTTTAAGATTTTTACGAAGCCTGATCTCATCGTTTGCAAAAAAACTGCTTCTTAATGTGTGGAATTTTTCGGAGATCCTTGAATCCTGGTAAAATGCACGCTGGAGTCGGGAAGGTGCAATGATATTTACAAAATCACTTAGACTCCTGAATTGATAGGCACCAAAAAAAAACGATAAAAGCTGCAAGTTATAAGCTGAATAATTAATGTCTGTTCCAATTGAGTATACACTTTTCTTTTTAATGTAAGTAAATACATCAAACAAACTAAGATCAGAGGCTTTAAAATCATTGCTGTCTGTGTTGGCTTCGCTTCCAAAACTGAGAGTGCCATTACCATCAAGGATGGTAACTGAAGGAAACGGCTCCCCGATCCATTTCCGAACTTCAGCAACATTGGTAAAAGTTAACAGCAAGCGATTATTCATGCCGGGTTTTAAAAAACGCAACCATTCAAGGGATGATGAATGTGTGCAGGAGGGTAAGATGATCCCATTGTTGTCAAAAGAAATAGCATTGGCGCCGCTGGGACGGGGAGCTGTCCTTCGACTGGCATAGCTATAGCGATAGCTCAGCATGAATTTATCTTTTAAAGAAGCATTCCAGTCCAATTTTAAATTTAATCGTGTTGCATCTAATTCATCTTTTGTTTCCAGAAAAGATCCCGGGTCATATTGATAAGTATCATGAATAAAACCTGACAATAGCTCCAATTGCTGCTGGTTGCTGTTGCCGCGATAATCAGCCATATTAAATGGTTGCGGTCTTGATTCGGATTGTCTTTCAACTAACGCAAAATAAAATAGTTTGTTTTTTATCAGGGCTCCGCTGTTCCATGCTCCAAAAACCTGGTTAAAAAATGTTGATAAGCGGGGGCGATAATAATTACCCGGTTCATTAGGCTTTTCGACAGGTTGTGGCGATCGGCCTGCAAGGTTTTCATTTCTGAAATAATACCAGGCTGAAGATTTGGTCTCGTTGCTGCCAGAACGGGTAATTGCATTAATGCTTCCGCCGGTAAAATTGCCGTATTGTACATTGTAAGGTGATAGCAAAACATTTATTTCTTCGATCGATTCAATGGAAACAGGAGGTGCACCTGTTTGCCCGCCATTCATTCCGTTTACAGACGTTCCTTTTATGTCAGTATTGTTTGCTCCGTCAATAAAGAAAGCATTAAAGCGGTTGTTTTGCCCTGCCAATGACATGACGCCTTCGCCATTGACCTTTGCCTGGGGTACTAGTCTTATATAATCCTGGAAGCTACGGCCGATTGAAGGCATAGACTTTAATACCGTGCCGGTAATAATTGTTTCTACACCGCTTTTATTCCGGTTATCGGATCGGGCATTAATAATAACCTCATCTAAGGCAATATTTTTTTTCTTTAAAGTAAAATCAGCTATCTCAGAGTTATTTATAAAAAAATATTCACCTGTTAGATGAATGAACAAATCATTTTTTTTTAATGTTTCATAACCAACAGAAGAGAAAGTTATACTGTATGGCCCGCCGGGTTTGAGGTTGAAGAAATAGAAATAACCGTCTTTATTTGTTAGATTAACATATTTGTTTTGCGTGGGCTCGTGAATTATTGTAACTGTAACATTAACTTGAGTTTCATTACTGTCTGAAATCACTCTACCGGAAGCACGGCTATTGGTTTCCTGAGCATAAAGACCGGAAATTAAAGTTGATAAAAAAGCCCCAATAAATAGCAAACGAAATAGGAAATAGTTACGGACCATGGTTTCGGTTTCAAAGCTCCCAAATTAATTAAAAGATTTGTGGAGGGCAATTTAATTAGACGAACAACCATTTTTTTAGATAACCGCCATTGATATTTTTTAAATGGCTTTTATTCTTTATAGGGGAGTAGTTTTTTCAATAATATTTCTTTCTTATTTCTTGCGACATCAATAGAAGTTCCATCACTCATTACCAAATAGCCGCCTTCACCTTTAATGTATTTTTCAATTTCATTCAGATTAACAAGATAGGAGCGGTGTACCCTGATAAATGAATGCTGTTCCAGGATCTCTTCTATTTCTTTTAATGAACGGGTGACCAGTAATTTTTTCCCGCCTTTCAATTTTATTTCTGTGTAGTTATCGTCCGACTCGCAACTGACTATTGTTTCAATCGGTATCATCTGTAATCCCTCCATGGTTGGCAATGCTATTTTACTTGCGGGATTGGAGTTTTGTTTCAGTTTTTCCATCAGTATTTCCAATTGCTGCGGAATTGTTACCTGTTGTCTTTCTTTTACTTTTTGTACAGCTTTTTTTAGTTCTTCCCTGTCAATAGGTTTGAGTAAATAATCTATAGCACTGAAACGGATCGCTTTTAATGCATACTGATCATAGCTGGTAGTAAAGATGAGATGAAAATTTATAGCTGGTAATTGTTCCAGCATTTCAAAGCCATTCATCTTTGGCATTTCTACATCGAGAAAAACAAGATCAGGTGAGTGCTGGCGGATGGCGGTTAATCCATCAGAGGCATTACTGCAGATACTTGTAACTTCTGCATCCGGGCAGTCGGATTCAAGCATTGCTGCCAATATCTCGCAGCAATAAGGTTCATCATCTATAATGATAGCTTTAAGCATATATACCCCCATCCCCTAAAGGGGAGTTTTGTGAACATTCTTTTTTATTCATACCATTTCTTCAACTGATTCTTTATACATGATCTTTAATTGTACTCTTGTGCCGGAAATTTCTCCATGTTCGTTTCTTAGATCTTCAATCTCATAAAATGTACCTCCGGTTGTACCCTGGTTCAATAATGATAATCTTTCTTTGGTAATTTTTAGTCCCATTGATTTTTCTTTTTCAGCTGACTTGCTTTTGAATTCTTCGGCTTTTTCCCTTCCTACTCCATCATCTGTAATTGCACAATGTAAAACTCCGTTTGTTTCATTTAGTTCAATATTTAAATGTCCATGCCCGTCTTTGTGCATCAGCCCATGCCAGATCGCATTTTCACAGAAGGGTTGTAAAAGCAGGGGAGGAATAAATACCGAGGAGTTTTCAATGGCATTGGTAGTAGTGATATGATAATCGAAAGCATTTTTAAAACGTAACCTTTCCATATCCAGGTAAAGTTTCAGCATTTCCAGTTCATCTTCCAGCGGTACCAGTTTTTTTTGTGAGTGAAGCAATACCATTCTTATCAATCTCGAGAAACGTGTAAGATAATCGGATGCTGCGGTAGTTTCATTTTTAAAAATGAAACGATTGATGGAGTTAAGACAATTAAAAATAAAATGCGGGTTCATCTGGGCACGGAGGGCTTGCATTTCCAGTTCAGCAACTTTTTGCTGAAGCTCCGCCTGTTCTTTTTTGATTAAAAGCTTTTCGTTTTTACGTTTCAAAGAAAAAACTCTGAAAACAAAAACCCCCAATAGTATAAACAGCAAAAGCCCTCCAAGGAGGGCATTGCGGATGAAGGCTTGTTGTTTCAATCGCTGGTCTTTTAAGTTGTTTTCTTTATCTGAAAGGATTAGTTGAGATTGGGTTTGATTTTTAAGCAGAAGTTGTTGCTTTAGTTCCTGGTCTTTAATCTGTAGTTGCTGCCCTTTTATTTCATTGTCTTTATCTAAAAGGCTGAGTTGCGCTTCATTTTGTTCTTTTATTAAAAATTGTTGTTGAAGCTGTTGTGCTTTAATCAGGTTGTCTTTTTGAAGTAATTGAATTAAACTGGTTTTTCTCTGTTCCTGGGATTCATTTTTTAAAGCGTTTAGTTTAAAATAAAATTGACGAGTGATCAGTGAGTCTTTGAGTTTGGTGTATTGTTTCAAATATGTGAAGGCGCTGTCAGGTTGTTTTAAGTTAGAATAGATATCCGAAAGAAGTTTATAATTAGTAATCATGAGCAATCGCCCATTCATTTGCCTAAGGTAAATCTGTGCTTCTTTGGCATATTGTAATGCCTGTTCATATTTTTTCTCGCCATTTGATGCATTGCCTGCTATCATGAGTGTTTGCGCAATAGGCGGAGTGATCCTGTTTATTGTTTTCAAATTTTTATAGTAAGGAAGAATCAATGAAAGAGCTTTTGAGTACTCTTTAAGATCGAGATACAAATATCCAAGATGCATTTTGCCGAAATTGTTTGGATTGTTATCTGTAAACTGGAAGTCCTTTAAGTAGTACATAGCCGAATCATAATTCCCAAGTAAACGATGTACATCGCCAATCTCTGCCATCCATGGGTTCCTTGAAGCAGAATCAAATGCTGATGGATAATATTGACGGCCGTAACGAATAGCCGCTAATGCTCCTTCATAATCGCCTGCAGTTTTGTAGAGTCTTGACATCCAGAAGTAAGCCTGCCCGGCTGATCTAGTCTTTGCGCTGCCCGCGGGTTTGTTTTTGAAATATTTTTCAATTAGAGATACACTTTTCTTTAATGTGGCAATACCTTTTTCAAATTCACCATTTGTTTCATAAGTTTTACATAATTCATTGGTCACTGTCAATTCTTGCTCTATATCCCCTGCCTCATGAAGGTATTGCATGGATTGTAAGTATGCGAATTCCGCTGATCGGTATTCATATTGGCGATAGTAAAAATTACCTAACTGTACATATAAATTACCTACAGAAGATTTATCTCCAGTCATCTTGTAGTAATAAATGGCCTTGTCTACTTGCTCCCTTACTTCAGGAGTAATCCCTTTTTCTGGCGCATTTATTCCTGCAAGTAATTGATATAACCAGGCAAGCTGACCTTCATTTCCTTTGCATTGTTCACATTGGGAAATGCCCAAATGACCGGTTATTTTTTTAGGCATTGATTTTTCATAGTAGTAGATCGCTTTCTCAACATTATTTTTAAACTTCGCTTGATCGCCTTTCCAACGTTCGAGCCATTTCAACATGTCATATACATCTCCAGCCAATCTGTAATCTTTTATTTCTTCTCCAATTTGTATTGCTTTATTTGCATAGTTATAAGCCTCTGTATAATTGGCTTCAGAATTATTATTGTTTCTATTATCATCTACACGGCCTCCAAAGCATTGGGCTTTCCATAAAAGTGCATAGCCTAGTCCTAGTTTGTAACCAGAATTTTTTGCAAGTTTATAGGCCTCTTCAGTGTACATACAAGCTGTGTCAAGCTGTTTATCATCCTCATCCCAGATATCATAATAGGCTTCTGCAAGAAGGTTCAAGCAATCTATTTTTTTATTTCCTTTTGCAGTCTTAAGTTCATTTTTAGTACTGTCAATAATTTTTCTGGTAGGCTCCTGGCCATTCAGGTAAGAAAATAAGAAAAATGAAAGGCTAATTAAAATGAATTGTTTTCTCATAACAAAACCCTCATGCCGGTTTAGGTTAAGAAGATGGTGGATAGAAGTTACGAAAAGAACGGCAATCGGATAACCGAAAATAGAATGTGGATATACTTTTTTATAGCCAGAATGGGTAGATAGCAGAATTTATGGGTGAGTGTGATAGAAAAATGGGTAAGAATTTATTTGCAATAGATTTGAAAGCTTTTGTAATTTGAGGAATGAGGATCAAGGATAAACGTGTTGAATCAACTGTTACAGTTTCTTCCTTTCAATAAAAAAATACGCTTGTGAATAATTACACGACGAAGTATAAAAATCTGCATCTATGGATGATCATTCCCATACTGATCATGCAAGCCGGAATATTTCGAGATTACTGGGGCGATTTTTCAGAGAACGCCTGGTCTGTGCATGTTCATTACATAACGGGGACTATCTGGTATTTCTATTTGATCATTCAACCTTATTTTGCTACCCATGGGCAAATGGCAAGACATCGTACCAATGGTATCATCGGCATGTTTATAGCCGGTGCCGTTTGCCTGACGGCGTTAAGCATGATGCATCGTGATATTGCGAGTGCTGAACATTCAGTGATCAGAAGGCAGGACTTTGGTCCGTTCGAGCCCTGGTTTTTCTTTGGTGTGGCTGCAGTGGAAATTGTAATGATGACAGCATTTGGATATGCGGTTATCAAAAGTATAATTCACAGGAAGCAAGTGGAAGATCATTCATGGTGGCTTATATCAACGGTGTTTATTATTATGATGCCTGCCCTGGGCCGTGGGGTACAATTTGTGTATATTGGACTGAATGGCCAGCATTGGCCCAATATTGATATAATATTTCCGCTTTATATTGCTGAAGGGATAATCCTTACAATGTTGCTATTGGGTGCATGGAAATATGGAAAGCTAAAGCATCCTGCTACCTGGTTGGCTGTAGCTGTGAATGTGTTTAATCTTTTTCTGGAACCCATCGGAAGATCAGAAGCAGTGCAATCCTTTTTAAAAGTATTGATCAAAGGCTAACGGAGTTTCTTGTAGTAAAATAATTTTTTATTTGAATCAGGCTATTTTTGAAGTATGAGATGCCTGTTATACTGTTGGCTCCCCTTCTTGTTTATTGTTCGGAATGGTGAGTTGAAAAAATATACTATTACTGGTTTTGCACAAGGTACTACTTACTCTATTACCTATTATGCAACAGATAGCATAGTTATAAAAAGACAAGTTGATAGCATCCTTGACAAAATTGATAGTTCGCTTTCACTGTATAAACCTTACTCTATAATTAATCAATTCAATAATTCCAGGACTGGCAGAAAAATTGATAACCATTTTGTAAACGTGATAAAGAAGTCAATTTTAGTTTATCATGAAACAAATGGACTTTTTGATGTTACCGTTAAACCACTTGTTCAGGCCTGGGGTTTTGGGGTGACTAAAACTGATTCTTTGCCGGGGAAAAAGGAGATTGAAGCAATAAAAAAATGTGTTGGCACAAACAGGCTGCTACTGGAAAAAAATTATTTGTCCAAAAAAGATAGTTGCGTGCAGGTTGATTTGAATGGAATTGCACAAGGTTATTCAGTTGATGTGATTGCTGATTTTATTGAAAAGAATGGGATTAAAAATTATCTCGTTGAGTTGGGAGGAGAAATAAGAGTGAAAGGCAGAAAACAACCTTCGGGAGAAAAAATGAAGATCGGGATTGAATCGCCGGATGAAGATGAATTCAGGGATCATCCGATGCAAAAAATAATTTCACTGGAAAATGGCGCTATCACTACATCCGGCAATTACAGAAAGTATTATGAAAGCGATGGGAAGAAAATTACGCATATCATTGATCCGAAAACGGGCTACCCTGTACAGAATGAACTCATAAGCGTTACTGTTTATGCAAAAGATGGTATGACTGCCGATGCCTATGACAATGCCCTTATGTTGATGGGCTTGAAAAAAGCTCTGCAGTTTATTGAAAAACGAAAAGAACTTGCTGCTTATTTTATTTATAAAGACAAGACAGGAAAAATTGCCGATACTGCAAGTTCCCGCTTTTATAAACTCATGAATCCGTAACTTCATCCCGTCTATGAAAAGAAGGAATTTTATAAGTAATACTGGCCTATTTGCCGCTGGAGCATTAATGCACAACAAGCTTTTAAGTTTATACGGCTCTACACAACCTGGCGATATTATTAGTATTGGTATTATCGGTAGCGGTGATAGGGGAAGAGGTCTTGCCGATACTCTAAATTCAATGCCTGAAAAATTTTCCATCAAAGCAGTCTGTGATATACTTCAGTTCAGGTTGGATAATATGAAGAATGCTGATAAACAGGGAAGTTTTCAATATCACAAAGAGTATAAAAAAATATTGGATGATAAAACGATTGATGCAGTTATTATAGCTACACCGCTATACAATCATTTTGAAATTGCTGCGGATGCATTAAATGCAGGTAAGCATGTTTACCTTGAAAAGGCTATGACTTATAATGCTGCTCAAACAATTGAACTTTCAAAACTCTGTACTCAATATTCCAAACAAATTCTGCAGGTTGGTCACCAATACCGTTACACACCACTTTATTTTAAAGTAAAGGAGATGATCGATAAAGGTTATCTCGGGAAAGTAGTACATATTGAAACCCGTTGGGATCGTAATTGGAACTGGCGTCGCCCTGTGCCGGATGGATATACTGACAGGCAGATCAATTGGCGGATGTATAAAGAGTATTCAGGTGGTTTACCAGCTGAATTATTATCGCACCAGGTTGATTTTATCAACTGGGCCTTTGATACACATCCTGATGAAGTACTGGGCACAGGTGGTATAGATTTTTATAAAGATGGCCGTGAGACTTTTGATAATGTACAGGCTGTATTGCGTTATAATAAAGATGGAATGATCGGAAACTTTGGAGCTACCTGTGGCAATGCAAAGGATGGATATATTTTTAAACTGAAAGGAACAAAAGGAACAGTTGAGTTATTAGTGGATGAAGGAATTTTTTATCCTGAAGCTACAACTAAAAAGGAATTGGAAACAGTAGACGGAGTTGCCGGTGCAACAAAAATTGAGTGGAATAAAGATGGTGGCATTCCTATCATTAAAGAAAAACTGAAAGATGGTAGTTGGTATGCACTGCAGGAGTTTTATAAATCTGTTACTGAAAAAATAAAACCAGTTTCAAATGTTATTACAGGTGGTAAAACAGCTATCTGTGTGCATATGATGAACCAGGCCATCTTCAATCACGGAATTGAAAAATGGAAACCGGAATATAATATCGCATAAATTATTAAGTATGAAAAAAACAATTCTGCCTTTAATCTTATTGATTTCATTATGTGTTAACAGCCAGAAACCGGGTTGGGAATATTTATTCGATGGCAAATCACTTAACGGATGGAAACAAATGACCGGCTCAGCAAAATATGAAGTGGAGAATGGGGCTATCGTAGGTACTGCGGTACCCAACTCGCCGAACTCCTTTCTGGTTTGTGAGAAAAAATTTACAGGCGATTTTATCCTGGAAATGCAGGTTATGATGGGTGATACTATAACCAATTCGGGTATTCAGTTCAAAAGTAATTTTGATCCCACTGCAAATAAAGGCGCCGGAAGAATATACGGTTACCAGTATGAATTAGATCCCTCTGCAAGAAGATGGAGTGCCGGTGTGTATGATGAAGGAAGAAGAGAATGGTTATATCCTGGTTCATTAAATTCAAAAGCGCAGGTTTATTTTACTCCTAATGTATATCACACAATAAAAATCGAATGCATCGATAATACAATTAAAACATGGCTTGATGGCGCAGCAGTGAGTTATGTAGTGGATACGTTAACGGCTAATGAAGGATTGATCGCTTTGCAGGTACATTCCATTGGTAAACCTGAGCATGCAGGTATAAAAATTTATTGGAAAAATATTTTGATCCGGACAGCGGGCCTGGCACCGTCACAATTTCCCAAAGGCATTTATGTCGCTAATCTTAAACCTAATACCCTAACGGATTTTGAAACGAAAAGCGGGTGGCAGTTATTGTTTGATGGAAAAAGCAATAAGGGCTGGACAGGGGCTTATAAAAAAACATTTCCTGAAAAAGGGTGGGAGATACGAGATGGTATTTTAAAAGTATTGCCATCCACAGGTCGTGAGTCAACTAATGGAGGTGATATAGTGACGACAAAACAGTACAGCGCATTTGATCTTTCATTTGAATTTAAATTGACACCCGGCGCTAACAGCGGACTAAAATATTTTGTGACGTTGAGTGAAAATAATTCCGGCTCTGCAATTGGGTTGGAATACCAGTTACTTGATGATACATTGCATCCCGATGCAAAAATGGGAATTGACGGAAATCGTACGTTGGCTTCATTGTATGATCTAATAAAAGCACAAAAGACGACACGTTTTATTAAACAGCCGGGCAACTGGAATACAGCCCGGATCATTGTTTATCCTAACAATCATGTAGAGCATTACCTGAATGGTGTAAAAGTGCTGGAGTATGAAAGAGGTTCACAAGCTTACCGTGATCTAGTTGCTATCAGTAAATATAAAGTATGGCAAAATTTTGGTGAAGCTAAGCAAGGCTATATTCTTTTACAGGATCATGGGAATGAAGTGAGCTTCCGAAGTATTAAAATTCGTGAGTTGAAATAACCTGTGCATCAGATCTTTGGTTCCCATCCCTTCTGATAGCTTCTTCTCCATAATTTCATTGCTGCATTATCATTCAGTATATGCCCGTTCCTCGGATCGCAATGCAAAGTATGTCCAGTCCGTTGTGCAATACTTGCCAAATGACAAAGCAAAATACTTTTATGTCCTTCATCAATCGGTGAATTGACTTTTGATTCACCTCTAATACTATCAACAAAATTATTGAAGTGGAAGAAATCAAGATTGCCTGTTGCACTTACTGCATTGGTGCCGTCATTTTGTGTAGCTGTCTTTACTTCCTTTACCAGTTTATTATCTGCATCAAAAATTTTATAGTCATCATTGCCGGCATTGATCAATGTTCCCTTATCTCCATAAATTACAAATCCACGACTGCCGCCTTCTTCATGCATTTTGTTGCAACTCCTGGATTCCCATGTTATCGCTTTTTCATTTCCGAATTCAAATGTGGCTACCTGCGTATCGGGAGTTTCCCAATCATCCTTAAAAGCATAACGGCCACCGGCTGATGTTACTTTGGTTGGATAATCAGCATTTAAAAACCAGCGGCACATATCTATTTCATGTGTTCCGTTATTACAAGTTTCGGATGTGCCCCAATGCCAGAACCAATGCCAGTTGTAATGAACATAGTTGTCTTTATAATCTTGTCGTGTTGCCGGGCCTTGCCATAGATCCCAATCCAATGTGGATGGTACAGGAACTATTTTACCATGCCCAATACTTTTCCTATTATTCGCATACCAGCTTCTTCCGAAATAAGCATTACCGATTATTCCATCTCTTACTTCTTTTACTGCATTGATAAGATTCGGCATCGAACGGCGTTGATTTCCCATTTGTATCAATTGCTTTGGATATTTTTTTATTGCCTGTATCAACAATTCACCTTCGTAGGGATTATGACTGCAGGGTTTTTCTACATAAACATGTTTTCCATGAGTAATTCCAAGTATAGTTGCAGGCGCATGCCAGTGATCGGGTGTAGCGACAATCAGTGCATCAAAATCTTTTTTATTTACCAGTTCACGGATATCTTTTACAATCGTTGGCTTCTTATCCTTTTTCTCAAATGGTTTCAATCCGTTTGCGATCGCTTTATCTTCCACATCACAGAGATATGCCACTTCTACATTTGTAAGTTGTGAAAAACACTCAGCAAGATAAGCGCCGCGGCTATTAACTCCCATTACAGCAACAAGCACTTTATTCGAGGGTGCATTTTTCCCAAATACAGGAAAGTTAAGAATTGTAACTCCTGCTGTAGCAAGCGATGTGTTTTTAATAAATTCTTTGCGGTTCATAAGTTGATATTATAAATTTAAAGTTAATGATTAAGTTTGTCTCAATGTTATTGTGAGGAATCTATTGTAAAGCTAAAACCAACTATATGCTTAAGCAGTCTTCAATGCCTGTTAGTTTAACCGAACGTTCCGATATTCTAGATGTACTTCGTGGCTTCGCTTTGTTTGGAGTGATGATGGATAATCTTTTTGGATTTACGGGTTGGGGTTATTTGACTGACTCCAGTCGTGAAGCACTTTCTACATGGCCTGCTGATGGCTTAGTCGGTTTATTCGAGCAAACTTTTATCAATGGAAAATTTTACAGTTTATTTTCCTTGTTGTTTGGCATTGGATTTTCCATCATTTTAATTCGAAATGAACAGAAAGGTATTAATCCATTAAAAATATTTTACCGAAGAATATTTATACTGCTTTTGATCGGTGCTTTTCATTTGTTTGGATTATGGGAAGGCGATATTCTTTTTTTATATGCTTTAATTGGGTTGATCTTACCATTATTCAGGAAGTGTTCGGATAAAACATTATTGATCCTTGCATCCGTATTAATTCTTTCTCCGATCCTACTTGATTGTATTTATATGCTATTAAATGGAAAACCAGGAGAATTTCTGGAAAAAATTGCATTTCGTATTGATGAAAATAACGGAATTGTCGGTGATGGATACCGCGATTATCTCTATAAAGATGGAAGCGGATGGCAGGAGTGGAGAAACTGGCAGGAATCTGGTTTTTTATATCGCTACTCTTATATTCTTGATAGCAACCGCATCCCAAAAGTGCTTGGTATGTTTTTAATCGGATTTTATGCCGGAAGAAAAATGATGTACATACAACTTGAAAATTATGTACAGCTTTTTAAAAAATTACGTTTATGGGGTTTTGTGATTGGAATACCATCTGCAATCGCTTGTACATATTTTGAATTTTTTCAAAAACAAATTCCTAACCCAATTGGCATTTTTCATACAATTTTTTATGCTACTAGTGTTGTTCCTCTGTGTTTGGCTTATGTTTCTGTTATCTGTTTACATTGGATAAAAACGAAAGGAAATAGCAAATTAAAAGTGCTGGCGCCAATGGGCAGAATGGCATTGACAAATTATTTAATGCAAACGATAATTGGGATCACTCTTTATTATGGTGTAGGTTTTGGATTTGGTGGAAATATCGGCCCGGCAATATTTGTCCCGATCGGTTTAGCGGTTTATGCATTGCAAGTGTTGTACAGTAATCTTTGGTTCAAATATTTTAATTATGGACCATTCGAATGGATATGGCGTATGCTGACTTACGGAAAGTGGTTACCATTAAAAAAATGATCGTTATGCCGGCGCAGTATATTTTTCTTTTATCAAATTGAGAACTCTTTCTTTTGATCTTGCCGGGTCAGTTTCCTGTTCTTCTATTTTTTCTGTCGCATCAGCAAGTTCATCATCATGCACAGCATTGCGAAACCAATCAGAATATTCTTTTTTGCCGAGATGGTATATCCAGGTGTCATCATCCACACCTTCTGCCATTTGAATAAACAGCATAAGGTTGTTGGCTTTTAAATTAAGTTTATTGCCGGGCCCCTTGAAATAAAAACTGTTATCCTGCATATCGCCAGTCGCATATTTTTTCTTATGTCTTTGCATAAGCTGTGCAGGCTTTTCTATACGCACCGGAATTGGATCGCCTTTATCAATTTCCCATATCCATGCTTCACCTTTATTCAACTCTTTAATTGGTATGTCAGGCATTGAGTTTTTCTTAAGCCGGGCATATTGATTGATGATGTTCTCAGGTTCTTTTCCAATTGCAATTGCCAGGTCTGTATGCGATACAATTGCCGGATTTATCAATTCCGGTTCGGTAGTCACTAACATGAAATTGTTAAGATCCCTTGGAATATTAAAGAAAGATTTTGTAGCCGCTTTAGGAATAAGATGGTGTGCCTCATCAAAGATGAACCAATGCGGATGACCAAAACTTTTTCTTAATTCCAATAAAGCAGCAAGCAGACTATTAAAAAACTCGGGGCGATCGTTAAGGGGAATTGCAAGTGTATTGACAACTACATTTTGCAACGGATTTGTAAGCAGGTTCATTATCTCTTCAATAACCGGTAAATGGGTTGCATCACCTATCGTAACTGCACCCTGCAATTCAGAGTAATCACCTTCCGGATCGACCAAACAAAACTGGTATTTTTTTGCAATCAATGTTTCTAAAAAAAATGTCGTGAGTGTTGTCTTGCCGCCTCCAGATTCACCGGCTAATAAAATACCTAAGCGATAGGGGCCGATCTTATATTCATCACCATCAAATTTTTTTCCAAAATTAAGATAATGTTTTTCCAGTTTTTCATCCAGTACGTGAAGATCATCCTTTAATAGTTGGTTTATCATTTCAGTAACACCATCTCCATGATCACCATTAGTTACCCAGTCAACTGTTTTCTTTAAAGCGGGCAATGCATTCTGCACAACAACGGCACACTCTGCTGCTTGTAACATGGCACTGTCATTTTCGGCATCACCAATTGCAACTACATTATGCATGGAATAATTTAATTCTTTCAATACAGATGAAAGCCCTTTGGCTTTATTAATGCCCGCGGGTAAAACCATGACTGCACCTTTATTGAATATAACCTGTCTTTCGATCCCTGATCTTTTTATTGATTCCAATACTGTGTTTTGATGAGGTTCCCAGGTAGCTACAATAACTCTTCCAACTGAGAGTGGCATTACGTTTTGTTTTTTCAGATCATTTATAAAAGACTCAGGAGGTCTTTCGCCCAGTAATCTTTCTTCTAACGTGGCTGGATTATAAATGAGAGCTCCGTTCTCGGCAACAATACGATCAAACAATAAATGTTCAGGGAAAATTGATTTAAGTTCATCAAGTTCCCTTCCGGTTACCAGTATTATTTTTCTTTTGGACGCTTTTAATTGCCGTAAAGATTCAATTGTTTCTTCTGAAACTCGTCCATGATGTGCTATCGTTCCATCGTAATCAAGGGCTACAACCTGGTATCTCATTGACTGTTATTTTATGTGTAATTCTAACAGCCAATTTTAATACCAACAATTATTGGGGAAAATGATTGTTGAAAAGAATAAAAGAAGTTGTAACGATGAACTTATTTCACTCTATAAACAGGATACTGCAAGTAAACCGGTTCAACCCATGGAGAGTTTTCATAAACGAAGTTCAATTGTGCCCTTCCACTTTTTGCAAATGCGGTATCAGATGCTACACGTTGGCTCAGTTTTGTTTGTAAATCAGGATTTTTTTTCAGGTAATCCGCAGCAATATCTTCAAATGCATAAGCACTGTATCCTTCTTTTTGACCGAGTATGCCATCAAAAAAGTTCCATGCGAAATAAGAGTCTTCGGCCTGCGGCTCTAGTGTTTCAATCAGGAAACGATTGGCAACCTGGTTAAGAGGAATATAGTAATCTCCTTTTTTGAATTGTATTTTCTTCATACTACTACTTAGTTTCACTTCGTTGTTCATGTGATGCATTTCATATTGACGTGGCATCGCTTTGTAATCATCGATACGGTAGACCTCTACTTCAATCGTTGTATCTTTTTTCAATTGTGTCATCTGTACTTTATTCAGCTTTAGCAGATCTATTACTTTCCACCAACCCTGTGGAATGATATAAGCTTTTGGTTTTTGTACAAATGTTTTAGGAGGGAAATAGTTGAATATTTTTATTTTCTTTTCGTAAGGTTTGTTGCGGTCATAATATAATCTTGGCAAACCGGAGACTTCACTGGGTTTGCGACCTGCTTCATATCCTTTATAAGTTATTTCCTTAAACTGCGAACGATCAAGCGACCAACCGATAGGAAATTCAACTGCTGATTGAACTGATCGTTTGGTTTGATCACGCAAGTTCCTGATCGTTTCTTTATTCTTTGTTGTGAACTCGATGAATGATTGCATTAAAGCATAAGTGGCTTTTACACGTTGATCATAAGGTTTCAACATATGCGTTTCGGGAACAAAAGAGAATGTATGCCATAAAGCAGCATAGCCGCTGCTGTATCTCGGGCCATCCCAATATTCAGGCCAGCCATTATCAGGTGTGTCGCCGAATGAATTAACATAAGGGATCAGATCATAACCTTTTGTTTTCATTGAAGCATAAATGCCCGGTTCCAATTCTTTTTTAAGGTAATCACCCATCGCACCACCAAGCTTGCTGCTTTGTGTGCTGAGTAAAGTCATCACATGTTGGTAATCGGCTCCGTTGCTTACATGATTATCTATAAAAATATCCGGATCAGTTAAGTGAAATATTTCTACAAATGCTCTTGCATCTTTTGAATCACATTTAATAAAGTCACGATTCAAATCAAGGTTCTGGCTGTTGCCACGAAAACCAAATTCTTCAGGGCCATTTTGATCAACACGATAGTTTGCGCTGCGGTTGAGACATCCACCGATATTGTAAATAGGAATGATTGCAAGAACAATATTATCGGGTAGTGAAAGTTTATTTGTTACTATATCTCTTACCAGCAGCATACTTCCATCTACGCCATCAGGCTCGCCGGGATGTATGCCATTGTTGATAAGAATTACCGATTTATTGTTCTTGCGAATATTATCAAAATTATAATCGCCATTATTTGCAATGACGATCAAATGCAAAGGATAACCCGCATCGGTCATGCCCATCGTAAGCATTTTTACTTTGCCACTTTTTTCGTCAAGCTTTTTCCACCAATCAACAATTTCAAAATAAGTTGGTGTTTGTGTTCCGTTACTTTGTTCAAATTTTGTAGTGATATTTTGTGCAAAGAGATTAAAGGATGCAGTGATGCTAATAAGCAGCAATATTTTTTTCATGTTGTTTGTTTAAATGCCGAAAGTATTACCGGACGTACAACAGCAAAATAGTAGTACAGACGCTGGTTTCCAAAAATAAAAAAAGGCACCCCATAACGGAATGCCTCTTAAATAATTTATTCGCTTAAGTTATTTAACTGCGTTTACCTTTTTAGTCAGCTTGCTTTTCAGGTTTGCTGCCTTGTTTTTGTGGATGATGCCACGTTTAGCCAGTTTGTCGATCATGCTGGAAACTTCAACGAGCTTTTTACCTGCTGTAGCTTTTTCGTTCAATTCCTTGAGGTCACGAATTGCATTACGGGTCGTTTTTCCGTAATATTTATTTCTTTCTGTTCTCTTAGCCGCCTGGCGGGCATCTTTTTTTGTAGCACTGTGATTAGCCATTTACTCTTATTTTTAAGGAGGGCAAAGGTAGGGTTGGGCACTCTATCAGCCAAATTTTCAAGACTTTAATTATAAAAAAGCTGCCCACACTCTGAACGGCAGATAAATCAAATTCAGAAACCCAATAAGGCCATTTTTCTGAACTCCGTAAAGCCCTCAAAATGACGGCTTTTTCGGTTTTTTGGCTGATATTTGCCTTCAACCCCGCCCATTACCATTTAAGTGGAAAAGGAGTTAGAAACTGAAATGAAAGACTTCCAATACATCACTTCGCAGCACCCACAGTATATCGAGAGCTTATACCAGGATTTTGTAAAAGACCCTGCAAGCGTTGACCCTGAGTTAAGAAAATTTTTTGAAGGATTTGATTTTGCCATCGGCAGTCATGCTACAAATGGTAAGACAACTACTGCAGAGCCTATAAAAGCAGCAACTGTCTCTGGTATTGACTGGATGCGTGAAATAAGTGTGTACCGAATGATCCTTGGTTACCGCAACAAAGCCCACCTGATCGCAAAAACAAACCCTATACGTAAAAGAAAAGATAGGGGGGCTAATCTTGAATTAAGCTTTTTCAATTTTACAGAAGCTGATCTTGATAAGGAGTTTAATGCAGGTAATCTTATAGGCCTTGGCAAAACAAGTTTGAAAAATATTCTTGCGCATCTCCAAAAAATTTATGCCGGGCATGTAGGTATTGAATTTAAATATATCAGTAACCAGGACAAAGTTGATTTTCTTACCAGCGCCATGGAAAAAGATTTTTCAAAACAATTGCCGCTTGAAAAAAGAAAAAGAATACTTGAAAAATTGAACGAGGGTGTAATGTTTGAAAAATTTTTGCACACAAAATATGTCGGTCAAAAAAGATTTTCGCTGGAAGGAGGGGAGACGACGATTGCAGCGTTAGATGCCATTATTAATACCGGTGCGGATAATGATGTGCATGAAGTAGTGATCGGTATGGCCCATCGCGGAAGACTGAATGTGTTGGCGAATATTATGGGTAAAACCTATGAACAGATATTTAGTGAGTTTGAAGGCACAGCGAAACTGGATCAAACAATGGGTAGTGGCGACGTAAAGTATCATATGGGTTATGGAAGTGTAGTAACAACTCCCGATAACAGAACGATGCATCTGAAGCTGATGCCTAATCCTTCACATCTTGAAGCAGTAAATCCTGTGGTGGTTGGTTTTGCGAGAGCCAAGGCAGATGTTATGTATCATAGTAAGTTTGATAAAATATTGCCGATATTGATTCATGGTGACGCATCAATAGCCGGGCAGGGAATTGTGTATGAAGTTTTGCAGATGAGTTATCTGAACGGTTATTATACAGGCGGTACCATTCATTTTGTTATTAATAACCAAATTGGATTTACAACTGACTTTGATGATGCAAGAAGTTCTGATTATTGTACATCACTGGCTGCTGCAATTCAGGCACCTGTTTTTCATGTAAATGGTGATGATCCGGAAGCAGTAGTAAAATGTGCTGAGATAGCTACCCGTTATCGTCAGCAATTCAATAGCGATGTATTTATTGATATGGTTTGTTACCGTAAGCATGGACATAATGAAGGCGATGACCCTAAGTTTACACAACCTCAATTGTATGCACTAATTGATAAACATCCGAATCCGCGGGAAGTATATATAAAATATTTATTGGAGAATGGCGAGGAAGATGCACAGGAGCTGGCGAAAGAAATGGAGAAAAAATTCTGGGCTGATCTGCAGGAACGTTTAGATGAAGTGAAACAAAACCCATTACCTTATCAATATCAGCCACCGGAGCTGGAATGGAAAAAGTTGCGTCGTGCCACAATACAGGATTTCGATCAGTCTCCTGTAACTGCTATCAATGAAAATGATTTTAAGAAAATATTTGATGCCATTATGAAATGGCCTGATGATTTCAAGCCACTAAAAAAAGTAGAGAAGATCATCCAGGATAAGATCAAATTATTTCAGAATGAAAATAAAGTAGATTGGGCTACAGGTGAGCTGATGGCTTATGCAAGTTTATTGCTGGATGGAAAGAATGTTCGCATGAGTGGACAGGATGTAAGGCGAGGAACATTCAGTCACCGCCACGCCGTTTTGCGTGATGATGAGAATAACAAAGCATACAATCGTCTTAGCCGGATAGATGGAGCTACTGGAAGATTCAGAATTTATAATTCATTATTGAGTGAATACGGTGTATTGGGTTTTGAATATGGTTATGCAATGGCTAATCCCAATACACTCGTTTTATGGGAGGCACAGTTTGGAGATTTTAGTAATGGTGCACAAACTATGATCGATCAATTCATAAGTGCAGGTGAACAGAAATGGAACCGGATGAACGGGGTTACGATGCTGCTGCCGCATGGATATGAAGGACAGGGGCCTGAGCATAGCAGTGCAAGATTGGAACGCTTTCTTCAGCAATGTGCTGAACTCAATATTATTGTTACAAATATTACAACATCTGCAAACCTGTTTCATGCATTGAGAAGACAATTGGCATGGCCGTTTAGAAAACCGCTGATCAATTTTTCACCGAAAGCAAATCTTCGTCACCCGGGTTCATACTCAGCTATGAATGATTTTGTGAATGGTGCATTTAAAGAAGTTATTGATGATAATTATGCTGATGCTTCAAAAGTGAACAAGGTTTTATTCTGTAGTGGTAAAATTTATTTTGACCTGGCTGAAAGACAACAAAAAGAAAACAGGAATGATGTTGCTATCATTCGAATGGAACAAATATATCCATTGCCGGAAAAACAATTAGAAGATTTATATAAAAAGTACAGTAAGGCCACATGGTTCTGGGTGCAGGAAGAACCTTTGAATATGGGAGCAGCATCCTTCTTGCAAATGAACCTGAAAAGTATTAACTATGGAGTGATCAGTCGCCAACCATCTGCATCAACAGCAACAGGCTATAATAAAGTGCATGTGCAGGAGCAGGCAGAGATCGTGGAAACAGCTTTTTCTATTTGAAACGAAAACTTATAATTTAGGAGTATGATTGATATAAAAGTTCCAACAGTTGGTGAATCCATAAGTGAAGTGACTTTGTTAAAATGGACAAAGAAGGATGGCGATTATGTAGAAAGAGATGAAGTGATAGCTGAACTGGAAAGTGAGAAAGCGACATTTGAAGTAAATGCTGAAAAAGCAGGCATTATAAAATTGGCTGCTATCAGTGAAGGCGATTCAATTAAAATTGGTGATCTGCTTGCATCAATTGACGAATCGGCAGCAAAACCTGCTGCTTCAAATGGTAAACCAGTTGAGGAAAAGTCAGTAGACGCTAGCCAGGAGTCAGGAGCTAAGAAAACTGAATCAAAAAAGGAAACTAAGAAGGAAGAAAAGAAATCAGAGTTTGTTGCAGATGTAAAAGCCTCACCTGTTGCTGCAGCAATGATGGCTGATAAAAAAGTGGATCCGAAGAAAGTTACTCCAAGCGGCCCCGAAGGAAAGATTTTGAAAGACGATGTATTGGCTGCTTTACAAAACCCCGGAAGAAAACCCGGAGCCGCACTCAACAGCCGCAATGAAAAGGCTGAGAAGATGAGTAACCTCCGCAAAACGATTTCACGCCGGTTAGTTGAAGCAAAGAATACAACGGCGATGCTCACTACTTTCAATGAAGTGAACATGCAGCCTATTATGGATATCCGAAATCAATACAAGGAAAAGTTCAAAGAGATCCATGGTGTTGGCCTGGGCTTTATGAGTTTCTTTGCAAAGGCTTGTACCTATGCATTGCAGGAATGGCCTTCAGTAAATGCCTATGTCGACGGTGATAATCTTATTTATCATGATTACTGTGACATATCGATTGCCGTTTCTACACCAAGAGGATTGACTGTGCCGGTGATAAGAAATGCAGAAAGCATGAGTATGGCAGATATAGAAAGAAAAGTTGTAGAGCTGGCAGGCAAAGCAAGAGATGGTAAATTAACAACAGAAGATCTGCAAGGCGGCACGTTTACAATTACCAACGGTGGAGTTTTTGGTTCTTTATTAAGTACACCCATTATTAATATTCCTCAGTCAGCTATTCTCGGAATGCATAAAATAGAGGAGAGGCCGGTAGTAGAGAAGGGGCAGATAGTAATAAAACCGATGATGTATGTAGCATTGAGTTATGATCATAGAGTAATTGACGGAAGAGAAAGTGTAAGTTTTTTGGTGAGAGTAAAAGAATTACTCGAGAATCCACAACTGATGTTGTTTGGTAAAGACCCTGTAAAAACTTTATTGGAATTATAATTTTAGCTCATGAAAAAACAGTTATTATTTTTCTTGTCAATCATTATTTTTCTTGCTTCATGCAAGAAAGAAGTTGATTATGCCCCAGGTGGCGGAGGAGGAGGTGGTGGTACAACTAATCAGAAGCTGGTTCGTATAGGTACACGCAGTGGTGCTGATACTACTACTACTGATTACAATTATAATACAGCAGGCAAACTGATCCGCCAGTATACAGGGGGTAATGTGCAGGGTACGGCTTATTTCTTTGAAACAAAACTCAACCGTAATGGATCAGGTATTATAACAAGTGTAGTACTTAAAAGCGACCAGTTTGCTGCATTGGGTGTTGATAGTATTGTAACAGTTGTTAAATATAATACCGGCACATCAAAATATACAGGAACGATAACAGCGTTAACAATATTTGGATTTGCTTTGAAGGATAGCGCTGTTTTCACTTACGATGGCTCAGGAAAAATTACACAACAAGAATCTTTTTCAGCAGACCCAATTACCGGGATATACCAGAAAGCATCCAAAGATGTTTACACTTACCTGGCCAGTGGTAATGTTGGCAACGAAAAATATTATCAATGGAATGATATTACTTTAAGCTATGATTTATCTGAGGAATATACAGAAGAGTATGATACTAAGGTGAGTCCTTTACAGATGGGTATAGAAGCGATCTTTTTGGGTGACCTAGTTCTTGCTGCAACCAATAATCTCACAAAAAGCATTTATGTGGATGCCACTGACCCGTCTAATAATGAGACTACATCTCTTACTTATACTTATAACACTTCTAATAAACCTGCTAATGCTGTTTCAACTGTTACTCCGGGCGGAGCAGTAACAATAGTAACATATACTTACCAGTAAAAAGAGTTTAGTCAATGAAAAAGCGGTTGCAGGATTGCAACCGCTTTTTGTTTTCTTTGCATTATGAGCAGATATCATTCATATCTCAACAGTGCTATAAGAATTATAGAGCAATACAAAGGAGAGGAGCCATTTGCTTCTTTCCTGAAAAAGCATTTTGCAGCGAATAAAAAATATGGATCAAAAGACAGAAAGCAGATAGCTCATTTGTGTTATTGTTGTTTTCGTTTGGGTAAAACAGCTTCTGGGTTGGTTGCTGAAGAAAGATTTTTAACTGCTTTATTTCTTTGTTCTGATTCATCTAATGAAATACTGACTGCACTAAAACCGGAATGGAATGAAAAGGTTAGTTTACCTGTTGAAGAAAAATGCTCAATACTCAATATTCAATTTTCAGCGTCCGATATATTTCAATGGAATGATGAATTAAGTAGTGCTATTGATCATGAAAAATTTGCCAGATCATTTCTCACACAACCGGATTTATTTTTAAGAATAAGACCCGGGCAAATAGAAATTGTTCTGAAAAAATTGGAAAGTGCAGGGGTGCAATATCAATTTGACGGGAATAATTGTATTAGTTTATCAAATTCAACTAAACTTGAAGATATACTCGGGCTGGATAAAGAAGTTGTGATACAGGATTACAGTTCACAGCAGATTGGTGAGTTTTTAAAATTGATAAAGGATGATTTAATCCCGAAAGCTTTCGGGACACCGTTAAAGGTTTGGGACTGCTGCGCCGCAAGCGGGGGTAAATCTATTCTTGTAAAAGACATATTGGGTGAATTAGATCTAACTGTGAGTGATATACGTGAAAGCATTCTTGCTAACCTTAAAAAAAGATTTAATGAAGCCGGTATAACAAAGTATAGATCCGTTATTGCTGATCTTACTGCATCAAATATCAGGTCTTCAATACTAAGTCTTCAACCTTCTGTAATCATAGCGGATGTGCCCTGTAGTGGAAGCGGTACATGGGCAAGAACCCCTGAGCAATTGACTTTTTTCAAAACAAGTGAAATTGAAAGATACAGTTCGTTGCAAAAGAAAATTATCAGCAATACAATTACTCAACTTATGCCGGGTGGCTATTTTCTATATATCACCTGCTCCGTTTTTAAAAATGAAAATGAAGAGAATGTCGAGTTTATAAAAAAAGAATTCCATCTTGATCTGATAAAGATGGAATTGCTGAAAGGTTATGATAAAAAAGCAGACACGATGTTTGCTGCTTTATTCAGGCGTTCTTTATAGTTTTATCCATTCTTCTGTTGAGATAACTTTCTTATCGTTATATACAGTTATATAATATTTTCCTTTACCGAATTTGAGATAAGGAATTTCAATTGTTGTTTTCCCGCTTCCTTTTGAAGTTTTTAACTGGTGCATCAGTCTTCCTTTTGAATCATGAATTACGATCGTCATTTGCGACACTGCATAAGGTGTTTCTATAACAAGATTGGTAACAGATGAAGATGGATTGGGAAATACAGAAACTTTTTCGCTGTTGGGATTAGCGCCACCTGTTCCGGTTGTTGTGCATGCTGTTGCAAGATTAATACTTGTTGTGTCGATATACTCAAATGCCAATTCTGCTGCGCTGGTATCAATAAATTGTTTGATGCGGTATTCTATTGTGCCTGATGAAACATTCGTCAGGGTATTTATGAATTGATAATTCCTGGTTCCTAATAATATATTTCCTGCAGTAGCAGCCACATCTGCGATTTTTATAAAGGTAGCATCACCCGGAGCCTTTCTTTCAATTTCATAACGCATAGCACTCACATCCTTTGTGCTCCAGTTTAATGTCACATTGCATACATTCAATGTTGATGATGAAGTGGCATAGTCTCGCAATAAAGCACCAAATGCTTTTTTCATATTCGGGATTCCATAACCGATACTATCATTTGGATTTGTAAAACGGCTACCTGCTTCTTTAAGTGCTCTTACGATCCGCATATTATTATACTCTGGAAAACCTTGCCATAAACAAGTTCCTAAACCAGCCATATTCGGACAAGCAAATGATGTTCCATTACCGCTGGCAACTGTATTACTTGTTGTTTGGATTCTTGCACCTACACCAACAGAAGCTACTTCCGGTTTTACCTGCCCATCAGATGAAGGTCCGAGACTGGTAAAATTTCCCGCAACTCCATTGGTGCCTACTGCACCTACTGCTACAACACTATCTGCATCTGAAGGAGTAATGATAAAATGCCATGCTCCATTACCTTCATTACCTGCTGCATTAAAAAAGAGGATTCCTTTTTTTGCAGCAAGATCAGCACCCCTTGCACTAATAGTAGTGTTGCCATTCATATTGGCATAGGTATAATTAAGTGATGGATCATCAAATTCAAAATAACCGAGTGATGCGGAAATTATATCGGCACCTGTACTGTCAGCTCTTTCCATTCCACATACCATATTGTGTTCTTCAATAGGAAATTCGCTGCCGGTATCTTCTGTACGGTATAAATAAAAATTTGCTTTGGGTGCTTTACCCATAAATACACCGGGAATATTGGCACATATAATGGATAAGCATTGCATACCATGCGGATGATCGTCATTCACATTTGTATTGCTACTTACAAAATCCCATGTACCCAATACCTGGTTATTTATAATGATGCTGTCCATTGCATCCAATGTCTGGTAATTAAAAAATCCGCCGTCTAGAATAGCGATCTGCATACCCTGCCCACGCAACCCGATATTGTGAAGGAATTGTCCTTTATGCAAATTGATCTCATTGAAAGACGCAGCACCATAATTAAAAAAATCTGCTGTTGTTTGTGTTACTCTTAGCTGCGATTGTTCTGAAGATACAAGCTGTTCTTCAAGAAAAAATTTATCCGGCTGCAATCTTCCGCTTCCTCCTGAATGTTTAGCGGCGAGCACAGATACGCTTTCAACAAAAGGCATTGCGCTAATAGTACTGACCGCTGTATTTACACCCGTTGTATCAATACTTAATTGGTTCAACCATTTCGAAACATTCAAAACTGTAACACCGGGTATCGCTGCAATTTGTGCAACAAATGAAGGATTAACAGGAAGATCAGTACTGTCAATAGCAATACCGTATCTCGTTCTGCGATCAATGGCACGTTGTGACAAATATGCAGTCGGGTTGGCAATAGTAAATGGTGTACCACCCTTATGTTTAAATTTTACAAGAAAACGAGTAGGCTGGGCTTCGATAGTTTCAGCAAAGAGTAACAGACTTATTAAAGCAATAATTGTTTTTTTCATGGACCGTTTTTGGCGAGCCAAAAATACTAAATCACAACGGCAAATTAAGCCTTGATTTATCAATGGTGAATTTGGTTAAAATAAGAAGAAGTTAATTGTGATCGATCATCCACATTTTGATGCCGAAACCAATGCGGAAAGGATCGTAATTATAAACAGGGGGAGGACCAGGGTTTACAAGGATCGGGTTAGGCTGTTGTTCCCAAAGAAAATATTCACGGTAAACAAGACCAATATCTTTCGAATATTTTTCTACGCTGCGTGCCTGTGAAGCATATGATGTAGGATCCGTATTTGGAAAATTCTCGGTTTCATCCTGCTGTTCAACAGTTAATACGTCTGAATAATTTTTTCCACCAAAAGAAAATGAGCCACCTGTTTCTTCGTAAAAATAATCCCAATCGAACATCGCATCATCCACACTGAAATTGAATACAGGGCCATATGGGTTAGTGGGTAAAAATTTATTTCCTTTCCAGTTGTTGCCTTCACGTATGCCTAAATGAAGTTTTATAAAACGGAGATTATCGTCGTCTGTTATTTCTAATTGATCGTGCAGAACAGTTACCATATAACTTCCATAAGGTATCCATGCCTGTGCAGGAGTCCACGAAGTAGTATTAACAGAATCACGGATAAAACGAAACACTCTCCATGAAGGACGTCCTTCGTTATCTGTTATCTGCTGATCGACTAAATGTTTTACCTGGTATTTGCGTATGGCGGTAACACGGCCAAAGTTTGTGAATACAGTACTATCTAAACGATAGGTGATATATTTCCCTGTTTGCAAAGGCACATAATCAGACAATGCTTCGGTTTGAAATTCTTCAGTTTCTTTTTTACAGGAAGAAATAAAAATTGCGGCAGCAATCAAAAGATATAATCGTGAAAGTAGAGTTGCTCTCATAAGATGGTGTTCGATTTCAGGGATACAAATTTTTAAAACTGGCGCTAAGTTAAAAACAAAAAGCGGGGCTACATAGAGTCCCGCTTTAAAACGTATTTTTTTAGGCATTATTGCCTGAGAATCAGCTCAAATTATCGTTGATTATTAAGGCTTCCTGACTGGATAATCCCGCCACCAAGCACATCATCACCCTCATAAAACACGGCACTTTGGCCCGGGGCTATGCCTTTTACATGCTCATAAAACTTCACCTTCATCGTTCCATTTTCAGGATAAATATTTGATAAGGCACCTTTATCCTTATAACGGATCTTGGTAACCGCCTCCATTCCGGGGCTGATCATATCATATTTTATCAGGTTCAGTTTACCAACCTTCATTTCATTTTGTTCCAGGTCTTCTTCATCGCCTAAAACAACGGTGTTGGTATCGGGGTCAATCTTTGTTACAAAAACAGGTTTACCAAATGCAATGTCCAAACCTTTACGCTGTCCAATTGTATAAAATGGATAGCCTTTATGTTTACCTAAAATATTTCCATGCTTGTCAACAAAATCTCCGCCGTTCACTCTTTCTTCCAGCCCTTCTACATTTCTTTTTAAGAAACCACGGTAATCATTATCGGGAACAAAACAAATTTCATAACTCTCAGATTTTTTTGCCAGTTCAGGGTAGCCATAGTCCAATGCCATTTGACGTATCTCTGTTTTCCGGAAAGGAGCCAATGGTAATAATGTTCTGCTGAGTAGATCCTGTTGTAATCCCCATAAAACATAACTCTGATCTTTAGTATCATCAATTGCTTTGCTCACAACAAACCTTCCATTATCGTGCTGACGGATCTTTGCATAATGACCCGTTGCAATAAATTCACAATCCAATGCATCGGCTCTTTTCAATAATGCACGCCATTTAATATGTGTATTGCAAAGCACACATGGATTAGGTGTACGACCGGCGAGATATTCATCGACAAAGTTTTCAATTACGAATCCGCCAAACTCTTCACGTATATCGAGAATATAATGTGCAAAGCCATGTTCAACGGCAGCCTGCCTTGCATCGTTGAAAGAATCCAAATTACAGCAACCCGTTTCTTTTTTACTTCCACCACTTGCAGCATAGTCCCATGTCTTCATAGTAATGCCCACTACTTCATATCCCTCGTCATGAAGCATCAATGCGGTAACGGTACTATCAATACCACCGCTCATGGCCACTAAAACTTTTCCTTTTTTGCTCATAAAAAATGAAGCTGCAAATATACGTTGAATTTACCGGGCACTGGATTCCGAAATGAGTAATAATTAACCTAAATATTCCATTCAGAAATTTGCCGAAATCCTTATTTTCAAGGCTAAATAACAACATCATACGCCGTGAAGCTGTACGCCCTACTTACTATTTCTTTTTTCTTCTCAATTCAATTTGTTTTTGCTCAACCTGCGCATGCAGAATTAGATCCAGAAAAATGGGCTGTTGAATTAAGTAAAAAGGATCGTAGTGTATACGATAGTTTGCCTGGCCTGATATCAAAATTGCAGAAAATTGACAGCCTGCAAGCTTTTCAATTTATAGATGAGTTGGCTGAAAAGAGAAGATCAAAAGGGGATCATTTCAAGGCGTTTTTCAATTGTCTAAAGGCCCGCATGATCTTTTACAAATGTTACTACGAGTTTCAGCGGGTTGGAAAAGTGCCTGTCAATGTAGACTGGGTCAAACAACAACTTATAACGCTATATTCTTCTGCAATTGATATTGCTTACCGATCAGAAGATGATTTGTTGGTGGCATATGTGAGCTATGTTTATGGAAGTGTTAGTATACTTTTTGGAGAGGTTGGGCTTTCTGTTATGTATGCCAAAAACGGTATCGATCTTTATGAAAAACTTTCATACCCCGTCGGGCCAGCGCAATACCAGTTCCTAGCAGAGCTGCTTTACAGGGTAAGAGAGTACGATGAATCTATCCGCTATGGCAAAAAGGCAATAACTACCTGGCAAAGTTTCCCCACCGAATTCAAATCATATACGGTAAGCTGCATGAATACGGTTGCATTAGGTTTTCATCGTCAGCAAGTTTATGATTCAGCATTGATCTTTTACAACCGGGCATTAGACCTGGCTAAACAAATAAAAGATACCGTGTGGACAGGAATCGTTTCGGGAAATATAGGACAGATATTTTATGCCCAGGGAAAATATGATACAGCGTATGCTTTATTAAAAGGAGATTATAATGCCAGCAAAGCAAAAAAGTACTTTGACAATGCAGGTAATTCATTACAATGGGCTGCAAGAACTAACCTGGCGTTGGGCAATAAAGCGTCGGCCTTAGCCGAAGTAAGAGAAGCATTTCAATTATTAAAACAGTGGCCGGATGCAAATTATTTAAGAAATACCTATTATACCGCCACGCAGATATTCAGAGAACTGGGTAATTATGATAGCGCATTTTATTATAATAATCTTTGGTCCCGGATCAATGATTCGCTTGAAAAAGTAGTAGCCACCAGTAGTTTGGCTATTTCAAAAGCAAAACTAAATGATGAAACAAGCCGCTACAATATTCAAAACCTGAACAAGGAAAAACGATCGCAATTACTGTTCCGAAACATCATCATTGCTTCAATTATTATTCTCTTTCTCATTGTTGTATTAGCTGTTAACAGGCAGCGGTTAAGGCAGAAATTAAAAACGGAGAAAGTCGAGCAGGAAAAACTATTGATGGAGCAGGAAGTAACTTCTGCTAAAGATCAATTAAAAATGTTTACGGAAAACCTTGTTGAAAAAACAAACCTGATCGAAAAGCTGGAATTGCAGGCAAAAGGCAAACAAGCAACATCAGAACAACAAGAGATCATTTCGGAACTCAGCAGGCAAACAATATTGACCGAAGAAGATTGGAATAAGTTCAAATCTCTTTTTGAAAAGATACACCCCGGATTTTTTATTAACCTCCAGGAAAAGGTTTCCGATATAACAGTTGCCGAATTGAGAATGGCAGCGCTAACCAGGCTGCATTTATCTACCAGCCAGATCGCATCAATACTCGGGATCTCTGCAAATAGTGTTTACAAAACAAAACAACGTCTGCGTCAGCGATTGAACATTGATGCGGAAGTCAGCATTGAAGAAGCAATTACTAAAATGTAAAGAGGAATCACTCTTAAATTAGTTTCACCTCACTCATCTCAAATTAAAATTCATTTTCAACTGATTAGTTGACTTGTCACATTCTTGTCCACTACTCCGGCAAATTTTTGTCCATCCCCCGGCGAATTATTGTCCTCTCGAAAAATTGGAAACCGTTATTGCCACTTCTAATTTTCGGGCTGATGATTTTTAACATGCGAAATACTAAAACAAAGATTTTTTTCATCCTGGTCATCATCGTAACCATGTTATTAATACTTGTTGTTATCAAAGTTTTTGATAAACGAATTCAAAAACTAGATACGCAAGAACAGCCACGATAACCCGAAAACCAATAAATACATGAAACAGCAACTGACTAATCAAATGAGAAATTTTTCTTTAGCTACACTACTGCTTATTCTTGCTCAATTCTCTTCCAGTTTACAAGCTCAAAATGTAGGGATAGGTATAACTACACCCGATGCCAGTGCATTGCTGCATGTAAATAGTACCAGTAAGGGAATGTTGATCCCGAGAATGACAACAGCACAAAAGAATATTTTGGCTTCACCCGCCAATGGTCTTATAATTTTTCAAACTGATAGTGTGCAAGGTTTGTATTATAATTCAGGTACATCAATTACGCCAGTTTGGGAAAGAATGGTGACTTCAAAAAGTGCATGGAACCTGGGAGGAAATGCCGGTACTACACCCGCTACACATTTTATCGGAACGACTGATAACAATGGATTGCGATTTAAGGTCAATAATATCAACGCTGGTTTAATTGATGGATCCAATGCTTCGTTTGGAGTGAATAGTATGTCGTCAAATATTACCGGTTTTGATAATACAGCGATCGGTAATCAAAGCCTACGCGAAAACACGAACGGATATACCAATGTCGCTATTGGCTCGCTGAGTTTAATGGTCAATACTACAGGGTTTGGTAATGCTGCGCTGGGTTACGGCAGTTTATATTCTAACATAAGCGGGAATAACAATACGGCAGTTGGAACGGTAAGTCTACGAAACAATATTTCCGGGTATTCCAATACAGCCATTGGCATAGAAGCATTGCGATCCAATGAATCCGGCAGCAATAATGTAGCTGTTGGTGATAGTGCACTCTGGTCATCATTTGGAATATCAGGTAATACCGCCATCGGCTCAAAAGCACTTTACAGTAATTTAATAGGCACCAGCAATGTCGCGGTAGGTTTTAATAGCATGTTGACCAACACAACCGGTTCAAGAAATACTGCACTAGGTCAATTTACCCTAGCTTCTAATTATACAGGCAACAGCAATGTCGCGATCGGGGATAGTGCCTTATGGGCCACGGTGGTTGGCGGCAATACGGCAGTCGGTGCCCGGGCCCTGCATTTTAATACCAACGGAAATTTAAACGCGGCTTTTGGGTATCATTGTTTGTATACGAATACAACAGGACAAGCCAATAGCTCATTTGGTTACCAGAGTATGGCGAACAACACGACCGGCAGTCGTAATTCAGTTATAGGCACACAAACATTGTATTGGAATACTACGGGCTCGGATAATACCGCGACAGGATATCAAAGTTTAGTATTTAATACAACTGGCGTTCAGAACACCGCAACAGGGTCATTGAGTTTGATGCACAACACAACTGGGTATAATAATACTGCTACCGGTTCAAATAGCCTGGCCAATAATACTATTGGGATCTTAAATACTGCTATGGGGGTTTCGAGTCTTGGAGACAACACTACCGGCACCAGTAATTCTGCATTTGGTTCCGGATCTCTATTAAGCAATACAGTAGGTAGTTTTAATACCGCACTAGGGCAAGCGACCATGCTTCAAAATCTCTCAGGTAATAATAATACGGCAAGTGGATACCAAAGTCTTTACCAAAATACTTCCGGAAGCCAAAATACAGCTATGGGGGTATCAAGTTTGAATGCCAATACAACAGGTGAATACAACTCAGCATTTGGATACGCAGCACTTTATTCTAATCAAACAGGATATTTTAATATAGGTATCGGATCTGTTGCTTTACGAAATAATATTGGTGGTCATTATAATATTGCTATTGGTGCAGAAGCATTACGGACGAATGTAAATGGTACTCGCAATGTGGCAATCGGAGATAGCGCCTTACACTTCAATACAAATTCAGAGAATACTGCCATTGGGTCCAGAACTTTATTGAGCAACACAACTGGGGGACAAAATACTGCCTTAGGCTATGCGGCCTTAAATAAAAATCAAACTGGCAATGAAAATACTGCAAGTGGTTATGGTGCCCTTCTTAACAATACAACGGGTCATCATAATACAGCAGTGGGAAGTGTCAGTTTGCTTAAAAATACCGTAGGGTATTTTAATACAGCTACAGGTTCCCAGTCATTATATAATAATACAACGGGGGAGTCAAATACGGCAGTAGGATTTCAATCAATGTACAACAACACGACAGGAGAGGGAAATACTGCATTAGGCACTGCGACCCTCGGATTTAACACAACAGGAGTTAACAATACAGCTACAGGAGGTGGTAGCTTAGTAAATAATACCATAGGGTCAGCCAATACCGGAATTGGTTTTGCTGCACTAAATGCTAATCAAACTGGCAACAATAACGTAGCCGTGGGTGACAGTGCACTTCTTTCTAATACAGTTTCGCAGAATACGGCTGCGGGGTCAAAAGCGTTGAGGAATAATACAACGGGTACTTACAATGTGGCGGTGGGATATAATAGCCAATACAGCAGCACCGACAAAAGCAATAATGTATCAGTAGGAGCATCTACGCTTTATTTAAATGCTGCTGCTAATAATACTGCGCTGGGCCACGAAGCGATGATGAACAACACAACCGGCGATCTGAATACAGCTGTAGGGTACATAAGCCTGAAAGCGAATACAACGGGTTCTTCCAACACTGCTGTTGGTGCTCTTAGCCTGAATAGTAATACTTCAGGAAGTTTTAATACAGCAACCGGTTTTCATGCGCTGTTGTTGAATACAACGGGGCAGGAGAATACGGCCAGCGGTTTGCAATCTTTGCGAAATAATACCACCGGGTCAAAGAATACTGCTGCAGGATACCGGGCATTAACAAGCAATACAACCGGTTGGTATAATAATGCGATTGGTGATAGTGCTTTGCACAACAGCACTACCGGCAGCCATAATACAGCAATAGGTCATAAAAGTTTAAGTAGTAATACCAATGGGCAATTCAATATTGCGATCGGGACCGCTGCATTAAGCACCAGCCTGTCTGGTAACAATAATGTAGCGATCGGGGACAGTGCCCTTCGGACAAATACAGCCTCTGGTATCACGGCGATCGGGGCAAAAGCACTAGCTAAGAATACAAGTGGGACTAACAATAGTTCCGCAGGTTTCCAGAGCCTGATGAATAATACGACCGGCCGTTCCAATACTGCGTTTGGCAATGAAACACTTGGACTCAATGTATCGGGAATAAATAACGTGGCAGTTGGTGACAGCGCATTGCGTAATAACCTGGGATCTGGAAATACCGCTACGGGTTCAAAAGCTCTGTTGAATAATATTTTTGGTAACAATAATAGTGCGAATGGATTCCTGAGCCTGAATAGAAACAATGGATCCAATAATACAGCGTCGGGCTACCTTTCGCTGTCAAACAATACCAGCGGAAATAATAATACAGCTTTGGGTGCGGAGGCTTTAGTGACAAATAATGCTACTAACAATACAGCTATAGGTTATCAAAGTCTCACGGCTAATACGACAGGCGCAACGAATGCAGCAATAGGTGTACTTAGCCTTGCAAGCAATACAACCGGTAACAGTAATACAGCGGCTGGCTATGGTTCTTTGTATTTGAATTCGGTAGGGGAAAGTAATTCAGCATTTGGAAATCTTGCTTTAAGAAATACTACAGGTTCTTTCAATACTGCGATTGGTCAAAACGCAGGCTATAACCTTAGTTCTGGTTCAAATAATATAATGATTGGGTATGATGCGCAGGTACCGGTTGCAACAGCCAGCAACCAGGTTCGCCTGGGTGATGGGTCTATTACTGATGCGTATATACAAGTTGGCTGGACTGTAAGTTCAGATGCGAGGTACAAAACAAATATCCGCACAATCTCTTCCGCTTTGCGGCTTATCAATGAACTGCGTCCCGTTTCATATAAAAGAAACAACTCTTCCCGCAACGAGTATGGATTTATTGCACAGGAAGTTGAAGCTAGTCTTATAAAATTGGGCTTGCCCGTTAAAGGCATCATCTCCAAAGATGATAATGGATTTTATTCAGTTCGCTACAATGACTTTATTCCTGTACTGGTGAAAGGAATGCAGGAACAACAAACAGTAATTGAAGATCAAAATCAAAAACTGAATGACCTGCAACAACAAATAAATGAATTAAAAAAGTTGATTGGTTTAAAACATTAAAATCTCAATTCAGAAAACATGAAAACATTATTCATAAACAATCAAAGTAATACGGGTCAGCAGATACTTCTGCTGCGAACCGACAGGGGGATCAAACTAATCGATATTGACACAATAGTAAGAATAGAAGCCCTCAGCAATTACAGTAAATTATTTTTTTCGGATAATAAAACACTGGTTGTAGCAAAACTGCTGCATTGGTTTGAAGAACAGCTTTCATCCCTTTCTGTAAAAGACAATAGGGGAGAGAATGAGGATTTCATTCGCATACATCGTACCCATCTTGTCAATAAAAAATTTATCCGGCACTATCAATCAGGAAAAATAAAACTGGTAAGTGGTGAGTACATTGATGTGGCTAAAAGAAAGAAAACTTTGTTCCTGAAATTATGGGATGCTGCTGCTTAAAATTTTTTTATTCTTTTAAAATGAGGTATAGAAAAATATTTTGAAAAACCTGCCTGCGGGCAAACAGGTATTCATGGTCCAGGCTCCATTCACTTTCCGTTTCGGATACTCAGGTTAAAAAAAATCCTGCTGAATATATAAGCAGGATTTTTTATTATTTGGTTTACTCAAGTGAGTTGCTGCAGGGGCTTAGTGACTCACATCTTTTTTTTGAAGACTTTCAACTTTAATCGGACTCCCTGGTCTTCATTGTAATCGGTGGCGTAATTTTTCACGGTTACTTTCCAAAAATCAAACTATACTTTAACCCCAAAAAGATAGCCTACTAATGCGGATAAGCCCATTGCAATCGTACCCCAAATAGTAATACGTAAAATGGCTTTTCTTATGTTTGAGCCTCCTGTTTTTGCTGAAATAGCACCTAAAACAATTAGAAAAATAGTTGTGAAACCGTATAGCCAATATTCCATTCCTTTTATTGGGGCAAAAAGTACTACCAAAAGAGGTAATACTCCTCCAACTGTAAATGAAGCCCCCGACGCTATTGCAGCTTGTATTGGGTTTGCTTGACTAATCTCGTTTATACCTAATTCTTCTCTAATGTGTGTTCCCAATGCATCTTTCTCTGTGAATTCAATTGCTACTTGCATTGCGGTTTCCTTTTTTAGTCCTCTCTTTTCATAGATTTGAGCTAATATTTTTAACTCTTCTTCTGGCATTTCTTTAAGTTCAATTTTTTCTCTTTCAATGTCTGCTTTCTCTGTGTCAGTTTGTGAACTTACAGAAACGTATTCACCGGCAGCCATTGATAATGCACCCGCAACAAGTCCAGCAACAGTTGCTAAAATTATAGGATCTCTTGTTGAGCTTGCCGCAGCAACACCAATTGCAAGACTTGAAATAGATATTATTCCATCATTCGCACCTAGAACAGCTGCTCTTAACCAATTGCTTCTATGTATATAATGACTGTCTAAATAGTTGTCAATTGTTATCATTTTCTTTTTTTATGTTCTATGTCTAAAAAAAAGTAACTCCCAACCACCAGGGCAATCTTCTGTGCTGATATTCTGTTATTCGTCACCCGAACCGCTTTTGAGTAAAGTTAATGCAGTTGATGTTATATTTTGCCGCTTGGCTATATTCTTCAGCCAGCAGAGCAGAAAACCCCGTCCTATGTTTACAATTCAATAAATTTAGTTACAGATATAAGAACGGATTCAGAAAGAACAAAGAGCGGAATAAGACCGTAAAACCGCATTGGCTAAAAGCCATTACAACATGATAGTC
>Ga0066652_100000117_pt1 | contig 46045 bp, 35 predicted proteins | sample GraSoiAngelo_101_FD_71413 | JGI IMG/M metagenome (GOLD analysis project Ga0066652, IMG submission 71413) | Grasslands soil microbial communities from the Angelo Coastal Reserve, California, USA - 14_0903_02_30cm | ecosystem: Environmental > Terrestrial > Soil > Grasslands | place: USA... | reverse complement strand
GTCCGAAACCATGCCGCCTGTCCCGACGGCGTACGTGTGGGCCCGATCGGGCGGCGGCGCGCCGTCGACGTCGACGACCGTCCTCGTCATCCCGAGGGGCACGAGCACTTCGCGCTCGACCAGATCCACGTACGGCGTCGACGTCGCCGACTCGAGCACCGCGCCGATCAGGTTGTAGCCGTAGCTCGAGTAGGAGTAGCGCGAGCCCGGCGCGGCGATCAGCGAATCGCCGGCGAAGATCGACAGCGCCTCGCGCGGGCTCGAGAAGTGTGCCATGCCGAGGAACTCGTTGCCGCGGTAGTGACGCACGCCGGCGAGATGTCCCGCCAACTGACGCAACGTCGTCCCCGCCAGGTGCGGCGGGAGCGACAGATACCGGCCGATCGGTGCATCGAGCTCGACGCGACGTTCCTCGACGAGCCGCATCAGGAGCGTCGCGGTGATGATCTTCGACACGCTGCCGATGCGGAACTGCGTCTCCGGCGTCGCGGGCCGCTTCACGCTCAGGTCCGCCGAACCGAACCCTTGGCGCCACACGACGCTCTCGCCGATGCTCACCGTCACCGCGAACCCGGGCACTCGCTGCGCATCGACGAGCGCTCGCGCGATCTTGCGAGCGCTGTCCACCTCCGCGGCGAGCGAGGTGCTTGCTCGCGGCGCAGCCGCAGGGCGCGGCGCGCACGCCAGGCCCGACGTCAGCAGCAGCACGACGCCCGCGCGACTCGCGCCTAGACGCGTCATCCCAACCGCCAGTACGCGAGCGCCGAGAGCAGGAGAATGATCAGCACGCCGATGACGTACTGCCCGCGCCGCGGCTTGTCGACTCCTGGCTTCAGCTCGTCGTCGTCGTTTGGCATCACGTCACTTCCGTTCGATGTCCGCCACGCCCACGTCGCTCTCTCTGTTCCGACGTGCGATCAGACATCGATCGGCCTGCCGCGAGTGGCGCGATGCATCAGCAGCACGTCGTGTCCCTCCAGCCGATACCGCTGCAGGCGTGCCGCCAGTGACGCAGGCGCGATCGCCTCCGGCACGACGGTGAAGCCTGCTTTTCCATAGAACGCCGTCAGGTGCGCGAACGGGATGCAGTAGCACTCCTCCTCCCCGAGGTCGCGCACGAACGCGACGAGCAGCGACGTGCCAACGCGCGTCCGTCGCGCGGACGGACCCACGTACATGCCGCGCAGCATCGTGAGACCTTCCTCACGCGAGCGCCGCACGATGCCGACGACCGTCCCCGACCGCTCGGCGACGAAGACCGCGTCGCCGGCAGCGATCCCGGCGCGATAGCCCCACACCTCGTAGAGCGACGCGAGAGCAGCGTGCTCGCTCGCGGCGGCGATGCGGACGGAGGTTTCCACGACGCTCAGTCCGCCGCCGCGGTCCCCCCGAAGGAGATGATGTTGCCATCCGGATCTTCCACGTAGAAGTCCTGGGTGCCCCACGCGGTCGCCGCGAGGGGCTTGAGGATCGACACACCGCTCGCCGTGCACCGCGCGTAGAACGCTTCGATGCCGTCGACGCCCGCCGCCGCGTCGAGGTGCTCGTTCTCGCGCCGCCACTCGCGCTCCGGCCCGTACCTGCGTGCCTCCTTCAGGTGAAGCTCCAGCCCATCGAGAAGGCCGATCGCGTAGAACCCTTCCCACGTATCCCCAAAGGTGAAGCCGATCTTCTCGTAATATGCGATCGAGCGCGCAAGATCGTCGACGAGGAACTGTGGCGCGAAGGATGTGACCCGCGGCTTGTTCGTGGTGGTGGTCATGGGAGCCTCGTGTTCGATGTGGGACTGTCATTTGGAGGGTCAGACTCCTTCAAGGGGTCAGACTCCTTCAAGGGGTCAGACTCCTTGATCGGGGTCAGACCCCTTGAAAAATCGCTCATGCCATCGAGCATTTGCTCTTTGGGGTCTGACCCCGAATGGCGCGCTCGAGCGAGCATCAAGAACGGAGGGCCTGAGGGGATCGGGCGGATGCACGGGCAACTGCTTCTAAGGGTTCGCCGGGTCGAGGCGCTCGTGGCGCAACTGTGTAACCCTGTTTTCGCGAACGCTGTGTCTGTTCGAGCCACTGTAGTGCGCCTAGCTTCTGCCGACGATGAGCACCCGTGTCGCGATCTCGGTGGGAGACGACTTCCGCTTCGTGGCGAAGATGGAGGACGATGCCGCGCCGGCGACGTGCGCCGCCTTTCGTCGCCTGCTCCCCTACACGCAACGGCTCGTGCACTGCCGCTGGAGTGGTGAAGGCTGCTGGATCCCGCTCGGTACGTTCAAGATCGACGTCGGTGCCGAGAACTCGACGAGCACACCGGCGCCGGGAGAGCTCCTCTGGTATCCCGGTGGCATCAGCGAGACCGAGCTGCTGTTCCCCTACGGCGAGGTGGCATTCGCCTGTCGCGCGGGACCGCTCGAGGGAAACCACTTCCTCACGATCGTCGACGGGATGGCGCAGCTCCCGGGAGTCGGGCGTCGGGTGCTCTATCACGGCGCGCACGACATTCGCTTCAGCCTGGACTGAGCGACGCGACGCGTCGTACGCGTTTGCCAGCGATCAGCTCGGCGAGCAGATCGAGGGCGTCACGCGTTCGCGCCGACCACGGATGCCCGGCATTGATCCGGAGATAGTTCGAGAAGGCGCCGCTCGCCGAGAAGGCCGGCCCTGGCGCGACGCTCAGGCCGCGGGTCACGGCGCGTCGCTGTAGTGCCACGGTATCGATTCCCTCGGGCAGCTGCACCCAGAGCAGATAGCCGCCCGCCGGATGCGAGATGCGTGTTCCCTCCGGAAAGCGCTCGGTGATCTCGAACGCGAAGCGGTCCACCGTGCCGCGGAGCGATCGCCGCAACCGACGCAGGTGCTGCTCGTAGCCGCCGGAGGCGAGATACGACGCGAGCGCGAGCTGCGGTGGCACCGCGGTCGCCGCGGTCGTCGCGAGCTTCAGGTGCAGCACGCGGTCGCGGTACGGACCGGGGACGACCCACCCGACGCGATACTCGGGGGTGAGCGTCTTCGAGAAGCTGCCGCACGTCAGCACGAGACCTTTCGTGTCGAACGCGCGCAGCGTGCGCGGGCGCGTCTCGCCGAACGCGAGCTCTCCATACGTGTCGTCCTCGATCGCCGGAACGCCGTGCGCGGCCAGCAGGGACACGAGATCGCGCTTCCGTTCGTCGGGCATGATGCAGCCGAGCGGGTTGTGCACGTTTGGCGTCACGACGAGCGCGGCGATCTTCGTGCGGCCGAGCGCCTCCGCCAGCGCTTCGACGCGGAGTCCGGTTTCGGGGTCGGTGGGAATCTCGAGGGCGCGAAGTCCGAGCACCTCGATCGCCTGGAGTGTTCCGAAGTACGCCGGCGACTCCACGGCGACCGTTTCGCCCGGACGCGCCAGCGCACGCAGACAGAGCGAGAGCGCTTCGGCGCAGCCACAGGTGATCACGATGTCGTCCGGCGTGACCGCATCGCCCGCGTCGAGCGAGCGCTTCGCGATCTCGCGGCGCAGTGCCTCCGATCCCGACGGCGTCAGGTCGGCTTTCGGTCCTCCCGACGGCTGCCGTGTCGCCCCACGCAGCGCACGGGCGAGCGCAGCGTTCGGGAGCAGCTCCTCGGCGGGGAGCGCCGTGCCCAGTGGGACGAGCGCCGGGTTGGCCACCATCTCCAGCACCCGCATGATCAGGTCGCCCGTCGTGATCGCGCCCGGCTCGGGGAGCGCGAGCGTCGGCTCGTGCTTCTTGAGGCCGGCGCGTGTTTCGGGCGGCAGCACGTAGAACCCCGACTGCGGCCGCGCGCCGATCAACCGGCGTGCCTCGAGCAGCCGATAGGCTTGCAGCACCGTCGGCGTGCTCACCCCGCGACTCGTGCTCATGCGTCGCACGGACGGCACCCGATCCCCCGGGCGCAGCGTGCCCGTGCGAATCAATTCGCCGATGTCCGCGGCGAGTCGTTCGTACGCGAATCGCTCGGAGCCAGTCGCCGTCATTCGAAGCGCAGTCGAAGGAATTGCACTCGCGCTGGTTGCTGCTCCGTGCGCCGGAGTTCCACGCGGCGCGACGATGCTGTTCGACGTGCTTGGACCGAAAAACTGTATAGCCCGACAATCGCCGAAACTGAATCTGTTATGGTTTCGTTCGGACGTCTAGGGTTCCCCTGCAGCGTCCCGCTGCGCGCACCCGTCCGACAGAGCCTCACCATGCCGATCCGCCTGATCCCGTGCTCCGTGCTCCTCCTCTCGGCCTGCGTCGCCGGCCGAACGGCCACACCCGCGACCGCCACCACGCCGCGCGTCGACTATCACCAGCACCTCGTCAGCCCCGCGTTCGCGCCGATCGCGAAGCTGCCCGCGCGCGACGGGAGGGCGCTGCTCGCCGAGCTCGATGCGGCCGGCATCGAGAAGGCGGTGGTGCTCTCCGTCGGCTACAGCTTCGCCGACGAGCGCAAGAACCTCCCCGACCCCGACCGCCTCACGCGCGAGGAGAACGACTGGACGTCGGCGCAGGTGTCGGCCGCCGGCGGTCGATTGATCGGCTTCTGCAGCGCCAACCCGATGCGCGCCGCCGCGCTCGCGGAGCTCGAACGATGCCTCGGTCTCCCCGGCATGCGCGGGATCAAGCTCCACTTCGGGAACGGTGGCGTCACGCTGCGCGACACGTCGCACCTGCGGCGAATCCAGGAGGTCTTCGGTCTCGCGGAGCGGCTGCGCAGGCCCGTCCTCGTGCACATGCGTGCCCGTGGCGGCGCCAACTATGGCGGCGAGGATGCGCGCCTCTTCCTCTCGCGCGTGGTTACGGCCGCGCCCGACGTCGAGATCGTCGTCGCTCACTTCGGCTACTCCGGGCCGGGATATCCCGATGCCGACTCCGTGATGGCGGCGTTCGGCGAGGCAGCGGATCGTCACGACCCGCACATGCGCAACCTCTACTTCGATGTCGCCACCATCGTGACGGCCGAGACGTCACCGGCCAATGCGGCGCTGGTGGCGCGCCGCATCCGCCAGGTCGGTCCGCAGCGCGTGCTGTACGGCTCCGACCTCTCCCCACCGGGGGGAAGCGTCCGGTCCGGCTGGGAGATCTTTCGTGACAAGGTGCCGCTGACCGCGGAGGAGATGCGTACGATCGCCGGCAACGTGACACGCTTCGCCCGATGAACGGTGCGGTGCTCGCGTTGCTCGCCACACTCGTCTCCGTCATCCCGAGCGAGCGCAGCGAGTCGAGGGATCTGCACTTCGCACCGCCCATCACGCTGCGTGTCGACGCCACCGACGTCGAGCGGGCGATCTTCCGCGTCAGCGAGACGATCCCGGTGACGCGTCCCGGTGCGTTGACCCTGCTCTTCCCCAAATGGGTGCCGGGCAATCACGCCCCCACCGCGCGGATCGAGCGCCTCGCGGGCCTCGTCGTCCGCGCCGGCGGCAAGCGTCTGCAGTGGCTCCGCGATCCCGTCGACATGCACGCATTTCACGTCGTCGTGCCGAGCGGCACGAGCGCGCTGGACGTGAGCTTCGAGTATCTCTCGGCGACGAGCGAGAGCGACGGTCGCGTCGTGATGACGCCGGAGATGCTCAACCTGCAGTGGTTCTCGCTCGTGCTCTATCCTGCCGGACTCGCCGCCCGAGAGATCGCCGTCGATCCGACGGTGACGCTTCCCGATGGATGGCAGCTCACCACACAACTCGACGTCGCCGCACGCAGCGGAGCGACGGTTCGGTTCGAGCCGGTGGATCTCGAGATGCTGATCGACTCGCCGATCTTCGCCGGCCGGCATTTCAGACGGTTCGCTCTCGACAGCATTCGCGGAGCACCCGTCTTCCTCGATGTGGTGGCCGATGCGCCGCAGTATCTGGAGGCGCCGAGCGATGTGATCGATGCGCATCGCCGTCTCGTCGCGGAAGCCGGCAAGCTGTTCGGACCCCCGCCCTTCCGCCGCTACGTCTTCATGCTCGCCCTCACCCACGAGATGGGCAGCATCGGCACGGAGCATCTGGCATCGAGCGAGAACACTCGACCGCCCGACTACTTGTCCGACCGGCAGTTGGGCGCGCTGCTTCCGCACGAGCTCACCCATGCCTGGAACGGCAAGGCGCGGCGGCCGCGCGACCTGTGGTCGCCCGATTTCAATGCGCCGATGCGGAACTCCATGCTCTGGCTCTACGAGGGTCAGACCCAGTTCTGGGCCTTCGTGCTCTCGGCGCGATCGGGGCTCATGACGCACGACGAGGTGATGGACGTCTTCGCCCGTCTCGCGGCGCGTCATCAGAGCGAGCCGGGACGGAGCTGGCGTCCGCTGCGCGACACCGGCAACGACGCGATCATGACGCGCGAGCTGATCGACGAGCCGTGGCCGAGCTGGCACCGCGCGCTGAACGACAGCTACACCGAGGCCGATCTCGTCTGGCTCGAGACGGATGGCCTGATCCGCGAGCGCTCCGCCGAGAAGCGCAGCCTCGACGATTTCGCGCGCACCTTCTTCGCCGGCGGCGGCGAGCGCGCGTCGCTCTACGATCTCCACGACGTCGTCGCCACGCTCGATCGCGTTCAGCCGTACGACTGGTCTTCCTTTCTCGCCGCGCGCATCGACAGCACCGCGCCCTCCGCCCCGGCAGACTGGCTGCGTCGGTCGGGCTATCGCCTGATCTTCACCGACACGCCGACGGCGGCATTCGCCGAGCACGAGCGGCGAACGAACCGCGTCGACCTCGGTAGCTCGCTCGGTGTCGTGCTGCGAGGCGGGAGCTCCGGCGAGGTGAGCGAAGTACTCTGGAACAGCCCCGCCTTCGACGCAGGCATCGTTTCCGGCGCGACGATCCTCTCCGTCGACGACGACAGGTACGATTCGGAAAGACTGCTCGCCGCGATTCGGCGCAATCGCGACGGCAGCAATCCGATCAGGCTCGTGGTGAAGAATCGCGGTCGCGAACGCGCAATGACGATCGACTATCGCGGTGGTCTGCGCTTCCCGCGACTCGAGCGCGTCGGTGGCGTGCCCGATCGGCTCGGCGCGTTGCTCACTTCCCCGCGCCCACCTCGAACATCGACTTCGGCGTCTGGCCCGTGAGGAAGGGCTCGATCAACGCGTGGAGGAGCTCCGGCTGCGTGATGACCGACGTGTGCGACGTCGCCGGCAGCACGGCGAGGCGCGAGGCCGGCAGCGGCTTGCCCATGTCACCGAACGCTCCGCCACCGAGCAGTCGGAACAGCTTGACCGAATGTTCCAGCGTCGCGACGTCGGCGTCGCCGCTGATGATGAGCACCGGCGTCTTCAGTGCCTTCACGTCCGACTCCCACGCCATCGGCTCCTTCTCCAGCGCGATGAGCTTTCTCGCCAGCTCGGGAAACCCGTTGGGGTTGGGGGCGAGCTTGCGATACTCCGCGGGCAGCGGCGTGCCGTTCAGCATGTCGGGAGTCATCGTCGGGATCATCGTCTTGAACTCGGGCTGCCAGCCCTCCGCGTCGTACCCGCCCGACGCCATGACGAGCTTGTTCACCTTGGCCGGGTGACGGATGGCGAGCTGCAGTCCGGTGACCGCTCCCATCGAGTAGCCGAACACGTCCGCCTTCGCGAGGCCCACCGCGTCCATGAACGCCGCGACGTCGTCGGCCAGGTTCGGGTAGGTGATCGGCCGGGCGATGTCCGTGGTGCGCCCGTGCCCCTGGAGCTCGACCGCGTAGACCTTGTGCGTCCTGGCGAGCATCGGGACGATCGCGCCCATGGTCGGGATGCTCATGTAGGCGCCATGCAGCACGACGAGCGGCTCGCCCGCGCCGGAGACTTCGTAGTACATCTGCATGCCATTCACCGTGACGCGTCGGCCCGTCGCCTGGGCCTCGGTGACGACGGCAGCGCCGAGCAGCAGGGAAGCGGCGACGAGCACGGTACGGAACATGGCATCTCTCCGGTCGAGGTCGGGTGATCGCTGGCTCTATTATTACGTCGAGCGAGGCGATCCGAAATCGACATGGCTGGATCCGTGACGCACGTTTCGGCGGCAGGCCTTACTCGAGGAGGTGACCCAGAATGTCGCAGACGCCCGGCGTCGACCCCACGTCGTCCGAGGTATCCTCTGTCGCGGAGCGCGTCAGCGAGCCGCCGTCCGACTCGGCGCGGGATCTCGCCGGTCGAGAGCGCAACGGACGCCGGCGCGGCCGACGTCCCGGCGCGAAGGGCGAGAGCTCCTCGTGGCGGCGGTTGGCGCGCGAGTTCGTCGTCATCGCCGCGGGCGCACTCGCCGCGCTCGCCGGTCAAGCGTGGTGGCAGAACCGGCAGGACCGCGAGCGCGAGCGCGACTATCTGCGGCACCTGCTGGCGGACACGCGGGAGAATGCGCAGCACATCGATCGCCTGATCGCCGACGACAGCAGCTCCGAGCTGACCGTGCGACGCGTTGCCACGTTCATCTACGACTCCGCTCCTCCACCGCCGCGCGACACCATCGCCTCCTGGTTCCTCGATGGCGGCTTCTTCTCGTCGTCGGCGTTCTACCCGCTCACGGACACCTATACCGCGCTGCTGGCGACGGGCGACCTCCGGCTCCTGCGCGACGAGGCGCTGCGCCGCGAGCTGGTCGCGTACGCCGCCCGCATGGACGCGGAGCGCGAGGGGATGGGCCGGTACATGCAGCAGGTCGTCGGCGACGGAAGTCGGATCGTGCGCACCTTTCCCTTCATGCGCCGTCTCTTCTCCGGCGACACGGCGCGCATGCGGGCGGAGGCGCGTGCATTCCCGTTCGAGCGGCTCCGCCACGATCCCGACGCCACGCTCTACGTCTTCGCCCTCGAGAACGCGAAGTTCAACCGCCTGCACCATCTGCGGACGCTGCGCGCCGAGACCAGTCGACTGCGGGAGCGGCTGGACGCGTTGAACATCGAGGCCTCACCACCGAACAAATGAGCGCGCGATCAAGGCTTCGCGATGTCCGCCGCCCAGATGTTGCTCTGCTGGTCTTCGATGGTGAAGAGGAATCGGCTCGCATCCACCGAGAAATCAGGCCTGTTGGAGCGACGCAGCGGATTGGGAAACTCCACGAGCAGTTGAGGCGTTCCGCCCGCGGCTGGAACACGCCAGAATGATGCGCGCCCCTGGGTGTCGTGCGTCTTGAAGAAGACCCACTTCCTGTCCACGCTCGGTACCACGAGCTCGGGGCGGGGATCGGCGGGGTCGGTGCTCGGCGCGTAGAGCGTGCGTGACCGTCCGCCCTGGGTCACGGCGGTCACGCGGACAGACACCGGATCGACGCCGACGGACACCACTTCGCTGTTCGAGATCCACGACGGCTTGATCCCGATGCCGATGTCGCGCGGCTTGCTCCACCGGCCGGCGCCTGTGCGCTCCGCGACGAACATCTGCGCGGTGAGCTGCTGGTCGTAGAAGACGAGCGATCTCCCGTCGGGAGACCATTTCGGGTAGCTCTCCTGGCCGGGAGAGCTGGTGACGAGCTCCACCGGACCGCCGTCGAGTGGCTTCACCTCGATGTCGCGGGTCCCGCTGCGCCACGAGTGATACGCCAGCAGCCGCCCGTCGGGCGAGAGCGCCGGTACGAATACATCGAACGACTCGTGCACGAGACGCTCGTCGGCGCCGCCGTTGCTGGGCATCCTGTACAGATCCGACCGTCCACTTCGCGTAGCGTCGAACACCAGCCACTTGCCGTCGGTGGACGGCTGAACGCTCTCGATCGTCTGCGCGGCATTCGTCAGTGCCGTCGCGCCCTCCACGCTGGCGACTCCCGACGCGGGAATCGGCAGGCCCCAGATGTTCGCGCGCGCGGAGTACACGCTGTAGACCGCGTGGCTTCCCGCCACCGACAGTGAATGAGCGTTGAGTCCCGTCGTCAATCGCATCTCGGGGCCGGAGGCATCGCCGCCACGGCCGATCACGCGCTCGTAGATGTCGCGCGTTCCATCGTGATCGGAGATGTAGTAGAGCCGCTGGCCATCGGCGGACCAGACCGGGCTCTGATGCAGCGACTTCCGGTCGGTGATCTCCCGCATCGTGCCGCCATCGACTGGCAGCAGCACGATGGCGCTCGGCGCGATGTTGCCGAATCCGAATCCGGGACGGCTCGCCTCACTGTTGCCGGCGACGCAGGCGACCAGTCGTCCGCCCGGCTGCCACCGACAGGCGCTCATGTCGAATGGCCCCGTCGTCGCGAAGCGCGCCGGCGTGCCGTCGAGTGGCTGGACCAAGAGCGAATCGCCCCGGACGAACGCGATCTCCTTTCCGTCGGGCGACCAGTCGGCGGCGCGCACGCGTAGCCCACCGGCCGGTGCGACGACCGGCCGCATCACGCCGCCCAGCGCTGGCGCGATCGAGACGCCGTCATTGGTCAGTGCGAGGATCTGTGTTCCGTCGGCGGACCACCGTGGGTCGTACTGCAGCGCCGTCGTGTCGTCCGAAAGTGGAATGACGCGACCGCCACCGAACGGCTGGATGAAGATGCGCATGCGACTGGAGGTGCCCGCCGCGTACGCCACCAGCTTTCCGTCCGGCGAAAGCGCCGGATGGATCTGCAACCCCGCGTCCGTCGTCAGCTGCGACGACGCGCCGAACACGAGGCTCGGACCGGTGTGGCGCGTCGACTGATAGGCGAACGCACCAGCGACGATCACGAGGGCAGCGATCGCGAGTGGAACGAGACGCGTACGTCGCACCCGGACCGGCTCGAGTCGCGCCGACGTCGGGGCCATGCCCGCGGTGGGAGTCGCCAGCGGCTCGAGCGCGGCGAGCAGGTCGTCCGTGCGCTGCCAGCGGTCGGCCGGCTTCTTCGCGAGACACTGCATCACCGCCTGCTCGAGAGCGGGCGAGATGCCCGGTCGATGCTTCGAGAGCGGCGCGGGTGTCTCCATCACGTGCGCCGCGAGCACCTTCTGCGGGCTCATGCCGGCGAAGGGCACCGTTCCGGCGATCAGCTCATAGGCGAGCACACCCACGGCGTAGATGTCGGTGCGATGATCGACCGAGGGATCGGCGGTGGCCTGCTCGGGCGACATGTACGCCGGCGTCCCCAGCGCCACGCCGAGCGACGTGATCTGGCTCGGGTTGGTGGCGTTGCTGATCGCGCGCGCCACGCCGAAGTCGGCGATCAATCCATGGCGACCGGACAGCATCACGTTGTCCGGCTTGATGTCCCGATGCACCACGCCACGCGCGTGCGCGTACGCCAGCGCATCGACGATCTCGACGATCAGGCGAACGGCCTCGCTCACCGGCAGCTCGTGCTCGCGCGTGAGCCGCTCGCGGAGCGACTGTCCCTCGACGAAGGGCATGACGTAGAACAGGCGTCCACCAGCCTCGCCCGAGTCGAGCAGCGGGAGGATGTTCGGATGCTGGAGGTGCGCCGCGATCTCGATCTCCCGCAGGAACCGCTCGGCACCCACCGACGCCGAGAGGTCGTCCCGCAGCACCTTGATCGCCACTCGCCGGTGGTGCTTGAGATCCTCGGCGAGGTAGACCGTCGCCATGCCACCGGAGCCGAGCTCCCGCTCGATCCGGTACTTCCCCTCGAACGAGGCGTTCAGCTGATCGACGCGGTCCATTGGCGCAAGCATATGACTTCCTCCCGCGCCACGCCATCGCGGCGTCGCGGCTTACCGGGAAAAGACGGCGCCGTGCGGAAAGCCGGTCCCGTGAAAGCCGTGCGGCAAGTCCAGGTTGCTCATGCTGAACCCCGGGCTCGCGGAGCCCGGGTTCCTGAACTCGGTGTCGAGGGTGACGCGACCTGTGGTGCGGTCGAAGCGAAGCATGAACAACCGACTGTCCGTCCCGCCGGAGTTGAGGATGATCCGGCTGCCGACGTCGTCCCACGCCATCCAGTGCGTGAACTGATCCGCGCCGAGCGACAGCTCGGACACCTTCACCGGCTTCGCCGGGTTGGCGACGTCCAGCACCACGACCCCACCCATCGCAGGCACCGCTTCGATCCAGTAGTGGCCGACCGCGAGCGGCACACCACACAGCCCACCAACGAACGTGTAGACCGCTTCTGCCTTCGGGGTGTCGGTGTCGAGTCCAGTGATTCGGTGCAGTCCGCACGACCTCGTCTGGACGAGCACCGTCTTGCCGTCCGCGAGCACGCGCGGCTCCTGCGGATCCTCGTGTCCGTAGCCGCGCGGTCCGGGCGACAACCGGATCGTCCGCAGCAGCTTCAGATCGGACAATCGCCAGAACTGGACGGCGACACCCGGACCGTCGAGGAACGGCATCGGTGAGCTCGTCGTCAGCAGGCGGTCCAGCTTCGGAAGCACCGCGATGCTGTAGGGACGAATGAGGACGTCTGGAACGCGAGGATCGACCGCGCTGACCGACCGAACGACGCGACCGTCGTCGTCCATCTCGACCAGGCCGCCGCCGCGCTCCCCGTGCTTCATGCTGAAGGTGGCCAGCACGTGGCCGTTCGGCAGGCGGAGAAACGAGTGCGGATGGCTGTAGCCGTCAATCTCGTCGAAGGCTCGCACCAGCTTCAGGTGCAGCGGGTCGCGCACGTCGAAGATGAACGACTTTCCCGACTTGAATCCATTGGCGAACAGGAAGCCCGAGCTCGACAGCGTGTACTCGGTGTGATGCGGTGTCGTGCCCGCCACACCAGCCGCGACCGAGCCGACGACTCGGCCGTACGCGGGATGCGCCGGCGTCGCGTCGAGGACGGCGAGGAAATCGCTCGCCTTTCCCGTGGAGTCCCCTGCCCATACGAACAGATAGCGCGTGGGCTCGGGCGCGACCGGATCGAGTAGCAGGAGCGCGCAGGCACACGCGCTCAGGAGTGTGTTCTTCATCGCTGTCTGCATGATCACGCTCGCGTGATGGAATCAGTGGACGCGGACCAGAAGGTGCTCCTCCGCCGCGACGTTCGTTAGTCCGTCTGAACCGACTGACTGTGCAGGCGGCAAGAATTTGGGGGTGCGCCGCGAGAGACTTTGGTGATCGTGGCCGGTCGAGGCGCTCGGCTCCGCGCGCTCCGCGTGAAAACTCCTTGCGCGAGGAGTCAGTCCGCCTTCATGCATTGTCCTCCCGAGCGGAGTCGAGGGATCCGCACTCGTGATACATTCGAAGCTGATGGGACGCACTCGGCTGAGCGATCAGGCAACCAGCTAGCAACGGAGCGACGGTGAACCGACGCACGCACGCGACCCTCCTGACGGGGCTTCTCCTCGTCGCCGCCACGACCGTCGGAGCGCAACAACGCGTCGGCGCGAGGCCGACTGCGGCCGAGGCGCAGCGGTTCATGGAGAAGATCGAGAAAGACCTGCTCGACCTCGGCACCCGGTCCGGCCGGGCCAGCTGGGTCGCCGCGAACTTCATCACGGACGACACGGAAGAGCTGTCCGCCCAGGCGCAGACCGCGTACAGCGTGGCCGTGCAGCGCTACGCCGTCGAGGCGAAGCGCTTCGACGATGCTCAGCTCTCCGCCCCGCTGCGCCGCAAGTTCCTGCTGCTCAAGCTCGCGCTCGTCGCGCCGCCGCCGGGGAATCCGGAGGAAGCGGCCGAGATGACACGTCTCCAGGTCGGCCTCGAGGCCGACTATGGAAAGGGGACATATTGCCGAAAGACCGCCGGAAGCAAGGACGAGTGTCTCCAGCTTCCGGACCTCGAGAAGATCCTGCGCGAGAGTCGCGATCCGAAGGCCTTGCTCGAGGCCTGGCAGGGGTGGCACACGATCTCGCGCCCGATGCGTCCGCGGTACGCTCGATTCGTCGAGCTCTCGAACAAGGGCGCCCGCGAGCTCGGGTTCAGCAACACCGGAGAGATGTGGCGATCCGCATACGACATGTCACCGCAGGAGCTCGAGCGGGAACTGGAACGGCTCTGGACGCAGGTTCGCCCATTCTATCTCCAGCTCCATGCGTACGCGCGCACGAAGCTGGGCGAGAAGTACGGCACGCAGCTCGTGCCGCCGAACGGCCTGATCCCCGCGCATCTGTTCGGCAACATGTGGGCGCAGGACTGGAGCAATGTCTACGACGTCATGGCCCCCAAGGCGTCGAACGCCGGAGGTGTCGACATCAGCGCTCTCCTGGCCGCAAAGCAGGTCGATGCCAAAGCGATGGTGAAGTACGGCGAGGGCTTCTTCACATCGCTTGGCCTGCAGAAGCTCCCGGAGACGTTCTGGCAGCGATCGCTCTTCGTGAAGCCTCGGGACCGCGAGGTGGTCTGTCACGCCAGCGCGTGGGATCTCGATACGCAGGATGATGTCCGCCTCAAGGTGTGCCTCGTCCCGACCAGCGAGGACTTCATCGTGGTTCACCACGAGCTGGGCCACCTCTACTACGACCTCGCGTACAAGAAGCTGCCGTATCTCTTTCGGGGCGGCGCGAACGACAGCTTCCACGAGGCGATTGGTGACGCAGTCGCCCTCTCCATCACGCCGACGTATCTGAAACAAGTCGGGCTTCTCGCAGAGATCCCGCCGCCGTCGGGTGACACCGCATTGTTGCTGCGTCAGGCATTGGACAGGGTTGCGTTCCTTCCGTTCGGTCTTCTCATCGACCGGTGGCGATGGAAAGTGTTTTCCGGGGAAGTCTCGCCGGCGGATTACAACAAGGCGTGGTGGGAGTTGCGCGCGAAGTACCAGGGCATCTCTCGACCCTCGGAGGCGACGCCGGAGGACTTCGATCCTGGCGCGAAGTTCCACGTCCCGGCCAACACTCCCTACACTCGCTACTTTCTCGCGCGCATTCTCCAGTTCCAGTTCTATCGCGCCATGTGTCGAGAGGCCGGCTTCACCGGCCCGCTCTATCGCTGCTCCTTCTATGGCAGCAAGGAAGCCGGCCGGAAGCTCGAGGCGATGCTCGAAAAGGGTGCGGGCCAACCATGGCAGAAGACGCTGTTCGAGATGACCGGTGAGCGACAGATCGATGCCAACGCCATGCTCGAGTACTTCGAGCCGTTATCGAAATGGCTCGAGGCTCAGAACAAGGGCACGAAGCTCGGCTGGGGTCAGGAATAGGAGCGCCGCTTCGCGCGAGGCTAGGGTGAGCGGGCGGCGCGGACGTCGCGATACTTCGTGTCGTTCATCAACCGCAGCTCGCCGACGAGGCTGTCGCGACGAATCGTGAAGTGCCACACCCCGTTCGGCATCGTGCAGGTGATCTGTCCCCTCGGCGCGGCGAGGCACGCGAGGACGCCCATCGCCTCTTCTCGTCCGCCGACGAGCTTGCGTGCATCCAGCGACACGCTGTCGTGCGTGGTGCGCGTGATACGGTAGACGGCGATCTCGTCCTTGCAGGGCGACGGTCGCACGGTACACGACGACGTGCCGCGCCAGACGCCGACGGGGTTCGCCGCACTCGGTGTCTGGCCGTGCGCGGAACGCGCGAGCACGAACACACCCGCGACAGCCGTGATGGTCGATCGGAGGCCCATGCGGAATGTGTCGTGTTGGGGGAGAGACAGTGGTACGACATCGCCTGCACGCCTCAGAAGACTCTCTGTGCGACCTTGATGAGCGGGAACAGGCTGCTGTAGTCGTCGGTCCACAGGCGCAGCCCGGCCGGAACGTCGATCGGCAGGCGAGCGCGCACGATCGCCGGGTTGGCCAGAAACTCGGCATTGGCCGTGACCAGGACCCACTCCGAGTCGAACACGTGGCGTGCGAGATCCTGGTGATCGATCACGCGAACCGCCTGCATGCCGGCGTGGCGGGCGAGTTGCTCGAGCACGGGCGCGAGCGCCAGGAAGTCATTCGACACGTTGAACGCGATGATCCCGCCGGGAGCGAGGTGGCGGCGATAGACCTCGAGCGCCTGCACCGTGAGGAGATGCGCCGGCACGGCGTCTCCGGAAAACGCATCGACGATCAGCACGTCGTACCGTTGCGGCGGCTCGGCGGTGAGCGAGACGCGCGCGTCGCCGAGGACGACCTGCGTGAACGCGGGTGAGTCGCTGAGAAACGTGAAGCTCGACCTCGCGATGTCCTCGACCGCTCGGTTGATCTCGTAGAACCTGATCGTGTCGCCCGGGTTGCCGTAGACGGCCACGCTGCCGGCGCCGAGTCCGATCACGCCGATGCGTCGCGGCCGACCGCCGCAGCACTGGTCGAGCGCCAGCCCCACCCCCGACGTGTGCGCGTAGTACGTGATCGGCACGCGACGCAGCTCGGATCGGAAGATCTGGCGTCCATGCACGATGACGCCGTGATAGAGGGAGCGGACCTCCGCGTGCTGCGCATCGTATGCCTGCGTGACGCGCACCGTACCATAGAAGTTGCGCACCCGCACGATCGCGCCGCTCTCGCCGCCCACCTGGCTCGTGACGAGGGCGATTCCCACCGCGACCAGCGCGGCCCAGACGACGCGCATCACGCGACTGCCGGCCCAGGCGACGACGAGGCCAAGCGCCGCAGTGAGCAGGAGGCCGATCGCGAGGTCATACTCGCCGGGCAGCACCAGCGGTGCGACGATGCCGACGAGGACCGATCCGAGCGCGCCACCCGCCGCCACGTGCAGGTAGAACGACGTGAGATGCTCCGGCGCGGGGCGGCGGCGATAGAGCTCGCTGTGCAGGAACAGGCACAGGAAGAACAGCGCGACGCAGAACACCGCCGTGGCGAGAAGGACCGGAAACTCGAGCACCCCCGCATCGACCAGATCGGCGCTCACGATCAGGCCGATGATGGCGAGGCCGACCACCAGCCAGCGGGGCGGCCACGCGCGCGTCGAGAACGCGACGACGAAGCTCGACAGATACGCGACGAGCGGAACGATCCAGACGAGCGGAAGCGCGACGACGTTCTGGCTGATGTGCGTCGTCGTCGCCGCGAGGAGCAGCGACGCGCACGCCGCCAGCGCGACCCACAGCGCGCGTGTGGCCGCCGGAACGGCCGCGGATTCGGCGGTTGCCGCGGTCTGCCCGTCGTTCTCGCTTCTCCGCACGGAAGCGCCCATGACGCCGGCGAGGATCGACAGCATGGCGAGCACGACGGCAACGAGTATCGTCTGCACGCGCAGCGTCAGACGCGGCTCGATCAGCCACGGGTACGCCAGCAGCGCGACGATCGAACCGACGTTCGAGATCGCGAACAGTCTGTATGCGTCGGCCTGCCCTCGCGGCGTCGTGCGCGCGAACCACGCCTGCAGCAGCGGACTCGTCGCCGAGAGCGTGACGAACGGCAGGCCGATGAGGGCCGAGAGCAGCCACAGGACGCTGGCGATCGGTCGTTCGACACTGGCCCGCAGGGTGGGGTCGACGGCGCGCACGAGTTGCACGACGGATAGGCCGAGCAGCCCGACGTACGCCGTCACCTGCGTGCGCAGCGTCGTGTGTGTGACCAGCAGATGCGCGGCGTAGTAGCCGAGCAGCAGCGCCGTCTGGAAGAAGACGAGGCACGCGGTCCAGACGGCCGCCGATCCGCCGAGCAGCGGGACGAGCCGTTTGGCCGCGATCGGCTCGAGCAGAAACAGCAGCGTGCTGCCGAGGAAGATCGCCAGTGCGTACCAGAGCGCACGCGCCGGCAGCGAGAACGCCGTCGGTGCCGATCGCTCGGCGGGCCGGGCGCTGCGTCCTGCTTTGCCTCGCTGCTCTTTGGCGGGAACGGACATCCCCGAATATGCGGGGCGAGCCGCGGGACTGGCTACGCCTGTCGGAGGTCAGCGGTGGACGCGCCCATGTTGCGCCGCCGTCCGATCACATGAGCGCCCGGCGTAGCGAGGCAGTCGCCCTACGGCTTCTGGTGCTCGGCGCGCCATCGCATGGCGCGGAAGATTCGGTTTCGTGGGCTGGGGTGATTGTAGAACACCGACTCTACCAGCGGTGATGGATCGAGCTGGCCCGCGTCCGCATCGCGGATCATGAATTCCGCCAGGCCCAGTGGCGATTGTGACGCATTGATTCCAAACATGTCGGCCTCGGCCTCCTGCTCGCGGGCGATTCCGTTGCTCAGCGGCAACGCGAGGAATCCCCACAACATCAGCAGGCCCCAGAACACGGGGAATGCACCAACGTCGCGCAGGCCGCTGACACCCCATCGGTCTCCGAACCGCGAGATCAACCGTGTCGCGCCCCAGCCGACGAACAGGAAGCCGAGTGCGGTGAGCAGCGTATCGAAGACGATCCCCTTCGCGACGTGTGCGAGAACGTAGTGCCCGATCTCGTGCGCCATCACCAGTCTCACTTCGGCGTCCGGCGTCTTCGTGATGGTGTTGTCGTCGAGAACGATCTGCGCCGTTCCGCCAAAGCCGGTGACATGAGCGTTCAGCAATTCGCTCTGCCGGGAAGCATTCTGGACGAAGACGTCATTCGCCGGGACACCGTTCGCGCGCGCGAGCGACAGGATCGCCTGCTTCTGGGGCCCGTCGGCCATCGGTGCGATGGTGTTGAACAGCGGGGCGATGAACTGCGGCATGAGCAGGATGAAAACGGCCGTGAGCAGGGCGTACACTCCTGTGGCCCACACCATCCACGACTGGGGGCGCCGGCGAATCAACGCGTAGATGGCCACCACGCCGACAGCGAAGAACGGGACCGCGACCGCCCAGCTCAGCACAGCGTCGCCCAGCCAGCTCGCATAGGACATGCGCGAGAATCCCGCATGATGCACCCGGACGAAGCCGGCGTATGTCTCGATCGGGAGCGAGAGCAGGAAGAACGCGGCGAGCGTCTGCACCGCAACGATGGCGTCTTGCAGTGGCACCCGCGATGTGATCCGGCGCGCCAGATCGCGCATGCCGATGGCTGCGCCCGAGAACATGAGGATGGCGATGGTACCGGCCAGCACTGCGACACGACCCAGCAGGGCGATGTAACGGGTATTCCCGAACGCGTCGCCGCGAGCGCGCACATCTGCCGGAACGCGCGCCAGAAAGGCGGCGGTCGCAGCAGTCGGATCACCCGAGAGCGTCGCCGACCACGCCGAGTCCACTTCCACTCTGCGCGAGACGCTCCTGGCGGGTACCGCCTGCGCCCCGGTCGTGAAGCCCCAGGCAAGGGCGCCCACCACTGCTGCCGCGGCAAAAAGAAGCAAGGTCTTCACGCGTTCCTCGTTGAAGATGGGCGCCCGACGCTCGAGCCCGTCGAATAGAGCCGTCCGACGTCGGATGAGCCAGGCCCCGCCACGCAGCTTCCATCATCTCGCAGCTCACTAATACTTAGGTATTTACAAAAGTGTCATCCCGTTGTAGAATGCTTCCGTCGGATCGGATAACCCGAGCATCTGGATGGTGTCGGACATGGTGCAATCCGCAGCCGCTGACGACGTGTTTCACGCCTTGTCCAACCCGACTCGGCGGAAAGTCCTGGAGCGATTGTCCGTCGGACCGGCCACCGTCAGCGAGCTGGCGGCACCGTTCGATATGCAGCTCCCCTCGTTCGTGCAGCACCTCTCGGTGCTCGAGCAGAGCCGACTGGTCAAGTCGAAGAAGCGCGGACGGGTACGGACCTATGAGATCGCACCCGAACGGTTCAAGGTCGTCGAAGACTGGCTGACCGCGCGCCGTCGGTTGTGGGAAGCCCGGCTGGACCGGTTCGATGACTACGTCAAACAACTCAAGGAGAAAGAATGACAACCATGACCCAGCAATTCGCGATCAATCCGAAACTCGATTTCGCCATCGAGCGGTTCATCGACGCCCCCACGCGGCTCGTCTGGGAAGCGCTGACGAAACCGGAGCATCTCAAGGAGTGGTACATGCCCAGGGCCTGGGGGCGGGTGTCGCGAGCCGAAATGGACCTTCGACCGGGCGGCATCATCGGCATCGACATCGCAGTGAAAGACGGTCCGGACGTGCCCAACCTGGGCTGTATCCTGGAAGTCATTCCGATGGAACGACTCGTCTGGACCTCGATGTTGTTCCCCGGCTATCGTCCGGCGGTCTTCGATGACATTCCGATCACCGCCATCATGACGATGGAGACGGTGGGCACCGGCACTCGCTACGTCTTCACGGCGCTCCACCGGAACGAAGCCGACCTCGAGACGAACAAGACGAGTGGCTTTTACCAGGGCACCGAGATCGCCGTCGATCAGTTCGTGGCGCACGTGCTCGCGATGAAGTAGTTCGGGGCCCCGGCTATATTCCGGAAGCCTTTGCCTCCGGACTCCGTGTCGAGCGAAACCACACCCCGCAACAACTTCATCCGCGAGCTCGTCGAGGACGACGTCGCCACCGGCCGCTTCGGGCGCCCGGTCACGACGCGCTTTCCCCCCGAGCCGAACGGCTTCCTGCACATCGGTCACGCGAAGTCCATCTGCCTGAACTTCGGGCTTGCCGAGGACTTCGCGGGCCGCTGCAACCTCCGCCTCGACGACACGAACCCGTTCACCGAGGACATGAAGTACGTCGAGGCGATCAAGCGGGACGTCGCATGGCTCGGCTTCACGTGGGCAGCGGAGTGCTACGCGAGCGACTATTTCGACAAGCTGTACGAGATCGCCGAGTCGCTGGTGAACGCCGGCAAGGCGTACGTCGATTCACAGAACGAAGAGGAGATTCGCGAGAACCGCGGGACGGTGATGGAGCCCGGGAAGCCCGGTCCGTATCGCGATCGCACGCCCGAGGAGAACCTCGACCTGCTGCGCCGGATGAAGGCGGGCGAGTTCCCCGACGGCGCGCACGTGCTGCGCGCGAAGATCGACCTCGCGCATCCCAACATGATCATGCGCGATCCCCTGCTGCTCCGCATTCGCCATGCGTCGCATTACCGGCTCGGCGACGAGTGGTGCCTCTATCCGCTCTATGATTTTGCGCACGGCCTGAGCGACGCCATCGAAGGCATCACGCGCTCGCTCTGCACGCTCGAGTTCAAGGACAATCGCGACATCTACGAGTGGCTCGTGAACGAAGCCGGATTCGAGAGGCCACCCACCCAGATCGAGTTCGCGCGCCTGGAACTGGACTACACCGTGGTGAGCAAGCGGAAGCTGCTTCGCCTGGTGAATGAAGGGCATGTGAGCGGGTGGGACGACCCGCGCATGCCGACCCTCGCCGGGCTCCGTCGGCGCGGTGTGACGCCGGAGGCCATCCGCGCGTTCTGCGATTCCATCGGTGTCGCACGAAAGCCCGCGCGCACCGAGCTCGCGACGTTCGAACACGCCGTGCGCAACGACCTCAACATGCGCGTGCCGCGCGTGATGTGCGTCGTGGATCCTATCAAGGTCGTGCTCACCAACTATGCGGCAGGACAGGTCGAGGAGCTCGACGCATCGTACTACCCGCACGACGTCCCGCTCACCGGCTCACGAAAGGTGCCGTTCTCGCGTGAGCTCTGGATCGAGCGCGAGGACTTCATGGAAGATCCGCCGAAGAAGTTCTTCCGTCTCGCGCCGGGCCGAGAGGTGCGCCTCCGCTATGGATTCTTCATCACCTGCCAGGAGGTGGTGAAGAATGACGCCGGCGAGATCGTCGAGCTTCGCTGCACGTACGATCCCGCCACGCGCGGTGGCGACTCCCCCGATGGAAGGAAGGTGCAGGGCACCATCCACTGGGTGTCCGCGGCGCGCGGCGTGACGTGCGAGGTGCGGCTCTACGACAAGCTCTTCACCGTTCCGGATCCCGAGGCGCAGGGTGACGACGTGGACTTCACCACGTTCGTGAATCCGGACTCGATCCGCGTGATGTCGCATGCGAAGGTCGAGCCCAGCGTGCTCGGCGACGCACCGGACGCACGCTACCAGTTCGAGCGGACGGGCTACTTCGTGAAGGATGTCGCCGATTGGCGCGACGAGCGTCCGGTGTTCAATCGCACGGTGACGTTGCGCGACACGTGGGCCAAGGTGAAGGGCGCCTAGGCGCCCGATCACCTGGCGCTGGCGCGCCGCTACACGGCTCTGCCTGCCGTTGCCCAGATGAAGTAGTTCCGAGCGGCGATCGCGCGACTCACTGACGCCTGGTCAGCACGACATGGGTTGCGGCGGCGGTGGGCACATGGGTGGTGCACTCGTAGCTCAGCGCCGGGAGATCGAGGCCGTACAAGAGATGCTCGCCGGACCCGAGTAGCCTGGGCGCGATCGCCACGTGCAGCTCGTCGATGAGCCCCGCTTCGAGGTACTGGCGGATCGTCGCCACGCCGCCGCCGATCTGCACATCCTTTCCCTCCGCTGCCTCCGTCGCACGTCCGAGCGCCTCGCGGGGACCACCCGTGACGAAGTGGAACACCGTGCCGCCTTCCATCTGGATCGGCGGGCGGGCGTGATGGGTCAACACGAACACCGGGCCGTGGTACGGCGGGTTCTTCCCCCACCAGCCCCGCCAGGCGTCATCGGGCCACGGACCACGAATCGGGCCGAACATGTTGCGTCCCATGATCCACGCGCCGACGCCCTCTCCAAAACGCGCCGCGATGTCGTCATCGACGCCGGTGGTGCCGCCGGCTTTGCCATTGATGCGCTGGAACGCGCGGGTCGGGATGAACCAGTCGTGCAGCGCTTCACCACCAACGCCGAGGGGATCCTCGCGAGTCTGGAGCGGGCCAGCGCCGTACCCGTCGAGCGAGATCGTGAAGTTGTGCACGCGTACACGAGTCATTTTTTGCTCCCAGCCGAGGATGGCGATCCGGGACGTGCGGCTTCTACGCTCACGCCGGCGCGAGATGCTCCTTCGATGCCGCACCCGTGGGGCCGTGTCATCGGCCTAGAGCCCGAGCACATACTGCGCGAGCGGACCGAGTCGCGCGCGAGTCTCCGACCGCATGCGTCCCGAGAAGTCAGTCGCGGCGCGTCCGTCTCGCGGAATGAACGCACCCTGAACGGAACGGCGCGGCGCGTCGGATGTGTTGGCGGTGTGACCATGCCATGCCGACCCATTGAAGATGATCAGCGAGCCCGCTGGGCCGGACGCCAGGACCTGACCATCGTAGTCCGCCCGCCGATCGGCCAACACCTGCTCCGGTACGTCCGACCCGTGATGCGTACCCGGCACGAAACGCGTCGCGCCGTTATCGCTGCGGAACTCGTCGATCATCAGGATGAAGCCGACCAGCGGCCAATCCGTCGAATCGCGGCGTACGTCGACGTGAAGCTCTTGCGCGAGACTGTGCGGCCGCAGAGTGCGCGCGTGCATCGAGCTGAGCTTGAAGTCTCGGCCGATGACGCGGCAACACGCCTCCAGCAGGGGCGCGAAGACGTAGAGCGCATCGAACTCATCGCCACGGTTCACAAAATCGGTAACGCGCGTCGTCGTGCTACCGGTATGCACATCATCGGTCATCGCTGACGCCACGATGGAATCGTATGCGCTGGACACTCGCTCCATACTTCCCGCCGACATCGGACCGGGTAGCACGACGAAGCCGCGCTCGTGCAGTTCGCGGGCCTCGGTTGATCGGAGCTGATTACCCGCCGCGATCATGTTGAACACGTTGTCCACGGTTGGTAGGGTGACGGTCGAGCGCCCGAGCTCAGCTGCGAGGCCACGCCGCGAGGCAAATGCGCCTATGCAGGAACGCCTTGCCTGAGCTGCTCGGCGAGTCCGATCAGAAGTCCTTCGGGGCCACGGATGTAGCAGAGCCGATACGCGTCTTCGTACTGAACCACTTCGCCGACGAGCTGCGCACCACGCTCGCGGAGCCTGGCGAGCGTCTCGTCGATGTCCTCCACGGCGAACATGACGCGCAGGTAACCGAGAGCGTTCACCGGGGCGTTCCGGTGATCGGCGACGACGGGCGGCGCGAGGAATCGCGAGAGCTCGAGCCGACTGTGGCCGTCCGGGGTGACCATCATGGCGATCTCGACGCGCTGGGCCGCCAGCCCCGTGACGCGCCCGGCCCACTCTCCCTCGATCGTGGCTCGCCCTTCGAGCTTCAGGCCAAGCTCGGCGAAGAATGCGATGGCGGCATCGAGGGATTCTACCACGATGCCTACGTTGTCCATCCGCGTAAGAGTCATCCGTCTCCTCTCATTCCTGACCGAAACGTCCGGCATGGAGCGGCGACCGCCACTCTTCCGTACACTAGTCGCCCGTCAGTTGCAGGTTCGTCAGCTGGGCGCTCAACGATCGCGAGGCAGCCAGCGTTTCGTGCCAGCCACGCTGTCGATGGCGGCCGCGAAATCGAGCATGGCTTGCACCTGGCGTACGTGGTCCTCGCCTGACGCGCCCATACAGCCCTCATCGGTGGTGACTCGCCTACTCTCCGAGCGGCTGTACACGGCGATGATCACGGTCGTCGCGTCTGAACGCCACGTCGGGCAGAGGGCCGGATCCGTCCTGACCTCACTCGGCATTTCGAAGAAGCCGGTGCTCCCCGCGCGGCGCACGAGCCATTCGAACGTCCCTGGCGCAAGTCGGCCGTTGGCACGGCGAGGTCCTGCCGATGAACGACGCGCAGGTTGGCGACTGAAGCGGACGCGCCCAGTGCGATCTACGGAGATTCGATACGCCGCCTGCAGGCCGAAGCCCGAGGTGCGCTCGACGGCGATGCTGTCAGCGGTGACCACTTGAGCACTCGCCGGTTTCGGTGCACCCCAGAATGCGACGACGAGCCATACCGCAGCGCGGATGGGCCGTGACCCTGGATATCGCGACACTCGGTCAACCAGTGAAATCGTGTGCCCACTTACCAGAGCCAAGCTGCGAACGAGTACGACGAAATGCGAGCGAACCGAGCTTCATTGAGTCGTTCGTCAGCGGAAGCTTGTACTGGGAACGCAGACTCCAATCGGGCGACGAGCAGGTTTCCATCGCCGCTTGGCAGCTCAGCGCATGTTGGACCGCAGGCGGGGATGCGTGAACGAGAGACCACGGGTGCGTTGCACCCATCACTCCTTTCCTCCCGCGAGGGTCGAGCTCATTTCGCGGGACTGAACACGGCGCCATGCGCGAACGCCGGACCGGTCTTGCCATGAGGCCACTCGTCCCGGTCGAATCGGATCCCGGGAATGCGGGACCCGCCTGGTGGAAGATCGCCCGCGAGCGTGAGCTTTCCCGTCTCCGGATTCATGTCGATCAGGTAAACCCCGCCGGCGAGCGTGCCTCCGCCGGTCATCGCGAGGCGCCTTCCGCCTGGTTCGATCGCGAGCCAGTGGGGGCGGGCATCGACCCCGAAAGGAAGTTCGTCCACGATCACCGGCTTTTCCGGTCTCGATACATCCAACACCACGACCGCTCCGGTGGTGCCGACCGGCTGAATCCAGAAACGGCCGAACCGCACGGGAACGTTGCAGTCGGTATCCTCGCCCGCCACCGCCGACCACGGAAAGGAGCGCGTCAGCCGGGCGACAGGAATTCCGTCGAGCTCCGTGAGCAGGTACATCCCGCAGCGAAACGTCGTGACCATGACGGACTTTCCATCGGCAAGCACTCGCGCTTCTGCGGGATGCAGGTGCTCGTCGCCACGCGGTCCGGGCGGCAGCAGCACCGTGTGCAGCAGCGTCAGGTCCGAAAGACGCCAGACCTGAACCGACCGCCCAACCAGCATCCCGTGCATGTCGGCTGACGTGGTGACGACGCGGTCGAGCTGCGGGACGATCGTCAGGCTGTAGGGGCGAAGATCCGGATCGAGGCGATTTGCTGCGCTCGCAGCCCGAATCAGCTTCCCGTGGTCGTCCATCTCGACGAGACCGCCGACCGCACGGTGATCCGATGCGAGACCCTGGAACGTGCCGAGCACGGTGCCGCTCGGCGTGCGGGCGTAGCTGTGTGGGTGCGAGTACGCACCCACATCGCCGAATTCACTGAGCTGTCGCGGGTGGCCCGGATCGCCGAGGTCGAAGACGAACGTGCGCCCGGTCTCGAATGAATTGGCAAAGAGCTGACTCGTCGTCATCTCGTATTCGACGTGATGCGCGCCGCGCCCGCCCCGTGCGGGCAATGTGCGGACGACCTGTCCGTAGGTCGGCGAACGGCGATCCACGTCCACGACGGCCAGGAAATCGTCGGAGTCCTTGTCGACGTCCCACGCCCATACGAGGAGCTGGGTGCTGCCACCGGGTGCGTCGGTCGCCGCGATCGGTGAACAGCCGCACGCAGCCAGGATGACCAGGCCAATGACGTGCCGCCGAGACAGCCGCAATCGATCGGTGTTGGGGAGGCGCGGAATGGCGGAGGTGGCGACAGGTTCCGGTGTCATGAGGCGCTCGGTGCGGTAGACGGGGGCTGGCCGACTGATGATCGCTACGACTGCGACAAGAGCAGTGCTCTCCCGTCCTGACATGGATGACGCGGTCGAACGCCCTGGCTGAGCTGCGGCGAGTCAAATAAGAGCGGCGGCGCAGCCGCCGCAATTCCGACGATCGCCGACTGAACGGATCGCTGAGACGCAGCGTGATGCTGTCCTGGTCGCGCCAGCGCAGCCACTTTGCCGCGAGCTCCGGCCATTCCGTGGTCATGGGATCGGCGCCATCTCGACGTGCCCGACTGCTTGCCCGTCACGATGCGCCCGCGTACTTTGCGCCACAAAGTAGCTCACCGGTATTGGTCGGACCCAGGCGGCGAGGCAGGACTTCGGATGGCGTGGGAGGTAGGCATGCAGAAGTGGTTGAGACGCATCCGTGGCGCCGTTGGGCTGGGATTGACCTGGGCAGCAGCCTGGGGCGGCGTCGGCACGCTCGTGATGCTCGGGTTTCTGCTGCGAACCGGTAGTCGTCCGGACGCTCCGTTTCCCATCATGTTTGCTGCCGCCGGATTCGTCGCAGGGCTCATTTTCTCAGGAGTGCTGGGTCTCGTTGAGGGCCGTCGCCGGTTTGATGAGATGTCCCTTCCACGCTTCGCAGCATGGGGGGCAGCCGGGGGTTTCCTGCTCTCCGCGACCTTTGTCCTGGCCGTCTCCCTTGCCGGGGACCCTGCTTTCCTCTGGAACCTGGTGTTCCTGGGTCCCGTCTTCGCGGTAGCCGGTGCTGGCTCTGCCGCTGGTTCGCTGGCCCTGGCGAGACGGGGGCGGGACCGGGAGATCCTCGAGACGACTGCGGACCCGACCGCGGTGCGGCTTCCCCACGGAGAGACGCGAAAGGTGCTGCGAAACGGCGAGTGACCTCGTCAGGTGCATCCGGATCGCTGCCCGGAGGAATGTCGCCAGTGGTGTGCCCGGTTGCCGAGCGCTGCCGCAAGGCCGATTGAGGCCATCGAGCGCACTCCGCGTACATCACGGCTTCGCACGCTGCGATCGTTTGCTCGCAACCCGGGCGATCCGTCGACGTGCAGCCCAACGCGCCAACGCGCCGCGCGCGACGCTCAGATCGGCGTCAGTGCCATCCGCCGCGGACGTTCCCTCCGTCCGTCGACCACGCCCGCCACCGCCGCGATCCGCGCCACCGCCTCCCGCCCCGCCACGTCCCAGTTCAGCATCGCCGCCGATCGCGTCGCCGCGGCCCGCGCCATCGCCTCGTAGCGCGGACGATCCTTCATCAGCGCGAGGATCCGGCCCGCGTACGACTCCGCCGTCGCGTCGGGATCATCGAGGATCCCCGTCTCGCCATCCACGACGACCGTCGGCACGCCCCCCGTCCGCGTCGCCACCGACGGCACGCCGAACGCCGCCGCCTCGGCGTACACGAGGCCATACGTCTCGGCGTTCGACGGCATCACGATGAAGTGCGACCGCGCGTACAGCTCCGCCAGCCGCGCCGCGCCCGCCGCCGTGCGCTTGCTGAGGAATCCCTCCACCTGCACCCACTCGGGAAGCTCGCGGTCCCCTGTCGGACGAGAGCCGACCACGGTGAGGTCCACCGGGATCCCGTGCGCCTCGATGCGCTGCGCGATCTCCACCACCAGGTCGCCGCGCTTGCGCTCCCAATCCACGCCGACCCACAGCATCCGACAGCGCGTGCGGGAGCGCGCCGCGATGGCGCGCCGTACGTCGTCGCCCGACGGCAGGCGCTCTAGGTTCGCGCCGAACGGCACCACCGCCACGCGGTCGAGCGGCAGAGCGAACGCCGTGCGCGCCGACGATGCCGCCCACTCGGATGCGTACATCGCGAGCTGCACGTTCTGCGCGGCGCGGCGCCCCATCGTCATCGCGTCGCGCGCGCTGCGCGCCGCGAGGCGCTCGAGCTCGGGGGAGTGGTCGAGCAGTGCCGCGGGACTCGAATCGTCCCAGCTGATCACCGGGGCGCGCAGCCCGTCCAGGCTCGCCGCAATCATCGTCGTCACTGCCACCACCGCATCCACGTCCCCCGGGATCGCCGCGCGGGCCTGCGCACCGAACGCGTCGAGCGCCGAGGGCTCCAGGCTGGCGAGGTACTCGTGCCGCCACAGGCCGTACCAGCGGCGGCGCAGCCTCATCGCCCGCGTCCACGGATGCGCCAGCGGACCGACGCGCACGAGGGTCGCCCCAGCGCGCTCCAGTGCCCGCGCCATGTGGTAGTTCACCCCCGACCACTGCAGCACGTCGGTCGAGTCGTTCAGCGAGACGAGTGCGAGCTTCACACCGGGCGGGATGAGGGCCGAGGGACACCGCAGGGCCGCCCGCCGAGCTGGCGGCCTCAGGGGTGACGCCGGTGGTGCGCCGAGCGTCAAATGAGAGACGATCGTCGCGCCGTGCCGTCTCTCCCTCCCCTCCGGATCGCGCCCTCGTGCCCGTCCAGAAGTTGATCTCGGTCGTCATTCCGACGCGCGACCGCAACGAGGCGCTCGCGCGCTGTCTCGATCGCCTCGCTCCCTGCGCGCAGGCGCTCTCGCACGACCAGTACGAAGTGGTCGTCGCCGACGACAGCGCGCACGCCGCGGCGCGGGAGCTGGTGTTCGACCGCTACCCGTGGGTGCGATGGACGGGCGGTCCGCGTCGAGGGCCCGCCGCCAACCGCAACGCCGGCGCCCGCGTCGCCCGCGGCGAGTGGCTCGCCTTCACCGACGATGACTGCCTGCCGGAGTTCGGCTGGCTCGAGGCGTTCGCCAGCGTGTTCAACCCGAACCCCGACGCGCTCGATGTGCTCGAGGGGCGCACGATCTGTCGCGCCGGTCTCGACTCGCCGCGTCACGGCGCCCCGGTCAACCTCGACGGCGGCAGGCTCTGGTCGTGCAACTTCGCCATCCGGCGCGCGCACTTCGCGCAGATGGGCGGCTTCGACGAGCGCTACCCTTACCCGCACATGGAGGGCGCCGATCTGCAGGCGCGACTCCTCAAGGCGGGATTCATGATTCGCTTCATCCCCGACGCCGACGTCGATCATCCGCCGCGTCCACTCCCGTGGGGCGCGACGCTCGCACGCGTGCACGAGTCGAGCGTGCTGCACATGACGCTGCACGGCCCGCGTCACGGTCTGCCCTGGTACCTCCAGCACCAGACCCGCGCGCGACTCGCGCGCATCGTGCGCGGGAGCAAGTCGCTCGACACCCTGAGCGCGCTCATCTCGCTCCCGGTGGAGCTGGGCACGATCGCGCTCCACTGGCGCGAGTGGCGCGCCCGGGCCCAGCTCCTCGCCGCTCGAAGCTCGTGACGCTCGTCGTCGACCGCCCCACACCGAGTCGTCCCTCGCGAACCGTGCGCGCCCTCGAGGTACCGCGCCAGCACTGGTGCGTCGTCACCGGCGAGTATCCTCCGCTCGAGGGCAGCCTGGGCGACCACACGCACCACCTGGTCGCCGCGCTCGCCGCATCGGGCGACACGGTCGAAGTCTGGTGTCCGCCCGCGCCCACGCTCGACGATGCGGAGCCCGCGCGTGCGCCGGAGATTCCCGGCGTGACGGTGCACGTGCTGCCCTCGCGCTTCGGCTGGCGCGCGATCGCGCAACTCCGCCGCGCGCTGCGTGCGCTCCCGCCGGACGCGCGCGTGCTCGTGCAGTGGATGCCGATGGCGTTCGGCCGGCGAACGACGAACCTGCGGTTCGCGCTGATGCTGTTCCGGCTGCCGGGCCGCCGCCTCGATCTCTACGTGCACGACGCCGGCTTCGACATCGGCCGCGAGACGACGCGCCGCGCGCTCGCCGGCATGATGCACCGCGTCATGACCTGGTGCGCGGCGCGATCGGCGCGGCGCGTCTACCTCACGACCCCCGCGTGGCAGACGCGACTCTCGCTGCTCGGCATGCGCGCGCTGCCGAAAGATGCGGAAGCCGCATGGGTTCCCGTCTCGTCGAACGTCCCCGACCACGCCGACGAGGCGCGCGTCGCCGAGCTCCGGCGCACGCTGCTCGCGCGCGGACGCCACCAGCGCGTGCTCGTCGGGCACTTCGGCACCTTCGGGCGCTTCCATTTCGCGCTCATGCCGCACGTCGTCGCGCGCATCCTCGACGAGGCGCACGACCGCACCTTCCTGCTCGTCGGCCGCGGTGGCGAGGCGCTGCGCGACTTCATCGTCACCGAGCGACCGGAGCTCGCGGCGCGCATCGTCGCCACCGGCGGGCTCGCGCCCGACGACGTCGCGATGCACCTCGCGGCGTGCGACCTGCTCGTTCAGCCGTTCGAGGATGGCGCGAGCACGCGGCGTGGCTCGCTCATGGCCGGCGTCGCCCTCGGCCGCCCGACGATCGCCAACCGCGGCCGGAGCACGGAAGAGCTCTGGTCGGCCGAGCGCGCGATCCACCTCACCGACTCGCACGCGCCCCACGCGCTGGCGGGCGCGGTCACGAAGCTCCTCGCCGACGCAACGCTCCGCGAACGGCTGTCCGAGAACGCGCGTCGCCTGCACGCCGAGCGCTTCGCGATGGCGCACGCCATCGCCGCGTTCCGCGCCGAGCCCGCGACCGTGCCCGCGTGAAGGTGACGTCGCAGCGCTAGCGCTGCCGCGCACTCATCTTGCAGCGCGCAGCGCCCGTGACCGACGTCTCGTACGAGCTCACGCGGTGCGCGGTGTGCTCCAGCGCCTCCTCCGAGGAGCTTCTCTCCGCCGACGACGCACGGATCGAGATCGAGCAGCTCTGGGAGTTCCACCAGAAGCGCCTGCGCGCCGACATCCCGCCGGACCACCTGATGGATCGCGTCGCGTTCTCGCAGCGTACGCCGCTGCGGCTCGTGCGATGCGACGACTGCGGGCTGGTGTACCGCAATCCGATGGAACGGGCGTCGGAGGTCGCCGAGATCTACGAGAACGAGGGGCCCGACGAGCCGGTGCTGCGCGCGCTCCACGACACGCAGCGCTCGGCGTACGACGCGCAGGCGGCGCGCCTCACGGAGATCTTCGGCCGGCGCGGCACCGGCGTCGAGGTCGGGAGCTACGTCGGCGCCTTTCTCGCCGCGGCGCGCGCTGCCGGCTGGCAGTTCGCCGGCGTCGACGTGAATGCGCAGACCAACGCCTTCACGCGCGCGCTCGGCTTCCAGGTGGACGACGGCTCGATCGAGTCGCTGGACCCCGCGCGGCGCGTCGACGTCGTGGCGATCTGGAACTGCCTCGACCAGCTCGCCGACCCCGCATCGGCGGTACGCGCGGCCCGCGCGCATCTCGCGAGCGGAGGGATGCTCGCCGTGCGCGTGCCCAACGGCGCCTGCTACGCGGCGTTCCGTCCGCTCCTCCAGTCACCGCTCGCCGGCATCGCGCGCGAGTGGCTCGCCCAGAACAATCTGCTGGGCTTCCCGTATCGCTACGGCTTCACCCCTACCGCCCTCGAGCGACTGCTCGTGCGCAACGGCATGCGCGTCGAACAGGTCGTCGGCGACGTTCTCGTCCCGATCGCCGACCGGTGGACGAAGCGATGGGCAGCGCTCGAGGAGCGGCTCGTCAAGCGCGTCATCGCCGCGGGAGCCCGCATCGCCCGCGGCGACAAGCCGCTCGCACCCTGGTTCGAGCTGTACGCGCGCGTGGAATGACGCGCCGCGGCCGCGCTGCGCCGCGATGGATGCGCAACGGGCACGTACACGGTATCATGGTGCACCCCATGACACAGACCTCCCGCGCGCCATCGCACTCGCATCTCACGAGCGTCCAGCCTCGTGCGGCGCGGAGCGTCGACTATGGGCTCGACGCGCCCGGAGTCGTGAACGGCTTCGCGGCGCTCGGCATCTTGACGCTCTTCGTCGGCATCGCGCTCGAGTTGCTCGGCGCTACCCTGAATCTTCGGCGGCTGGGCGGGATCGCGAGCTGGACGGGGATCACGTTCGCCGTGACTGCGCTGCTCATGATCGCGAGCAGCCGGTTCGGCAAGCTTCGCGCGCGCGATCGACTGTTCCACCGTCTTCACATCAGGGGCCACGAGACCGTGCTCGACGTCGGCTGCGGCCGCGGACTGCTCCTCGTCGCGGCGGCGCATCGGCTCACCACCGGCCGCGCGATCGGCGTCGACGTCTGGTCGCAGCGCGATCAGGCGGAGAACAGCGCCTCCGCCACGCTCGCCAACGCCGAGACCGAGGGTGTGCGCGATCGTGTCGAGGTGCGGGACGCCGACATGCGCGCGCTTCCCCTGCCCGATGCGAGCGTGCACGTCGTGGTGTCGAGCCTCGCGATCCACAACCTGCGCGACGCGGCCGAGCGTGGGCGCGCCATCGGCGAGATCGTCCGCGTGCTCCGGCCCGGTGGCATCGCCGCACTGATCGACATCGCGCACGTCGCCGAGTACGCGCGCGCGTTCCACGCGCGCGGGTGCGTGATCGAGCAGATCGGGTTCGTGCCGACGATGTTCCCGCCGACGCGCGAGCTGATGGTGCGCAAGGTGCTCGTCAATCGCCGCGGGCGACGCCTTCAGCCGACCTGACGCTTTCCGGCGCGTGACGAGCGTCCGCGCAACTGCTCCGCCGTCCACGCTGCCGCGTCCTCGATCGCCGATGGCGGCGGCCAGTGCCCGCCGTCGTACCAGCGCAGTTCCTTCGGCTCCTCGGCGTACGCGAACAATCGCTCCGCCTGCGCCGGACGCGTCGTCGTGTCGCGCCGGCCGTTGACGAGCAGCAGCGGGCGGCCGCTCAACTTGCGCACGGCACGCAGCGGATCCACGGCCCGCCGCACGAGCGCGGCGTAGGGCGTCGTGGCGGGAAGATCGCCCGCCGCGGCGAGCGCGACGACGCGCACCGTCGGTTCTTCCGCTGCCGTCATCAACGCGAGGAATCCTCCGAGCGAGTAGCCGATCGCGCCGATGTGCTCGGCGTCCACCTCGGGTTGCGCCGCGAGCCACTCGATCGCCGCGCGCGCCTCGCGCACGGCTGTCGTCCACGCGGCCACCAGCGCCAGTGGATTGCGATACGGGATCTCGTCGCGGCCGCCGTCGCGCTCGCCGTGGAATGGCAGGTCGAGCGCGAGCGACGCGACGCCGCGCTGCTGCAGCGCGCGTCCCACCGACTGTGCCATGCGCTCCTTGCTCGACGAGAAGCCGTGCAGCAGGAGCGCCGCCGGTGCGGAGCGCGCGGCCGGCGGGAGGAGGAACGTGGCCGGCACTCGCTCGGTGCCGTGCGCGAGATCGAGCAACCGCTCCTCACCTCGCACCGTAGTGGCGGAGTGTCGGGCCGCCGCGGCGAAATACGGACGTCGCATGCAGTCGTGCACGCGCAAATTCTTCGCCGCGCGCATCGTCGCGGCGATCGGCCATCACCGCTAGCTTCAGCCGATGACGTCCGCTCCGGCATGACCCCGATTCGCTGGCTGCTCACCTTCGTCTCCTTCGCGGCGACGATCGGGGTTTCGCTCTACCTGGTCTTCGGCTGGTCGCAGCACGGCGCGGCGCTCACCCTCCCACCGCGCGCCCACCTGCTCGCCGCCGCCGCGGTGGCGGTCGAAGTGCTCGCGCGGTCACTCAAGATCCGATGGAGCGCGCGCGCCGCCGGCATTCAGATCTCGCTCGCCACCGCCACGCGCACCTGTCTCGGTGGCGACTTCGCCGCCGCGATCACACCGGCGCGTTCCGGCGCCGAGCCTGCCCGCTTCTTCGTGCTCTCGGAAGCGGGGCTCCGCGCGTCGAGCGTGCTCGTCATCCTCTACGCCGAGCTGTTCCTCGAGGTGTTCTCGCTCGCCGCGGTCGTGCTCGTCGTCGGGATCGTCTTCCGCCACGCTGGCGTCGTCGTCGCGACGCTGGTGAGCATGGTTGGTGGCTACGCCGCGGTCATCCTCGGCATCGGCGCCGGGGCGCTCTATCTCTCGCGCCGCAACACGAGCGGCCCGCCGCCCCGCTGGGCCGAGCGGCTGCGACTCACCGGCGGCCGGTGGCGTACCATCCAGACGGCGCTCATCAAGCTCCGGTCGACGATCGACTCGGTCGAGCGAGTCCGCACGCGTCCCGCCGTCTACGCCTTCCTCGCATCGGTGGTGCACGTCGGGATCCGGCTCCTCGTGCTGCCGGCGCTCGTGCTCACGAGCGCCCCCGCGGCGCCGCTCGCGCCACTCGCCCTCTGGCCGCTCGGCTTCCTCTACGGAGCGGCCGTCGTCCCCGCACCGGGCGGCGGCGGCGCCGTGGAGATGGCCTTCCGCGCCGCCCTCGGCGGCACGATCCCGCCCCGCCTCTTCGCCGCCGCGCTCATCTGGTGGCGGTTCTACACCTTCTACATCTACATCCTCCTCGGCGCACTCGCGGCGGGGAATACGGTGATGCGAGCGGTGCGGAAGACGGAGGAATACGAGGCGGAGATCGAAGGGGTGGCCTAATGAACTGCCAGGGCGAGTACCCAGTACGACGGACGTAGAGCGAGTACCCAGATCCGGTCCGCGGGCTCCCGGAAGTCGTCTCGAGAGCGTGACCCGGGGAGATCTTCACTGGCAGTTCGATCAGAGTACCGCCGTCGCCTCCGTTACGACCTCCGCTTGTATCCCCCCCGGGAAATACGCGTTGTGCACGTACTGCCGCACCATGCGCTGCGTGTTGAAGAAGCTGCCGTTCAGCGCGATCGCCGAGCGCATCACTTCGGCGTACGCGAAGGGCAGCCCGTAGAACAGCGGCAGGATCACGCGCTCGAGCTTGATGTAGAGGTCCAGCGCGTCGCGGGAGGGATCGCCCTCCGCATCGGGGCCGCCGATCGACCAGCCGGTCACCCCCTCGACGTGGCCTTCCACCCACCAGCCGTCGAGCACCGAGAACGAGGGCACGCCGTTGAGCGCCGCCTTCATTCCGCTCGTGCCTGACGCCTCGAGCGGCTTCATCGGGTTGTTGAGCCAGAGATCGACGCCGGCCACCATCTGGCCCGCGACCGACATCTCGTAGTTCTCGATGTAGACGACCTTCACCAGATCGCCGAGCCGTTCGCGCGCGCTGTAGATGCGGCGGATCAGGTCCTTGCCGCCGCCGTCGTGCGGGTGCGCCTTGCCGCCGTACACGATCTGGATCTTCCCCACCGTGCGCGCGATCTGTGTCAGCCGGTCGAGGTCCGAGAAGATGAGGTCCGCGCGCTTGTACGGCGTCGCGCGTCGCGCGAAGCCGATCGTCATCGCCGACGGGTCGAGCTGCTGCCCCGTACGCCGCGCGATCTCCTCGAAGAGGATGCGCTTGCTCGCGGCGTGCGCGTCGCGGATCTCCTGCAGGGGGATGCCGACGGCGTAGCGGAGGTAGAGGTTGTCGCGCCGCCACTCCGGCATCCGCCGATCGAACAACGCCGCGAACTCGGGAGCGGTCCACGTCACCGCGTGCACGCCGTTGGTGATCGAGTTCACCGGATACTCGGGGAACATCCCGCGCGACACGTCGCGGTGCCGCATCGCCACGCCGTTCACGAAGCGCGTGAGGTGCAGCGCGAGGTGCGTCATGTTGAGCATCCCCTCGTGCACGCCCCCCGATCCCTCGAGCAGCGCGACGCGCTCGTCCCCGAGCACGTGACGCACCATGTCGAGCGGGAACTTGTCGTGCCCCGCCGGCACCGGCGTGTGCGTCGTGAAGATGCAGCGCTGCCGCACCGACTCGAGGTCGGCATCGTCGAGCTCGAAGTGCTGTCGCCCATCGAGCTGCCGCTCGAGCAGCTGCAATGTCAGCAGCGCCGAGTGCCCTTCATTGAGGTGGTAGATCGTCTCCGCCTCGTATCCCATTGCCTGGAGCAGCGCCGCGCCACCCATGCCGAGCACGATCTCCTGGCAGAGGCGGTAGTGCTCGTCGCCACCGTAGAGCGTGTCGGTGAGCGTCTGGTCCCACTCCGAGTTCTCGGGGAGCTGGGTGTCGAGGAGGAACACCGGCACCTCGTGCCCGCGTACCCCTTTCACGGTGTACTTCCAGGCGCGGACGTGGACCTCGCGACCCTCGATCGTCACGGTGCTGCGGGCGTCGACCGGCTCCAGCTCGGCCTCGGGCGACCAGTGCACGGGCTGCTCGGTCTGCTGTCCCGATGCATCGAGGTGCTGCTCGAAGTAGCCCTTCCGGTGGAGGAGCGTCACGGCGACCAGCGGCACGCCGAGGTCGGCCGCCGAGCGCAGCGTGTCGCCGGCGAGCACGCCGAGTCCACCGCTGTAGGTGGGGATCGCCTGCTCAAGGCAGATCTCCATCGAGAAATACGCGACGGTGGATCGGGCGGACATCAACGTCATCTAGGCCTCATGCTCATGTCGCGCGACGGCGGCCATGCGCCCCTCACGGGGCGTGGCCGCCATGTGCGCGGGGTCACGTCGTGGTGATTCCGACGATGTGGTGCTGTGGGGAATTCTACCGATCCGCCTCGTCCATTCAATGGACGGGACTGCCTGGCATGCGGGCTGGAGGGACGTACTGCGCTCGACGCCGGCTCGGCAGCGACGATGAATCGTACCGGGACCAGCCGCTGACGCGCAACCGTCCGGTACCGAACAGACGATTCGGCGGAGCACGCATCACCAACAATCACACGGATTTCGTTGGTGCGAGCACAGCCACCGGCAACTCGGCCAGAACTGCCGAGACCGCTAGGGTGCCATCGTCCGTCGCGACATCGACGCCACTCAAGAGACACCGCCACTTCTCCACCCCCTCGTCGAGGCGAACCCGGGTGTCGGCCCACCGCGCGCCGACCGGAGCGCCAGTGCCGAGCCCACCCGTCAGACGCGGGAAGAGAACGACGCGTGTCGCCGCGCCCTCCCCGCGTCGAAATGCGACGACGCGATTCGCGTGCACCCCCTCCGCCGCGATCGGCCGGTACATGCCCGTCGCCAGCGCCGGACCGTCGTCGCGCCGCAACCGGAGCAGCCGCGTCGTCAGGTACAGCTTCAGCGTCCCGTTCTCCACGCACGTCAGCCAGCCGCGCAGCACGTCGAGCGGCGGCACTCCATCGCTCCCCGCATCGCACGCGCGCCGCACCTCCTCCAGTCGAGCGGCGCGCTCGTCCCAGTCCACCGGTCGCCGGTTGTCCGGATCCACCAGCGCCTGGAACCACAGCTCGTCGCCGCGATACACGTCCGGCACCCCGGGCGCGAAGAGGTGGACGACGAGTCGGCCGAGCGCATTCCAGATGCCTGTCGCCCCCACCTCCGCCACGAGCGGGGCGACATCGCGCAGATAGCGCGCCGGTGACGCCCGGTCGAGCACTGCCGCGATGAACCCCTCGACCGCCCCCTCGTACTCCGCGTCGGGATCGGTCCAGCTCGTGCTCACCTTGGCCTCGCGCACCGCCTTCTGGATGTACGCCGTGAGCCGCGCGCGGAGCTCGGTCACCACCACCGAGTCCTCGTGCGCCGTGCCGCTGCCGATCGGCCAGATGCCGACGAGGGCCTGGTAGATGAAGTGATCGGTCGTGCGCGTCGGCGCGAGGCGGCCGCGCACCATCTTCCGCAGCTCGCGATGTCGGCGGCGCCACAGCCGCAACCGGCGTTCCCACGATTCCGGATGCTCGCTCAGTGCGTCGAGTCGCGACCGCACGTCGGCGCTGCGCTTGGTGTCGTGCGTGTTCGTCGCGTTCAGCGCACGCGGCGTCCGTTCGGCGCGCGCGGCGAGGAGCACATGCAGACGCGCGACCGCGTCCTCCACCGGCACCCCGGGATCGCCCCCGACTTCGTTGCGCGACGCCAGCGGAGCGTAGACGTAGAGTGCGGTGTCCTCCACTCCCTTCGCCGCCGCCGGCCCGGTGATCTGCTGGAGCCGCAGCACGAACGCGAGCCGCGCGCGTGCCAGCTCCGGCGGCGCATCGCGCCACGTGCCGAGCAGCACGCGCTCGAGCGCGTCGAGCCCATCCGCGTCGGCGAGGTACCGTTCGCGCGCCTCGGCGAACGCGCGCACCAGCATCCCGCGGTCGGACCCCTCCGCCTCCGGACGCTCGGCGTCCATGTACGTGCGGTACACTGGCAGCGCCGCCACCACCTCGACGATCGCCCCCGCGTACGCCGCGATCGACTTCGCCGGCCACTTCGCCTGCTTCGCCAGCGACGCGAGCATCGGCGCGACGCGCCGCACGTCGGCGTTGAGGGCGTTCCGCAGGACGGCGCGCTTCGACGCGTACGCCACGGCATGGAAGTCCGGTCCGTCGCGCCCGCCGCGATAGTGCGACTCCAGCCGGGCGTATCCCGCCGGATCGATGAACACGTCCTCGAGCGTCGTCATGAACTCGTAGCCCGTCGTGCCCTCCACCGGCCAGTCGGCGGGCAGCGTCTCGCCCGGCGCGAGGATCTTCTCCACGACGATGGGGAATCGCGCTCCACGGCCCGGGGGCCGGCGTGCGTCCACCGCCTCGCGCAGCCGCTCCAGGTACCGCCGCGGCTCGAGCAGCCCATCGATGTGGTCGATGCGCAGTCCATCGACGAGCCCGTCGGCCACGAACTGCAGCACCGTCCGGTGCGTCGCCTCGAAGACTTCGGCGTCCTCCACCTTGAGCGCGATCAGCTCGTTGACGTCGAAGAAGCGGCGGTAGTTGATGTCGCGGCTCGCCGTGCGCCAGAAGTCGAGCACGTAGTGCTGTTGCTCGAGCAGCGCGCGCATTCGCTCGGCGCCCTCCTCTCCCTGGCTCCATTCGCCCACCGCGGGGAGCGCCGACGGATCGCGCAGCGCGAGCTCGATCTCGGGAGGATACGTCGCCGGATCGATCGGGAAGTGATGGTCGAAGTAGCGCACGCGGGCCCCGTACCCCGTCACCTCGAGCGAGAGCTCGCCGCGCGCCAGCACGGCATCGAGCGAGTCGCCGAGCACCGGCAGGTGCACCTTGTTCGCCAGTCGTCGCGTCTCGGCGCGCCACTGCACGTCGAACCAGGACGCATACCGCGAGCGCGGGCCGTGGGCGAGGAGGTCGTCCCAGTACGGATTGTCCGCGCCGATGCCCATGTGGTTGGGCACGATGTCGAGCACGAGCCCCAATCCGTGTGCATGCGCCTCTTCCGCCAGGGCAACGAACGCTTCGTCGCCGCCGATCTCGGGATTCACCTGCGTCGGGTCGGCGACGTCGTAGCCGTGCGTGCTCCCTGCGCGCGCCGCGAGCACCGGCGAGAGGTAGAGATGCGACACGCCCAGCGCGTGCAGATATGGAACGCGCGCGCGCGCGTCGTGGAGCGTGAACGCGCTGTTGAGTTGAACGCGATAGGTGGCGCTGAGCAGCCGCTCGCGCAGCGGGGCCACGGAATTCTGGAGAGTGGGGAGTGGGGAGTTTGCGGCCTCGGGATGCGTTGGCGTCCCGACGTCGTCGCCCCCCACCCCCCACTCCCCACCCCCTGCCGTCATGACGGCGACGGCACCGGCGCCACCTCGGGCCCCTCGCCGAGCATGCGCGTCGTCGCCGGATCGGCCAGTAGCGTCTCCAGCGACTCGCGCATCCGGCGCGACCAGCTCGGGTATTTGTCCTGCCAGATGCCGGGGATGTTCACCGGCTCGCTCTCGCGCGCGAGGTCGTCGAGCGCGAGCCCGACGAGCGCCGACGGCGTCTGTCGCACGAACGCGTGCAGCGCGGCGATCAACGGCTCCGAGCGTACGTTGTCGCGCGCCGACTCGGGGAGCAGCCCGGCTTCGATCAACATCTCGATCAACGCCCAGCGGTCGCTCGTGCGCCCCTCGCGCATGCCGCGCTGCTGCTCGGGATCGGTGAGGTCGCCGACCTCGCTGCGCAGGATGATGTCGCGCTGCTCGAGCCACCCCACGAGTGGCGGCAGATCGTGCGTGTTCACCGTGGCCAGCGCGAGCCGCGGATACTCGGCGGCGGAGCGGAATCGTCCGCTGTGGAAGCCGCGCTCGAACACCACGACCTTCGAGCCGAGCACGCCCCACTTCTGCAGCACCTTCGGCACCTCGGGGGGCACGGTGCCGAGATCCTCTCCGACGACGAGCGCGCCGTGTCGCACGCTCTCCAGCGCGAGGATGCCGAACAGGTCGTTCACGAACGACTTCACGAACGTCCCCTCGCGCGCCGGTGCGCCGACCGGCACCCAGAACATCCGGAACAGCCCGAGCGCGTGGTCGAGTCGCAGCGCACCCGAGTGCCGGAACCCGGCGCGCAGCAGCCGCACCCAGTAGTCGTAGCGCGTCTCGCGCAGCACGTGCGGGTTGATCGCCGGCAGCCCCCAGTTCTGTCCTTCGTCGGAGTACATGTCGGGGGGCGCGCCGACCGTCGCGTCGGGGACGAACAACCGGGGGTTCGCCCACACGTCGCTCCCCGACGGCGCCGATCCCACCGCGAGATCCTGATAGACCCCGAGCGCCAATCCAGCTCGCGTCGCATCCGAGGCGACACAGCCCATCTGGCGGTCCATCTCGAACTGCAGCCAGCGGTGGAAGTCCACGCGGTCGGCGAGCTCCGTGCGCAACGCCGCCACGGCGGCGCCGTTCGCGTCGCGCAGAGGCTCGGGCCACTGCCGTGCGTCGGGCCCCTCGCGCTCCGAGATGGCCATGAACGTCGCGAATTGCGTCAGTTGCGGATCCTCGCGCTCGACGAACTGTGCGTACGCGCGCGCCCGCGGCGTCGCGGCGTCGCGCTCGTGCGCCACGAAGGTGCGGAACAACGAGTCGAGGATCGGCGCGCGCAGCGCCGTCACGCGGCCGTAGTCGAGCATGTGCGCGCGGCGCAGCTCGGCCAGCTCCGCCTGCACCTCCGGCGACGCGATCCGCTCGCGCGCCCAGGGGTCGTACGCGAGCTCGGGAACGTTCTCCACCGCGATGTACAGCGAGTTGCGGAAGAGCCGCGTGATCGGTGAGTACGGGCTCACGTCGTAGCCCGAGTTGCGCAGCGCGTGCAGCGGATTCACGCCGACGAACGCGCCCCCCTGCTGCGCGGTCCACTCGACGAGGGCCGAGAGATCGGCGAGATCGCCGGCGCCCCAGTTCCGTGCGCTGCGCACGGTGTAGAGGTTCGCCGTGATCCCGAACCCGCGCCGCCCCTGGAGGCGCGCCTCGGGCGGCGTGCACTGCGCGGGCACGACGATCAGCCGCTGCGTCGCGCTGTGGCGCTCGCTCTCGGCCTCCAGCTCGATCGTGAGGTCGTGATAGCCGAGCGGCGGCACCACCGGCAGCTCGAGCTCGGTGCGGCGCGCCGGCCCGCCGTGCACCGAGCCCCGCCACTCGCGCGCGATGCCGTCCTCCGTGCGCAGCGTCAGCGTCCAGTGAATCTCGTGCACGTGCAGCGTCGGCACGCGGATCCGCACGCGCCGCAGCGTGCGACTGGTCTGTCGCACCACCCGTACGGGCGCGATCCATTGGAGCTGCACCTTGCGGCGCAGCCGGCGCAGCGCGCGCACCGCCCGCGCTTCGGTGCTCGCGTCGATGCCCATCGCCGCGAGCAGCCGCTCGCGCGTCGCGTCGGTGGTGACGCGCTGCTCCCCGCCGGTCTGATCGACGTACGACTCGGCGATGCCGAGCCGGGCGGCGAGGCGGCGGAGCGCTGGACGGTCGGTGGATACGGATCGCTCGGACATCAGCACGGCGGAAGCCTGGTCACGGCAGAAGCGACGCCGGCACCACGCGCTCCGGCGCCAGGATGATCGCCGAGAGCGGCGGCAGCGCCACCTCTACCGAGTATCGGCGGCCGTGATACGGAACGTCATCCGTCGCCACGTGCTCGTCCACCGGGTAGCCGCTCCCGCCCCAGCGCACGTCGTCCGTGCCGATCACGCGCACGTACGTCCCCGACTCGGGCACGCCGACGCGATAGCGCACGTGCGGCGTCGGCGTGAGGTTCAGGATCACGATGGCGTGCGCGTCGTCGGACCACCGCACGTACGAGAGCACCGAATGCTGCGCGTCGCCGGTGTCGATCCACTCGAACCCGCGATGGTCGCCGTCGCGCTGCCAGAGCGGCGGGAGCGCGCGGTACGCGTGCGCGAGCCGCGTGAGATAGTCGCGCAGCCCCGCGCGGGAGGGATCGTCGAGCAGGTGCCAGGGCAGTGAGTGGTCGTGGTCCCACTCGTCGTACGGCGCGAGCTCGGAGCCCATGAACAGCAGCGACTTGCCCGGCCGCGTGAACTGGTAGGCGAACAGCGCCCGCAGGTTGGCCATCTTCTGCCAGTGGTCGCCCGGCATCTTGGCGTAGAGCGAGCCCTTCATGTGCACCATCTCGTCGTGCGAGAGGGGCATGATGAAGTGCTCGCTGTTCTCGTACACCATGGCGAACGTCAGCTCGCCCTGGTGGTAGCGGCGGTAGATCGGATCGCGCTCGAAGTAGGCGAGCGTGTCGTGCATCCACCCCATGTTCCACTTGAAGGTGAAGCCGAGCCCGCCCTCGCGGATCGGGCGCGTCACGCCGGGCCACGCGGTGGAATCCTCCGCCACCGTCACGCATCCCGGGGCGTCCTCGCAGACCACGGCGTTCATCTCGCGGAGAAAATCGATCGCCTCGAGGTTCTCCCTGCCCCCGTAGCGATTCGGCACCCACTCGCCGTGGTTGCGGCTGTAGTCCAGGTAGAGCATCGACGCCACCGCGTCGACGCGCAGCCCGTCGCAGTGGAACTCGTGCAGCCAGTACAGCGCGTTGGCGACGAGGAAGTTGCGCACCTCCTTTCGCCCGTAGTTGAAGATCAGCGTCCCCCAATCGGGATGCTCGCCGAGCCGCGGGTCCTCGTGCTCGTACAGCGCCGTGCCGTCGAACCAGCGCAGCGCGTAGTCGTCCTTCGGGAAGTGCGCCGGCACCCAGTCCAGCAGCACGCCGATCCCCGCGTCGTGCAGCGTGTCGACGAAGAAGCGGAAGTCGTCCGGCGAGCCGTAGCGCGACGACGGCGCATAGTAGCCGGTAACCTGGTAGCCCCACGAGCCGTAGAACGGATGCTCCATCACGGGCAGCAGCTCGACGTGCGTGAAGCCGAGCGCCGTCACGTGCGCGGCGAGGCGCGGCGCGATCTCGCGATAGCTCAGCGTGCGGTCGCCCTCCTCGGGCAGCCGAGCCCACGAGCCGAGATGCACCTCGTAGATCAGCATCGGCTCGTGCGTCCAGTCGCGGTGCGTGCGCGCACCCATCCACGTGTCGTCCTTCCATGGAAACGTGCCTTCGCGCACGACGATCGACGCGGTGCTCGGCGCCTGCTCCATCTTGCGCGCCATCGGGTCCGTCTTCACGCGGAGACCGCCGTCCTTCGTGCGCAGCTCGAACTTGTACAGCGCGTTCTCGCGCACGCCCGGGATGAACAGCTCCCACAGGCCGCTCTCGCCCATGCGCCGCATCGGGAACTGCCGGCCGTCCCACTGACACCAGTCGCCGACGACGCTCACACGCTCGGCGTTCGGCGCCCACAGCGCGAACGCCGTCCCCTCGTCGCCGTCCATCTCGCGAAGGTGCGCGCCGAGCATCTCCCACAGCCGGCGGTGCGTCCCCTCGCGGAAGAGATACAGGTCCATCTCGCCGAGCGAAGGCCAGTGGCGGTACGCGTCGCCGCGCTCCCACGTCGTGCCGTCGGCGGCGATGAAGCGCAGGTGGTAGTGGAAGGGCATCGTCGCGCCGGGGACGAACCCGGCGAAGAACCCATCGCCTTCCGGACGCAGCGCGGTCACCACACCGTGCACCACCATGGCGCAATCCGCCGCGGCGGGCTGGAACACGCGCACCACGATGCCCGCGACTCCCGCGACGGTCGCCTCGTGCGCGCCCAGCACCTGATGCGGGTGGGCGTGTCGCCCTTCGAGCAGCGCCGCACGCTCGCCACCATCCATCGGCGGGACCGACGACTCGGGTGCGCTGCGCGGTGTGGACGCAGTCGTCGGCGCTCGGCGGGTCTCGTTCATAGATCGCTCATGGTGTGTGTTGCTCCTTCGGCGTGAGCGGATCATGCCGCACGTCGGCGCTCGTCGCGATCCGGCGGTCCGTGCCGTAGCGCAGCAGCATTAGCGTGTGCGGGTCCACGATCACGCGCCCGCGCCGCACGACCGGCAGCTCGTGCTTCGCCGTATCCACCATCACCACCCAGATCTTCATCTCGCCGAGCGCGGGCAGGGTGAACCGCACCGGCGTCTCGCCGCCGTTCAGCAGGAGGAGCAGCGTGTCGCCGGAGACCACATGCCCGCGGTCGTCGACCTCGTCCGTCGCCATGCCGTCGATCAGCATGCCGAAGCAGTGGGCCGCGTTGCCCCAGTCCGTCTGCTTCATCTCCTTGCCGTCGGGGCGCAGCCACGTCACGTCCTTCCGCTTGGATCCCGCGAGCAGCGCGCCCCGGAAAAAGTGACGACGCCGCAGCACGGGGTGTGCCTGCCGGAGCGCGAGCAGCTTCCGGGTGAATGCCTGGAGCTGCTTCTGCTCCTCGGTGAGGTTCCACGGCATCCAGGTGAGCTCGTTGTCCTGGGCGTAGGCATTGTTGTTCCCCTGCTGCGTGCGCGCGATCTCGTCGCCGTGCGCCAGCATCGGCACTCCCTGCGAGAACGCCAGCGTCGCGAGAAAGGTGCGCATCAGCCGATAGCGGAGCTCGATGATCTCCGGATCGTCGACCTCTCCCTCGGCGCCCCAGTTGCGGCTGATGTTGTCGTTGTGGCCATCCTGGTTGCCCTCGCCGTTCGCTTCGTTGTGCTTCTGCTCGTAGCTCACGAGGTCGCGCAGGGTGTAGCCGTCGTGCGCCGTGATGAAGTTGATGCTCGCGTACACGCCGCGGTCGCTCGCCGAGAAGATGTCGCTCGACCCCGCGATGCGGCTCGCCATCTCCGGCACCTGCTCCTTCTCCCCCTTCCAGAACTTACGCACCGCGTCGCGGTACTTGCCGTTCCATTCCGTCCAGCGCACCGGGAAGTTGCCCACCTGGTAGCCGCCAGGTCCGACGTCCCACGGCTCGGCGATCAGCTTCACGTCGGCCAGCGTCGGATCCTGCTGCATGATGTCGAAGAACGCCGACAGCTTGTCCACGTCGTAGAGCTCGCGCGCCAGCACGGGTGCGAGGTCGAACCGGAAGCCGTCGACGTGCATCTCCTTCACCCAGTAGCGGAGCGAGTCCATCACGAGCTGGATCGTCCGCGGGTGGCGCATGTTCAGCGAGTTGCCCGTGCCGGTGAAATCGGTGTAGAAGCGGAGGTTGTCCGCCTCGAGCCGATAGTAGGCGCAGTTGTCGATCCCCTTGAGCGAGAGCGTGGGCCCGAGATGGTTTCCCTCGCCCGTGTGGTTGTACACGACGTCGAGGATCACCTCGAGCCCCGCGGCGTGCAGCGTCTTCACCATGGTCTTGAACTCGTAGACCTGGTTGCCGAGGCCGCGCGTGGCGAAGCGCACGTCGGGAGCGAAGTACCCGATGGAGTTGTAGCCCCAGTAGTTCGTCAGCCCGCGTTCGGCGAGATGCCGGTCGACGACGGACTGATGCACCGGCAGGAGCTCGAGCGCCGTGATGCCGAGTGACTGGAAGTACTCGATCATCGGGTCGCTGCAGAGGCCGAGATACGTGCCGCGCAGCTCGGGTGGCACGTCGGGATGCTGCATCGTCATCCCCTTCACGTGGCACTCGTAGATGATCGTGCGGTTGTACGGCACGCTGAGCGGCCGGTCACCCTCCCACGTGAAGGCGGAGTCGATCACCACCGACTTCGGCACGCCCCCGGCCGAGTTCACCGGGTCGGGGTCGAGGTCCTCGCGCGGCCCGCCCACCTTGTACGCGAAGAGGTGGTTGCTCCACGTGATCGCGCCGGTGATCGCCTTGGCGTACGGGTCGATCAGCAGCTTGTTCGGGTTGAAGCGGTGGCCGCGCTCCGGGTCGTACGGACCGTACACGCGATAGCCGTAGTACTGGCCCGGTCGGACGTCCGGCAGGAAGCAGTGCCACACCTGGTCGGTGCGCTCTGTGAGCTTGATCGTCGCCGCGGCTTCCGCGTCCTGATCGTTGCGGAACAGGCAGAGCTCCACGCCGGTGGCGTTCTCTGAGAACAGGGCGAAGTTCACCCCCGTGCCGTCCCACGTTGCGCCGAGCGGATAGGGACGACCGGGCCAGATGCGGAGCGTCACGTGCTGCTCCCGTCTTCGAAGTCGCGCACGTAGACCGCGGCGCTCCAGGGCGCGAGCCGCACCGTGCGCGCACGGTGCTCGGTCGGTCGCGCCGCGGCGAGC
>Ga0066652_100000116_pt1 | contig 46134 bp, 62 predicted proteins | sample GraSoiAngelo_101_FD_71413 | JGI IMG/M metagenome (GOLD analysis project Ga0066652, IMG submission 71413) | Grasslands soil microbial communities from the Angelo Coastal Reserve, California, USA - 14_0903_02_30cm | ecosystem: Environmental > Terrestrial > Soil > Grasslands | place: USA... | reverse complement strand
TCTTCTTTGAGCAAGTCCTCGTATTCTGACCCGAACACGTCACCCTGGCACAACCCCTCGATTGCCTCAGGGACGCGCAGGATCGCCACGACTCGGGACTGCATGATCACGCAGTTCTTCAACAGGTCCTCCTTGATTTTTTCGCTGCGCTCGATCGCTGGCTGCATCTGTTTCGGGATCTCCTCAATCATGCCCTCCAGTTTCACGACGCGCTTAACCAGGGTCAGGATGATTTCCTGAACGTCTGCCTGCCACCGGCCGGCGGGATTGAATAATCCCTCCAGCATTTTGTTCAGCAGCTTGGCCTGGTTCAAGTTCAACTCTCCGATGACGGAAGTGGGTATCTTCATCGCGCTCCCTCCCTCGTGATGCGCTCGACGTAGGCGTCATTCTGGGCGCCGATTACCACGGCTGCCGCGACAGCCTGCTCCGCCCGCTGTTGCCATGTGCCCATCATTGTCGGGCATAGCGCCGAGTGGATGCGATCCACATTTACCAGCAGCCAGTTGAAGTTGATGGACATCTGCTGCTGGGTCAGATCCGGGATTTGCTCATTCAAGTTTTCTAACTTCTCGATGCGCCGGTAGAGGGCGCCGATGATATTGCCGGTCTCCGGCCACTCGTCTGATTCACCCAGAATTTCATGCAGGAGCTTTTCCTCCTGCCCAGTTATGCCGCACTCCGCGGCTATTTCTTCAGTCGTCTTCATTTTAATCTCCTCCCTCTCCTATGGCTATGTCCACCGCCGGCTGGATCTTCATCCATGCCCGGTGGTAAACGTTGTATGTTCCCAGGTGTGAGCCTGGGGATTGTGCGGCGAGCACGCTGAGTCCGATCAGCTCTGCGTCCGTCAGGTGTTTCTTGGGGTCAACCCTCTCCGGGCTGACCTCTACGATTTCCCAGAACTTCATTTGGTCGGCGCCTCCACTTCTCCGCGTTCAATGGCGTCCAACATTGGGCCAATGAACTGCTCCCAGATCTCGTCAGAGATGTCCGCAAGGACGATATCCCCGTCCCGATCGGAGAGCGCTTGGTTGATTGGGGGCAGCCACCGAGGGTCGTAACCGTTCGGCGTGTGTGACGCCACGGGAGGCCCTGCGTCCCCCTTGGTTGTTTTCAATTTTCCATCAGCCATACTTTTCCTTTCATGTTGCGGAGCCACTCGGGCTCCAGGTTTGTTGACATTTTACGTTGAGGGGCGGAACTGAACCGAATCAAATGCCGAGCACATACGAGATAGCTGCGCACCTTGGGGTATCGCAGGCCAGAGTTGTCCAACTGATTGGGCTCGGTATGCCCAAGAACTCACTCAAGGCAGCCGATCGCTGGCGGGCAGAGCGCGGCACCGGCAAGCGGGCAGCGACCAATTCCAAGACCAGCAAATTTGCAGACGAACCGGACGAGCCTAAAACGATGGGCCGACCGAAGTCAGCGAAGCAACCCAGCCGAACTGGCGACAGCCTGCTTGACGCCTTGCTCAACTCGATCGCTGTAGCTGACGGCGCCTTCGAGGATTACGAATACGCCCGCATCCACCGGCTCGGGACCAGGAGCGTCAGACTGTCCGAGCACAACAAGGCGATCGACTCTCGCCTCAAAGCCGAGAAGGCATACCGTGAGGAACTGGAGCGACGCCGGTTGATCGTTCCAATCCAGGAAGCGATGGACGTGTGCCGTCGGACCATGGAACCAGTCTTGCGCCGACTGAAGAAAATCCCAGCGGAAGTCGGGCCGCAGGTAAACCCGCAGGACGCGCTGACGGCCGTCAAGATCTTGGAAGGTGAAGTCAACGCCGTGATTGCGATCGGACGCAAAGCGCTCGACGCCCTGAAAGACCCAGACCCAAATGCTCGCTAACGCTCAGGGCATTGAGGAAATCAGGTTGGTCCTTTCCGACCTGTTCGCTCCCGTCCGACAGGAGTCGGTCGTTGACTGGGTGGAGGAGAACGTTGAGCTGCCGACCGGCGCCATCACCGGCAAGGTGCAGATGAAATACATCCCCTACGGCCGGGAGATCCTGGAACGCTACGGGGACAAGAAGACGCGTCACCTCGTCCTCGTCTTCCCTACCCAGGCCGCCAAGACGACCATCCTCTCCTGCGGGATGCTCTACCGGATCGCCAAGGACCCAGAGGATGCGATGTGGGTCATGGGCAACGCCGACCAGGCCCGCGACTTCAGTAAGGAGCGCTGGCAGCCCTTCGTGCAGCTCTGCAAGCCAGTCATGGATCTGGTGCCGCGCACGAGCAAGCGCGGGATCAACAAGCACCTGTGGGGATTCACCTCGCAGCACTTCCTCTCGATGGTGCTCAACTTCGTTGGCGCCGGTTCGACCACGAACCTTTCCTCCCGGCCCCGCGGCCTCATCCAGATGGACGAGGTGGACAAGTATTACGACGAGCTGAAGTTCGACGCTGGCACGATCCAGTTGGCCGAGGAGCGCCAGAAGACGTTCCCGTTCCCCATGGCAGTCAAGGCGTCCTCGCCAACACTGGCGAACCGGATGATCTGGATCGAATACCTGAAGACCGACCAGCGGAAATACTGGCTGCCCTGCCCGCGCTGTGAGCGCGAGATCTTGTTCAAGCTCAAAGTCCAGAGCGACCAGTGGGGCGACTGCGGTCTGCGCTGGTGGCACGAGCACGAGGATGAAGCCAAGACCGATGGCCACTGGGATATGCAGAAGGTCCGGGCGAACGCCTTCTACAAAGCCCAGTGCTGCGGGAAGATGATCCACAACTTCGAGCGCCCGCTCATGCTGGAGAACGGCATCTGGAAGCCGGACAACCCGCTGGCTGAGAGCGGCCGCCACGGCTACCACCTCAACTCGCTCTACTCGATTCTCTCACAGCAAACCTCTTTTGCACAGATCGCCATCCAATTCCTGACAGCAAGAGGTTTGCGTTCAGAGCTGCAGAACTTCATCAACGGCTGGATGGCCGAACCGTGGGACGAGTCTCAAGCCTACGATCAGAAGGAGGTGAAGCTCGAAGCGTTCACCAACCAGAACGTGCCGCAAGACGGCTCGATCCCCATCATGGGCGTGGACGTGCAGGAGAACGGCTACTGGGTGGTCGTCCGCCGCTTTGCCCCGCCCACGGCCGCCATGCCCTACGGGGAGTCCTGGCTCCTCTTTGCTGACAAGGTGGACTCCGAGGCAGACCTCGTGGACCTGCAGAAGGAATACCACGTCCTCGGAGAAGACGTGCTGCTCGACATGGCGCACCGACCGAACCAGGTGGGCAAGCTCATCATCGATAACGACTGGCGTGGCGTCTGGGGCAGTCCGACCGCCAAACATTACTACCACGTCCAGCCGGACGGCACCCGAGTCAGCCGGCCGTTCTCGGTTGTTCAGTTCCGTGACCCGATGCTCGGAACCAAGTGGGAGAACCGGACCTTCAAGCGGGCTCGCTACGTGAACTTCGCCAAGAACGCCATCCTGGATCTCAAGAGTAGCCTGCGCTTCGTGGAGCCGACCATCTGGCACGTCAGCGTGAACGTGAGCACGCAGTATTCCCGGCACCTCAACTCGCGCGTGAAGCGGATGGAGCGCAACAAACGCACGGGTCGCTACGAGCCGATCTGGTATGAGCTGCACCAGCAGAATCACTTAGATGACGCTGAATCCTTTGTGACTATCCGGGCTCTCCAGCGTGGGCTTCTGTCTCCGCCTCCCGAGACGGAGCAGCAGAACGCCTGAAAATAAAGCTTGCAATCATCGGGGAGAACCGCACAATGGCCTCCTGAAACCGAACTTAACAGAATCCGAAATCTATGTCTGAACTTCTCATTGTCCCTGCCGTAGGAACCTCTCCGACTCTCGCGATCAGCGATGAAGCCAGGGAGGTTAAAAAGAACCTGCTCCATCAAGCACTCACAACTGGTCCGATCACAAACGAGAAAGACCGTGATCGAGCGATCGCAATAGCAGGCGATATCGCTACCCACCTGAAGGCTGTGGAGAAGAGCCGCGTTGAAGTCAAAGAGCCCTTCCTGCAAATGTCACGAGAGATAGATCGTGTCTCCAGGGAGCACGTCTCCATCCTGACGGGCGAGAAGGCTCGGATCGGACTTCTCGTTGGCGAGTTCGAGGTGGAGCGCGAGAAAGCTAAGGAGCGCGAGAAGCAGGCCATCGCAAGCAGCGCCAGCCTCGCCTCAGCGCTTGAAGCGGAGGAACGGCTCGAAGCAGCGGAAAAGATCCAGAGGCCCACTGGCGGGGCTTTACGGCAGGGTTGGGATATCGTGGTGACCGACATCAAGGCGCTCTACGCGGCCCACCCGCAGTGCGTGGAGTTGACCGCGAAGAACATGGCCATCACGGATCTCCTGAAAATCGGCATCACGCCCGCCGGAGTCACGGCAACGCCGAAGGTGGCCTTCGCTGCCCGTGCGACAACCCCGAGACTGAAGTCATGACCGCCACGGAAGTCCTTGATGCGCTGGCAACCCGATTCCCCAGCCGGACCATCGTCATTAGCGAGACGTGCTACTACCACGGCTCCAGCGTCGGAAGATACATCGAACACGTAATCTCGATCCAGCCCGGACTCGACGGGCTGGACAACCAAAACTTCGGCGGTAACTCCCTCCAGGAAGCACTCGTCAAATTCAACCTCGCAGCTATGAACTATGGAAAATGATCAGCAACTCGCAGTCAGAACTCCCATGCCCTACGCGGACATGGAGAGACTCGCTAAAGCCGCGGCCGGCAGCGGCATGTTCGGCATCAGCAAACCCGAGCAGGCGCTCTGCCTCTTCGCCATCTGCCAGTCAGAGGGTCTCGACCCGATAACCGCACTCAAGCGCTACCACCTGATCGAAGGCAAGCCCTCTATGCGGGCGGACGCTATGGCTGCCGAGTTCCTCGCTAAGGGCGGGGCGATCATCTGGCACGCCCGCACGGACCAGTTGTGCGCCGCCACCTTCTTCGCGGAGAAGGCCAAGCTGAACAACGAAGCCAGAGGTCGAGCGATCACCCGCTTCGAGAAGCTGTGGGACCTTGAAGGCGAGGATGATCCTGTGAAGGCCACGGCGATCGTGGGTGAGCTGGCCAAGCTCAGCATGGACGGAGAGGAAACAATCATCCGCACCTACGGGGATGCTGAAGAGAAGGGGTTGACGACCTCATGGAAGGAAGTCAACGGAGAGCGCAAAGCGGTGACGAAAACCAACTGGAAGCAGTCGCCCCGCCAGATGCTCACTGCTCGCGTGGTCACAGAGGGCGTGCGGTTGGTGGCGCCAGGACTCATAGCGGGCATCTACTCGCCGGAGGAGGTTCACGATATCATCGACGCTGAGAAGCTTGAACGCGCAGAGCTGACAGACAGGTCACTCAACGCTCCTGACCCTCGCGATCGCAAAGCTATCCAGGCGATGATCGATCAATACGTGGAGGATGCCAAGACCGCAAAGCCCGCCAGGAAGAGCGAGCTGCTCGGGCTCGCCTCAGAGCTGCGCGTCAAGCTGGCCGACATGGACTTGGAGAACGACCAGATTCCATCAGGCCCATTCTGCGTTTCCAAGATCGGCAACACGACCTGCGGCTACCCGCGAGACATGCACGCGGACCTCGCGCTCGGTCACGAGTTTGAAGCTCCCACAGGAGAGCTGCCTGGGTCTGCCGAGCCCGAGCTACACCTCAATGGCGAGCCGGAGCCGAAGGAGATTCCATGGGAGGATTACGTGCTTCAATACGTCAAGAGCAAGACGCTCCGAGGGAAGAGACTCGGGGACTTCCTTGCTGAGGATATCAGGACGATTGCCGAGAAGACCGCCTCTGGGCTGGAGAGCGAAGACCCGAAGATTCGGATGGAAGCGGAATACATCAAGCGGGCTGACGAGGCTCTCAACAGGAAGGCGTCATGACCCTTCGAGACCTGACCCCAAGGCAATCCTACAACCTCCAGCGGCGCTGCAGGAAACTCTTCAGGGAGTGGGTGAGCCGACCGCTCACAACGCCAGAGCCGGAGAAGGTCTGGAACGCCGCCTACAGCGCTGGCCTGAAAGACGGACTAGCCGTTGAGAGAAAGCCATGAGCACTGAACTGAAACCTGGTGATCGCGTCTACTTCGTCCAGAAGGATCGCAAGCTTCGCGGTGTCGTGTCTGACACACTCAACCTCAAGGCCCGCGGCGAGGCCCTTCTCGTGCCTGTGATTAGGCCCAGGAAGAGCAGTAAACCCACGACGGTCCATGCTGACCACGACCACAAGCCCAAGGAGTTGAAAACTCGCTGGATGGAACGGTCGAAACTTCGTAAGCTGCCAGACTGATATGCCTCGCAGCATACCCAACATACTCGACGACCCTCTCGCGAGGATCGGGGACTTGATCGACTTCAGGTGTGGCACCTGCAAGAGCGCCAGAGTGGCTGCCCAGTTCATAACTGGCGTTGTCACGGGAGCCAAAGGAATTGTGTTTACCTGTCACGGCGAGTCCGAATTCCTTGAACTCAGCGAAGCTCAAATAGCTAATCCTCGACGCCTCAAGGGCTACCGGCCGTTCAGTGGAATCCCTCAGGAGCAGAATAAGCGTAAGGCGACTGGGGTTGGCGGTAGCATCGACTACCGAGCCTGGAGTGCCGGCAGGAGTCGAGTGCCTATGGAGGCTGCCGACCTGAGGTGGTGGTGCGGGAAGTGCAGCAAGGAGATCGCCATCAGCGATATGTTCAGGGATGAGGCGACCCGTCAAGTCATCGCTCGATTCCGCTGCCATAACGTTGCGGTTGACTTTCCGGTCTCCGACGAAACCTTAATGCGGGAAGGAGGGCTCGTGGCCTGCCTCAGGAAGGTCAATCCATTCCCCACCCCCCGCACTCCCTCCATAATTCCCCCGATGTATCCAGTGGGGGATGAGGCGACGCTAAGCGAGGACCAGATCAGGGAGATCAATTCCAAAGTGGAAACATTGATTAGGCAGCGCGACGAAGCCATAGCGTTAGCTGAGGGCCTACTTGAGAAAAAGGAGCCAACCGTAGAATCCATGCTGGTCCCACAACGGGAGCCACGCGCAATCACACTGGACGACTAAATGACAAAAGAACCATTACCCGCACCACCGTTCCGCCCACTACCAAAGATCGTAGCTCGGGGTCCAGGGATCGAGCCCACCAGCGACCTGCAGCTCGGGGACAAGGTGAACGTCCTCATGAAGCCGTTCCACGCAAAGCCCTTCTGGCGCCTTTATGAGGTCGCCCTGATCGACGGCGGGATGTGCCGGCTCGTAACCCCGGACAAACGATTCGCGATGAACGCAGAAACCCCATACATCAAGGAGCTGCGGGATCTGCAGCGCCAGTTGAAATAGAAAGGTATTACATGGCCAAGGAAGAAAAGAACAACGCAGGGAAGCTCAAGCCGGTGCTGAACGACCGGCAGACCAACGACGCGATCAGCCAAATGATCGCCCGTCACGTTGTCCAGTTGAGCGAGCACGTCTCCAGCATCCAGGTTGTTGGCACCAAGCTGGAACTGGATGGCACCACCACTCGGTTCGCTTACGGCTCAGGGGATATGTATGCCCGAGCCAAGGCGATGGAAGCGTTCCTGGAGCAAGTCGAAGAGACTCTGTGATGCCGGCAGCACGCGCCAGGAAGGCCGTGGCGGGGTCCCTGATAGGCCAGGGCGGCTCCGAGGACCGGCGGAGGCGTCACGGCAACTACAGGTGCCGCTGCGGCCTCGCACACGTCCAGGAATCTGATGATCCGATAATCAATCGCTGGTGTGGCGACTGCAGGAAGATCACGAAGCAGAAGTTCCTGTCGCTATGGACCCCGTAAAACCCTGTCGGTTCCAGGTTGGGGATGGGGTCTCGCTTGAGCTGTGGGATAGATGGGAGCGCTGGGAGAACCGGCTCGGCAACTGCACCGTCACGCTGGTAGAACGATGCAGGTGCGAGTCCGGCTACATGGTTATCGTGGTAAACCCGAAAGGTCGAAGCGCTCGGCTCGACTCAAACTGGCTTACCGAACTACACCCCGAGCTGCCCCTCTAGCTGGATTTCTTGGGCGCACCGGCTCTGACTTTGCGGAGAGCGGCGAGGATGATCTTGTAAGCGTCCTCAACTTCCTCGGCATACATGCCATAAGGTCGATTGAACATCAGCGGCATTTGTTCCGCTGTAAGTCTCGCAATCTCCTCGTCTGTCTCCGTGGGCGCACCGGAAGCAGCAGGCTTAACGGGATACTCGTATTCCTCCCATTTACAAGGTTCAGACCTGTCGTGTTCGCCGCGACAAATACGGATGCCTGTAGCAGTATCTTCGATATTCCATCGGTGCTGCCTGCCCCACGTTTCCTCCTTTGCCGCAACCCCCGATGCGTTAGAACTGGCTTGTTGAGCGTCTTGGATTCCCTTTTTGCGTATGCAGGCAATCAGTTCCGGCCACATCATCGGCGGCGTGGAATGATGCCCTTTGTCTTGATGGCAGCATGGGAAGTTGTCTAGCTCCGCTGTCATGAACGCCATGAAGTCGTCGTTTTCGGAAACCTTTTTCAACGCCTCGTCTCGCTTCTGCGTCAGTCGGTCGAGGACTGTGTTGTGGGCGTCGATGATTGCCTGAGCCTCACTTTGGATTAGGTCGCCTTGAATGAGCGTGTCTCCGCAGTAAATCTCAGTGAACTCCTCGCTCACATATCCGCGCTGGTTGTCCCATTGTCGCAGCGTCCACCTTTCCTGCTCTACGGAACGTAAGGGAAGGGAAGGTTTTGGAGTTACCGGAAGCGTTGGCTGGTTCGCGTTGGAGTGCTCGGACAGAAGTCGTCGCATCCGGTGAAGGACGGCAAGTTCGCCCTTCCAGTATTCCAGCTTGACGACGTTGCCGCTCAACTTCTCGGCTGCGTGCTGACTCTCAGCGAGAGCGAATGAGTCTTGAATCTCTTTCTGTAGGACGGCGCTAACGTTGTCCGCTGGCGCATCCGGTTCCCCTAAATCCGTCTGCTCTACGGGCGCACCTGCGCGATTCGCCAAATTCAAGCGGTCGCTAATCCACTTAGCGCGTTCTTCGCTGGTCGTGTAACAAAGGCTACTTTCTGGATGCGACTTTGGAAATACTGCCCATTCACAGTGAAACATTAGGTCATGTTGCCCGGCTTCAAAATCTGAATACTCGGGCGCACCTGCTACGGGAGCGTTCATGGCTTCGCAGATTTGGTCGAATATTTCGGCTTTGAACTCATCGCTTGGGTCGGTGTCGAAATCGGCCTTGGCGATACGGAGCGTGCCGCATATCAAAAGGCCGTTAGCGTGTCGCCAATTTCCAGTTCCAAACCGCGCACCTGCTACGGGGACGGAAGGGGGAGTTGGGGACGAAACACTGACTCCGAGTGAGTTGCCACCCGTCCGAGACAGAAGTTCCTTTGCGTGCTCGCGGTAAGTCCGACCGTCAGGGAAGCGCGTGACGCCTCGGACGAAATACGCATCAATGAAGTCGTTGCACGCCGCCAGAGCGTTCTCAATGTGGTTGTATGCGTTCTCCATAGCCATGACCGCTTCGGCGTGCTTACCCTCGTCCTGCGCCTTGCGTGAACCTTTGAACCAATACCCCGCGCTAACGATAAGGTGCTGACGCTCGTTCTGTCGGACGTGGGTGGCTGCTTCTACGCCTCCCGGTAATCCCGAATCCCTCGCCTCAACGGATTCAGTGACCGCCTCCTGTTTCCCTGAAGTCTTTTCTGGAGTGCTCATTCTTCCGTTTCCTCCGCGCATTGATCGCAGATATTTTGTCCCGGCTCATTGGTCGCCTCTCCGCACTTGTCGCACATCTCGCCGCCTCCGTTACACACGAAGCAGTCCACTCCTGGCTTCGCTGACTTTCCTGTTCCCTTACATGCTTTGCACTTCATAGACTTCAGTTCCTTTCAGTTAAGTTTACCGCTTCAGTTAAAAAATTGTGCTTGACCTGAACGATCGAGTCCAGGTAAAAGTGTCCTGCGCGACAGAACTCGAAGCCTGTTGCGCAACCGAAAACCTGGCATATGCTAATTCCTACAACCGTTCAATCCCTCGTCTCAAGTGCCACGCCAGGGGCCGACTTCGAGATGGGGCGAGGGACTGAGCGGCTGGAGGCAGCAGCATGACACTACTCGATCTGCTCGATCGACCGATAGCTTTTCACCGCCCACTCGTCACAGTCACCGGCTCTGTTCACGCGGCGCTCATGCTGTCACAGGCGATCTACTGGAGTCGCAGGACTAATGACAAAGACGGGTGGTTCTACAAAAGTCGTGACGAATGGCGTGACGAAACCGGCCTATCCCGATGGGAACAGGAAACCTCCCGAAAGGCGCTGCGCAAATCCGGCTTCTGGGAAGAGCGTCCTGACCGACTGAATCACCGCCTGTATTACAGGGTGAACATCCCTGAACTCTCCCGAAGGTTGAAATCCCACCTTCGGGAAGGTGGGAATGGTGGCGTCGGGGAGGATGGATTCCCACCTTCGACTATCTCAAAGACTACTTCAGAGACTACTAGCAAGGAGGCTGCGCCTCTCGCTCTCAATCTCAATGGAGCAAAAGGCAGGAAAAAATTCACTCCACCAACCCTCAAGGAAATCCAAGTCCAATGCTCCATCATCAGCCTTGATATCAGGGAGGCCAAGAAGTTCCTCGACTGGCATGAATCGCGAGGATGGAAGGTCGGCCGGATGCCGATGGTTAGCTGGGTCTCCGCGCTCAACACCTGGAAGTCGCACCACGAGGAGCGCAACGGATCGAACGGCAAGAACGGGCAGCACTCAACCGGCGACCCCGCCGGCTGGCAGGAATGGCTCGCTAAACACCCCGAGTATCACGAGATCTGCGCTGGGAAGAAGTTCTCAGCCTGCCGCGAGTTCATTCGCAATGAATTCATCGCCGACAAAAAGGCGGTGAAAGCGTGAAGCCTCGGGAGGTCAAGCGCCCCGCGAAGCTGAGTCGCAACGGGACTGACAAGCCGAAGAGAAGCAACTACAGCCAGCCAGAGAAAGACGCGCCGGACAGGTCGCCACCCCACAGCATCGAGGCTGAGCATGGCGTCCTTGGCTCAATGCTGGTCAACCCTCGCGACGCGATCGGTGAATGCGTGGAGCGGGGAATGACGACCGACTACTTCTTCGTCCCTGCCCACCAGACGATCTACGATACCCTCGTGGAACTCTGGAGAGAGCGGAAGACTTTCGACCTGATCATCTTCACCCAAATCCTGCGGGACAGGAAGCTCCTCGACACAGTTGGTGGCCCATCGTTTGTCACCAGCCTCTACACGTCAGTTCCCACAGCCGCCAACGTCAGCTACTACGCCGAGATCCTGCGGGACAAATACATCCTGCGCCAGATCATCGCCGCGAGCACGGAGAGCATTGAACGCGCCTTTGACGATCAGGACCAAGTGAATGAACTCCTGAGCGACGTGGAGCGCAGGACGCTTGAGATACGGCCCGCGGAATCCCACAGACAGCAGACAATCAAGGATTCGGTCATGGAGGCCATAGAGGGCATCGAGAGGCTCTACGAGACCAAGGGCGCCGTCACAGGGCTCGCCACAGGATTCGCTGACCTCGATCGGATGACCTCCGGCCTGCAGCCTCAGGACATGATCGTCCTGGCCGGCCGCCCGAGCATGGGGAAGACCGCATTGGGCATGAACATCGCGGAGCACGTAGCGGTCAACCTCGGCATCCCAGTCCTTGTGTTCAGCCTCGAAATGAGCACACAGCAACTCGTCCAGCGCCTCATCTGCAGCAGGGCGCGTGTAAATTTGCAGAAGGTGCGCGACGGGTTCCTGAGCCAGAGAGACTTTCCGGCAATCACCACCGCGTCATCCAAGATCATGGAAGCCCCGCTTCACATCATCGACGAGCGCCTCTACATCGACGCCCTGGTCGCCAGAGCCCGCCGAATGAAGGTGAACAAGGGAATCAAGTTCATCGTCGTGGATTACCTCCAGCTCCTCCGAGCCAGAGGGTTCAAAGCTGACCAGAGACAGCAGGAAGTGTCCTACATCTCCGGCGCCCTCAAGGGCCTCGCCAAAGAGCTTCACATCCCCGTGCTGGTGCTCGCACAGTTGAACCGCGAACCAGAGAGGCGTGGAGGCGGCAAGCCCCGCCTGTCAGACCTTCGCGAGTCCGGTGCGATCGAACAGGACGCCGACCTCGTTGGCCTGCTGGTCCGCGGCGAGATCTACGCGGAAGACGAGGAGGAGCGCCACGAGAAGGCAGGGGAGGCCGAACTCATAATCGGCAAGCAGCGCAATGGCCCGATCGGTGAGGTGGCACTGACCTTCTTCAAGGAATACACCCGCTTCGAGGATCGAGCCCGAGCAATTCAGGGATCGTTAGTATGATTCACTTGACACCATTAACTCAGTCAGGTAATCCAAACTTTACCGAACTGAGTGTATGCCGAATCCGAAACTTGAAGCGCTCCTGCGCTCTATCATCGCCTGCGTGGGTCGCAAGACCACAGATCCACTCATCCAGTGGAACGAAGAGACGGCCACCTTTACGATCCAGGTCAACGCTCGTGACCAGGGAAGATTCATCGGGAAGGCGGGCATTGTGATCTGGGCGCTCAAATCGATCTTCTGGTATGCCGGGCTGGCCCAGATCATGAAGACGGTGGACATCAACCTCCTTGAGCCGAAGGACCCAAGCTCGGACCAGAGGGCTGCACCCTTCAAGCCCAACGCAAGCTGGAACCGCAGCAAGTTCACCACAATGCTGGAGCGCCTGCTCCAAACCTGCTTCAACGAGCAGGCACCCGACTGGCACCTGGAAACCTCCGAGCCAGCGAAAGCTCTCGTCACAATCGAAATCAACAAGTATCTGCGGACCCCGTGCTCCGATCCCGACCTCGAAGAGGCGATCAGAACGCTCGTTCACGCAGCAGGAATGGCCGATGGCTGCGCAATCAAAACCGAAGTCTCCTGGACATGAAATCGAGGAGCGCACGCTTGAGGGTATGCGAGTGGTCCGCATCGGCCGTGGCATGTATGAATGCTCCTCTGAGTCCGAGCCTGGCAAGAAATACACCCTGGACGTTCTCTCCCTCGGCGGCCTTGGCCAATGCGACTGCTGGGACTTCACTTCCCGCAGGTTCCCGAGATGGAAAGAGGTTCGCAAGAAGTATGACGTATTTCGCTGCAAGCATCTCCGGCGTGTTCGCAACCATGTCCTAGACCAGATTTTTGACCCTTACATCCGAACTGAAACCAACCTGAGGAAACCGAACCGAAATGATACACGCACGACTCGACTACAACCACATCCAGGACCCGACCGGGAAGATCCCTGAAGGCGAACCCGTCTTCCTTCTCCGAGCCCAGGATCAAACCGCAGCATCCGTCGTTCGCGACTGGGTAAGGCGGAACAAGCAAATCGCAGGGCACGACGAACACGCCGTCGCTCTGGCCGAGGCCCATGCAAGACTCATGGACCAGTGGCCTAACAAGAAGATCGCCGATGTCCCTAAGGGCATCGACGAAGAGGAACCCGAACCCGCCGCACCGGCAGCTTAACCCTATGGCAAAAAAGAAAGACAAGACACCCGACCTGGAGGGCATGTCAGGCCCAGGAGTAGCCCCCGTCAAGATCCCCGAACTCGATAAGGCGATCGACCAATACGTCGTCGCCCGAGACAAGCGGATGATCGAGACTCCAAAGGAGAAGGCTCACAAGACGATCGTGATCGAGCTGATGCTCGCGCACCAGGAAGAGATCGGCGTCAACGGCGACGGCAAAATCTCCTACACTCACGGAGGCGAGATCGTCACCCTGGAGCCAGGTAAGCCGAAGCTCAGCGTCCGCGAAGCCACGGAGCCAGAGTGAACGGCATCACCAACAGCCTTGTGACTGTTCCACGTCCCGAAAGGTTCGTGGAACAGTCCATCCTCCCGAAGGAGTATGACCCACGGGATGGTATGATCCGCTTCCGCACCGGCCCCATCGAGGGGCGGCCGGAGTATGCGCTGAAGAAGAACGGCTCAGTCGTCCGCACCGCCCCACGTATCCTCAACAAGAAGGAGCGCAAGCGCGACGCCAAGGCTCAGGCCGCGTGGCCCAAAGGAGAGGGCTACAGATTCCTCTGTGGCTGCAAAGCCCTTACCTTCCACTACCCCTCACACGTCAAGGTCCGAATCCCAGGCTACGAGAAGATGCAGGAGGTGGAGACCTACAAATGTGCCGTGTGCTACGAGCACTTCGATAAGGAGCGAATCGATGCGGCCGTCGCCGCCCACGCTGAGCGCCACAAGCAAGTAACCAACCCAAACCTGGGCGAACCCCTGTGAGCAAGTGGATCTTCGACATGGCTTGGATGTGCAAGCAGATGGGGCTGCGGCCCAGGACCGTCTGCGAGTGCGGCGTAGGCCCACTCGACATCTCGATCGCCAAGGGATTCATGGGCTACTGCGACCGCTTCCTGCTGATCGAGCCAATCGCCCGCCAAGCCGACGCAGCAGAGAAAGCCTTCGGGGTCCACGTCCACCGCGTTGCCGTAGGAGAAAAGACGGGGATCGCTACGATCGTAGACAACGGCGGCTCCTCATACCTGAGTGGCACCTGGGCGCCAACTCCAGCCGGCCATCTGCCGGCCGTGGAAGTGCCAGTCGTAAACTTCAGCTCACTCGATGATGGCAGGATCGATGTCATGAACCTCGACTGCGAGGGCCAGGAGTGGGCAGTCCTGCGCAACATGAAGAGCCGCCCCATGCTTCTCTCGGTGGAAGTCTGGACCGGCCACCCTCGTCACGCCGAGATCTTCGGCTGGCTCAAAGACAATGGATATGTCGAACGATTTTCAACCGGACCAACATCAGAAACCTTCATCTATTCACGACCATGACTATCACACCAATCGGAGACAGGGTTGCGCTGGAGCGTATCCCGCAGGAACCCAAGATCGGGGAGATCTACATCCCTGAGACCGTGCGCAACAACTCGAACTGGGTTCGCGTCTGCGCCCTCGGGACCGGCAAGCCAGGCTTCGAGTTCACCGTCAAGGTGGGCGACAAGGTGCTCATGCCCGGCCATCTCAGAACGGACGTGGACTTCCATGGTGGCAAGATCATCGTCATGAAGGAAAGTGAACTTCTCGCGGTAATGCCCAATGACGCATAGAACCTTCATCGCAGTCGATCCGGGAGGCAGCGGCGCGATCGCCTGGAGCAACCGCCAAGGCGTCTTTGTTGAGGCGATGCCCTCCACCCGCGGAGATACGATCTCACTCATCCAGAAGGCCGTAGCGGAAGGTGTAGACCCCGTTGCCTACATCGAGAAGGTAGCCCCATTCATTCCAGACGGCGGAGCATCCATGATGTTTGAATACGGCCGCAGGGTCGAGCGCGTCGGCTGCATCTGTGAAATGAGCGGCATTCGCATCATCGAGATCATCCCGCGCTCATGGCAGAAGGAACTTGGCCTCGGTAACAGCGAGCGCGTCTCCCCGCCTCGGATGCCCAAGGGCCTGACCGTCGCCCAGAAAAATCACTGGCGCCTTGAAAATAAGGTTGCGCTTTCCGCCGCGAAGGTGCATAACGCCAAAGCCAAGAGAGATTGGAAGAATAAGCTCAAGGAGGAGGCGCAGAGGCGTTTCCCCCAGCAAAACGTAACGCTAAAAACCTGCGACGCCCTGCTCCTTCTGGACGCCGCGATCAAACTCGAAGGAGAGAAACTGAACCTATGAAACCGACACCGAAGCTGAACCTGAAGAAACTCGAACCGCACCCACTGGGCGCGATGTTCCCACCAATGGGGGACGAAGAATACGACCGGCTGAAGACCGGCATGAAGCAGAACGGGTATGACAAGCGTCACCCCGTCATCCTCTTCGAGGGCCAGATCCTTGAGGGCAACAACCGATACACCGCCGCCAAGGCAGTGAAGAAGGAGCCGGAGTTCAAAAACTTCGAGGACCTCAACTTCCCTGGCGACGCCATCGACTACGTGATTCAGGAAAACCTGAGTCGTCGAAACCTCACCCCGAGCCAGTTGGCCACCCTGGGCGCTGAACTCGTGGAGAAGATGGAGCAAGCCGAAAAGGCCGAGAAGGAAGCCGCGGCTGCAAATTCACAGCCAGCGCCCAAGAAAAAGAAGGGCGACAAAGTTGCTGCCGCTGCCAAGAAGGTTGGCGTCAGCGCCCGATCGGTAGCCTCTGCGCGTAAGGTCAAGAAGGCTGACCCAGCCGCAGCCGAAGATATCAAGGCTGGCAAAAAGAAGCTGCACGCCGCGACACAGGACGTGGATAAAAAGAAGGCAGCCGAAGACGCCAAGACCAAGGAGCACGAGGAAGCGGTCGCCCGCATCGACAATGTGCTCGGAGCCGGCTGGACGCTCAAGGCAGCCGAGTCAAACACTCACCTGCAGCCCAAGCACATCCTGCAGTTGTCCGGCCTGGAAGAGGAAGAGATGAAGCGGGTCAAACCGTTCATTGAAGCCGGCTGGAAGCTGAAAGACGCGCTTGGCTACAAGTCCGTCAGCCTCACCTACGCCCACAACATCCGCCAGCTCACTGACCGCGCCACCGCTCAGGGCGGCACGTTCACGCTGCTGATCGACGACTGGGTGATCTCGGTCGAGAAGAAAGCCGCAGTGTAAGGCCCGCTATGGGCGGCAGCATGATTAAGCCTCGGTCGGAGGACTCCTTCTTCAAGCCGAAGAGGGAGTTCCCGGCCCGCAGCGGGAACGGCAAAGGCTTCCCGATCGGTAAACGCACCAAGGAGCGGGCGGCCGCGAACCGAGACATGAACAAGCTCGGGCCGGAAGTTACGAAGGTCTGTGAGCTTCGGGTGCCAGGGGTCTGTATCGGCAATCGAATGCTCCAGTGGTGCCACAAAGTAAAGAGTCGGTTCATTGTCACAGCAAAGGATTGGCGCGAGGCCGCTCGGGGCTGCGCCGCCTGCCACCAGTATTACGAAAACGGAAAACACAAAGTCATGGCCGCCGCCATCGACGCAGCGATCAAATCAAGGAAGCCACATGCACATTCTCACGATACCTGAAGGAATCTCGGAACCCATCCCTGTCGCTGGCGGGCAGCCGCTCGAAGCTGGCAAGGAATACATCTGCACCAACGCCTTCGCTGGCGCCCTGATGCTCACGCCCTGGAGGGTGGTAATCGACGAGGAGGCATGGAGCCTGCGGTCCTTAATCAAAGTTGATCATTTCGTGGAGCAGGAGTTCAACCCCAAGCTCGACTGGAACGGAGCCCACATCTGGCTCATGCGTGCTGGAGGGTGGGGCGATCTCCTGATGCTGACCCCGACAATCCGAGAACTCAAAAAGCGTTGGCCGCGCTGTATTGTCCATGTCGCCATGGGGGAATCCCACAAGGGTCTCTTCAACGGACTGGGGGTAATCGAGGAATCAATCCCAATGGATTACGACAAGCTCCTCGCCGGCCCCAACGAGTCCGTCACGATCCTGGTAGCATTCGAGGATTGGATCGAGGGACACCCAGGGGCCGAGAAGGTTCACATCGCTCAGCACTTCGCCAACAAGCTCGGGCTCGATCTCGACGGCAACCACAAGCCCGACTTCATTATCAGTGAGGAGGAGGAGCTGTGGAGAGAGGCTACGTTCCCCAGGACCGCCAAGAAGCGCGTCGGCCTTCAATACATGGCTTCCGCCCTCTACCGGACCTACCCGCACACCGAGAAGGTCATTAAGCTGCTCATGGATCACGACATTGAAGTTTTCCTCTTTGGAACCAAAGGGCAGTTAACCATGAAGGGCGACCTGCCTCCCGGCCTAACGAATCTGACCGATCCGTCATTCGACGCCACCTTCAGAAGGAGTGCGGCGTTAGCCAAGTCCTGCGACTGCATCATCTCACCTGACTCGGCCATGGTCCACGTCGCCGCGGCCCTCGAAGTGCCCTACATCGGCCTCTACGGCCCGATACCGCCACAGCTACGCGGCAGCGGCAAGAACGGCAAGGGACTCTTCGGGGAGGCACCATGCTCACCCTGTTTCTTCCATGCCGAGCGATCTGATCAATTCCCTGCCGGTATGCCCTGCACCGACAAAGGCTACTGCGTGGCCCTAGCAGCGATACCACCCGAACAGGTGGTCGAGGAAGCTCTCAAGCTTGTCTCACCGATTATACAGTTGCCAAAACAAAACAGCGGCCGCATTATTGTGCCGTAATGCGGACATGAGACGTAACTCCACGGAGCGTTGCCGGAATGAGGTTTCTTTGTTAATCCTCCTTTCTAGCGCCTCAACCGTTGAAGGCGTCGGCTATCCGAGAGCAACGGGACATGGGCGCGAGGGGTTGAACCTCGCGCCCATCTGCTTCTAATCCTCTGCGATCTCCGGCAACTTAATACCGGCCCGTGTCGTCTGCTCAATGAAGGCGGGGTCCTTAACGAACATCTCCGAGTAGGCGGTCGCCTCCTGGAGGTAACGAACCATGTTCCACGCGGCTGTGGCTATCAGCTTGAGGGAGCTGTTATCAGGATCGCTCTTGGCCATCTGGTGAGCCTCGTAGGCAGCACGCTGCCAGTCCGGCAGGGACAGCCCGCGTAGCGTGCGAAACGCATCGATGTCGTTCTGCGTCTTGGCCGCGAACAACACCAACCTATCCCGCTTATCCTTGCCTCCAGCCTCCAGGTGGCGCGTGATATCGATTTGATCCGGCCCGAACACATCCAGGTCATCTGGTGTCTTCATGACGGTCATAAGGCTTCTTTGACCTCCTTGCTCAAGAAGTGGGACTTGAGCCATACCATGAATGGCCGCCGCCTCTTCTTGTTCTTGGGTCTCCGCAAGACCAGAGGCTCTCCCGGAATGTCCTCGTGGGGAGCGTCCCAGTCCCCGCCGGGGTCGCCCTTGTGTATCACGAGGGGGCACTCCTGACTGCGATACTTGGGATCGAAGTCCACGGCCAATATCCCAAAGGCCCACTCAGCGCGACCGGCCTTTATGTCCAGGAATTCAGCCAGGTCACGCCCGAGGGACTCCGCCACCATCTCCGCCTGCCGCGTCCGCAGTTGGAAGCTTGGCAGTCCGGCGTCCTCCGCCGCATTCAGCATTTGATCGATGTTCAGTATTTTACTCACTTTGTTACAGGTCCTTTCTTGTTTTTCATCTTACGTTTCAGTTTGTGGATGTGTGGCTTGATGACCTTGTAGGCAATCGTCACGGCCGCAGCCGCGCTCTGAACTGCCCTGATGATCTTCTCAGGCTCACTCATACCGCTCATGCTCCCACGGCGCTTCCTGCGCCGGAGAGGCTTAGCTTTCGTCTTCGTCATTTCTCCCATGGTTCCCTTTCTAATCGTCGAACGTTATTGCGCGGGCGCCACTCTGAACGAGCATCGAGACCAGGGACTCCTGGATCTTCGACCCCTCGTTCTTCACGAACGCCCGCAGTTTGTCGTCAGTCTTGAAGGCATCGATATCTTTGCCCTCGACCAACTCCTTCAGTTTGGCGACCTGTGCCGCCAGCTCCTCGTCCCCGGCCATATTGCGATCCTCGAACGCTTCAAAGAAGTCGGTCAGGTTCGTAACGGCCGTGGCGTAGAAGCGCTTCTTCTTGCCCTCAGAGTCAGGCGTCACGGCATCCACGAGCCGCTTCACCATCTCCGCCATCGTCTCCCGCAGCAGGATCAACCCTTGCGCCTTCGCCTCCTGCCAGACCGCCGCGGTGCGGGCACGCTCTCGCTCCCACATCACCGCATCGATTTCCTTCAGGATCTCGGGGGTCCCGAAGTGCATCCACTTGGTCTTGAACTTAAACAGGCCAGGGATGGCCTCAGGAGCCTTGTAGTCGCCCGCATTGTAGAGCGGGCCTAAGTCCACCACCTCCTTCGTGATCTGCGAAGGGTAGACCTCACTGAAGCGCTCCACGACCGCCTGCAGCTCACGCTCCGTCTTCGCCGCCAACTCCTCAGCCTTCGGGATATTGGCAATACGAATCAGATACATGGAGTCGCCCAGCGGGAAGGGGATGCCCAGATTCGCGAACTCCTGCCTCCGCTTCTGCTTGAACCCCTCGATCGCGTCATACTCGTCACTCGTGAAGAGCGTCTTGCCGTGCTTCATGTTGCTCGACAGCATTTGTTTGATGGCCTTAATCCTGTCCTCGTCAGTCTCCCTGGCGATCAGCTTCTCAGCCCAGTCAGAGAAGATCTTCCTCTCCTCCTTGGTGAGCGCCTTCGTCTTCGGCAGGCTACCCGAGAATCCAACATGCAGGATGATCGTGCCCGAGAACTCCTCCTGGCTATTCTCGACACTCTTCACAACCTCCTTGATCCGCGCCTTATTTTTCTCCTCCTTCCATTGACGCGCCTCTTGGACTGCCTTCACCTTATCCACGACCTCGATCATGTTGGCGAGAGGGACGACGGCCCCCTGACCGTCGTCCAAGAATTCCCCCGCCATGCCGGCCCCCACAGCGATCGAACTGCAAACAAACAGTCCGAGCCGGTTGGCATCCTTCACCTTCACGCGAACCGTTTGATTCGCGGCGTCCTCTCTACTTATCACTCTCCACCCTCCTGCAGATAAGGCTTGATCTCGTCGTAAGGGATGTCGCCCGCCTTAGCCACCCTTTCCAGAACTACCAGGATGTCCTTGAAGAGCAGGCTGGAAGCCTTCCTGGTCGATTCTCTCAACGGCAGCTCAATACCGCACGCCTTTGCGATACGCTTAAAGCTCGTGATTGGAATCTTGTAGATGGCCGCGAGGTCTACCATAGAGGCCCCCTTTGCCAGCTTGGCTTCAATCTGAGCCTTGTTGGCGATCATCTTTTGAGACAGGACGATTACCTGCTCGTGAGTCAATGTGTGTTTGGTCATATAGTTTTACTTTCTAGTGTTGGTGGGCTTCCCCAGTTTCGTGTTGATGTTGATGATGTGCAGCGGCTCCACGAGCTACTCGCGTCGTGTCTCCGCCTGCCTTCTTGGCAATCCATGCCAGGAACGCTTCAGCGCTCGAATGATTCGGAGCGCTGATCTTGTCTGTCTCGGTCTTGATGGTCCCATCGTTAAGGATGGTGATGTTAATCACGTCCGAGCCCTTTGTTAGCTTGTAGGTTTCAATCATGATTTCACCTCCTGGTGAGAGCCTGTATGTTCGAGCTTCCACCCAGGGAAACCCGCCTGCACGATCTGGGCCGCGTAGCTACGCTTCACGGCGTTGACCTCCAAGGGCTGTGCCTGCCCCGTAACCTGCTCCGACATCTTCCCATTCTGGTAAGTGCCAGTGTGGTATTTCCCTGTGGATTTGTGGACCCCGTAGAAGGTGAGGTATCCCCCAGCCTTCTCGTTGACCGTGAACCCCATCGCCAACAGGGCCTTCTTGAGCAGCTTGAAGTCCACGTTCTTCAGCTCTGACTGCACTGTCGATCTTTGTATTTGGTCGCAAGGCATTTTTTAATCCTCCATGGTTATTTGCCTGATCTCATTGATCGCGCTCTCCGTCATGCCGTCACTCATGTCGTAGAAGCCCGACCGTGACGCGGAGAGGTATTTCCCGTGAGCCTCCTTCCGCATCTTGTTCAGATCGTCTCCCATCGCCTTCACTACGGGGGTAATGAACTTGGACGCCTTCAGAAGAGTCGTCTTCCATTTGGCGGCCAGGCGGCAGCACTTGTTGATCTCCGCCCCGGTCCACCCGTCATACTTCGGCAACGGCTGATCTGGCAGGCCGTATTGCTTCAGTTTGAGCGCCCAGATTTTATCCTGGGATGCCCTGTCGAGCAGGTCGAAGAAGAAGATGACGGTAAACCGCCTCATCATCTGCGGGGTGATGTTAGCCAGGGAGTTCGTGGTCCCAATGAAGAACACCTCCCTCCCTCCCATCGCGTATAGGATGTTCACGGCCGCACGGATCTTGCGCTCGCTCTCGCTCACAAGACTGCCCTTCATCGATCCCATGTCGAATTTAATGAAGAGCCCGCCGGACTCGTTACCCATCGCTTTGCCGATCTCGGTCTTACCCGTCCCGGCCACACCATGCAGGATCATGCCCTCCCATCCGTTATCTTCCATGGACTGCAGGAACGTAGCCTGAGCGTCAGCGTTGAGCCCATTGCTGTCGTTCCTGCCAGCCAACTGATCCCCGAACTCGTCGATCAGGACGGTAAGGGACGGCTTCTCAAACCGGCAGAACTCCTTCACTGGCTCCAGCCCGCCAATCTGATCGAAGGTGAGAGTGTTATTCTCAGCCACCGACAGACCGGACGTTTGCCGGACAACGCTGCGTTTGATGTGCCACAGGTTATCGATGTCCAGCCCCTCCCGACTGAGCGACATTGCTATCGCGTTCTCAGCCAGGAACAGGGACAGACCGAGCGTGGCGTGAACCGCCTTCTCAATCACGTCATCCTTCGGCGCCTCCAGGCCGGCCGCCTTGAATTGTGCGATGGTGAGCTTCCACAACGCTTCCCTGTCAGGCAGGGGCACGTCGATAGTAATCACATCGTTACTCAACTCAGGCGGCACCTTCATGTCCGGCACCAGCAGGACCAGCGTCCGCTTACTCTTCTTGAACTCATCCCGGCAGTTCCAGATGCCTTGAATGACCCCCAGCCTGTTCCAGTCTTTCGACTCCAGGATGATCTGAGTGTTCATCATGAAGAGGATTGACTGAGTGGGCAGACCCGGAAGCGCCTTCTGCAGCGCCTCCACTGGATTGCCGGTGATGATCGCTGCAGGCTGCCCTTGGTCGTTGGCGTTCAAGTCCAGGGCTGCCTGAGCCCCGAGATCGTTCGCTCCCTTAATTCCACGAGCGAGGTCCCATTGGAGGATGGGCACCTCCTTCCCTTTGTAGAACGCAGAGATTTCCTCGATGACCGAGGCGTAGTCGGCCGTTCGTATGACAACGATCGGCGCCGCGGATCTCCGCGCGGCCCGGAATTGATCGAGGTATTTCATTTTACCTCCCATCCATCTCGACCTTTGTAGGTAAGTCCAGGCCAATCACTCGTCTCGTCCCCAATGGCTTCATTGAGGGATACTGGAGCGATGAAGTAGTTATCCCCAACGCAGGCCGACTTAGCTAATTCCCTATCGTCGAAGAGGCCCTGGAACTCCCAGCGATCAGTCTCCCCAAGTGATTTTCCAACTATCCAGAATTGGTTCACTTCGTCACCACCCTTGTCTCTGTCGTTGAGATGCAGGTGAACCCGAGATCGAAGAGATCGTCAGGCAGAATCATGGAGAAGTCATGCTTGCTCCACCATCCCGTCCTCCTGATCGTATATCGAGCCTTCCCGTTGAACACCGCCACCTTCTCCACCACCTCCACTCTGTAGATCGCCGTGGTGGCCCCTGTGGTCAGCCAGCGACAAACAGCCTTTATCCGCATCCGTATTAGTATTCGCGTCATTGTTTTATGTTCCTTTCTTGAGCGAGCGCATCCGCGCCCGCAGCCGCCTTTTGGCAGCAGTTATGTTTTTCAGTTTGGTGGTAGCGAGCCGCTTCTTGCGGAGCCACCGTTTCTCGTCGGCGATCAGCTTGAGCCTCTGGCGCTCAAGCTTTTCCTCCTTGGCCTTCAGCGCTGCCATCAGCGCCTTGTTGGCCTTGGCGGGATCGTCTTCGTCGAAGTTGAATTGGCGAAGCGCCATATCACTTCCTCTTGCTCGCCATAAGCGAGAAGAATGTCAGCAGCAGCGCCACAATCACGAACGAGATAAGATCTTCGCCGTGGATGTGAACGTGCTCGGTTACGTGAGCCAGTAGGTTCATTTTCTTCCTTTCTTTGTTGTTGATTTTCTCCGCCCCCTCCCCCTCCGACTTTGTTGTCGGAGGTGGACGAGGGGCAGTAGTAGAAGGAGAGCGCCGCATACCTCAGCGACGATCTCCAGCACCTTCAGTATTTGGTCCTTTGTGTTTTTACCCATATTGTTGTTTCAGAACGGGACCTCATCGTCCTTGTCATCCTTCGCAACGACAGCAGCCGGCGAGCCAGGCGGACCACCGTGAGTGACCACCACCTCCTCCTTGCCTTTGCCGTTACGCCTAATGCTGTAGAAGCGCTTCTTTGCTCGACGCTTCTCCTTTCGGGACATACCGTTGGTTTTACCGCCACTGAGACGGCTCCAGAAGTCCCTCAGGCCCAGCTTGGGATAGGTCCCGTGCTCCTCCTTGTGGAGAGCGCAATCGAGGCAGACGAACGGAGCCACTCCGTCGCTACCCTCAATCAGCTCCCTTACGAGAGTGAGCGTGGCGCAGTAGTCACACCGGACAAGTCCACCAAACCCTCCACCGCCACCCTCCGGTTCGTAATCCGGGAATGACGACTGAACGGAATGGCCCTTGCCGGACGACTTGGTTGCCGCAGGTGCCGGCGGAGACCACTTCTGGTAGACGAACGGATAGACATCCGTCACCTTCTCGAAGATCTCCAGCATCATCCCGCAGCACTCCTCCAGGTCCTTGATGTTGATGAACTCGCCATCACTGTGAGGGCGGTAGTAACCCGCGCTCATGTTGGCGACTGAGATCCCGACACCTTTGTCGCGAAGCTCCCTGACATCAGTCATCGCCCCATCGGAGTGCTTGTAACCCCACTTCACCAACACTGGGTCCACGGCATCCAGGAACTCCTTGGATGACAGTTTACCCCAGATGTCGGTCACGAAGTCAGCGTTACCCCTGCGGTCAGCCTGGAGAATGTAACGGCAGTCCGCAAAGAACCCCATAGTGCAATTCCCCGAGCCCTGACACCCGCGCTCCTCGTCAACGAAGAACACGGCCTTGCAGGCAGGCAGCCGATCCATGCAGTAAATGGCTGCCCAGATACCACACTTATCGTCCCCTCCTATCCCCGTCAGTTGCATCTTAGCGGGGTTAAACCCGATAATATTGCCATCGATAACGAGGGGCATAATGCTGCCCTCCTTCTCGATGTGATGCACCGTGTCCATGTGGGCCACTACGCACGGATAGGTGGCGACATCTCCCTCGCCTTTGACAGCGTAGAGGTTCCACTTCTCGTCGTAATACAACTTCCAGCCACGCTGAGTTCCAATCACGCGAAGGAACTCATACATCGCCTCGGTATGACCAGTGTGAGTGGGGACAGCCAGGAGCTTCAACAGCTCATCCATGCCCTCCATTACCACCACCTCCGAATGATATCACCGCCACTCATGCCGCGCGGGCCGCCGGCCCTGATTCGGGAGATGCTAATATACAGCCCCTCCGGGTGATCACGGTCAATGTAGTTGACCCAGATGCAGCGAGCCTTGATAACGAAGTTGCCCCCGATAGCGCACCTCGTAATCAGGGCGCTATCTGGACGATACCAGTAACCTGCGATCTGCACCGCAGTCTCCCGAGGAATCCAGACACCAGTAACGTCCTGGACCATGCCTTCCTGCCTGTCACTCCTTTGGCCGCCAGTGTAGCGGTAGGAGAACTTCTTGCCGGGCGTATTGCCGTCGTTGGATACCCAAGTGTCACCCCCAAAGGCCATCGTGTCACAATACGGAAAGAAGCGTATTTGCGTCAGATCCTTCGTCGTCTCGGATGTCACCTTGGCGTGAGACTGAATCTCCCCATTCGGATCGATGAACTCAGCGACCTCCTTGGATTGATTCCGCTTCGTCCACCACCCTTTCATCAGGGCATGCTCCCTGAAGGCGAGGGTGAGTTCAGGACTGTTGTTCCACACATAAATCCTGTCCATAAATATGTGCTTCTCCGGCTTGCCGTCGAACGTCACGTCAGGCCAAACCAAGGCCCTCCCAACGTATCCAGTGTAGTCTGCACTGGTCGCTACAAGGACCTCGCATCCGAACGCCTCGTAGAACGGGGCGACATCATTCTCCCACATGCAGGAGCTAATGGGCTGTTTGAAGTAAGCAGAGGTGTAACCCTCTTGCACTCCAACCAGCTTGAACTCCAGCTTGCCCTTCAACTCCTCGTGTTTAACTACATCGTTGAACTCGGCGAACACGTTGTCCTTGATCCGCCTCGCCAGTCGCGGATTAAGCATCATCTTAATCCACCTGGCCGGCTTCATCGACTGACGCCCCTTCCTGCTCCAGACGCCGCCCTCGACGATCTGTTGCGCCTTGCCCTTTGGCATGTAGGAAATCATCCCCTCCTTCTCGCGGAAGGAGAAGTAATTCCCCGGCATTGCGCTATTGATGACCCGGCTCATCACCGGCACCAACCTGCCTACCCCTGTGTAGCGCTGAAGCTGGGTTCGAGTGCGGTCACTGCCCGGCTCGTAACCAGTTACGTGCAGGTTGGACTGGAGTCGCTCCAGCCCTCCCACGAGCAGCTTGAGGCAGTCTGAGTCATGCCTGCGCAAGATCAGCATCCGCCACATGCTATCCGATATGTGTATGTCTCCATGAAACTTCATGTGTGTTTTTTCCTTTCAGTGTTGTTGTTGATTTGAGGTCAGGACTCATCAACGAGTCCGCCCTCATCTATTTTTCCTTGGTCGATCGCGTAGGCGATCAACCGTTTATCGTCGTTATCGGGGAACAGGTCGGCATAGTTACCGGCCTCCTCGACAGGGATAGGAGCGAGATCCGACACGTCGAACACCTCTGGCTCACTGTCGTCGGAGTCCCTTCCTCGCTCTGTGGAGTAGTAGTAGTCCGAGAACATGTCCTGATGCCTCGTGGTGTGGTAGATCCTGATACCCTTATGCTCCATGAGGAGCCACCTCTCCTCCTCCCCGTCTACGAACTCGATGTCGATCGTAGGCTCGCCGGGCGGCTCCAGGACCACCACGTTCGGTTCAGTGTCCCCGAAGTAGGCGATCCTGACCATGAGCCCGCCGGCCGATTCCGCTCGCGTTATCAAGAGGCACCTCCCGCCTTTTCCGACAGGTGCAAGAGTTGCCCCTGAAGGTGCTGCATGGACTTCTTGGCCTTGTTGGCGGCATCAGCGAAGCGCCGATGGCCGGACGCCCTGAACAGGGCGACGTTATCCTCGTAGACCCTCTTGTAGCCACGGATGGCCGTCATGTATCCGTCCACGTCCGCACCTACCGTGCAGATCGGTGGAAGCGGCTTCCACCTGGCGTTCCACCTCTTCTGGAGATGCTCGTCGCGCACGCGACCAGTGATCTCCGCTTTCAACCGCTTCGAGTTGGTCTTCTCCTGGGACAAGACCTTCGCTACCTCCGTGTCCTGGGCTTCCATAAGCGGACCCGCGGCGATGTATGTTTTCTCAAGGTCCTCATTTGAGGACTCCCCCAATCGTGTGGCGCTGAAACCGACCGCCACGAGTCGGACAATTTTATCTATTCGTGTCATTGAATTATTTCCTTTCTGTTGTTTGAGTTTCACCCGTTCCATCTGGATCGTCGGGAAACAGGTGTTGATAGATGGCCGACGGCCCCCGATCGGGCGAAGTCTTGCCTTTGTTAGGTGGCACGAATGCCCCCATGAATGCAGCAAACAGCGACTCCCCGAGGCCAGCAGTCCGCAAGTTGGTCCAGCCGCAGCCGAACGCCTCCTCGGGATTTCCTGCAACCATGACGCGCTTAGCTGCGTCACAGGCCGCCTCGTGATCCTTGAACGCCCTGCTGAGCAAGTGCGTCTCTTCCCCGGAAACAATGATTTGCGATCCGGCGGAATCTGTCGCCACGACCACCTTGTCTCCGTTTGGAAGAATACCAATTTCGTCTCGCTGACACTTCACTCGCTGCCCTGAGAAGGTAATGGTTTCCATATTACCGAGCCCCCTCTTCGAGGATGCTCTCGATGTTCTCGGTCAGGTCACCCATGACCCGCTTGAGGCCGTTGAGAGCCCGCTGAAGAGCGCGACGATCCGACTTGGCATCGCGGCGCCGACCATTGCGAATGGCCTTGTGTGCGTGTTTGCTGAGCTTGTTTTTAGGCGTGTGAATAGCCATAGTTTTATTTTCTTTCTATTGGTGCGAGAGGGGCTTTCTCGCGGATTGTTTACCCCTGGGCGTATCTACTCCCATGACTGCCGACCGGGGTTTGGACCCGATCGGCAGATTGGAACTAGCGACGCCTCTTCGTCGCCTTACGCGCCACCGGCTTTTTCTTGACCGGCTTCTTCTTAGGCGCAGGCTTCTTCTTCACAGGCTTCTTGCTGACGGTCGCCTTCTTGCGCCAGTAGGTGTGCCTGCTTTGCTTGTGACTCGGGTCAGTGTTCTCAAACCACTTCGACCCGTCTGATCTTCCCTGGAAGACATCACCTCTCCGAACGCTCTTGAAAGGAACGATCGTGAAGAGGTGAGGATGACTGAGCGGCGTTTGCCGCAGTAGTATCTCAACGCCCATGGCTATAATTTCCGCTCCGTTACCACCGGGGACGCAGGCTCCCCGGTGGCAGGTTAGAGCGAATTGCTCTTAGCCGTTAGCGTCGGCGTCCCCATTGAGGATCGCCATTGCCCGACGGAGGCCGGACTTACTGACAGCGATCGAGACCATGAACAACTCGATGGCCTCATCGTCGTCCTCCTCCATAGGACCCGCGGCGCATGGGGCGCCCGGCGCGTGCTGAGGGGCCTCGGACGCAGCCGAGGACGGGGCCGAGCATGGAGCCGGCGATGCACCCTCGGTGGACCGCTGATGCTTCTTCGCCAGCACCGGCCCGAGCGCAGACTGCGGGATCGGCGTGTTCGGACGGAAATACCGCCGATGCTTATCCACGCAGTTCTGGCCCTCGGTATTCGCATACCACTTGTAGGTGCGAGTGCGACGGCCCAGCTTCGTGCCCTTGTAGACATCCCCCGCAGCGACCTCGCTGTGTTGGACCTCTCTGTAGAGGTGAGGATGCGTCTCGGGCGTTTGGTTGATATGTGCGCGTTGACTCATAACGTTATGTTTCTTTCTATCTAACTGCCCACGGAGCTTCATATGGGCGGTGATGCCGGTCGCGTCTTAGTGACGCGATTGCGGCAGCTCCCTTGTTCGTTATCTTGGTTTCCTTGGATAACGACTGGAGGGGACTGGCCTAGCGCCAATCCCCTCGGAGTCGTTGCCCCGGATTGCTCGTCGAATTCAAATCGACGCCATCCAGAACTACCTTCTCGCGAAGGCTCGATCCCCCGTGCGCCACTCTGAGCGAACTCAGTTTGGTAGGTGGCGGATGCTTGACTTCATTCGATGGCAAGGCTCGGTCGCGTTAGCGACACCATCTTTCAATCAAGCACCGAACGTCAGGTGCCTCTGGTAGCCGTCTCATATCTTTGTCTGTTCCGCGCCTATTCGCGCGTGCGGACGGCATCCTGACTTCCAAGTTTTCCCGTTGCCGGGTTTCCAGGGTAGGTTGTTAATTACACGCCGACGTTTAGTTTCACTGCATCGGCGATCTTGTTGCGCTGTCCGGTCGGCATTTATTCCGCCGGACTTCATCCTTTTCGCTATCCACCCCCGTTGGTGCTACAGCAGGACCACCTGCGCTGCGCATCGACTGGGTTCACCTCTAGGTAATGGATTAGGGGAGTTGTTCTCCCCGTAGCTTCTCATGCGTTGTCACCCCAGCAGCTCGGCTTACTCACCGAAATTTGCTGGACGCTTAATCAACTCAGACTTGTGTAACGCGAGCTGCCAGCTCGTCCGTGTCTGAATCGAATGCCTTTCGGGGAAACTTCCCCTACGGGCGCAGGCCGTGAATATTGGTGCCTCCTTGAGATACACCTGGAGCGCGGTCTCGACCCTGTTAGTAACCCCCAGGACATTTGACCGTTCGGCCTCATCGTTGTGATCAGATGCGCAGAATTTCCTTGCGGAAATAGAGACTGTCGGAATAAGTTATCCGTGAACCACCCGCCAAGGAAGTTCAAATGCCGGTCCAAATCGGCATAGCAGTAGCGGCACGCAGGGAAAACCCCGGCGTGCTGCGTGAGCGCAAATGCTCAGTCAGATAATGTCAATGAACTATTCGGATCATCAGCGCTACCAGGCGCGTTCCGATCACCAGGAGGGAAATCATCCTTCCACGCCAAACCAAAAATTCTGGAATTGGCAGAACTCAAATTCATCCCTCCATAGAGGTTTGCGCTCTATTTCCCCGTAAACGTAGTTAGGTATAACTTTTACTTTTTGGTGGAAACGGCGGCTGCAAATTTGCATTGAAAATTTAAGAGCTTGCCTTGGGCTGCAGCGTTGACATACTCACCTCAGTCATGGCCATGCAGGATCATCTTCTCCGCTTCCGTCAGAAATCCACGGAAGACCTGCTGGCCCTTCAGACGAAGCTGGAAGCCCAGGATGACGCACTGCAGCAGCAGTCCATGGGCACCAAGTCCTTCACGAAAGACACGCGCTACATCCAGGACCAGCTCAACGCCATTGCCTACGTCCTGCGCGAGCGAGGCGCAATCGTGATCAATCCGCCTCCGATCAATGTCGGCGTCGGCATAACTGACTTCAGCCAGATCCCACAGTGAGCACCATTCTTCCCGTAGTGACCAAAGTCGAGAAAGGTGACGACCAGCCGGCGCACCACCTCAACTTCATAGACCGGACGATCTCGCTCTTCAGTCCCTCCTATGGCGTCAAGGCGCTGCAGGCCAGGACAATCCTGCATCAGTTCGGATATAACGACACGCCAGAGCGTCGCGGGAAAGCCAAGCCGATCAGAGGATCGGAAACGTGGATCGCCGACCGAGACCGCCTCAAGGCGATGGCGGACGCCAGGGATGCAGCGCAATACGACTGGATTGGCGGAGTCCTAGCGAAGGTTGTCCTCTACGTCTGCGGCAGACTCCACTGCAAGAGCACGACCGGAGACGAAGCTCTCGATCAAGCCTACGACGATTACTTCCACGGCTGGTGCGGAGACGAGCGGGACGTTGAGACGGGTCGCACTCGATGCGACTACACCGGCCGTCACCGCTTCCTGAAACAGGTTCAGATGGCCCTTCTCGCATTCCTGGTCGATGGAGACCACGGTTTTGTGGAAGTGGAGCCCGTTTACGATCCAAACACCGGAGTCCCAATCAGGGAGTTCTCCCTGCAAAACATTGAGGCAGACCGCATCGGCAGCCCCAACGATTCAACCACTGACGAGCATTACATCGGCGGAGTCGGACTTAACCCCGAGCGAGGCAGTGTTGAGTTCTATCGCGTCTTCCAGCGCACTCGGTCCAACCAATACACCAACCACGAGGACGTGCCGGTCGAAGCCTTCATCCACGTCTTTGACCCAGACAGAGCAGACGAGTATCGCGGTCGCACAAAACTCCTTCGCATCCTGAACGACCTGAGAGACCTGCGAGAGACAATCGAAGCCGAGAAGATCGCGGGCAAAGTCCAGTCTCAGTTCGCAGCCATGTTCACAACCAAAGACCCGTTTAAGAACACGGGTCCTGACGCATGGAGCGGACAGACCAAGGAGGGCACGCCGACCCAGGATGCAATGTGGGGCAAGATCCTCAGGATGGGAGAGGGCGAACAGATCTCTATGATGTCGCCAGCGTCCCGCCCCAGCGGCTCGGCCATGGCTCTCTGGCAAATGCTCATTCGCAAGATGGCGAACGCTCTCAACCTGCCCTACGGGTTCCTGTGGGACCTTCTATCTCTCGGCGGCGTGACAGCTCGCATTGAAGTGCAGGGAGCCCTGCGGCAAATCCAATACTGGCAGGACAACGTGCTCAAGTCCTTGATCCTCGATCGCGTGCGCCAGAAAGTTCTCGCTCAAGGCATTGCCCAGCAACTCATTCCTGGCCACCCCAACTGGAAGAAGTGTGAATGGCACTTCGGTCCATGGATCACAACCGACGCCGGATACGAGATGCAGAACGACATTGCCGGTGTCGGCTTCGGTGTCATTCCGATCTCTGACGTGGCCGGCAAATACGGCTACACTCCTCGCGAAGTCTTTGTGTCCAACGCCACCGCTGCCAACACGGCAATCAGCGTCGGCGAAGAGAATCAACTGCCGGTCGAGGTTTTCGCCAAGGGGCTGTGGCCAGACATCACCGCTCAGAAGGCAGCCTACCTCACGCCAACCCCGATTCCTCCGCCTCCTGCTGGGTCGATCGATGTCCTTGGAGACAAGGGCGTCAAGCAACTACTCGATCTATTCAAGGGAGTTGGAGATGGAACGATCGATCGCGAAAGCGCCAAGCAAACCCTGATGACCGTCTTCGGTCTCGACGAGGCAACCGCGGAAGAAATGTGCCCAGAAGAGCCAAGCACGGAAGACCTGAACCGCGCCGCAGGACTCGACGCCAAGGGCAGGCACGCTCCGGTTGCTGGCGGCAATGGCTCCAACGGCAGCAAGCCGAAGAAGTCCAGCACGAAGAAGATGACTGCACGGCTCGACCGGATCATTCAGTTCGGGGTCAAGACGCGAGACCTTGTGCTGGCCAGGAAGGCCGCCAGCCCCCAGCCTCCAGGTCAGGTGATCAACATCAACATGCCCGCACAGACGGCCCAGGAAGCTCCTGTGGTCAACTTTAGCATGCCTGAACTGCCAGCCCCGGTGGTCACACTCAACGTGCCTGAACAAAAGGCGCCTGTGGTCAACGTGGACGGTCCAGTGATCAACGTGGAGTCACCCACGATCAACGTGGAGCCGGCCGTCGTTCAGTTCTCTGCCCCGCCCGTTCAGGTGCGCCCACCGAACGTGGTGGTCAATGTGCCGAAGGCCGAGCCGCCCAGGATCGAATTCAACGCACCGCAGGCTGAGTCGCAGGTCCAAAAGGTGACTCGGGACGCCAAAGGGAATATCACCGGCAGTGTGACCAAGATGGTTTACAAGAAGAAACCGAAGAGTCGCAAGCCAATCAAGTAACATGTTAGCCAACGATTCAGTCACAGTCACTCCGGGGTCCGGTGCCACCGTTGCCACCCACGCAGCCGGGGGTAAAGAGCATCAGGTGATAATGGTGGCCGACCCCGATGGGCATCTTCAAGGCTCAAAGCCAATCTACCTCTACAACATTCCGTCTCAGGTTCACGTTAATAGCGCCAGCACGGTTCACTGGGATATCTGGAACGGTGACGCTTCGTTGCTAGTGCGAGTTGTTTCCATTCGACAAATCCCCAACATCACCACTGCCGTTACGGGTATCGTCTTCGATTGGCTTTTGGAGCGCACGACTTCGGTTGGAACGGGTGGCGTCGCGCAAACCGCATGGCTTCCCGATCTGTCACAGACAGCGCTGGACGCGGACATTACCTGCCGTAGTAAGCCGACTGGCGGCGCGGCTCAAGGAACTGATCTTTTCAATTACTCGCTTTCCAGTGAAGAAACAGCAGCGGCGACCATCCAGATCGCTTCGCAAGGCGGACTGGAATTGGTGCCACAATCACTCACGATCCCTTGTCCTGGCCAGCCGGGAATTCTCCTGCGACCCAGCCAGGGCATTCGTTGCGTCCAGGTCACAGCTTCGGTGGCTGGGAACACCGGCTGGTTAATCGCCTTCACGGTCGAGTAACAGGCCATGAGTCTGTTAGTCCTCTTCCAGGCGACCACCACAACGGTCGAGGCTGACGGAAGTAGCTCTGGGTCGTCCACGGTAGCGGCAGTCGCAGCCGCTCTCGCACTCTCCTTAGGGAGCACTGCCGGGGCATCCATCGTTACCGGCGTCGGAGTAAACATCTTTGATGGCGTTGGAGCCTCCTCTGGCATATCAGCTCCCGCAGCGATCAGCGCAGCCATTTACGACGGGGTAGGATCATCCACTGGAGTTGGCGCTACCTCGGCAGTCAGCGCCTCAACCTCCAGTGGCGCTGGAGCGTCTACGGGCGCCGCCAGCGCCGCCGGAGCCAGCTCGGCCACCGCGGGAGCCCTCGGCTCATCTACGGGCGTGGCGGCCCCCACGGGCGTCGCCACGGCCACCTGGAACAGTCTTGGCGCTTCCGCTGGAACAGGAGCGGCGTCGGCGACAACCGTCGCTATCTGGGTCTCAATCGGCAGCTCATCCGGCACTGGAGATACCGCCAGCATTGGCGCGAACATCTTTGAAGGGGTGGCCACCTCCACAGGAACCGGAGCCGCAGCAGGAGTAGGCTCAAGCACTAGCGTCGGGGTCGGAGCTTCAACTGGAACGTGCGCTACTACAGGGATCAGCTCCAGTCTTTTCCTTGGCGTTGGATCTTCAGACGGCGCCGGAACAACCCAATCCATCAGCTCTGCCACCGCCACCGGCCTGGGTGACTCCAGTGGTTCCTCTGTCGCCACAGGACTTGGCGCGATTCATTTTGTCGGAGTCGGGAACTCTTCCGGGTCATCCGCCGGCACTGCAGACGCTACTGACGCCGGATCACCTGGAGGTGATGGCGCGATCGCTGGGACGGGATTGGCCACAGGAGTTAGCGGAGCAGTCATCTCCAGCGCCGGATCATCGGCCGGCGGATCATCCAGCCTCGTAATCAGTTCCGCGATCTACGCAGTTCTCGGGAGCGCAGTTGGGCAATCGACGGTAACTGGACAGGGCGCTGACGCAGCCGGCGGGTCAGTCGGGTCGTCCGTGGGGACGGGTTCGGCCAACGGCATCAGCGGCGCAACAGCCAAATCCACTGGATCAACCTCTGGCGTAAGCATCGTTCTCGGCGAGGGAGGCGACACGTCTGTCGGGGAAGGTGAAGGCATTGGGCATTCAGTTGGAACCGCGACCGTAACCGGCGATGCCACCAGCTTATACCTTCACCGCAAAGTCGAACTATCCCTTATCTCCGATGCCTTGGTTCAGATAACAATCCAACCCGTCGATCAGCCAGTCGAAATAACCCTAGCGTCGGATGCGAAGGTGCAACTGACGCAATCGGCCGACGCATTGACACAACTGGCTGTAGAGATATGACCAAGACGCAGTTAGGGAAATACTCTCATGGAGTGTTCGGGTATCCAGTGGAGGTCACCCTGGAGCCCGCGACGGGAGGAACCCAGGTTTCACTGGCTGACGTGGTATCAATCTCAATCTCGCTCACCCGTTCCCTTGATGAGCGCGGCCGCGAACTGCCACCCTCTAAGCAGACGGACGTAACGCGAGATCTGGAAACGAGCATCATCGTTGACGAGGGTAGCCCAACGGTTAAACCCATGGTCCGCTGGACTGTTGCGGCCGGAGACTTCCCAGAGCCCGGAAGCTACCTGATGGAGTTGACGTTCAATTTCAGCGATACCCAGCGCTTCATTTCCAAGGGGCTAATTATCGTCGAGTGATTGACACCGCACAATAAGAGGAATAAGGAGAACACATGTCTAAAGGTAATACGTTCGAGAATGATTTTCTGAAGCTGATCTTCAATGCGACACCGATCGCAAACATTGCGGACAATGCCTCAAGCTCGCCCTTCACCAACCTCTACGTCAGTCTGCATACCGCGGACCCAGGTGAGGCCGGCGACCAGACGACCAGCGAGACCGGTTACACTGGATACGCTCGCATTGCAGTAGCGAGAACCTCCGGCGGGTGGACCGTCACGGCCAACAGCGTGAGTCCAGTTGCCAACATCGACTTCGGTGAATGCACCGCATCGCCAGGTGGCGCCATCACCTACTTTGCCATCGGCACGGCGATCAGCGGCGCGGGCAAACTCCTGTATTCAGGAACCGTGTCGCCGAATATTACGATGGCTGTCGGAGTCATTCCTCGCCTAAAAACAACCTCGACCGTGACAGAAGATTGAGGATGTGCTGCTCCTCACATCAACGTCTGACCTGATTCAGCTCATCACGTCTGGCATCTCCGTCACGGTAGATGTCCAGGCGAGCTGGATAGATTTCACGTCCACGACGCAGACGCCCGGACGCACCAACACGGCGATCGCCACATCCACGACGACTACAGTCGTGGCGTCCCCCGCTGGCTCCACGCAGCGCAACGTGAAGAGGTTGATGGTCAGGAATAAGCACGCCTCAGCGAGTTGCACGGTCACAGTGAGACACACCGACGGGACGACAGCGGTGGAGCTATTCAAGATCACCCTGCTCACAAAAGAAACATTGAGCTTTGACGAAGAAGGGTTCAAGGTCTTCGACGCAAACGGATACACCTACATAGGATAATGTTAATACTCTCAAGCACATCCGATAAGATCAACATGGTCACGTCGAGCGCGGCCGACGCGGACGTGCAGGTATCCTACGGGGACTTCAATGCCGGAGTGGTGACTCTCGGCCGAAAGAACACGGCGGTCGCAGCAGCAGCCACGACCGACATCACCGGGTCACCCGCCGCGTCCAACCAGCGGAACATCAAGCACATCAGCATCCGCAATAAGCACGCCTCAACATCGCAGACGATCACACTCCAACATGTTGACGGAGCAACGACCGTCGAGATTTTCCAGTGCATCCTGGCCGCGGGTCAGCACATGGTCTACGACGGCGAGGGCGGATTCAGGATCTACGGAACCGGAGGATCGCAGGTCACGAACTACGCCGTGCCCACCACGAGCATCCTTGGCAGAATCACTGCCGGCACAGGACCAGTCGAGTTCCTGACCGCAACCCAGGCTCGCACCGTCATGGGATTGGCCACGACCGATACCGTCCGCTTTGGTAGCCTGGGTGTAAACATGGCTCCGATCGCTGGCACGGACATCAACACCTGCTTCCGAGTGTCGGGTAACTCCACTCAGCCCGCATCTGGCGCCGGCCTGGAGTTCATCTATCAGACCGGCATCGCCTACCTGCAAGTCTACGATCGCGGTGGTTCAGTCTACAAGCCGTTCAACATCGAGGCTTCGATTCTCAAGCTGAACCCAAACTCCAACGCGAACTGCTCCATCGGACAGATAGCATCCGGCGATCCCACGAACACGCTGCACGTCGTTGGGACATCAGGAACTCCGTCATTCAGGATTGGGTCAACCAACCTGAACTACTACTGGGATCTAGGACGGGAGAACGCCACTACCGGCGACTTCATCTTCTTAACCCACGAGAATGTTGCCGCGACTGAGGTCATGCGACTCACGGTAGCTGGAGGAATGACGCTCGGCACGGCAACTGATCCCGGCAACGGGAATATTGGCCTAAAGGCAGTGCCTTCGACCGCTTTGAATTCGGTCTATTCCGGTCTGTTAATTGGCAACGCTTGCTTCATCGGAAGCAACACCATTGGAACAGGCAAGCTCGCCTATATGGCAGCCAATGTAATTTTCAGTTCGGGGGGTGCAAAATATATCTCAACTACATCCGCGTCGTATTATAGCCAGCAGTCAGGGGTTCACACATTCGGGAGCGCCCCATCTGGAACTGCCGGTAATACGATATCTTTTGTGGATGCACTTTCTATGAACGACACGGTGGCGAGCTTCAATGTTCCAGTAAGAAAGTCAATCTACACAGTGGCGACGCTGCCCGCCTCTCCACTCCAGGGTTGGACCGTTTTCGTGTCGGATGCCAACGCGACAACATTTGCCAGTGTGGTAGCCGGAGGCGGAGCAAACAAAGTTCCTGTTTACCACGATGGAACCAACTGGAGAATAGGATAACCAAACACAACCGAACCTATGAACAAAACCAAGAAATCAATCAGGGAAATCATCCGATTCCTCAACATGGCGTCGATGTGGGCGCAACAGAAGCAGAACCAGGGGCAGAGTCATCTAAAATACGCGATCATGCAGGTCATGCCCGTGTGTGAGCAGGCCAATCGGGAGCACGAAGGAAAAGTTGCACGCAACAACATCGAGTGCTGCACCGCTGACGAGAAGGGTAACGTAATCGTGGACGGGCACGGCAGTCTCGTATTCACGAAGGAAGCCACGAACAAGCGCAATGCGGAGAACGAGAAGCTTCTGGATGCCGTTGTGGAGATCGAGGTTTACTTCGCCAAGGTGGTTCCACCAGACCTCACGCCCGCTCAAGAGATTGCATTCTCAGGGTTCGTGATACCTGCAATAAAGGAACCCGCAGAGGAGAAACCGGCAGCTTAATGATGTGGCGACGCATGGCTCTTTCGATCGAGGGTTACGGCCAAGGGCGGCCGTTGATCCAGACTTATCGCCACCCGGCGTTTACGATCCAGAGTTAGTCACCAATGTAGTTGAGGCGGACGGCAGCGCCGCTGGCGTAGGTGCCGCAGCCGGCATATCATCCAACACCTTCGCTGGCGTTGCATCTTCGTCTGGGGTTGGAGCGGCGTCAGGTATTGCCGCTCCCGTCTTTGCGGGAGTCGGGAACGCCACAGGTGCATCCACGGTTCTTGGCACTGAAACCAATGTCTTCTCGACCAGGGGCTCGTCCGATGGCGTAGGAGCAGCTACCGGCATTGGCGTCTACTTCTTCCTCGGCGTCTTCAGCTCTTCCGGGACTGGGACCGCAACCGCAGTAGCGAGCTACGACGTTAACAGCTCAGGCTCATCGGCAGGCACCTCTACCGCATCCGGGATTGGCGCGAGCGTCTTCACCGGAGTCTACTCGTCCACGGGCACAGGGACGGCCACGGGGCTCGCTCAATACCCAATCGCTGTCGTCTTCAGTTCCACTGGACTCGGCGTGGCTACAGGAGCCGCGGCATCCATTGATGACTCTGTTGGCTCCGCGGCTGGCACCAGCACCGCAGCCGCTCTCTCCGGTCTTACGTGGGCGGCAGTAGGCAACGCTGACGGCGCCGCCACAGTCCTCGGCACTGAGACTAATGTCTTTTCAACCAGAGGTAGCTCGGACGGCCAGGGAGCTGCGTCTGGTATCGGAGTTGGGTTCGGGACGGCCGCCTTCTCGTCCAGTGGAACATCTACCGTCACTGGCAACGCTCAGGCGACCATCGCTGTCGTATTCGCTTCCGACGGGGCAGGGGCAGCGATTGGCATATCTGCGGCCGCAGCAACAGCTACCGGCTCAAGCTCTGGCGCTGGCGCGGCTGCTGGTAGCTCCAGCGCCATCTGGCTCAGCGTTTTCAACGCCGCTGGAGCAGCTACCGCCCTCGGGACTGAGACCAACGTCTTTACCACCAGAGGTTCGTCCGACGGAACCGGAACGGCCACTGGAGTAGGTCAATCATTCGGAACTGGTGTCGGCAGTGTGATCGGATCAGGAGAGGGCAGCGGGCTTGCTCAGTCGATCTCGCTCACAGTGTTCGCCGCGTCCGGCACGTCCACGGTCCAGGCCGTCTCGGCAGCGATCGTCGAGGCCAGCGGCAGCGCTACTGGGACCTCAACCGCGTCCGCTAATGCGAGCGCCACCACTGCAACTACCTTCTCGTCCGACGGGGCGGGGTCGGCGTCTGCTGACGCGCTCTCGATCTTCACGTCAATCTTCTCGTCGGACGGAACCGGAACAGCTACCGGCAACTCTGACGCCACTGGATACAGCGAAGCGACCGCTTCCTCCACCGGGACTTCAACCGCGTCAGGTATTGGTGAGTCTATCTTTGCGGTCATCTTCGCCTCGGATGGAGCTGGGGCAGCCACGGGAGAGGCCAGCGCCACCGTCGAGACAGTCTTCTCCTCAGACGGAACAAGCACAGCCTTTGGCGACCCTGACGCTGACAACGTTACCGAGGCGGTAGGAGAGTCTGCTGGAGCGGCTGATGTCCAGGGAGTTGGGGCCTGCATCTGGGAAGCAGTTGGATCAAGCGAGGGAACCTGCACCGTCGAGTTCGTCAGTGACGTGCCCGTCATTGAGCCGCCCGTCTCAGGAGGAGGCGGGGGATACCCGAGCGCTCCCAACGTCAACCGCTACCCGCGGCGCCGGCCGCAGAAGAAACTCAAAAAGGTTAGTGACGATGAGGCGGAGCTTGTGGTATTAGGGCTGGTGTAACGTTGACATTTCGCCCAAAGTAATGAGTCGCCTCACTCAACTCTCTGCCACGCTTGACGGAATCCTGTCTTTCGCCCGAGGGGATTACTTCAAGAAGCACGCCCCGGAGAGTGAATACAACAAGAACCCGACCGCCAGGGTTATCCGAGACGCAGTGCTCAGAAATAGCGAGGCGCCACCAAAGCAGACGGCGACAGACCGGCAGGAGAGAATCAAGGGCAAGCGCCGCGCCGCAGGCGAAGCCATGATCAAGGCTGACATCCTGACCAACATCAGCGGCAAGCACACCGAGCACCGCGCCGCCATCGATAAGCTACAGGAGACTCACGCGGCTCGCCAGACGTATCTCAGAAAGACGGCCGAGCTGGTAGAGAAGGCCGACCGGGAGCACAAAGAGCACACGGCAGTCGTCGCACAAAAGGAAGCGGACTACGCGACCAGCTACATGGGAAAGAAGAAGTTCGAGCCAAAGACCGTCACCCCAATCGGACCCATCCACGCAAAGGAGGTAGCTCACTCAAAGCGTGCAGTAAAAAGCGCTCCCACCAAGAAGCTGCCCAGGACGGAAATCCAGTCCGCCCTCGATCAGCGCTCGCTTTACGCCAGCTCGATGGCCTCAGAGTTGAGGCAGAACGCCAACATCGCACGCTCCGTTCGTCGCGCCGTGGGCACTGAGACCGGAAAGCTTTCAGTCGAGAACGGCAAGACGTTCGTCCGTGGCGGAGGCTTCAAAGCAGCCAACGAAAAGATCAACAAGATCATGCCAGGGTTAAAGAACATGGTGGGCATCGAGGTGGCTAACATCAGGAAGGGTGACGAAGCCAAGGCGGGCAAGCTCAAAGAGCGTGTCACCTCCATCGCCACTGAAAAGGTTAGCCGCACCGTAAAGAACCCTGATGTCGTCAAAAGCCGAGTGGCCGACATCACTGCTCCGCTATTCAAGCCTCGCGCCATCGGGGCAGAGTCCGACGTTTACGACACGGCCGCGATCGCCAAGAAGCTCGGGATCAGCCCAGGCACCGTGGAGGGCATTCATCGCTCGCACTCCAAACTTGCAGGCGTCCGCGAGCCGTTCGTGAAAGGGGCGCGAGACTGGAAGGCTGAGCGAATCGGAGATCTGACCAATCAGGTCATCAAGAAGGGCAAAGTCTTTGACCAGCTTCGCTCTGCCATGAACGCCCGTCAGGACTACCCGTTCCTCAAGCGCAACGCCACCCGACTCAAAGTGGCCGGCACGATTGGTGGCGCAGTGGTCGCAGGGGGTGGTGCGCTCCTGATTAAGAAGTTACGCAGCAAGAGAGAGAATCAAATGTCAGCCTCGAACAAGTCAGTCATTCAGTTCGGGAAGCTGGACCCGATCACTCGTCTACGGATCGGGAAAGGAACGCAAAGCGCCGGCATCGTCAAGGAGGCGGCGTCCGTAGCCAAGAAGGTGAGAGCGCCCAAGAAGCCGCCCATCGGGACTTCCTACCAAAAGCTTCTGGCCAAGGCAGCTCGGATGAACATCGGAACCGGCTCGGGCGCCACCAAGATCGTCTCTGACCGTCTGGCCGCCGCCGACCGGGACGTGCTGACGACGCTGACAGACAAGCTGAGGGCCAAGCAGATCACTCCCGAGGCCCACGCGGCAATGAACGGCCACATTCAACGCACGCGCGTAACCCTGGCCCGCAACATCCGCGGCCTGCGCATCACCAAGGAGCGGGAGGGTAAGATCGGGGCGCTACGTTCATCCATTACCGACCTCACCAAGCACAATGAATCCCTGCAGGAAACGATCGCCTCACAGGCCGGAAGGGCTGGAGCTGCAACCGCCGCTGCCAAGCGAGAGGGAGCGGAGGCTCTCAAGGCCGCACGCGCTGAGCACGCTGAGGCAACCCAAAAGTTGAAGACTGACATCCGGGACGTGCGCCGCGCCGGAGAGGAGAAGGCGAAGAAGAATCTGATCATTGGTGGCGTCACTGGCGCCGGAGCCGGAGTTGTCGGAACCGAGGGATACGAGACTGTTAAAGAGCGCAGGAAAAAGAAGGAGCCGGTGCAGTTCGCGGAACTCGACCCCATCAAGAAAGCCCGCAGCAAAGTGGAGGGTAAGCCAAGGGCCAGCATTCTCGCTCACGCCCTCACTGGGGGACTGGAGGGTGCCGCCGGTATCTACGCCACAGACCCACTCCTGGAGCTGCTGCGGCACGGCAAATCTGCAGTCAGGAATCCATTTCGAGACACTGCCAGGGGTCACCTGGGGAAGATCGGCACTGGCGCTGTTGTCGGCGCTCTCGCTACCGCGCCAATCGGCTGGCTGGTAGAGAAGGCTCGCGAGAAGCGTAAGGAACGCCGCCCACTCATCGACATGAAATCCAAAGGCAAAACCATTCAACTCGCAGTTCAGTCCACCAACCGCTCCGCGGTCGCCCGTGATCGCTACGGGAAGAAGCTCTACGCCGACGACAAGGTGAAGGCTGAGAATAACTACATCCGCACAGCCATCGGTGGAGCGGCCGTCTCATCCCTCCTCAGAAAGAAGACCGGCCTCAGCTTGAGGGCCGCCTCACTGGCTGGAGCCGCCACAGGAGTTGGCATCCAAGCCATTGTCCGAAACAGGACCGCCACAACCAAGGATCAGTTTGGCGATCGCAGCTTCACGGGCAAGCGGATCGACAACGTGCCGGGTCAAGTGGCTGGACTGGCCGCAGCCGGACTTGCCGGCAAGGCTCTTCTGGACAAGGTTCGCAAGGCCAAGCAGGCAGCCCGAGCCGTTGGATTCGTCTGGGTTGGCCCCGTCATCAACTTTGACGAGAAAGACAACGACGTGCAGCGCTACCTCAAGCGGCTCGCCCGCAACCCTCAGGCCAGAGCGGAAGAGTTCTACCAACGCGCAGGACGGGCGAAGCGTTTAATCCAGGATGCGACCACGCCAACCCAGGATCGACTGGACGCCCGCGGTCGCCCACGCACCCCTGAATGGCAGAAGCCATGGTTCAAGAAAGCAGTCGGAGTCGGACTCCTCGCTATTGCCGCCAAGAAATCAGTCAGTGGCATCAAGGGCTTGCGTGCCACGGCCGCAGCTCAGAAGGCCGCCAACCTGGAACCGAGGGGCATGGCGGGCATCCTGGACGCAGGAGAGAGCTTCTTCAAGAAGCCAGCGGAAGGAACCCGCTCAGGATTCGAGAACCTCATCCGTAGCAACCGCACGATCTCTCGCCCAATCCTGAAGGTTCGCCGTGAGATAAGGGGCGTGAAGCGTGACACCTCCGATCTACTGAACAACAAAGCGGAAGAAGTCTTTCGCCGCTGGCAGGGTAAGCCATCAGAGGCGGTCGAGAAGGTGGCTAAGAGCGCCAAGGCGAAGGAAGCCGCCGAGGATGTGAAGTCGCGACTGAAGGTGATCGCAGAGGTCCGACCTGGGAAGAAGAAGGCACCGCCACTCACCAAGCTGTCCGCCAGGGGTCACCGTGTCATCCGGCTAGCCGAAGTCGTTCCTGACTGGGACTTGCGCGACAAGCGCGGTAAGTCCGCCAGGATCTTCGCACCAGGGAGCCAGCGTCGTCAGCGTGCGGGAAAGTCACTGAAGATCGAGGATGAACGCAAGATCCGTGACGCGATCACTATCGGCAGTCTCGTGGCTGGAGTTGGCGGAACGCACATCCTGCACAATCGGATTCAAGCGCGTCGCGCCGCAGCGGAAGCCCCAATCTTCACTGAGGTCCCAGGCACGCCATTCAGTCAGACATCAACGGCCGCCGCTCCCCGAACGGCAGCCGAGATCAGGGCCATCAATGCAGCCAAAAGACGTGGGGCTCAAATGGAATCGAAGGCAGCCGCCAGAGCAGTCAAGAGCGTCCTGAAGAAAATCTAAGGGAAGTTGACAAAACCGCAAAACACATCGCTATGAAGACCCGACTCGATCGCCTCATTGAACTCAGCGCCGCAACCAGCGAACTCCTGGAGTTCAAGAGAGTGTGGGACCCAGCGACCGAGACCTGGGTGGAAGCGCCCGAGGCGAGCGTCGCGAAGACGGCAGCAATCGCCGGAGCTGGAGGTCTGACTGGAGCCGGCGCATACTTCGGGCATCGCGCCGTCACCAGCGCTGGTGGCTATGGAGCAGTGGCAGCCAATGTTCGCAGGGGCGTTACCACAGCCGTATCGCAGGCCGGACCAAAGCTCACTTCCGCTGGCAAGAAGGCCGGCAGTTCAGTTGCGGCGCTCCTGGAGAAGTTGAGAGGCATTCGACTGGAGTCCAGGGAAGCCAAAATCATCAAGCTCAACACCCTGCTCGATGGAGTGATTGAACTCGACTCACCTTTGGCCGACTTCAATCGGGCTCACGGGGCCATCGTCCAGGAGCGAAGGGATACTTTCAAAAAGGTTAAAAAAGAAAATAAGCTCGCCATTCGCGACGCACGCGCAAGAATCTCAAAGTCGCGAAACGCAATCGAGGAAGCGGTCTACGGAGCTGACCCGGCAGTCAAACCACTGCAGGAGAAATTACACCGAGAATCTTATGTTCGGAGAGGGGCGGCCATCGGCGGGGCCACCGGGTTAGTCGGCGGGATCACCGCCGGAATCTTGGCCGGCCGCAAAAAAGGTATAGCCGGAGCAACCGCAACGCTCGGCGGTTTTGCTGGTGGCCTATACGGGGCTGCTGCAGGATTGAATGTAGGAGGCCGAATCCGCAGGAAGCATCCGCTGTCAGCATAGCAATGGATGAGGATCGCAAAAAACTGGCCCAACTCGCAGCCGGAGCCACGCTGACCGGAGTCGGCGTCTACGCCCACATCAAAGCGCCCGAGATTAACAGGTGGGCGCAGAACAAAGTGGACGCCGCATACAGGGCCAAGATGGGAGGGCAGCCCGACGAAATAGGCGGCTCCGTTGAAGATAAACTCGAACGCCTTCACCGTCGCGCCAAGGGCACGCCCGAAGGGGATGCTGCCCTGCGAAAGTTGACGGCATTGCGTGTAAGGCAGGGAAAAACTTTCACTGGGAGAGCCAAGAGAATGATCGGTAAAATCACACGCCTGTCAGCCAGGGAGACCCTCAATCAAGTCATCGAATTCGATCGAGGTTGGGCCGCCGATCCAGTTCAGGGTTACGCAGACACAGCAGGAAACGTTCATGGCATCCTATACCGCGCCAAGAAAAAGCCGGGAGCGGCAGAGCACGGCAAGCGTGCTGCCGGAAGATACACCGGAGGAATTCTTGGCGGTCTCGCAGCAACAGCTCATGCAGTAAGCCAGGGCGGCCGGACAGCCGAGACATTAAGGATTGGTGGAGTCGGAGCAGCGGCCGGACTAGCCGTTGGTGCGATAGCGGATAACATCCGAAAAAGGAAGGGATTGAGCAACGCCTCCGCTGAGCGAGCCCCGCTTGATAAATATCGGATTGAGAGCGCCTTGAAGAAACATATCGCCAGTCGATCCACGGCCACCTCCGGTCAGTTCTCTGCCCGTGCTCGTCTGATTGAACTCAAGGCCATGGATCTCGGCACCACCTACGGAGAATGCGCGGGCGTCTATCCAGGGTGCGACGCGCCATCCAAGAAGCACTACCCTTCGCTCTACATCTCCGACAAGGAGCAGCCTATCGACCTGCCTCTCAGTGGCACGGCTAAGGTGAAATTCAAAACCCGCAGCAAGACCGACCGACAGGACGAGAACGGCAAGACCCGCCACAGCGCCGACATCGAGATCCAATCGATCGACGTGCTGGAAGCGGACGAGCCTGCAAGCAAGAAGCTGAAAGAGGGTGCGCCAGCGAAGATCAACAACTACGCCGCTCGCGCCAGACTTGGTGAGATTATCGAACTCGGAGAGGGCGAGGCGGTAGGCTCAGGCATTCAATCCGCCCTCAGGAAGATCATGCAGATCAACAAGCCGCTCGGAGCGGGCAAGGTGGTCAAACGCAAGTTCTACCCGAGGCAGTGGGATAACATCGGCCAAGTCCAATACGCCCAAGCCGAGAAGCGCCTCGCGGACAAACTGAAGCCCGGCCGCCTCGCGGCGATGTCAGCCAGACTGGGAGACATCATCGAGCTGGCTGCCGACCCGCGCTCTCGCAATCACCTTGGCATGTTCGACGGCGGAGAAGAGGGAGCACCCAACCCCAACGCGATCGACCAGGTTTACAAGGCTGGGGCTGCCAAAACGATCGGACAGAATCTCACTGGCGGCGCAGTGGCGGGCGTCGGCGCCGCGGCCAGCAGCAGCGCACTCAAAGCCATTTTCAGCAAAATCAAAAAAGCCAGAGGAGTAAAAATATGATCACAGCACTCATCGCAGCGAACAACATCTTAGCCGGCGGTGACGCCACTGGCCTCAAAGGATTACTCATCCAGGTTCTCATCGCCGTCTGCATTCTTGCAGTGGTGGGCCTTCTGATTTGGTGCATCGAGCGCTGGTTTGCTCCGATCCCAGCCCCAGGCAAGACAGTCATAGCGGTCGTGCTGGCGATCTGCGTCATCATCTGGGCGATCTCGAACTTTCTGTAGGAGCGTTGACAATTTCGGGTTGAGTATGCCCGAAGCCTCAATCCTCTTTCACTCCCCCGCGACAC
>Ga0066652_100000115_pt1 | contig 46287 bp, 64 predicted proteins | sample GraSoiAngelo_101_FD_71413 | JGI IMG/M metagenome (GOLD analysis project Ga0066652, IMG submission 71413) | Grasslands soil microbial communities from the Angelo Coastal Reserve, California, USA - 14_0903_02_30cm | ecosystem: Environmental > Terrestrial > Soil > Grasslands | place: USA... | reverse complement strand
ACAAGTTCCCATGATGAAGCGGCAGATAGAACGGTCATTACCAAAACAACAATGAAAATAATCCCTGTCCAGTTGACCGAAAGTGGTAGCATATAGCCCCCTAGAAATTGACTAAGCCGAACGCGCGCACCAAAAACAGGATGAGGATGATGGCGACGATGACCACGATGACCGTCTTGACGGGTTGCGGCAGCGCCATCTGGCCGATGGCCCACAACACGATGTAGGCAATCAGCGCAACTACCAGAACGGTAATCAGCAGACTGATCATCGGTTAGCCTCCACGGGCGATGCTGCGTGTTTGCGGCGGCGTGCTATCACCACTGGCCCGCACCAACGGCTCGCCATCCTTCGCCGTAGGATTCGCAAGCGGCGTGGTCGTATTGTGCCCGACCAGTGCCACCACCCACGGCGCCAGAACGGTGATCAGCCCCATGATGGCGGCAGATTGCTCCGGCGTCAGATGCACGCCAAAGGCGAGTAGCACGGAGATGACCGCACCGACAATCGACGTAATGGCGGCAGTTGTAATCAGCGGCATGTTGCTCATCGGCTATCACACTCCTGACCCTTGATCTCAAAATGGCGCTCAACAAAGACGGTGCGCTGCGCCCCTTCCACGTTGCGGGCGGCAAAAGAGCGAATATATTTTCCCGCCGCCAGGTGCGGCACTTGCCACGGTAACTCCTGCAAAAAGGTCGCCGGATGCGGATGCTGCATGTCGGTGAAGGCCGTTTGTGTGCCGACTAGGTTGGCACCGGTTGCGTCGATAGTCGTCAGGTAATAGATGGCGATGATCTCATCGTTGATCGACACTTGGTTGTGTACCGGCACTAACTCACTCCCGCAAAAGACGCCCAACGGCTCCGGGTCAAGACTCTTGATGGCAATCGGCGGAGCGTCGAAATAGACGTTGCGGGCGGCGACAAACAGGATCATCGTCACCACGACCAGCAATTCCATCAGCACGCCCCACAAGGCCATCTCTAAAATGCGGCGTAGCGGTATGGCGGCAATCATTCGCTCTCTCCGACTTTATCCAGCCCATATTTGCGCCGTAGTCTACTCGCCCGTAGCCGGTCATAAAGCAAAGCGGCAAACCAGGCAAAGGCGGCTATCGTGACCAGCGCATTGATGACCAGCCCCGCCACCATCACGGCCTGCGGTGAAAACATCGTAAATTCGGGGATCGAGGCAATGCGTAACAGCAAAAGCAGCATGACCATCAATAACGTTGTCGCCCCAAACGCCAGATACAGGCGTCTATCCTCCATCCACAGCCCAATACAAAAGGCGATTGCCAGCCCGTTGATCAGCATAGCGGCGATGTTGGTGACAAGGCGTACCCACGACTGAAACTCAAGATTCATACGACATGCCCGCCGGTCAACACCCAAAGCCAGTAGACAATCAGCATGATAAAAATCAGGGTAGCGATAGCGCCTACCGCCAATACCGCATTAAAGAGTTTGTCGTTGGCAGCCTTTGCCGGTGTTGCCGAGCGGATGAGAATTGCCAACTCGTCAAACTTCTCCTCGGTGTAATTGCGGTTGAGCGTTTGCCCCTCGCTCAGTTGGCGAAACTGGCGATCCATCTCGGCAGCCTGGCGATCCATCTGCGCCCGCAAGAGAGGCAGGTTGGTTTCGATCACCGTGATGCGCTCGCGCAGCTTGGCGGTGTCCTCGTATGCCCCCCAGCGCTCGCTCATGCCGGCGCCTTCGGGTCTAAAAAACGATTCTGAGAGCCGGCTAGATAGATGTAATTCGTGTTATTGCCTGGCTTGCTCCGCTCATAGGCTTGGCGAAAGTCATCTGATTCGGCCAGCGCCGCTGCCATTAAAGAGCCTGTGCTGTAGGCGCTTAAATCATCCAGGTCGCGCACGGTACACACCACGTCGACTTGCCCTTCGTTTTGTAGCACTTGCGCTTGGATGAGTGATTGACAAGTGTTGAGATACACGTAAGAGAAACGCCCTCGAATGAGTGCCGCAAGCGCAGGGCCGTCTACCAAGCCGCTATTGAATTTCCAGCCTTCTGCACCCCCGTGCATCGCTAGCCAGAGCACATCTGCCTTTGTGCGCCGTATTTCACGCAAGAATTCGGTATAAGTGACATTGCCCAACATCGAACCAACAATTTGCAGACCACTGTTGAGAATGTCCTGCACCTCGTCTGGAACATGACCCAGGTTAGATTTAGGTGCTACGATGAAGACTCTCATGCCAGCATCACCTGTGGTATAATGAACTGGTAAAGCCCAATAAAAAGTACCGGCCAACGTGCGTCAACACGTCGCCGGATTAGACACAAGAAAGGTGAATTTCTTATGCAGCCTCAGTTTATCACCCTCTCCAAAAGTGCCAAAGATATTACCGGCCAACGATTCGGCAGATGGATTGCGCTTGGCCCTATCGGCAAAAACGCAAGACGGGAAATTATTTGGCTTTGCCAATGTGACTGTGGGAACATAGGTCACATTGCCGGCCATTCTTTGACATCGGGCAACTCTCAGTCGTGCGGCTGCCTGAACATAGACAAGATACGGCACGCCTCTACAACTCACGGCATGTCGCTCACGCCACTGTTCCAGACTTGGTATAAGATCATCGAACGATGCACTAATCCAAGCAACCGAAACTATCACCAATACGGCGCAAGAGGCATAACAATCTGTGACGAATGGCGGAATAGTTTTTTGGAATTTCATAAATATGCCAGTCAACTGGATCACTTTGGTGAAAAAGGTTATAGCATCGACAGAATCAACAATTCTCTTGGCTATCAACCTGAAAATATTCGCTATGCCACTCAGCATCAACAAAGCCGCAACAAACGAACTAACGTGATGATTACCCACAGCGGCGAAACAAAGTGCCTGAAAGATTGGGCCAGTTCCGTAAATATGAGCGTCGGAACACTCCAGAGACGAATCAAGTTAGGCTGGCCCACAGACAAGGTTCTTACTCAGCGACCACGCAAAATGAACACAACCAAATAACAAGAACAAAACAAAAAGCCACACTCAATGGAGTGTGGCTGTCGGTAAGACTTGGCCTATTTGGTTGTACAAGGCTGTCAACGCACGACGGTTATTGCTTTGTGCTTTCGCTCTACCTGTACCGGCTCATTGCGACGGATTGGCATCGAACGGACTACCCAACGGTTATCGCCGCAATCACATTCGATTTTACCAATTTCGCCCGCCAAGTACATGCGGACGAGTTCAGCACGGAATTGTTCGATCACACGCTCAAGTTCCGGCGGCGGTTGGGCCATGTGCCTCTGCTCCTATGGTAGCACTATTTCGTGTCTATGTCTAGAGGTGTATCAATGGCCTGCACCTCAGGCGCTTCCACGAGTGGCACAAAGCGCCCCGGATAGGCATCGATAGGACGCCATCCCTCCTCACCCACCTCGGCCACATAGCCGATAGAAACTTCGCACAGGATGCGATAGGCTGACCCCTCAGACGGGTAATACCAGTAGGCGCCATCGGGCAACCTCCTCATTCGTCCTCTCCCGTCTCGGTTGGGCCAACCAGCAGCGCATCATCGTCACCAATGCCCATCTCCTGCTGAATGGCGTCCAACTTGGCCTCGATGCGCTCCATGTGCCTGTCGCGCGCCCAGGCATCGCCCAGAATGAAGACCAGCATAATTGCCAACACCGCAATGGTCAGGATGATAGTGTAGCCGTCGCTCATAGCTCGGTGATCTCCAGTTCGACGCGTGGGTTGGCCTTGTCGTCAGCGCGGTAGGCGTGTATCTCAGCGATTTGGCTGTCATTGTGATATGCCAAGCCCTGTATCGAATCGAGTAGGACTTTGATCCGGTTATCCAGGTCGCCGCGCTTGGCAGGGCGAAAGAAGGTCATCGACACACGCACCAATCCGCTGAATGGCTCAATGCCTTCATCGTCGCACAATGCCCACACGTTGCCACGATAGGCGTTGGCCTCATCGCTGCGGTGCGTGATGCCACGGTCATGGCGATAGTAGCGGTTGGCGCTCGGCGGAAATGGCAAGGTGATATTCACGGCAGCACCGCCCATTCCCGCTCATCCACCGGCGTCTGTAGCATCGCCAGGATGCGCTCGGCGTGGTGAGCGCCATCACAGGGCATGTAGCGGCTCCACATCGATGCCTTGCCCTGCTGCTCACGGCATGGGCGTACCTGGATGAGCGTGTCATCGGCGGGCGAAATGCGATACTCGAATTCGGGGAAGGCGCTCATCATCGTCTGTCCTCGTATCCTGGCTCATAACGGGTGCGGTCGTGACACAGACAATCGGGGTCGTTGCAGATGTGCAAAACATGGGCGGCATCGGTCAGCCGGCAATGATAGCCACAGGGCGCTTTCTCCTTGCACTGGCCCTCTGACGGCTTGCGCTCCGGCTTCCTGCGTGGTGGCTTGGGCGGCGATATCCAGCCGATGACTTGGGCGGCGCGATGGGTGTCGAGTCCGTTCATGGCGTCACCTCCAACACTTGCCAGCGTCCCTCAAACAGTCCGATAGGCCATTTGGTCGCCCGTCCCAGCATGGCAACGGCGAGTTCCTTTCTTCGCCCCACCTCTAGCTCTATTACTTCCACAGGCTCGTTGATGACCTCGACATAGCGCCCGCACTGGCGCATCCCATCGAAGTAGGCATAGCACGGGCGGTGTGGTGGCAGCTTGCTCCAGTCGGGTTGAATGTCGGTCATTTCTTCTTAGCTCCTTTGCTCATTCGATGATTCGTAATTTCGATCAGCCACCCGCCATTGACCGGGGTTTGGCGCAACGAGATGCCCATTTGCTCGGCGATGCCGACAACTTCTCTGACTTCATCGACTTTAATCAGCCGGTAAAAATAAGGCGCTAACGGCTCAGGCACTTCCGGCGATAAAAGCTCTATTAGCTGTTCCGAGCGCTTGACGATCTCCTCTTGCAGCACCGGCGTGCATAAATCCATGCGCCCCGTCACTTTGAGCTTGCCATTGTAGGCACGCAGATGGATGCCCATGCGGAGTAGGTTGGCGTAAAACACCCTTATAGGAAATCCAACATCAAGAGTCATACCAATTCCTTCCTGAATTAGTTTTCCGCCAACCTGCCAACCTTGCCAACCTTTTTCTCCTTCTTTTATTGGTATATATATACCCCCTATTCCCCCCTATTTACTATCTAATAATTTATATAGAACAAAAGGTTGGCAGGTTGGCAGAAAACGCCATTTTCCAGAGTAAATTTTGACGCCAACCTACCTTTTGAGGTTGGCGGTAGGTTGGCATCAACGCATGAGGTTGGCGTCAAATTCTCCGCGAGGTTGGCGTGAGGTTGGCGGCAAAAATTATTCTGAAACACGTGGCGTAAATCTCCTTGTTATGCCCCAATAACCGCGAATATCATCCTTCCGTCCCTTCGTCACTTTCAGCCGGCGCAGCGCCTTGCCTACGCCCATTTGCAATTGGCGTGTGGTCGGCTCGTGGACGCTCAGGGCCAAAAGATTCACAATCTGAGTCGTTGCCATAAACGGGCTATTGTCTGGCTCAGCTTCCGAAGTAACCGTAAAGAGATTCTCCAGCGCATCCAAGATCGGGTCTTCCGCCCCGTACCCCTCATTGATCTCATCACGATGCTCTTCTTCTTCTGGCGTCAACTTCCAAGCGTTTTTGTCTTGGTCGTATAGGTAGGCGGCTTGCGCCCAGAGTTGTATCGGGTCAATATTGCGTGTATAAGCCTCCCATTGGATACCCAGCAGTTCGGCGCTCAGAAAGCGTCTGTTGCCCGTGGCATCCATCAGGAACCCGGCATTGTCCAAGTTGATTGTGCCGACAAAGGAAGCGCGCGCCGGTCGGTGTACTTCGTTTTTGGCATACGGCACACGGTAACTGCATTCAGGGCGGGTCAGGAATGCCTTTAGCCCTTCGATGTCCGCCTTGCGTGTCGTGGCGCCCAGCTCAGCCACCTCCCAGATGAAGTTGCCAGCCAGCCAGCGCAGATGGTCGGTGTTGTCAGGGACGATGGGGCTGCTCACGAAGTAGTCAGAAAGTGGAGAACAAAGCCAGCGTGCAAATTCGCTTTTGCCGATGCCCTGATTGCCGGCCAGCACAAGCATCGGGTTTTGGATGCCGTCCAGCGCCTTGCCCACAGCGCCGATCAGCCACTTCCGCAGCCAGACAGACATGACACTCTTCAACGATCCGTCTGCCAACTGTATTGGCTCATTCTTGCAAACAAACCATCCGCCCAGCATCTCGATATAGTCTTTGCCGTCCCAGGTTAGGGAGTTGAGGAAATCACGCAGCGGGTCATAGCGGTTGGCCCACGCCTCGGCAAGTAGTACATCGAGGATAAGCGTCTTATTCTTGACGCCTTGCTCGAAGAGTTGAGCGACAATCGTCGCCTGCTCGCCATCATGCAAAGGCGAGCCATCGGCCAACTCGATACGGTCGCGCAGTTCATTCAGCTGAAAGGTGTAGCCCATGCGCCGCAGTTCAAGCTGGATCGTCTTGGACGGCCCGACCAGCGACTTGGCCTTTTTCTTTGGCGCCTCTTCATCCTCGGACTCTTCCTCTTCATCCTCCGGCGGCGTCTCTTCGTGGTTGCGCCCAAACCGCAAGCGTGGCGCCTCCGGCACAATCCGCGGCTGCCCCTTGCCGCTCGATAGCCCGCTGCGAATCGTTGCCCTGATCTCTTGCTCGGCCAGCCCGATGGCAAGCGCCACATTCTCCAACTTTTCGCCCACCTCGGACTCATCAAGCAAGCCCGACGCCACAAGCTGCCCCAATGAAAAAGCGCTCTTATTCAATTGTTCATTGCGCCCGCCCTCGCTACTCTTGGCGAGTGCATCCAGTTCCCTGTCCAGCGCCACCCGTGCGTATTTCTCTTTGCCGTTCGCTACGCTTACGCCGTTGCCGTTGCCATTGTGATAGCCATTCGTGTTAGGAGGCGGCGTGCGCTTGGGTTCGGGCTTTCTTAGCGCTTCCAGCACTCGATCCGGCAGCGGTTGCGGCACTGTCTCATCGGGGCGCTCCAGCCAGCGGTAGAAACTCATATAGCCAGGCTCTACGCCCTTTGAGCGTGCCTCCTGCTCGCTGTAGACCACGCACGACGGCGCCAGCAGGATATAGCCGTTGGCCCGCACATCGATGCCCGGCGGCAGGCTGCCGGGACTGTTGCTGACCTTGACGCCCAGCGGCGCCATATAGATTAGGTGCGTCCCGTTCGATGGCGTCGATTGCGAGGCGGTTAGATACTCGCTGCTCAAATCTGCCATCAACTCACGGCTGCGGTCATCGTAGTGGGATGGGTCGCCGTCCAACGCCACTACCTCGGACTTGTCGCACGCTAAGCCGATATTGGCGTCGGGCCATTTCTCCCACCACTCCTCGATCTGCGCCGGGTCGTTTGAGGCATCCTTGTAGCCGTGGGCGGTCAGCGGTTGCTTGCCGTTTGGCTCGCAGGGGAAGATAAACCAGTTGAATTTGATATACCACTGTGCGGCGGCTTTTAACTTCGTCTTTTTGGCGGGCATCGCATGACCTCAGGGAAAGGGGCGAACGGTATTCCGTTCGCCCCGAATATCAATCAAGCAAAGGGATTGCTATCGTCCTCATCCTCATCCTTCATAAACTGCACATCCGGCTTGCCCTTCGCCTTTTTGGGCGGAGCGCCGACGGCGACGCCCGCCATCGTCTTGCCGTTGTACTGCACATCGACCGGATAGAGGGCGATCTTTTTGCCGACCCACTCATCGGTATCCTCGCCCAAAAGCTCGACCAGCTTTTTGATGCGGGTCTTGTTGAGCGTCAGCTTTTGCTCAAGCTCCATAAACGACAGCACGGGCACGGTATCGCCGGATGGGAAGCTGACCTCCTCCGCCGTCTTGATCGTGACCACCTGGCGCTCGCCCTCTTCCAAATCTTCGCCCTTGAGGAAGGGATTCTTTGTGTACTTCTCGGTGTCAAATGCCATGGTTAAACCTCTTTCTTGAGTTGTAGTGGCGTGCCTTGAGTGGCTCTTGGCTTGCCTGTTGATGTGAGTGGATCACTCACCAAATCGCCTGCCGGTATCGACTCCGGGTGTCGATCAACACTGACTCCTGCTGTCACGGGCGATCCATCTACTTACGAGTTCTACACACCTTCCTTGCGGAAGTCCCACAAAGCATCTCGCGCCGCTCACGTCGATAGGCCGTCCCTTCTATGGTGGAACTTATTCAGCGGTCTGTGACCGAGGAACAGCCGCCCCTTCAGTTTCCGACTCACAGGCGCTCATTTAGCGCCAGGAGCGGCGGCGGGAGTTGCACCCGCTGAACGCTTGTCGTTTGCCGCTGGTATGGTTAGCCCTTGAACGATGTACCGGCGATGAGAATCGGCGCTTTGGCATCGTTGACTCGTGTAAACTTGATTTCGCGTCCTTCCACCCAGGCGTTAAAGCAATTCGCAATATAGCGAGCGCTATAGTACGGTGATGCGTTCTTACCTTTGCCGCCGCGCATGGATGTCTCAATCAGATGCGTATGTGCAACTTTGCGTGGGTCGACTAAATGCAGCCCGTCATCTTTGGCGATTCCAGTCCAAAAATCCTCTACCTTTTTATCGCCAAAGACCGATATCGATTCATCAATCGTGACAATACCCACGGCCATTGATGCTGCCCGGCGCAACAAGTTGCTTATCCGTCCGCTGGCTCCGGCAATCAACTCGACATAGATTGATGCGGCGATGGCGTACTCACGCATCAAGTCAATGCGATACTTGGTAACAAGAAATTTTTGTTGTGCGGTCGAAAGTCACCATTGATCAGAGCAACGGCGGCGCTCAGTTTGGAGTTGTCGAATAGTGATAATCCAAACTCCTCATCTAAGGCCAACGCCCGAATGTGATCGTTGATGTTGCGTTGGCGGCCTGTGTCGGTGAGTCCGTAGAGGTTTGCTACTTCGTTGGAGTCAGCGCAATCGAATTCCTTGATAGCAAACTCGATTGATGCACCTGATTCGATGACAGCAAGCAAGCGATGGCGTCCATTGACAAGATGGCCGTGCTTTTGGCCGTCGCCATTGGGTGAAAAGGCGATGGCAATCTCGGAACCAGGCAGCCATTCACCCTTTGTCATCGTGCTGGCGTAGGACTCGACATAGCTTTGATTTACTGAGCGCTGGCGCTCATAGGGATAGAGTTTTAGCAATTCCTCTGCGGCTGCTGGATTAATGGCTTTTGCGGCCATCTTTGTGAGTTTCATAGGGTTCTCCAATCGAAAGATTTGAATCTAGTCGCTTACAGATGGATGCCCATAAAACCGTGATAAACTGTATTTGCGAATAAGTTTCACGGAATGGGCAATGACTACGGTCGTTGTCCTTTGCTTTTGTTACACCTTTCGCCATGCTTGATCTGCCCCGCCACCGTCTAGGCACACGCCGCCAGGAGTTCTAGGTCTTTCCGGTTGATACCGTTTGGTAAATCACCCCCGACTTGTCTCGTGTGGAAGGGCATGGCGTCAATTCAGTTCCGCCCCGCTCAAGTCACCTGCCAGCCCCGTCAGCAGCGCATAGTCAACCATGTCTACGGCACGCCGGATGTCGCCGATCACCTGCTCCCTGTCTGCATCATCCTGCGGCCTTGCGGCAATGGCCCGCACCAGTTCATTGTTGCTCTTGAGCACGACTCGCGGCCCGCCGCACGAGGGGCAGCGGCGTGGATTCGTGCCCAGCGCTTCGCCCGTCCACTCGCAATCTAAACAGTATGCCCAGCGTGTTTGTGTCATTAGAGTGTGTCCTTTTGAAACATAAAGAAACGAAACACTTTCGTAAGTCTCCCCGCATGGGCCAACGGGTAAGCGTCAGCCCATGCTTCACACAGGAGGGTATCCGCTGCACCGCCTGTCTGAGCCGGAAAGACCAGGCGATGCGCCCTAAAGGAATTTCGAGGTGTATGCTCCACTTCTTTCACCCCGCCGGTTGCTATGGGTTCGCGGTGGAAGATTGTCATGGTTACAGCAGCGCCCACGTCACATAGCCGATGAGCAACACCAGCAAGAAGCCGAATAAGGCGCCGGCCATGAATTCAGGCGTTATGCTCATTGATTCCTCTGGGCGGGTTCTACGCCCATCCGTGCCTGGGCCAGCGATGCTTGTAGACGGCGCTCCAGTCGAGTGACGGTGATCGCCATGCGCGCCAGGATCAGTTCCAACTTGCCGATACGCAGCAACACCTCCGTCTCCTCTTCCAGCAGCGCTGCCATGCGATAGTCGAGCGGCGACGGCAAAGCGTTGATCCTCTCCCGCAGCGATTCACGGGCGTTCATCTCGTTTTCCAGCCAATCCAACATCCGATCCATGTCCTTTTGTAGCTCTATGGCATCCTGCACGCTATCCTCCATTGCTCGTTTCACCAGCGTTGATAACCGTGGTTTGTACGGCGTTTGAACCTTCTTGCGCTTAGAGGGTGCCGGGCGAACATCGGGCAGCGGCGCATTGTCTGTGAAATTGTCTGTAAAATTTGCGTTTCCAGTAGACATCAAACCCATCCCTTGCTAGACTAAATCGCAATCGCCATCCAGCGATTCACACCTACCACGATGCCCCGGACGCTGAGATGCGTTAACGGCGCATGGGATGGTGTTGTCAGTCTGGCGTTACCATCCCTCTGCCTGCCAAGCTCAGATGGTAACGCTTCAAAAACTACGTCGGTGTTAAAAGCCGATTGAACCGCTGCCCGCTCGATGCTGTGTTATGCGCCGAGCGGGTAGCTTATTTGTGCGCCGCTTACTCTGCCGGTGTGCCGGCGATCTCATATTCGCTAAAGCGATCGATGCCGTCTTGCAAGTCGGGCATGGCGGGCCACTGGGCGGAGAGTTCAGTCATATCAAACAAAGTCGGCGTGCTCTGCTTGACCTCAAGCTCGCGCAGATTCTTGAGCGCAATCGCAAAGTAGGATGGCTTGAGTTCGATGCCGATGCCCTTGCGCCCCAGCTTGACCGCTGAGTACACCTCGCTGGATACGCCCATGAAGGGCGTCAAGACGGTTTCGCCAGGGTTGGAGTAGAGTTTGATGCAGCGTTCGATAGTGCCCAGTTGGAGCGGGCATAGATGAAGCTCATCATCCGGGTCACGGGCAGCCTGATACTGGAGCGTGTCGCTCTCGCTGATGCCCGTCCAGATGCCGCCCGCCCAATCGATCCAGGTTTCATTGTCCATTTCGCCGTTGGCGACGGGCGTTACCGGCACGAGGTTATCGCCTGGCTTGTAAAAGAACAGCACCCGATCCAGGATGGCGGGACGGCTGGATGCGCTATCCTTGCGTACCTGCACGAAGAGCAGTGCTTTGCTGTGCGTGCGGATCGCTTGCGCCTGTGGATTCTTGGCAACGACGGCATAGCCGTGATAAATCCAGCCGTTCTCTTCATAGGCACGGATGACCTCGCCGGGGAAGTCCTTCATGCCGATGTAGCCGTCTCGACTTGCCATTGCCGGAATGTCGGCAGTATGGACGCAGGTCAAACGCCCTGGCTTGGTCACGCGCAGGATTTCACGGATGACAAATCCATAGTGACTAAAAAACTCCTCGCTGGTGCGGCTATTGCCCAAGTCGTGCTCGCTGGCCGAGTAGACATACAGGTTGGCAAACGGCGGCGAATAGACCGAGAGATCGATGCTGTTGTCAGCCAACTCAGCCAGCCGTTGGCACGAATCGCCCAGCAGCGCCGTCCAGTTATTGCCCTTGACCGTCGTCTCCTGATAGTCAAAAGCGCCCTCTTCATTGCTGTTCAATTCTTCCATTTCGTATTTGCTCACATGCCTGATCAGTTGTTCTGACATATCTTTTGCCACGGCCTCCTTGCTCATAATCGTATCGAATACCTCTTGCTCGGATTGCGACAGAACGACCCGGATGTTGACCGCATGATGCTGCCCAAAGCGATAACAGCGGCGGATCGCCTGATACCACTCTTCCCACGAATAGGAGAGGCCGACAAATACCTGGTTGTGGCAGTTCTGAAAATTCATGCCAAAGCCGGCAATCGATACTTTTGTCACCAGCACGCGATACTTGCCGTCCTGAAACGCTTCAATCGCCGCCGCTTTATCTTCCGGCGAATCGCTGCCGACCACCTCAATCGATCCTGGAATAAGCCCGGCCATCAGCGCTGATTCATCATTCAGCCCCGTCCACACGATCCACTGTTCATCGTTGGCGTTGACCAGATCGGCGGCTGCCCGGCAGCGCAGGTCAAGCGTCTCACGCCGTACCGCCCGCGCCCCGCTCAGACCATTCAAGCCGGTAAAGACCAACTGATCGGCGGGCGTATACTGGTAGTCAATCCATACAGGCTTGACATGCAGCGGCGGCAATTCATAGCCGGCGTCATCAAAGCCGATGTCAGACGGCTTGCGGATTGACATCGCCCACGATGCCATCCAGCGATAGAAGCGCTCCTCGGCGTGATGCTTTAGTCGCCACTCCTGGCCGTTGTCATTGCCCAACTTGCGGCGCAACTTATAGCCGCCCACCTCGCTGATCGTCTCTTTGTTGGCGTGCACAAAGAACATGGCGAGCATGTCAGACATCTTGGTGATGCCGAGGAACTCGCTGTGGTTGCCGATCTCGGCACGGTCGTTGGGTGCGGGTGTGGCGGTGCAGGCCAGCTTATAAGGTGTACTGATAAACATCTCGGTTAGCTTGCGGCGGGTCGAGCTATCCAGTGCCTTGAGGATCGATGACTCGTCGATGACCACGGCGCCAAACTGCGAAGCGTCAAAATGGTCAAGCATCTCATAGTTGGTGATCCAGAGTTTATGGTCGCCCATCACTTGTGCCTGACTCCGCACATAGCGCACATCGACATCGATCTTTTGTCCCTCGCGTACCGTTTGGCGGGCCACTGACAGCGGCGCAATGATCAGCGTCTTTTGCCCCATCAGCCGTGCCCACTCCAACTGGATGCGGGTCTTGCCCAGCCCAGTATCGGCCAGCACAGCACAGCGTCCCTTGCGACACGCCCAGACAACGATCTGGCGTTGGAAGGCAAAGAGGCCAGGGTGCACATCATCGATAGATATATCCTTGCCCGCCGAGCCAACGACGATGCGCTTGCTCCTCAGAAATGTTTCGTAGCTTGCTGGCTTGTCGATCACAATCCCCTCCCCAAACTCACATAGTGATGGACGACGATGGCGAGCGCCAGCAGCACGGCGATCACGCACAGCGACACGGCGACATAGCCCCAGTCGATTCGTTCGTGGCGGCTCATAGTTCCATTTCCTCCTGATAGTCGCCGTTGAGAGCGTCCTTTGCCTTGCGCTCGATAACCGCAATGTCGTCGCGCATCCGTGCCAACAAGGTCATCATGGCTGGGTCTTGGTTGCGTTCCGCCATTGCCATTGCCTTCTCCCATCGCTTCGATGCGGCCAAACAGCGTGCCGCTATGTCGTAGAGTGCCCATTGCGTCTTATTCGCCAAGCGCGTCTTTTGCATCGTTCATCTGCATTCGGTTGTAGCTGGCGTGCTGCCAGATGCCGCGAAACGAGACGGCGATAGATGAGACAAAGAACACGGCGACAATCTGCCACCACTCAACAGAACCAGAGGCGTCGGTCAGGAATAAGCCAAGCAGGAGATCGACGCCGCAACCGATGGCGGTCATAAACCAAGTCAATCGTTTGGAGATGAAGTCCCCAAGTTCGGTGAACTGCATAAAGGCGGCAATGATGCAGCCCCACATAAAAGCGAGTAGCAAAACAAAAGCGAGCATTCTTCCTCCCAAACGTGGTCTAAAAAGTACCCAAAAGAGCACAGACGAAAACGGAACTGCTATCCTCTCAACAAAATTGACAATATTTCGCGAGAGGAAAAAACGTCATGTATGGCAACCGCAACGCTTCGCGGCCAACATCCCAACACAATCCAATAGAAGGATTCCCCTATGTCGCCCAATGACCTCCTGGATCGCTTCATCATTTCCAAAGAGGCGGCAGCTTGTCTCCCCAACACGCTCAGTTGGTATCGGATGTGCATTTCTCGTTATTTGGAGTGGTGTGGCAGTGAAGGGCAGGAATACAAAAAGCCGGATACCATTGAGGTGTATCTAGCCAGCCTGCGTAAGCGCAAACTGGCATCCTCTACGGTATCCGGCTATTTCACGGCGTTGACCGCCTGGTTTACCTGGGCGTATCAGCGTGATTACATTTCAGACAATCCTCTGCGTCACATCCAAAAACCCAAGATGATTAAGCGCATCAAGAATCGAGTGCCCAAAAGCGACTTTGACCAACTGTATGCCTCAATCGCCGTCAACAAGTGGAGTGACCAGCGCGACCGCTGCATCTTGCTCGTCATGTTCTACAGCGGTTTGCGTGTGACCGAAACTATCTCACTACTGCCCACCGATGTTGACCTAGACGACCAGATGATTTTTGTCCGGCGTGGCAAAGGTGATAAGCCGCGCCCCGTCCCCTGCCACCCCTCGCTTGCTATCGAATTGCCTATCTACTATGAGATGCGTCCGGCCTTTTGCTCAGAGACACTTTTTGTCGCCAACGATGGGCATGGGCGGGTGCGTGGGCCACTGAGCGCCGCCGGTGTACGAATGATCTTCATGCGCCGCTTTGCCAATGCCGGGCTGCCTTACCGCAATCCCCACGCCTTTCGTCATGCCTTTGCAATGGAGTTTCTCAATGGCGGAATGGAGATAAGCGCAGTGGCGGCGGCGCTGGGTCATGCGTCGGTTAAGACGACTGAAAGCGAGTATGCTCACTGGCTGACGGCTGGGCTAAAACGGGAATACACCGAGGCGTTGAAACGAGTGTCGCCTGAGGCGACTGTGCCAAAGGGATGACTAGGAGTCAAAGCGTAAACGCATAGACTCTTAATCATTGGGTTCAGGGTTCAAATCCCTGGGGAGTCACTCCTCCGAATACCGTATCTATGTGGTTGTCAAGGTGCGGCGCATCGTAGCCGGTTAGCTGCCAGGCGTGGCGGCTGTGATGCGAGTAAGGGTAAAGCGCTTCGGTACTTGTGCCGGGGCGTTTTGCTTTGCCCCGACTGCATCTATCTAGCGATAGACAACCTTCAACGGCTCGCCGGGGCGACCAAGAAAGGCTCTGGAAATCCCTCTGCCACAATAAGATCGAATGGATGGCAACGCAAGACCTCGCATAACTTCTCCAGGTCTGATAGCGTCGTCGATTGCTCCCGCTTTAGCCGAAGTACACTGTTGTAATGCTTTCCCGTTGCGGCGGCCAGCGATTCATTGTCGAATCCTCGCATATCCATAATTGTTTCTAGCCGCCTCTTATCAATCCGAATATCGGTCATTACGTATCACCTCCTGTCTGCCACCATCCTAACACAAAAAAGTTGTGGTGTCAACAAGAAAGTTGTTGCACACTTTTTTTAGTCTTAGCTAAATGTTCGTGGTGTTTCTACACAACAAAGTTGTTGACACCACAACAAAAGTGTGATAAAATGTATTTACAAGCAAAACGAACCAAAAGAGGACATGAGCCGGTGAAGCATAAGAACCTAACGGCAAATGCTGAAACCCAAATTTGGTTCACAACCATCAAACGCACCACCACAGGAGACGACACGATGATCAGCCGATACGCACTTAGTCTGTTTGCACCTAGCACACTGGCCGCCATGATTTACGACATGTGCGATATGCCGGTCGCCAACGCCGAGTTGATCAAGATCACGATGGAACAACTCGATCATAGCGTTGGCGAGATGATGGCACTTGATTTCCTAGTTGATGCAGGCGTTACGCCTGAAATGCTCGAAATGGCAAAGGTCTAATCAGTAAAACAAAAACGAGCCGCCCAGCGCAGCAACGCCAAGCGGCCCACAACCAACCCAACAAGGAGCAGTATACACCATGTACAAGCGCACCGACAGTAAATATCGCAGCCGCAACCAGTACCGCCAGGACAAGGCCAGCGCCAAGTCTGCTGGTTGGACAGACGCAGAGATTGAGCGCATCCGCGAAGTCAACGCCGCCTTCGCCGCCTACTTCGCCGCCAAGCGCGAGGCAGTAGCGAATGGCACAGAGTTGCCGCAGCTGGAAACCTACACCGCCAAGTTTAGCGTGAATTGGAGCGCAGCATGAACACCTTACGAATCTTGTGTGTTGGCAAAATCACCGAGGGCGACATTGATTGGAGTGTCGCCCCACTCCCGCAGACAGACCAGAACATGCTCGTCAGCCGCTACATGAACAGCATCAACGCACTTGGCACGCATGACGAACTTATTTGGGACGGCTTCCATGCAGCGATAGAGGGGCAGCCGCTTTGCGCCATGCCGACCGAGGCGCAAGAACTAGGATGGTGGCGCGCACAGTGGAGCGGCGCAAAGTTGGAACGACTGAGCGAACAACAAGAAGCCATGTTAGACGAAGAATGGATGAGAGGTGGAATGTGAACGCAACAGCTTTGGCACTACGCGACGACACAATGTTCCTGCCAGTTATGGATATGGAAGTGGCAATCGCCCGTCGCAATCACGTAGTGGACTTCACCAAGCGTATCATGGTTGAGGGTGTGGACTTTGGCAAGATACCCGGCGCAGGTGACAAACCGACGCTGCTCAAGCCGGGTGCAGAGAAGTTGGCGACGTTCTTCGGCCTGACGCCCATGTTTATCCCCGTCTCCGTTGTCGAGGACTGGACGGGCGACGACCACAAGGGCGAGGCGTTCTTTTACTATCGCTACCGTTGCGAGCTGCACCGCAATGGCAATCTAGTCGCCTCAAGCGAAGGTAGTTGCAACACATGGGAGAGCAAGTACCGCTACCGCAAAGGCGAGCGCGTCTGTCCCAAGTGCGGGCAAGCCAACATCATCAAGGGCAAAGACGACTATGGCGGCGGGTGGCTATGCTTCAAGAAAAAGGGCGGGTGTGGCGCAACGTTCAAGGATGGTGACACCGCCATTGAGTCACAATCAGTCGGGCGCGTGCAGAATCCCGACGTTGCCGACCAAGTAAACACCGTGCAGAAGATGGCGCAAAAGCGCGCGCTAATTGCCGCTACCTTGCTTGCCGTCAACGCCTCTGAGTTTTACACTCAGGACATTGAGGATATGGTCATAGATGGCGAATGGACACCCGTTGTCGAACCAAAGCAATTGACGCAGGGCAGGACGCAGCAGCCGCCGCAGGACAACCCCTTTGAGGACGTTGACTTTGCACCTGAACCGAAAGCGCAAAAGGTAATGGCGAGCGCATACGATTTGGTTAAGTGGGCGTCTGACTTGCACCGCAACAGCGATGGCCCCTGTACACCAAAGCAGTATCAGTACCTTACTGGATTGGTGGATGCGCTCACTGATGGCAATCACGGCTACGTCTTTGCGCTCATCTGCGAAAGTGAAATCAGCAAAGATAACATGGTCGGTCGCAAGCTAGCCAGCGAACTCCTTGTTATGCTGCCCGAACAGATTGTCGTGAAAGATGCAGAAGGCAAGGCCGTCAAGGATGGCAATGGCAAGAGCGTGATGACACCCAATCCTGCCTACCGCAAGGACATTTGCGAAATCATCGCAAGTGTCGTAAAGCAACCAGTTACCGCCTAAGCCACAGCACAGCAGCCCGCCCATCGGCGTAAAGGTGGGCAGAAGGAACTATCGTGGACGCATTAGCGAAGGCAATTGAACTTTGGGAAAGTTACAACTTGTCCGGCGAAGATAGTCACGTTGGCATGATGCGCGAATTACACGCGTGCGCCGCCATTGCCCAAGCCGAAGCAGCCACCAGGCAAGCGGCGGCAATGGGACGAATTGTCTACCTGCTAGAAAAAGTGGTTGACATTGACGGCGAGACTATCAGAGTCAGCACATACGCTCAATAGCCACTACAGCACAGCAGCCCGCGTGCGATGCGGGCATAGCCCATGACGGGCAGAGAGGATGGTAGGAGATGGTTCCGTATAACCATAAAGCGACCAAGCTCTTTCAGGAGGCGATACAGTTGCGGGACAGCCTTCTGCAACTGTACTTCGATACATGCGAGCATTTTGGCCCGACTAAGTACAACTCTTTTCGCGTTGCCAAAGCGGTGCAAAGTGCATTTGAGCGTGTAGCAAGACGGCGGGACAAGATTCTAAGGGGGCTAATATGACCGACACAACCGCACCGCAGGCGCTAGAGCCGTCAGACGCTTGCTACACAGACGAGTATAGGGCGGGGATGCTGGATGAGCGTGAATGTCAAGAGGCATTGTATGTGCGCTTTGTGAAGCCGCAAACAGACGCACTCACCGCACGCATAGCCGAGTTGGAGCAGCAGCTTGCCGAGCGTGGCGAGTGGGAGCCGTTACCCTATGGTATTCATAAGGTTAGAACGCAAGAAGGACGCACAACAATTGAAGTGCGCGCGGATATGCTCATCCTCGAAACTAGGCAGAGCATCGTGACGGCAGTTCTACCCGACGACGTTCGCATGTGTCGCCAACGCCCCACGCCCTGATAGCCCACGCCCCACGCATAGAGCCGCTCCCCATCTGCGAGAGCGGCTTTTCTTTTACCTAAACACAATATAGCTGATCACCCGTGACGCCCCGCGCCGGTTCTCAAAGTAAATCTTGCCATCCGTGCCCACGCTCACCGTAAACTTGGTATCTGTCCCCGTCGTGCCGGCCAGTGCGCCTGTCGTGGCGTTGGTGTTGGAGAGCGCCGAGATCGCCGTGCAGTTGGGCGTCGCCGTGCCCCGAAAGCCAAACAGCCCGCCCACCGTCGCCTCGGATGCCGTTGTGCAGTAGAAGGCAAAGAAGCCGACCGCCGCCGCCCCAGGGTCATAGGTCGCCACGTTATCATCGGCAATCGTAAAGCCGCCGGTCAAAAAGGCGTCCGCCACTACTCTCTCCGCCGTCTGTTGACTCCCCGCCCAGGTATTCGATGCGCTCAGCGAGCCGTAGATCGTGTCAAAATAGGTCTGCAAATACGCTTTGAAGTTTGTCCCCGTCACGCCCTTAAAGACATTTGACGCCTCACTATCCACCAATACCACGCTATCGGCGTTGACCGGCGTGGTTTTGGCGGTCAGCGATGCGATGTTGGTGCTATCCAGCGTCTTGTTGGTCAGCGTCGTCGCCAAACTATCATAGTACGTTTTGATGGCGGCTTTGAGGTTGGCCCACGTCAATTTCTTGAGCACGTTGCTCGCCGCACTGTCGATCAGCCCCAACTCATCGGCATCGACAGGCGTTGTCTTGCCGGTGGCAGCGTGGATGTACTGGGCGAGCACGGTCGTGATGTCATTGTCTGCCGGGTCAGCGGTCGAGCCGGTGATATTCGACTTGACGGTATTCGCCGCCATGTTCGCTGCTTTAGCGTTGGTCACGGCGTCGTTGGCGATGGTCGTGGCGTTGCCGTTGGCCGAGGCCGTCACGTCGCCGGTCAAGGCAGCCCGCTGCAAATTGCCGCTGCCATCCATCGACAATGACGCACCGAGCAGGATATTCTCCGGGTCGCCGCTGGATGCCGTATCACGCCCCACTAAGCTGTCCGTGGCGATATTCTGCATCTTGGCAAAGGTCACGGCGTCGTTGGCTATTGTGGTAGCGTTACTACCTGTAAAAGCCGTCACGTCCCCGGTTAGCGCCGCTCGCCGCAAGAATTGAGCGCCATTCATTTCGAGCGTAGCGTTAAGCTGGATTACTTCCGGGTCGCCCGTTCCAGCCGTGTCTCTGCCCAGCAGCGTGCCGGTGGCGATATTTTGCAGCTTGGCAAAGGTCACGGCATCATCGGCAAGTCCCGCCGTTGCCACCGTGCCAAAGCTGATGGCGCTGCCACTCTCACGCAGGACTGCCCCACTCGCCGCACTCGCCGCAATATCCGCCGGGTCGCCGCTGGTGTTGGCCGAGCGCCCGATCACCGACAAGGCGCCGCTGTCGCGCAGTTTGGTATCGCTCACGGCGTTGGCGGCGATGGTCGTGGCGCCGTCGGCAACGCTGGTCACGTCGCCGCTGTGGTTGGGATGCACGTAGAGATTGTAGAGCGTGTCAAAATACGTCTTGAGCGTCGCCTTGACATTCGCCCAGGTTAACTTTTTGAGCACATTTGACGCTGCCGTATCCACCAAGCCAAGCTCATCGGCGTCTATCGGCGTGGTTTTGCCGGTGGCGCCGTGTATCTCGGCGGCAATGTCGGCGGCATCACCATCCGCCCCTGGCACGCCCTGCGGCCCCTGGATCGTGCCGACATTCTCCCATGACGCCCCATTCCACACGTAGAGATCGCCGTCCACCATATAGGCGTCGCCTGGCGAGCCGGTTGGGTGCGCCGCTTCCAAGTCTTCCACCGTGGCATACGAGCCGAGGATCGTAACGCTTGTGCCATCCGCACCATCCGCACCTGGATCACCTTGCGGCCCGGTATCGCCTTGCGGCCCGACCAGCGACGCCAGCCAAGCTATCTCATCGCCCACAAAGCCCTCACCGACCGCTATCTCATAGGCGCTGTCGCCATCGGCGCCGGTCGTGCCGCTGATCGAAAACACCAATCGCATCGGCGTATTGTTGGGGATCGTGCCACTAAAGGCCAGCGCATCGACGTTAAAGTTAGACGATACGCTAAAATCCTGAAAGCCGGTGACTTTGAAGACCGCCCAGATGCTGGGGTCTGATTCGTGCTGAAAATAGAGCGTAGCCCGCCAGTCATCCGATCCGTATTGAGCGATGGCCTGCACCAAGTCCGTGATGTCATCGGCGTTGGCGTCCACATAGGAGATGCCGACGGTCGTTGCCGAGGCAAAGGCGGTATTATTGGTCGCCCACTTGCCGGATGCGACTTCGCCCGCCACCGTGCTGGTGGTCGTATAGAGCAGCGCCACACCAACGGTAACGCCATCATCGCCGGCGGCGCCGGTTGCGCCTGTAGCACCCGTTGAACCAGTAGCCCCGGTTGTCCCTGTAGCGCCTTGAATGCCCTGGATGCCCTGAATACCCTGTGCACCCGTAGCGCCCGTGCTACCCGTAGCTCCCGTTGGGCCAGTTGGCCCGGTGTCACCGACCAGCGATGCTAACCACGCCGCCTCGTCGCCCTCAAAGCCGTTGGTGACGGCGATCTCATAGGCGCTGTCGCCATCCACGCCAGCCACGCCCGGCTCACCCTGCGGCCCGTCATCGCCCTTATCGCCCTTATCGCCTTTGGCGCCGGTCGCACCTGTCGCGCCGGTTGCCCCGGTTGCGCCAGTTGGCCCGGTGTCACCTTGCGGCCCTTGTGCGCCCGATGCCACGACAAACTCCAGCCCATCCTCGGCATCATTGACCGCGACGAAATAGCCGCCGTAGCCATCGTAGCTATCCGGCGTATCGTCCAGCGCCAAAAAGTCGCCTGCCCCTGGCTCGCCAGGTACAACGATGGGATCGCCGGATGCGGTAATCGTGCCGACCAGCGCCGAGGAGTTGGCAAGCGTCCCGCTGAGTGTCACCGGGTTATCAAGCGGCATTATTCCTCCACTTCCTCGCTGTAAATATAGCCGCGCCGCAGTTCAATCGTGCCTTGATAGACGGTATGCACCAGCGCCTCGGCGTCAATTACCTCCAACTCTTGTACATACGTCCCTGGTGGCAGGTCAACCGTATCGGCGGGCAGAATGGTCACTGTGACAATATTGACGGTGATCTCCACGCCAAAGCCTTGACGTTTGGAGACAAGCTGCTCGCCCGCCAGGTTGAAGATGCCGTAAGCCGATGCCTGGGCATTGGATATATCGGCATCCTCACCATTGCTATCCGCCACGGCGATATTGAGTACCAGGCTATCGCCTGTATAAAGCACTACGTCAGCCATATCGCCCCCTTAAATATTATTGGTACTCGTCACAGTCGTACCGGTTAAATTAACACCTTTTTGGGTGGCATTGCCGATAGCAACAATCGACGAAATACCGGAGCCACGGATGTTAAATGTTTCGGGTGTGTCATCGCAGACGTTGCCAACGATGGCGAATTTAGGCGTATTAATACTAATTTGAATATTAGCCCCGCTGCCACTATTACCTACATCGACAATAACATTCCCAATCATAGCGACATATTTACCCGGTGCTCCTGGCCCAGAATTATTGCCTTGAAAAATACCTTCTGTCCAACAGTCAACAATAACATTGCCAGTAACACTGCCGTAGTTACAACTATGGTCGAGCTTAATACCTTGTCCCGCTGTAACATGGCTAATTAAATTATTCATTAGTACGAAATTACTACTGGGAAATACAACAATACCTTGCGTAACAACATTGCTGACACGATTGCCAACAACAAAAATATTTGTACCCTGTAAGCTGATACCGATATTACCGCCATCAATTTGATTATTAGTAACTTCCATATCAATAGCGCCGGAGCGGAGGTTAATCACCGTCCCATTGTGACCTTTAATCGTATTACCGCGAATCGTGATATGCCCGTCGCTCGCCACGGTGTCGATGGCGCTCGTACTTAGGGGCGTAATATTATAGAAAAAGGTATTGCGCTCAAAAGCCGTATAGGGGCCGGCGATTTCAAAGGTGGCATCGGCAAAGGCTGAACTACTACAATTGATGATCACATTATCGCAAAAAATATTGTGCGGGGAAGTATCTTCAATTTTGCCCGCCGCCTGCTTGAGATTCTCCAGATGGTTCATTTCGGCAATGCAATAAGCTGCCCCGTTGCCGGCTAATGAATCATACATAATGCCACGGAAGCCGAGTGCCACATAGCAATGGGTAATTTTGCTGCGGCGCGCTGTCTCGACAAAGCGGATGGCGGAGTAAAAGCCGACCTGAATATCGCAGCCCTCAATCACCGCATCCGGCCCTTTGATGTTGATGCCGTCAAACCATGCTGTCTTTTGCGCTGTGCCGACTGTCGCTGAGTTAGTAATCGTAGAGGGTACGGTAAAAGTATTCGCATTAACAACAGTAATGCCTCGAATCTGGCGGTCGAGTGTGGTATTAGCGCCAATTGTTCCTGTCCCATAGTTATACACATCATCACCGCTGCTAAAACCGTGACTTGGCGCGGTGACGGTCATCGTCCCGCTCGCCGCTACGATATTAGTAATGGCTGCTGTCATCAATGAGCCACGAATGATCACGCTGCGTACTTTCATGCGTACCGTCAGGCTGGATGACTGGATTGCCGCCTCTGCCGATACCGCCGATAGATTTTGGATTTGCAAGTTCTCAACACAGGCATCCGTGCAGCCGCTCAGGTCAATGGCGCTCTTGCCATCGCTGCCGCGAAAGTCAATGATCGACTTTGCCCCTGCCCCGCGCAAGGTCACATAGTCATATAGACCCAAGCAGGCAGTTGCCAGTGCCGGCGTCGTGATCTTGTACGTGCCTCTTGGCAAGAAGACGATACCGCCCCCGGCTGCCCCTGCCGCATTGAGCGCCGCTTGGATGGCGGTCGTGTCATCGGTCGAGCCATTGCCCACCGCACCATAGGCACGCACGTTGTAAATGTCAGACGCCGCATAGCCGACTGATACGGCAAGCGTGGATGGCGGCGTACCGCTCTTGTAATTTAGCCCCGTGCGCGCAGCGATGACCTCGGCGTCGGAGTCGCCATCGCTGAGAATCAGCGCCTCCAGCGCATCAGCGTTGGCGCCGATGGCGGCGTCAAGGTCGCCAAAGCGAGTATTGAGCGTGTCGGGCGAGTTGCTTTCACCGACTGTGATCGGCTCATGAAACAATGTGCTCATCTATCTTCTCCTTAGCCGTAAACGACAACACTCTGGATGGTGGAGCGTATGCCTAATTTCGCCCGGATCATCGCCGTCTTGCCTGTCCCCGCTGCCGTTTTCCTTCGCACCTGGACGATGTTGTACTCCTGATATGGCCTTCGCAATCCATCGGGGTTTTGGATCACACTCGTTACATCCAACTCGTAAAAGCCGCCCGCCACAGGGATGCCCGTATCCAGGCTGAGCCATCCGCCGCCGTTGACGCTGTACTCAAGGTCAGAGATGACATAGCTGGTGAGCGCCGCCGCCCGCACCACGCCTGCCGACTCAACCAGCGCCGGTAAGGGATGGGTGTGCTGTGGGCTGGCATGGGCGTGCGGTATATTGTGCGTGTGCGGCATGGCATGGGTGTGGCTGATGTCGTGGGTATGGGCGATGGTATGCGTATGGGCGATGGTATGCGTGTGCAGAATCGTGTGCGTGTGAATCATCGAGTGCTGGTGCGGGTTGGCAGTATGCCCGTGCGTATGCGCCAGCGTGTGTTGGTGAAGTGCCGTGATGGTGTGCTGGTGGTTGATGCTATGGGCATGAAGCGCCACGGAATGGGTATGCTCCATATCATGCACATGCGCCGCTATCGTATGGAAGTGTGTCCCTGGATTAGCTGATAATGCGCCATCTGTAACCGTGCCGACGCCCAGTGCAGCGGTATCGGTAAAGGCATCCGGCAAAGGCGAGCTGGTGGTCAGCGGCGTGGCAGTCTGATTGCCGGAATTGCCGGTAAATACATCGGTGTCACCAGGAGCGATCAGTCCCGTGTTGGGCGTTGATGGCCCGTCCGTCGCCCCAGGCGTTACGGTGGCGGTCAGGTTGGGCACGGCGGCGCCGCTGTCGGTGGCTGATGACCCGCCACTACTCGCAGCGCTGGACGCCCCACTGTTGGCTGCCGAGGATGCGCCGCTGGTGGTGGCGCTGCTGATGGCGGTAGACGCCGTGTTGACGCCCTGGCTGGCCGTGGTGTCGCTGCCGCCCGTGCTACTTGCCAAGTTGAGCGCCGTATTTGCCCCTGTCACATAGCTCTTGGTATAGCTCAGCACCCGCTCGACCTTGCAGCGAAAGAGCACCTGGCGGATGGTGACGACCTCAGTAGAGAGAAAAAAAGGCATCTCCGCTATGTGGTCAGTCTGGTCATCGCCCACCAACTCCCTGAAATTCTCCCAGTAGACGTTGGCATCGATCTGCGGATGGCCGATCAGAATTTCGCCCTCATCGACCGAGGCCACCAGCGTATGCGTGTCGCGCAGTTTCCATTGATTGATTGTCGCGACAGTTAGTTTATAAGCAATAGCGCCGTCGCTGTTGATACTGCGGCGGATGCCGAGCACCACGAGGTCGCGATCCAGATCGTAGCGGTCATCCTGGTAGATGACACGTATCGTCATGCCTACCTGCACCGTCGGCGGCAGGGCGATCACATCAAGGTCATAGAGCAAGTTATCGTCGATGCTGTCATTGCGTGCCAGGTATCCCAGCGCCACATCAAACAGATAATTTTTAGCGGTCAATACGTCGGCATCGGTGTTTGCGAGTGGCCTGATGTCCTTAAACGACACATGGCGCTTGATCACCTTGCCCACGTAATCATAGGCCGCCCACGAGCGGATGCTGTTGCTGGCCGGATTGTAGGTATAGGCGAGGTCGCCATCTACATAAATATCGGGGCCGCGGAGGTTGCCGACCATATCCAGCCGTGTATCGCCAAAGCCGCTGCCATAGGCGACAATATCGGTCATCATGCTTTTGGCATCGCGGCTTTCGGTCAGGCGCTGGATATAGCAAACATAGCGATTCTCTTCAGCGCCGATGGAGTCGCCCACGCCCTGGATGGCCCGCACGCCGCTGTCCACCAGCGTATCCTGTAGCCACTCCAGCGAGTAGTACTGATTGCCGGCGTCGCCTTGCCGGTAACGTAGCCGGAATGATTCGTTGACGCTCTCGGCAATCCTGGTCAGCACCGACAAGGCCGATTCGCCGGCCACGCTGATATAGACGGGCGTCACCGTCGTTTCAACGCCGCCAAAGGTTGACCATTGCGTGGCCGGGTTTTGCGTGTTATAGGCCAGCAGCGTCAACTGGGGGGCGATGCTGATGGCATCCGGCCCCAAGTTAAAATAGGTAAAGTCGATGCTCGTCTCATCCAGCGTTGCCAGCGTGTCGCGCCCGCTCAGTACCAGCGTGCGCTGCCCATCGTTGTCTACCTCTTCATGCGCCGCTTCGGTCAGAGCATAGAAAATCAGGTCATCGTCATAGTAAAAGCGCAAAATATGACGCTTGATCTGCACATAGCCGAGCATCGGGTCGTTGGCCGGAAAGCGTGCCTCCCACGTCCCCGCTTGGCTGAGTAAGGTGTCGCAGGTCAAGCCGAGACACGACATGATTGGCCCTGGCCCAATCGCCGTGCCCACGCGGTCGATGATGTCTACCGTGATGCGATTGCCACCCTCGATAAAAGTATCAGGCATGGTGATCGGTAAACTCCACGGTCATCGTTGCCCCCAGCGGCACGACGCTGCTGGGCGAAAAGGCCACAGACACATAGTTGTCGCCCGGCGCTAAGACAAACCAACGCTTGCGGTCGGAGAGCGTTACGAGGTCGTAAATGTTATAGAGCGCCGTCATCGTGCCGCCGGATAATTGCCCGTAGGCTGGAAAGTCGCCGGGCACAAGAAAATAGAATTTGTTGGCAGCCGTCGTGCCAAACTCGGTGTACTCGGTGATGGCGGGAAAGTAAGTGCCGTCATAGGCGCCGCTGCCCTCGATGCGGAATGGACGCCCGCCCGTCAACTCGTAGTAAAAATGCGACTCCATGCCGTGCGGCTGGTCGGTGATGACCCAGACCCTGTTTTGCTCACGGTAGATGCCGGCAATCGTGCGCGCCGCCGCTTGCGCCATGTAGATGGTGCGTGCCCCGCTGTCGATCTCGACCCACGGGCGGTTGACGCTTGCCGAGCGATCCAGGAAGATTGTCTGTCCCGTCGTGCGGTTGATCACCGTCAAATCTTGAAATGGCCCGCTGATGTCAAAGCGCAATTTAACAGCGGTGGCGTCGATGCTGCCCTCATGCCGCACAACAAAATCGGCCAACGGCGTCGTCATCTCAAAGGTCAGCGACCCAACGCCATAGTAGGCGCTGCCGTCGCCAAAGTCCCATGAGCCATCGCCCCACGTCCAATCCGCTTGGGTTGCGCCGCGCCAGTTCTGGGCAGCGGTGATCCAGGTAAAGGCAAAGGGCATCCAGCCATGTTTGACTTCGACGCCACGCGGGGTTGACACGTCTTGCAGGCGTGCCCATTGCCAGCGCAGAGCGCCATCATCGAACAATACGGCTAACTTGGCGCGCCGTCCCAGCATCGCCCGCCATGCGTCCAGTTGCTCACGGAGCTCCTGCGGCGTGCCCAAAAAGATGCCCGACTTGGAGATGGGGCGTATCCCCTGCGGGCTGATATGCGACTGATAATTATCGTAATATCCCCCGCCCGGTAGCTGGAGGAAGGAAGTCAGAGCGCCGCCTGTGCCTAAATCCTGTCCGTCTCCCGGATGCAAATAGGGCGGTACGATTAAATTGCCAAACTGCTGGATCACATAAGGCATTGGCTAAATTGGCTCGACCACGAAATACCGCACACGGTCAAAATTAAAACTGTAAAAGCCCTTCGTCGTGTGGATAAGAAGCTCATTTTCTTTTTTGCTGCTGCCCACGCCGATGATCTCAATCGGGGCTCGCCATGCGCCCCACGCCGTCCGCTCGGCTAAATAGACCAAATAGAGTAGCTCTTGCGTGTGATCGTGCGTATGCTCATCACTCATGTCAGTTTGCTCCCCAAAAGCGCCTGCTTTAGACCATCCGATGCGCCCTGCCGTGCGCCGCCAAAGTCGCCGGATGCGCCGATGGTCTGTGAGATATAAAAGATGTTGGTCGTCTGGGCGGTGTTGAGTGCGCCGGATGCAGCAAGCGATGGCGTGCCAGGCGTAAAGCCCGGGAAGGATGCGAACGGGCTTTGTGGCAAGCTATCTTGCGGCCCCTTGCCGCCTTTGGGCAGAGATGGCGCGGTGTTTGGGTCATCGAAAATGTTGGGCGCCATCTCATGCAGTTTGTCTTGCAGCCAATCGCCTGCCGCCTTGCCCTTCGTCTCAAACCAGGAGGTAACGCCTTGCCACCACTTATCAATCGTGTCAAAGCCCTCGCTAAAGGCACGGTCAAGCCAATCGACAAACGGCTGCTCCAGTTTGAGAATGGCGGTCTTCCAATCCCCGGTTGCCAGTGCATCAATGGCGGGCAGGAGCGTATCGACGATCCACGAATAGAAGCCAAAGCTGGATGGGTCTTCGTTAGGGTCAATCGAGTCTCGCAAGCCTTCGATAGCACCCTTGAAGCCGTCCCAGGCATCTTGCCACTTGCCTTGTCGCAACAGATTAAGCTCGTTGATGATGAAGTTGACGCCAGGAATAAAGCCCTTGAGCCAAAAATTATCGCCAAATGGGTCGCTGCCCGTCTCCAGTTCAGGCACATTCTTGCCCAGCACCAGATTGATAAATCCCTCGATGATCGGTTGCGCCTTCTCGATCACCTCTTTGATTGTGCCGATGGCATCGGCAAACGACTGGAATGCCGGGTTGAGTTTGACCTCGCCGCTGTTGGCCTTGCCGGAAAGCGTATCAAGCGCCTCTTTGACCAGTTGCCCCAGCCGCTGAAATTCGGGGAATGTCTCTTTGGCGGCATCTCCCGCCTCTTGTACGCCTTTGGTCAGCCCATCGCCTGTCCCTTGCTCGTCCTTGAGCTTGTTTTGCAAGCCCACAATGCGGGTCAGGATGTTGTAATACTCAGCCGATCCTTCGACGGTGTTGGCAAGCTCTCTTTGCAGCAAGGCAAGCTGCCCCGCGGTGTCGGTCGATGCTAGTTGAAAGCCGAGTTGAGCCTGGTGGATGCGCTCCAGTTGGGCGAGGCGATCCTTATCGGCTGCTTCAGCCTCCCGTTGCGCCTGCTCCAGTTCCCGCAGCGCCTTTTGTTGCGCCGCTAACGCTTCGTTGGCGAGACGGGTGCGGAGGTCGATCTCCTCGCCAATCAGCGAGTTGGTCTTGACCTGTTGATCAAGAGCCGCTTGTGCAGCATCCAGTTTGGCCTGGTGCGCCGCTTCTTCTTTCTTGGCGGATGCTATCTTGTCCTCTGCCGCACCAACTGCGGTGTCACGTTCTTTTTCGATGGCGGATGCTTGTTTCTCCAACTCGATTTGCTGGATTTCCAAGCGCGCCAGTTGCTTCTCGTCCACCGTCGCCGTCGGGTCGGTCAGCGTCTTGCCAAGCTCCTGCAAACGCTCCTGGTCACGTATCTCCTGCTGCTTGCGGCGTACAGCATCAAGTTGGGCGTTGATCGGGTTGAGCGCATCGGCGTACTTCTGCGTAACTTTGTTGAGGTCATTTTGCGCCGCCTCTACGCCTTTGGCCGCTTGCGCCAGGTTGAAATACTCGCGCACCAAGTCGCTAATCTTGTCGCCGGCTGGCCCCGACTCACGGGCGATGCGGGCAAAGGTGTCCGCACTGACTAAGCCGAGTTTATTAAACTCGTTGATGGCGTCACCGATGGCGCGCTGACTGCCAAAGATGCGTTTCACTAGGTCGGTTTCGCCCACCTGCCCCGACGCCACGAAAGAACGAAGTATCTGCTCAATCACGCCGCCCAGCTGCTTGAGCGAGGCAAAGTCAGCCGTGCCCCAACTGTCGAGATAGACTTGCGCCGCTTCTTTGCCCCACTTGTCAAGGTCAGGCAAAATGCGCGGCGGCGAGCCTGGCTTGAGCCAGTAGGTGAAGAGTTGGCGTATCTGCACCAGCACGGGCAGGATCGCCTCGATGCCATCCGCCAAGCCGTCGGCAAATGAGCGCAGAATGTTAATGGCGTAAGGCTTGACGAGGATGATCAGGTCGGAAAGCCCCTGCGTAAAGGCGAGTTGGATCGGCTCAAAGGCGCTGCCCAACGTGGCGCTCAAGTTGGTCAGTTGGGCATCGAGAATGCGCTGTGAGTTGGCTAGCTGCTCTGATGTGCGGCCAAAGTCGCCCTGCGTCAGTGCTGTCTGGTCGAGAATGAGTTGGTAGCGCGCCAAGACCTTTGCTTGGTCATCGACAGCGTTGGTCGTTTCGGCCAAGCCGAGCTTGACCGCCTCTTGTGCCACGATCTGCTCATTGAGCAGCACGCCAACCGTACGGAGCGGCTCAGACTCGCCGACAAGCCCCGCCCGCAGTTTGGTCAGTGCCTCATCGACGCCGATGTTATTGATCGAGGCGATGTCGCTGGCAAGTCCTACCAACGCCTTTGACATATCCGCCGATGCGTCGGTGGAGAGTCCCATCGAACGAAAGAGCAGCCCAAAACTACTCGCTGCCTCCAGCGCCTGCTGTTGACTTTGGCCGAGTGCGGTGGCGCTATCCTTTGACCAATCGAGAATATCCTGGGCAGACTCGCCAAAGGCCACGCCTACCTTGCTGATGCTCTCGGTTAAGTCGCTTGCATCTTTGACGCTATCCTGAATGACGCCCACGGCGCCACGCAAGCCCTGCGTGATGCTTTGAAACAACTGCTGGCCGACGCCTTGTAAGATGCCGGTGGCGATGCTGTTGGCCCAACTGCCGATGGCCGAGCGCGCAGAGGCAAGCCCAGCCTCTAACGGCTGAGTATCCGCACTGACAGTTACATGCGCCCTGCCTATCTCAGTCGATCCAGCCATCTCTTACCTTCGCCCGTTCAGAATATCTTCAATCGTTGCATCGGTTGATGGCCCGATGCGTCTTGGTGCGGCTTGCGTTGGCTGCCCCTGGCCCTGTTTCTTGCCGCCCTGGATCGCCTCGGCATAGAGATTGAGCATCTGTACCGCCTGGTTATGTTGCAGCCACAATTGACGGCGGATGTAGCTATCTACTAGGTCTTCGTAGTACGGCGCCGTGGTACCGAGGGCAGCGGCGTCCCATTCGCCCCATTCGCTAAGGGCGAGTTCGTAGAGATCGCTGTCCCTGGTAAGCCACCCGGCCTCAAGACCAGTAACGCCATATCGAGAGGGTAGGCAAGGGATACCGCCACCCCCAGCGCGGCCAGTGCCTCATCATCGTAGGCTTCGCGTTCGATGCGCTCTCGGTCTGCTTCCAAAGCCGGCGAATACTTAAATAAGGCATCCAGCAGCAAATCCATGCTGCCCAAGAGCAAGTCTTTGACGACGGTCACGATCTTGGCAATGTCGCCGGCGGAATCGACCTGCAACGACTGAAAGCCGCCCAGCAGCGAAGCAAGCTCGGTCACTGGCTGCCCTAGTTTTTCACGCCACTCCCGATTGGGGCGCATCGCCAATTGGTCGATACGGTACTCTTTGCCGCCCAGCACAACGGTTTTGCTACGCATAACGTCCCTTTAGGCTTACGATGATGTGGTCTGAACCGCCGTGATGCGCTGGAAGATGAAGAGCTTCTCATCATCGGCTTGGGCGTCATCGCTCAGCACTTTGGCGCTGATCGGGACGCCGGTCGCCGCGCCCTTATCAAAGTTCATATTGCCGCCCAGCGAGATTTGTACCCGATGGAAGAAGAATCGCACCGGCACCAGCGTGCCACTGGCGAGCGGCGTCTTGCCCTCAAAGCCCAGCGTGTAAACGGTGCGCTGTGTGCGTCCACCGGCCTTGAGTTCCTTGTAGCCCGCTTGCGCTGCGCCGGCGGGTGTCGTGGTGATGTTGCCGCCAAAGACCAGTTGCAAATTCTCGGCGGTCAGTTCCGCCAACGTGGTTTGCAGCGTCAACTCCTCGGCGGTGATGGCGCTAAGGATCGGCGTCGATAGCTGTTGCACATCGACGTTAAATTCTGTGGTATTGACGTTGAGCGTCAATGGCGCCAGCGTCAGCCCCATATAGTCCCATGCCCCTGCCCAATCCTCGCCAGCCGAGACGGTCGTCTCATCGGGCGGATTTGTGTCTTCCGGCGCGATGTAGATAAATGCGCCGCTGACTAAAACGTCTGACTGTGCCATTGTTTATGCTCCTCTGAGCGCGTTTTGGATGCGCTCGAATGCCGCCGGGCCAACGCCATCGACGGCGTAGATTGCGTCTTGGCTTGCCTTGCGGAGATCGTCTAAAGTGCGATAGCCCGCCGCCGTTAGGCTACGGGTCAGTTTGTCGTCAAATACACCGTCAAAGGGCAGCGCAGGTGTAGGCGCCGCTTCTTCTACCTTGTCATCCACCACGCCACGGATGCGGTGCAGCAGCCCCATCTCCTGAGCGTGCTCCAACGGCATTTCCGCCAGGCCGGGGCCATAGGCGATGGGCGTAGATTGCTTGCTCTCCCGGTAGAATTGCCGGTTGACCAGCGCCACAACTACATTCGGCATAGCACCTCCTTATGCCCACATCAGGGTCGAAAAGAAACAAAGGACGTAGACATAATCTGTCTGCGGCTCAACCAGCGTTTGCCCGGCAATCTCCAAAAGCGCCGAGGCGATACCCGCCCCTTGCTTGTCGTCTAAAGCCGTGACCAGCGCCCGGTACAACGTCTGGGCATCGCCCTCTGATGCGCCATAGCACTTAAACTGCCATGAGCTATCCAGGAGGGTGCGTGCATAGTCAAGCGTGCCACCACGCATCCGGTACACAAGCGCCTTACCCTGCGATGGCTTGTAGCCCACGGGCGGCGTTACATGCTCTTTCCAGATGCGGGCGCCGGTCAGTGCCGTCAGGCTGCTCTGGGCGGCCAGAAAGGTGTGCAGCACGGTTGGCGCGTCAATCATTTGGTCGCCGCTACCTTTTGCACGGCGTTGTAGATAAAGCTGGTGCGCTCCTCGACCCAGATGGCATAGTCGGCTGCCCACGCTGCCACGGCACCGACTCTGGGCGGCGGGACGGCGCTATCGACGCTCCTCCGCTTCTCGGTGCGCCCGGTGTGGCGACTCAGGTATTCGCCATCCTTCCAGCGTTCGTCAAAGGTATTTAGCCCCGACGAGCTATTGACGTAGGCAGAGGCCGACAAGAATCCTGTATCGATGGGCGGGTCACTGGCGGCGATGATCCTGAGCGCCAACTTGTCGATCTCCTCAATCGCCAAGCCATCGACCTTGACCATCAGCGCCTGTGGATTCCATTCGACTTTGTAGGTTGCGGCCATCGTTACACGCGCTCTCTGTGGGCTTGCTCAGGCTTGCCCAGGCCGATTTGCTGCACCCTGGAGGCGATCACGTTGTACCAGCGGATGTTGTAATGGGCGGCGAAGATGCTGGCGATAAAACTGAAATCGCCAGCATAGTCGGCGCTAAAATACTTGGCGTGCGCTTGCCACACTTCCCGCCGTACCACGTAGGCGCTGCATCCGATGTCGCCTTGTACGGGACGCTTGCCCCATGACTTGTTGGGCAGAATGCCGCGCGGCCCATGATCCATCTTGACCATGATCACGTCTGGGTTGTGCGCCTCGGTAATGTCCAGCAGGTCGTTATAGAAGGTTGGGCGAATGCACAGGTCGTCATCGTCCAGTATCCAGATATATAGCCCCTCTAGATTGGGCGCGTAGGCTGCCATGTTGGTGTAGCTCCATCCAATGCCGCGCCCCACATCGTCGGGCAAGAAGGTGTGCCGCAGCCAAGCCCCCTTGAGCATTTCGATGCTGGCGCGGTTGTGGCGTAGCAGATGCGGTCTGCGATAGCACCTTGTCAGCACCTCAAGAAACGGCGGCAACTTGCGCCCCCTTGCTCATATTGGTGATGGTGGCGTAGCCCAAGCGATTCAACGTCTCGGCGCGGTCGATGGGCATACTGTAATAGCTGCCCTTCTTCATCGGCTTTTCGATACCGTGAAAGCCGGTTGGCGCATCCCTGAGCGCCAACACACGCCCGATGATGCTATCGGTCACAAAAGGCCAGAGCACCGTGCCATCTTCCTTGATATGCCCGCACAGCACATCGAAACGGGCGATCTGTTCGACGCCGCGCGAGATACAGTCGCCGGCAAAACCGACATCGCCGGCATCGTCCTTGTCTTTGCTGCGAATCGAGATGCGCTCCAGCACCGCACGGCGGATCAGCGTGCAGCCCCAACCGACGCCGCCCACTTTGCCCCATCCCTGGCGGCGATATTCTGCGACCTCATTCGGGTACATGCTGAGTGTGCAGCCCGTCGCTCGCTTGTCTTTGTAGCGCCAGGCGTTGAGCGTGGGCGTACCATGCCGCAGCAGATAGACGCCATAGACGACTTGCCCGTGCGACGCATAGAGCTTTTGGATGGCGTCGGGCGGCAAGATCATGTCATCCTCGACGGTTAACATGGCGTCATGTTTACTCGCCAGGAATAGCTCGCGCGCCCGCTGGTACTGGGCGATGACATTGCGGATTTTGTCGCCAGGGTAGGGGTTGTGATAGCCCACTTCCCAGACGTACTCAATATCGGTCTGTTGCGCTTCGATGCTCGCCTTTGTCTCTGGGCGGAGTTGATCGCCGATGGTCGGTGTGAAGACGAAGATGCTCATTCTGTCACCAGTCTGAGCTTGGCAACCATCGTCATATAATCCACCGTCGGCCCCGCCACGATCTCATAGGTCAGCGGACTCAGTATCGCCAGCCCGTGAATGTGCGTCACCTGCACCCGATCATCGGGCAGCAGCACGCTATCCCGTGGCAGATAGAGCGTGGCGTCCACCTGCGGAACTGCCGTGCCCGCCATTGCGTCAAAGTCTGGACGCCCATCGAACAGGCAGGCCAGGCTTGCGCCGGCTGGATAGGTCGGCTTGCCATAGCCCTGATCGGATGGTGCGGTGTAGACCAGCCGCTTACAGGTATCCATATACATCGGCTTAACATTGCCGATGACTTGGTTGTACTGGCTGGTCGTTACGTAGGTGCCGCTCATAGCGTGGTCGGCTCCGGCTGAATCCAGTCCAGGTTAAGATAACCCATACTCATGCCCTCGCCAGTCACGCTGTAGCCGAGTTGGGAACAGCGGGTAGCGGCGTCATCCATCATCGTCTTGACGTGCATCCGCTGGTCGGTGAAGTTGACCGAGTTACCGCCCAGCGATAGGTTGGTGCGGTCGCCCAACTGCCGCCAGATGCGGCGGGCGGCGTAGTATTCGGCCAACGTCTCCGCCGCCTCTTCTTGGCTATCTTCCAGCGTCGCCGTCGCCAAGTTCGCACGCGCCACACCGAGCTTACGCAAAGCCGCATCCACATCTTCCTTGAAGCCAACCAGCGGGTCACTGTTCTGACCGATGGCGGCGCCCAAGTTGCTGAACTGCGAGTTTAGATAAGCGGCGATGTGGCCGCGGGTGAGGGTCATGGGTCGCCCCTTAGTTATTACTGGTCGAACGCTGAATCCAGTTTGTACCGTCACTCACCAGGATCAGCGTGTCATATTGCCCAAGCGCGATGTTGCCCGACAATTTGAGCGTGCCGGTATCGGTGAAGGTGATGGTCGTATTGGCGACGTTGGTCAGTAGCAGGGTCTTACCCGCCGCACCAACGGTGATGGTCGCCGTTCCCACCGAGCCGGTCGAACTAATCGGCTGATAGGCGCCGAGCGGCGTCAGCGTGCTGTTGGCGGTCACGGTCAGCATCGATGCTGGGGTCAGCGTCACATCACCGCCAAATACGGTGTCGTCTGTCACGGCGAGGTCATCACCTACCGTCACATCATCGGATGTCGTCACCGCGCCGGTAAAAGCAGACGTGGTGCGTACGGTCAATTTACGGACAATCAGCCACGGTGCATTTTCATGCGGGATGACTTGCGCCGAGATGGGCGTCACCAAAGCCAACAGGAGAAGCACCAACGCAAGCGATACTTTGCCGCGCCATTTACGCATCATTTTTGCCTCCCTTGCCCTTCGGCTTGGCAGTCTCATCCATCACGGTTTTGCTGCCATCCTGCACAATCTCGACCGTCTCGACTGTGACCGGCCCAACGGCGTCGGCGGGCGTTGACGGCTCTTGGGCGGTGTTAGCCGTCAATGCCGCTACCTGCTCCTCCAACGCCGCTACCTGCTCCTCCAACGCCGCGATGCGCTTGTTGGCGGCCTTATTCGCTTCGTCAACCTTGTCTGCGACACGCTCCAGGGTCATGATCAATGCCATTTCAGCATCGCCCCTGGCAGTGGCGTGAAGGTCAACGGGTTTATGTCCCAACGTGCGGGACAGACGTTGTAATGCGTCTGCCCGCCGTGTTGCTTTTGCCCCTGCACTAGCCATGATGTCCTCCTTTAGACGGGCAACGGCGCATCATAGCCGGTGGGGATGGCGTAGCTGGCGTTGCCGATGCGGGTGACGCAAGCGGCGACACGGTTGGAGACGCCAAAGCCGGCCCAGCGCAAGAGTCGCTGCCCCATGTGGTTGCCGTCTACGTCAAAGCCCTCAGTGAAGAGCCCTTGCAAAGCGGGCGTAGCCAGTTCGCGCATCTTCATGAACGGCCCGGCGCCAAGCGCCACGGTGATCATGATGTCATCCGGCAGGCGCCCCCACTCGACAATCCAGTTGTTAGAGCTTTGCGTCTTGCCCAGGATTTCGTCGCCAGGGCCGAGAATCGAAGCCGGCGCGCTCGGCAAGTTATTGCCGTCCATGTAGTTGATGTCGGGGTCGTCTACCTCGATAAACTCAGCCAACGCCGTAGCGGTCGCCACCAGCGCAGTTGGAATATAGGAAACGAATGGCCCGGTGTTGGTGGGATGCTCGATCAACTCAGCGCGCGCCGTCGAGAATGGGTTGGCATTGTCGGCAATCGCCGCGGCTTGCGCCAAGTAGTGATTGTCGGCTGATTGGCTGCCGCCACGCCGCATGTAGGTCACGCTGTCGTTGTTGGCGAGCGGCAAGACTGAGATGCTACCCAAGCCTTTGGCGCTGCTGCCATCGCCATACTTGTCGATAAAGGTCAAGGTCACGTTGTCGAAGAGTGCGGCGAGCATGTGACGAATGCGCCAGTCGGCGTCTTTCTGGAAGGCGTCATCTGTGATGCGATCCGCCTCAGCAACGGTCAGAAACTCACGAGTGATGCGGTTTGTCCCCCACGCAGTACCAGCGCCATAGACGGGGTAGCCTACGGTATAGTTACCACTTGGCACGACGGGCAACGGGTTGCCGTCTGGGGTCAGTGGCTGCAATGTGCCGCCACCCGGCAGTTCGATATACTCCTGCACCATCGTGGTACGCATCACCCAACTCGCCATCATCGAGTCGACGACACGGTTATACTCGTCAACCGACGCCTGTACAGCTTGATAGACCCGGTCCACGCCAACGACGTTGATGCGAGTGCCGTACAAATCCTCAAGGCCGATGAAGCCATAGTTCAGTACATTGTTAGCCATGATTCATCGCTCCTTATAGGTCAACTAACAAAAGTTTATCGGCGGTCGTGTTGCCCCATGCGGCAATCACACGCCCGACGATGACCGACTGCGATCCTGCGGTATTGGCGAGTGTTCCGTCCGTATCCGACAGGTAGATCGGCACGCCATAACTGTAAGAACTCAGCGCGTCGCCGATGTCCAGCACGCCTTTTTTCATCGGCGTAATGGTTTCACCCGCCACAGCCGAGTTCACGGCGATACCGCGAATCTGATTCTCCGTGGTATCGCTACCATTGCCCGGCGTGTATTTGCCGGTTGTGGCATCTTCACGTACCGGGACGCCGGCGGCCACAGTTTCATTCACCGGGCCATCCGGCATCATTTCCCAAATGGCGACGATGCGAACATCAGCCGCCGTAATTGCTAGGTTTGTCATGTGCTACTCTCTCCCCGCGCTTAGCGGTATCGATGCGCCGCTGCCTTTTGCCAAGCGGCGCGCTTGTCCTCTTGTGCCTTCGTTGCACCCGCCATGCCGACCGCTTTCGGCCTTGTGCCGTTGCCGGGAACGATGGCAGTCGTGCCCATCATCTCCTGCGCCAACGGGCGAAAGCGTTTCGCCCACTCCAGCATTTCGTTGACCGGCATCTCAGCCGTCGGGAATAGACCCTTGACCTTCTCCGGCCACTGGTCGATCTCCGCCTTGAGTTGCTCAGCCACCACCGGCGCCAACTTGTCATACTCGTCTGCTTTAGCCTTGTAGCCGTCAATGGTTTTGCCGCGCTCTTCCGCCAACTGCTGCCATTGCGCCTGCTCGACCATCTGCTTCTCTTTGGCCTTTTGCGCCTCAGAAGATGCAGCTTCCTTCTCCGCCCGAAGTGCCTTGAGTTCTTTGTTGATCTCATCGAAGCGCGACTTGGGTATCATCTGATCGGCTGGAGTCTCGGTTGTCTGCGCCCCCGCGGGCGGTGTCGCCGTGGTCTGTGATGCCGCTGTCGCTGTCGTCTCGGTGGTTGGCACTGTTTCTTCTGACATTGCTGTCTGTCCTTTCGCCCTTACGAGTTTTGCGCCGATACGCGGCGTGGGCTGGAAATGAAAAAAGGCGACAGCCAGACCGAAGTCTGATTGTCGCCTTGTGGTTTCCCTTTGGGCTGATATTCTATTCGTGCTGCTTACGTGCTTGCTTGCCTGTCATCAACACGGGATAGCCAAGCAATCTGCGAAGTTGATGGATACGAGCCAACAAAAGATTATGTTCGCTCTCCAACTCCGTGCGGCTCACCACAACTACGCTAGGTGGCCCTGCATCCATAGTAGCACGATTCGCCTCTGGTATCAATAGGGCGGATGTTGCGTATTCCGTGCGTTGTTCGCTCATGTTGTTAACGCCTTCCACGCCTTCATATCAAAGTAGACTTCGCGGCGACACTTGCACAATCCGCGCCCCTTACAGACAGTGCCTGGGAATGGCCCTTGCTTTGGAAGATATGGACTTCCATGTGCAGCATCAAGGCAAGGTCCACAGGTCGTTGGCGAGTCAACGGAGATATAACGGCAAACGTAGCCGTCGCCGCGATTCTCCACTGTCTCATTGGCTTTGAACCATTGCGCCCAACCCACGCCCCCATATTGCCTAATTCTCGCCTGTAAATATGGTTCGCTAAAGTCAGCACCTATCGCGCGCTGTACGCTGATCTCACCTGCGAATCTGTGCAAGTACGCCTGTTGTTTCACGGCCAATCCGCTTGCCTCGCTTACCTCATCAATCGTCAACGGTCTGCCCAATCCTGCGGTCGTCATTCTTGCGATAAAAGCCCGTTGCTCAAATATCATTTTCTTGTGCCAGAATGCTACGTCGCCACCTTCGGCTAATGCGTGGGTGTAACCCGCAACAGCGTTGTCATAATTCTGTCTAAAGTGTTCCCGCAGCCGCTCGCGCAAAAACTGTTTGACTTCGGGCGGCGTCTCCTTGCTCACCGGCTTGGTCGCCGCCGCCAAGAAGGGCGCCGCCTGTTTGGGCGTCAGTCGCACCGCCACGTCTGACATGGCGACCGCCAACTCCTGCGTCGTCAAGCGCACCGGCAAGTCGCTCGGTGGCACGGGCAGGTCAGACGTGGCGATCTCGCCCAAGTCAAAGCTCACCACGATGTCAGCCGCTTGTGCCGCCGTCAGCCGCCCATTGTTGACGAGCAGACGGAGCAGAGCGCCCAGTTCCTGCCTATCCATTCGTTACGGGTTGCGGGCGTGGCGTGGGCTGCTGGTTGCGGGCCAACGCTGCCGATAGCTCGTCTATCGTGGTGGGCGTCTGCGGGACGGGTGGCGTGCGTTCGGCCTCAAGCGCCGCCGCCTCTTGCTCGTCACCGCCCAGCGCCAGCGTGACCTTCGTTTGGTCGCGATAGCCCCTGTCGCCCTGCTCCATCAATGCCCGCTGTTCATCCGGCGTCAGTTTGCCGAGTGGCACAATCGGGCGGGGCATGATCTCAAAGTCCAAATCGCCTTTGGCGTAGCTCTCCAGCGTATACGGCGCAAACGCCGCTTGTTGGCGGGACAGGTCACGGCCCCATGCGCCACTGTTGGCGCGCCAGCCGGCGATCGCAATTGCCATTTGGTGCAGTTTGATCGTCTGCGTGTCATAGTTGGCGCGTGCGTCCTGGATGTAGGAGCCAGCGTCGCCGATCATGCGCTCGGCCCCCGGCCCGGTCACTTGCGACATGGCGCGCAGTTCGTTGTACATCGTCAACTCAGGATGGTCATGCTCGACCTCCTCCAGCAGCTTGGCGATGTAGTTGAGCGCCTCGCCTTCGGGGAGGTCGATGGTGGACATAGATCCGTTGGGCGACTTCAAAATTTTGACCGACTCCCGCGCCGATGTTTTGTTGGCAAGTTCAGATGTAGCCGGTCGCTTGCTCTCCGTGGCGGCATCGGTCAGCGATGACACGTTGTCACCGCCCACCATGATCGGGCTGCTCAGCACGGCATGGGCGCGGTCGTGGGCATGCGACGCAATCTCATTTAGCTCGTCAATCTTGCTCACGTTGCGAATGGCAGGGATGCCGTGGTCGCCGCCTAAGTCCGTATGCTTGCACCAGACCAGCGGCGCAAAGCCATACGGGTTGGCACGCTCGGCATCGATAGACTCGTCATACTGAAAGAGTTCGCCATCTTTGAACTCGGCAATCGTCTCGTCATCTACTTCTTTGCGATAGGTGTAGCTCTTGCCGTTGTCATCGACCGCTTCATATTCCAGCACGTAGCGTTTGACGTTTCCGGTGGCATCTAATTTCAACTCTTTGACAAGCCCCGGCCACAGCACGTCAAAAGTCACTTTGCCACGGTCTACCTCGTCCACCACCTCGACCGCCACATCGCCCAGCGCCGCCCCATAGCGCACAAAGAGACCCTTGCCCGTCTGCCAGTTCGACCATTGCCACAGTTGGCCGATGGCGTTGCGGAGCGCAGGAGGCACGTCATCGGCCAACGGGATGGCGAGCGATGTGCCATCCGGCAGTTTCTTGCCGTCAATCGCCAGCACGCCTGGATAGACGATGCCGGCGTAGAAATCGACCAGACGGCGCGTCGGGTTGTAGATGGGACGGATATGGCGATACAAGCCGTACTTGTGCAGATAGTTGGCCCACAGCAAGGCGCCGTCAAAGACGCTGTTTTGGTACAAGTGCCAACGATAGTCGTAGAGCGCCACTTGCGCCTCAAACTGATCACGTACCGCCATGCCCTGCGGGTCGTTCCACGTCCGTACAAACGCCGTGGTCGCTGCTATCGTTGCCATGCTAATTCGCCCCCATAGATTCGCCATTGCCTACCCTTGCCACCCAAACGCTCCGGCTAGTTCTGCGCTGTCCATACCGCCGCCAAGTGCCAACTTGTTAAATGCGCCACTGCTGGCGTCCACTTGGTCTTTGTACTTGCCATGCGGAAAACTGGTCAACTCGTCCAGGTAGGCGGCGTTCCATACGCCTTTGACCAAGCGCACATTCTTACCTTCGCATTGTGCCGCAAAGGGCTGGGCGCGCGTCACCTTGTCGCCAGTCACTCGCTCGGTACGGATCACATGGCCCATCAGGTTGCGTACCGTCGCCTCGGCTGATTCCTTACCACCGCTGCCCGGCTCTTGCTCCTGCCAAATCTCGACTTGCCCATAGCGGTTATCATCCATTGCCGCCGTCTGCTTGATGACTGTCTCGCGGTCAAGTGCCGACCATTGCCCACGGATTACATCTTCGACATAAAAGCTATTCGCCTTGTCACGCACCATCAGCACTCCGCAACTGTAGGCGCCGTCGCCCTCAGTCCCCGCCTTGTCCCAATAGCGAACACGCTGCCCCTGGTACGGAACATTCTCGACAATCTCAAACCACGGGCGCTTAAACATGCCGCCCTCAAGCGGCGTCGGTCGCTGCTGGTAGAGCGCATAGTAGCTGTTGCCCAGAATGCCGTGAATGCGATGAAGCGCCTCCAAATCGTAACGTTCAGGGCAAAGCGCACTGCCTACCTCACGCCCCAACGGATCGCCCTCTTCGGCCTCCGCTGGCAAATTGATAACCGTCCAGTTGGGTGCATCCTCACTTGCCAAGATACGCCCGGCGAGATCATCCTCATGCCAGCGGGTCATGATCAAAATTATTTCCGCTCCCGGCTCAAGGCGAGTGTACAGGTCATCGGTGTACCAATCCCAAACTCTTTGGCGGTACGTCTCACTGTTCGCCTCTTCGCGGCTCTTAACCGGGTCGTCGATGATGATGAGGTCGCCGCCCTGCCCCGTCACGCCGGCACCAACGCCCACCGAGCGAAACGTACCACCCGCCGCTGTCTCCCACTCTTCGACCGCCGTTCGGTTGTCGCTGAGTTCAAGTTGCCGCTCGGCAATGCGGCGAGACTTGCGGCTGAAGCGATTGACGAGCGTTTGATTGTACGCACCCACAATGACACGCAAGGTCGGATCGCATTTCATCCGCCATACGGGATAACGCACCGTGACCTGTTCGCTCTTGCCATGGCGAGGTGGCATAAATAGCATCAGCCGTCGAATCTCTCCGCTTGAGACACGCTCAAGCTGTTGACGAATATAGGCCAAATGCGCCCAGTCCCAGATAAAGGTGGGCGATACCTCACGCAGCCAACGGTCAAAGGTCGGTGCGCTCGCTTTCGTCATTTGGGATGGCTTCAAGTACCCGGATGTTCTTATCCTTGATGACGCCGTAGAGAACAGCGAGTTCGGAAGCCCTTTGTTTTCTGAGCCATTTTTCGTCCGTAAAAACATTTTGCATCGCAATCATGGTGACAAGTTCAGCCTCAACATTGTCGATAATTAGCTCGCCAATGCGCTCTCGTTTTTCGCTTGATACTGTATGGTTGCGTGGCAGATTGCGCGACCATGATGAGACTGTACCTCTTGGTATCTTGTATTCCTTGACGCAGTAGTTGATGGATTGCCCCTCCAAAAGCGCCGCCATCACCGCCGCCTTCGTTGCCTCGTCATAAGACTTGCGCTCTGCCACACTCTACCTCTGCTGTACCGTTATTGTTAGCACACGGTCATCTTCGCGCCCGGCGGCGGTCACGATATGGTTGGTCACTTTATAATTGCCGCCCACCCTGCCGCCACTGACCCACACGGTCGCCGTGGTTGTCGTATGGCTGTTGCTGTCAATCGTCAGGCCAAAGGACGCTCCCCAGGTGGAGGTGGCGATGGTATCCCCGGCAAGCCAAAGCGACCAGTCGATCTGGAAGTCAAGGACAGCTTGCGGGTCTTTGGTAAATTCTTGCGGCATCGGCTCACCTAAGCGATCTGCAAAATACCATTCGAGGCGTCGGCGTCAATCAAAAACGTTTCGCCATCAGCCAGCGTGATGCTGCTCGTATAATCCCAATAGGCGATCAGCTCATCGTTGGTCGCCGTGTCGTTGTAGAGCACGACATAGCGAAATGGCCCTACTGTACCGCCCGATGCGGTCAGTGTCAGGTCGGCCAGGACAAGTTTGTACGTGCCGCTCGTCTGGGCGCTGGATGAGATCGTGGGCACACGCGCCGAGCAGTTGGTATAGCTAATCTCGGTAAGGGCGCTCAGTTGCGTATTCGACGCAGACGGTGCGCTGTTGGTTAGCGCATACTTGAGTGAATCGCTACCGAGGTTATGCACCTTCTCGGCCAAAGCCTCGACAAAACTGTTAAACTTTACAAATGACGCCATGATGACCTCCTAAATAACAAAAGTTCTGTCTTCGGCTTCGACCGCAAACATTCTGCTTTCGGCTTCTACTACAACTGCTCTATTTTCCGCATCCAGGACAAAGATGCGTTCATCCGGCGTCAGCGGTGGCTCAAAATTCGCACGCTCAAAAAGGAGTATCTGCCCCGCCAGTGCGTAGCTACCCCGTCCCAGCGCCAAGAGACGACTCACCAAAAGCGACACAGACTGACCGCCCAGCGCATAGCTGCCTTGCCCAAGTGCCATCATGCGCCCGATCAGCATCGCCACGGCCTCGCCGGTCAGCGTGTAGCCGCCCTGTTCGAGCGTGAGTAGGCGCGAAGCACGCAAGCCTGCATCTTGCCCACTGAGCGCATAGCTACCTTGGGCCAACGCCAACAGACGGCTGGCACGTAGCCCCACATCCTGCCCGCCGAGAGCAAAAGAGCCTTGTGCTATGGCAAGGGTGCGGCCCGCCTTGAGCGCCACCGTCTGCCCACTGAGAGTGTAAGACCCTTGCCCTAGAGCTAATGTGCGAGATGCCCGGATGCCAAGCGTCTGTCCTGACAATACATAGCTGCCCTGTGCCAGGGCCAGGGTGCGTGCCGCCTTGAGCGTCACCGTTTGGCCGGTGTAGGCGTAGCTGCCTTGCGCCAAAGATAAGTTGTAGGTCGTGGCAGCGCTGACATAGGTGTAGTCACGCCCGCTGCCGCTGTTGTAGAGCAAGGCAATTTCGGCATTGGAGAGATACCGCTTCCAAATGCCCACCTCGTCAATCAGGCCATTCCAGTGATTGCCACCAACCGCCCGCCCCAACTCAAAGGCAGCGGTGTTGGCGAATGCACCGCCGGCCAGCGTGCCGGTATCCGGCGTGCCATTGTTGATGCTGATGCTCATCGTGTCGGTGGCGGCGTTGTAGCGGGCAGCGATAAAATAGTAGGTGCCGGTGGACGGAGCGCCGAAGTTATTGGCAACCACGATTACCTGGTTGGTCGATGTGCCGTCTGATGACATGACAAAGCGGAAGCGGTCAGCCACGTTATCCCACTGGATGCTATAGCCGCGCTGGTTGCCGGTGGCGAGCGATTTGCCCATCACGCCCATGACGGCGGCGGGCTTGGTTGCCAGACGTGCCCAAGCGGTGATGGTGAAGTCAATGTCGCCCATGTCGAGCGTAGCGGTATCGGTATGGCTAAGAAACTGCGAACTAGCCGAGACAAAGTTGCCAGCATTGCCCACCTTGCCACTGACAAAAGTAGCCGTGGCGTTGTTGGTCAGGTTGTTCAGCCCCAACGAGTCGTTGACATTTTCAAGCGCATAGTAGGCGGCCAAACTATCGGAAAGGGCCATTTGATCCTCCGTGCCATCCGTGTAAAAGGGTGCGGTCGTGGTCAGCACGCCGCTGCCCGTCATGCGAAAGGCCGAGCCATCGGCATTCTGCACACGCCATACAGACCCCGGCTTGGCGTAGGTCGTGATGAAGTCGGCGGCGGATAGCGGTGCGCCGTTGAGATTGGTGCAGTTGACGAAATCGTATTTGCCTGCTGTTGGCCCATTGCGCTCGTCTACCGTTACGCCACCAATTACGCAATCTTTGACAAGGTTAGGCGTGCCCGATCCTACCGTATGCTCTAGGATGACAAAGCGCCCACTAGCACGTAGTCCTTCGACGGCCAGGCCATAGCCATCAGGACGAGTTATGCCGTTATCCAGTGCTTTTGAAATAAAGGCTTTACCATTGCCAAACAAAAACATATCGTCATATTGATAGACATTGACGTAAGCACCGTGAACAATACCCGCCGTACCATTGTTGTAGCCGACAAAGTTAGCGATGATGTGATGCAGTTCGTCATTTTGCCAGCCGAAGATGCCATCGATAGCGTTATTGTGCGCTACGTTGCCGGTGTCAAAGTCCCATACGCCATGCGCCGGTTCAGGCCAGCCAAAGCCTGCGGCGTCGGTCGTGCCTTGTACACCGACCGCTAATGAGTTTTGCATCGTCAAACTGATGCCCTTGCCCAGCACGAAACCAGACAAGCGATAGCCGCGAAAGGTTGGGTCAGTGCGGACTTGAGCGGCGACGGCATGGTCGATGAGGATGTCTGAACTATCGTTACTATCCTCTCCACCACACGGCGATGCACAAGGTGGGAAATCCCACCAGTAGGCGTCATCGAAGGTGTTGTAGCTAATCGTATCCTTGATCGTGATGCCGTGGCTGGCATGGGGCACAAAGGCGTGTGCGCCGGCGTCTCGCACGACCACGCCCTCGATCAGCGTGCCGCGGGAATCGTTGTAATTCATGTGAAAATGCAGACCGTACCTGCCTAAAATGGAGGAGGTGTATCCCTCAAACGGCTTGCGCGGCCCGACGTAGCGTATCTCTGCGAAGCGTATGCTCTGCGGGTACATCGAATGGATGAACACATGCGCCCTGTGATTGGTCGTGGGCGATACGCCGCCATCACCCTGTCCCTCAATCCGCACGTTACGATTCAAGTTCAAGACTTCAGCGGTATAGATCGACCCGTCGAACGGGTTCGTATTGATAGGATGGGCGCGGCTCGTAGGGACGTTTATCGTGATGACCGCCCCATTGATGGCGGTAATCGTCCGCCAGTCGAAACCGCTGTAAAACGTTGCGCCCGTGTTGATGGCGGCAGTAGGCACGATGCTGATTTGGTCGCCCACCTGCCAGCCAACCGGCGGCGCAATCAGCGTGATGGTCGTAGTGTTTGCCGCGATGTTGCCGGCTGCTCTTGTCCAGGCAGTCTTGGGCGTGCCAAGAATGTTCAACTTGCCATCGATGACCCATAGGCCGACATCCGTAGCCAACGGTATCATGCCGCCACCGACAAATTTAGACTCGTCGATGCCGACAAAGCGCAAAGTATGGCGAATGGCGGCGCTCGCCGGCTGCATAGTCAATGTGCCGCTGACAATCACATTGCCTGTGCTGGAGATGGTGACGCTGCTGTTGGGCGCAAAACGCAATTCGCCGCCCGTATTAACTCGGATGCCCGTCACATTCATATCAGCAGCGACGGTAACGATTTGGCCGGATGCCACCACCAACAGCGATGGCGC